>LULL01000027.1_pt1 | contig 65305 bp, 112 predicted proteins | sample 728161 | NCBI WGS metagenome assembly LULL01 (sample SAMN03860290, study PRJNA289734) | marine metagenome | biome: seawater column; feature: ocean; material: water; isolation source: Red Sea water column Station 149 - depth 500m | place: Saudi Arabia: Red Sea | collected 2011-10-15 | depth 500 m
CACGGCAGCCATCGAAGGAGGGCCGACCTTCCACTATGATGGTGAGCGAGACGAAGGCTTTCGCATCCGCTTTCTAACGCAGCAGCGTGACGCCAGCACGCCCAACGTGCTTCACCTTCTGGTCAGCAATCTTAGTACGGCAACGTCACAGCCGGCTTTTTACGAGAATAGGCGCTGCAAACTGTCGGCCGGCTATGTGGATGGCGGCGAATTCCTGTTGTTCGACGGGGAGATACGGCAGGCAAGGGACCTGCGTGAGAGCGTGACGGATCGAGTTCTTGATCTGCTGGTGACGGACAAAAGCATGCCGCGCAATTACGCCGTGGCGGTTGGGGCGCTGAATGCCGGCCACACGATGAAGGACCGCGCTGAACTAGCGTTCAAAGGCTTTCGCGATCTCGGGGTAAAGATTGGCTACATCTGCGACCTGATGCCGGGCATCAAGTTCCCGCGTGGGTTTACCTATGCCGGGGATGCCAATAAGTTGCTGCGGGAAGTATGCCGAGCCACTCAGACATCGTGGAGCATCCAGAACGGCACTCTGCAAATCGTCCCTAACACCAAGGCCAAGCCGGGCGGAGCAATCGTTCTGAATAGCCAGACTGGATTGCTAGGATGGCCGATCCAGACGATCCAAGGAATAGAGGGAACAGCGATCCTTAACGGACAGATTGTCCCGACGTGCCTTGTGAAGATAAATGAGAGTAGCATCCAGCGAGCGGCGATTGATGTGAGCTATGCCGGCGACGTGACGAACAAGATGCTGCCAAAAATCGCGACAGATGGTCTGTATAAAATTCTGACAGTCAGCCACCGCGGTGATACGCGCGGCAACGATTTCGCCACGGACTTTATCGGCATAAGAAACGGCGACAATATCCCGGTTGCGATGGCAAGCCGAGGCATTGACAGTAACTATTCCGCGCAGGGCCAGCGATGAGATCCAGGGCTCTCGTCTCGCCGCAGGCACACTGAGGGCGCCTATATGGCTGGCTTCAACATTGCCGATTTCTTCGCGCTCGTCTCGTTTAAGACGGACGAAGGATCGCAGGCGCGAGCTGTAAATAGTTACGCGAAATTTGAAAAAGCGGTCAAGGACAGCGAAGCCCGGATTGAGAAAGCAAAGGCCGAAGGGGCCAAAGCGTCGGTCCGCTATGCTCTTGAAATTGAGGCTGCGCAACATCGCGAGGTGCTAGAAGCGGCCAAAACGGCCGCAAAGGTTGCGGAAGCTGAGGCGCTGAAGGTCCGGGCGCATCAGCAGAGTTCTAGGCAGCAGGCCGAAGCCATTGGCTTCTCTGTAACCAAATACATGGCTCTGTTGGATGTGGTCACGCGAGTAGCGACGGCCGTGTCCTCATCCATCGGCGGTATGGTTGGCGGCTTTGATCGCCTGCATTACGTCTCGGGACGAACCGGCGCGTCTGTCGAAAGTCTCAAGAACCTCGAGCATGCGTTCACGCAGGTTGGTGGCAAGGCTGGCGAAGCTGTCTCCGCCGTTGAGAGCTTTCAGCAGAAGCTGCGCAATAACGAGGGCCTGCGAGGCTTCGTGAAGGGCCTCGGCGTCGACATGACCAAGGACGGCGCCCAGCAGATGCTGGATACCGTAGCCGCTCTCAACGCCCAGAACGGGCGCGAGGTGGGGGCGCTTCAGGCCGGCATGCTCGGGATCAGCGAAGAGCAATACGACCTGATGGTCCGCCAATCCGAGGGCGTGAAGAGGTACTACGCCGAGCGCGCCAAGGCCGTGAAGGCATTCAATCTTGATGAGAAGGCGGCCGGCGACGCCAGCGCGAAGCTGATGCAATCGCTAGGAACGCTGTCGGTCACGGCGGAAGTCGGCTTCAGCAAATTGCTGACCGCCGTTGTCCCCCGCCTCACGGCGTGGATTGAGCGCATCACGGAATGGTTCAAGTCCAATCAGGAGCAGATCGGGCAGTTTATCACGTGGATCGGCGACAAGATCGAACTGGTTGGCAACAAGGCCGATGAGTTCTTTCGGGGTCTTGCCGGCACACTTGAGGACAAGGAGAAACAGAAGGCGTTCGACGCTTGGAAAGACGGTCTGACTGGGATCGGCGACGCCATCCAGCGGATCACCCGGTTCTCGCAGGATCTGGTCAACTCGCCGCTCTGGCGGCTGCTCAAGCTTCTGACGATCGACAACCCGCTCGCCACGTGGCCGAGCACGCTCCTGGGCAAGGTCATCGGCGGCGCGGAGGCGAGCGGCTACAACTCGCGTACCGATGCCGGGCCGGCGGGAACGGTGCCGCCTGACGACCGCACGCTTTGGCAGCGGATGGCGCCCAAGGCGCTCGGCGGCAAGGATGCACCCGCGGCTGGTAGCGGCTCGCGCTCGTTCCGCAACAACAACCCAGGGAATATCAAGGCTGGGGCGTTCGCTGATAGCATGGGCGCGACCGGCAAGGACGACGCCGGCTTCGCGACCTTCCCTGACTACGCCACGGGACGGAAGGCTCAAGAGTCCCTGTTGTTCAACAGCAAGGGCTACAAGGATCTGACGATTGCGCAGGCTATCGCACGCTGGGCGCCCGGCAGCGACGGGAACGACCCGGTCGGCTATGCGGCGCAGATGGCGAAAGCCGCGGGCGTGGACGTCAACACGAAGCTGGCGGACCTCACGCCGGATCAGCGCAGTCGCTTCCTTGACGCGCAGCAGCGGAAGGAAGGTTGGATCCCGGCGGCGGCCCCGGGAACTGTGAGCGGCACCGGTCGGCAGGTTGCGGGCGATGTGGCTCCGGTTAACGGGGTCGGTGGCGTGCTACAGCGACAGGCTAGCGCGAAGTACCGGCGTCAGAATATCGCCGATACCCTCCGCGATCAGATCCGCGCGGCGTCCATAGCCGCGGGTGTCAATGCCGAGATCTACTCGGGCGGCCAGGATGAAAGCGGCCCTGGCCATACTGGCAGCCATCGGCACGACCACGGCGGTTCGGCAGACCTGAAGCTGTACGTCTTGGATGAGAACGGAAAGCCTCGTTTCCTGTCGATGAACAACGATGCCGACCGCTCCAAGATGGAGGCCTTCATCCGCGAGAGCGTGAAGGCTGGTGCGAACGGCGTCGGGTCTGGGCCCGGCTATATGGGTGAGAGCGGCATCCACGTCGGCGGCGGTTCGCCGGCCGCATGGGGCGCAGGCGGATCCTCTGCCAACGCGCCTGATTGGGTGCGCAGAGCGCACGCGGCCGGTATGGCGGCGCGCGGCCGAGCGGCTTCCGCTCCGATCGTCATGCCTCGGTTGCCTCGCCTAGGCGCTACTGGCCCCGGCTCTTTCGACGTGAACGGCGCGCTTGGATCCTCTCCGATGGGCGCGTCGTCGATCACCAACAACACGTCCAGCCGCGACCTGACGGTGAGCAACAGCTTCAAGGTGGATATCCACGGGAGCGGCGATCCGAGAACGACAGCCGATATGTTCGAGAAGTCGGCGGCTCGTGTCAGCATGCAGGCGCTTGAGAATGCGCAGAGCGCGTCGCGATAGGCTACTCGCCGAAATGAAGTAGCCGGCGGATGTATGCCTTTGGCACGCACCGCCGGACGCGGCGAAGATCAGACTCGGCCGCAGTGTCGCGGGTGTATGGGCCGACCCCGACGATAGTTAGGCCAGCCTCTAGCCCGCCGAATTGCTCAGATGGGTAAACCGACACGTCCAGCCCGCAGCGGCGAGCGGCCAGATAGGTGCGGTCGGACAGGTTGCCACCGTGGCCGGTGTTCTGGTCGGTCAGAATTTCGGTGACTACCCACGGGCCGCTTATTCCACCCACGCGGGTGTCAAGCGCCGCTGCCGGCTGAGTGACGAAAGCGAGGATCACGGCGGCAAGGGCGTAGCGCATTGCATAGAGATAGATGGCTCACACGCTCTCTCCAAGCCCTCGTGCTACCGCCGGAAGCGAGGCGTTGGGCCTGAGCTATCTCGGTCGACCCTCTCCGCCTCTGCTTGTGCTGAAACGAAGTTCGCAAGAGCCTTGTAGAAAGCGTAATAATTTGCTCCGAGATCCTCGGAAAATTTGGAGCAGAGCGTCTGCCTTTGAGACGACAACGCGGGCCAAATTGACTTAACATAGTCGTAGTTGCTCTGCTCGGACCGGATGCATGCCGCCACAAGGGTGCGGTCAACTAGCGTGGAGCAGGCCCGCTCAACGTCGTGCTCAGGGATCGGCGCTGCCGAGGCGCTTTCAATCCAAGTGAGCATTAAAACGGCAGTTGCAATGTTGCGCATGGTGACGTGCATAGCACGCTGCGGGCCCGAGGTGGAAAGGAGCGACCATGGATCCCCGCGTCCGCTTCTTCGACGAGACCGAACTGCTGGAAACCCTAGCCGACGACATCCAGTCACGGATCCGCACGGCCATCCCGGTCGCCCTCTCCGAGGACAGCGAGGACGGCCACAGCGTCAAAGTGCAGGCGCAGACCAAGCTGGTTCGGCGCGCTGCTGATGGAACGCTCTCGACCTTCTCCATGCCGCAGGTCTCTGACGTCGTCGTCAAACATGCCGGCGGTGGCACGCTTACCAAGACAGTGCCGCTGAAGAAGGGCGACGAAGGCATCTTCATCGTCGCCGATCGAGCCCTTGACGCTTGGTATCAGCAGAGCGGCGAGCAGGCCGCGGTTGACGCCCGCATGCACTCGCTCAGCGATGGCTGGTACGTGCCGGGCGGCCGCTCCCTGCCGCGCAAACTCAAGGGCGTGTCCAAGGACTCCATGCAGTCCCGGACCGACGATAAGAAGACCGTTCACGACGTCAGCGAGAGCGCCGTGACCGCCGTCCGCGAGCAAAGCGCCCACCAGGTCAACGGCATGGCCGTGCAAAGCGAAAAGGGCAGTTCTCGGCACATCGTGGACACCCAGGGCATCCAGTCCCAAGGCGGCAAGTTCTTCTGGAATTCCTGATGGCTGGTGGGATCTCGTTCCCGGCCGCTCTCCAGCTTCTGGATGGGCAGCCGCACAAGAAGGTCGGGACCGCTTTCTTCGAACGCCTGCCGCTCGCCAAGGTGCTGTCGGGAGGTGATGTCTCTAGCCTTATGCCGAAGGTGCTCGCGGACGGGAACCTGTCGAGCGTGATGGGGAACCCCATGGCTGGGGCTACGGGGGCGCTACAGGCCCAGATCGGGCAGGCGGCACAGCAGATACAGGCCGCGGGCGTGCCGGGCGCCAGCGGGCTAATTTCGAGCCTCACGGGGGCATCCGGTCTTGCGTCGGCCGCGACGCAATTTCAGGCGTCAGGCGACAACCTCTCCGGCGCTACCAATGGGCAAGTCGGCTTCTACGCGCTGGCCGGCCACGACAGCCTTCTCTCCATGCTGGGCAACGCCGCCCCGTCTGCGCTGGCACCCTCTCGTGTCCTCGGGCCCGTCGCTTCGGGCGATCTGCTCGGCAGCATGACCTCAGGCCTGCAGTCCATGGCGTCGGCCGTGATCGGCGGTACGATGACGCCTGATGCCGCGACGGTGTGGGTGCAGCAGCAGACGATCGCGCTTCAGGGCATCGTCGCAGCCTCGGCCGACGCTCTCACGCAAGGGCAGGCGATCCAGATGCAAGCCTCGACGGTGGCGACAGTTTCGGGGCTTGTCGCTCTGCCTCCAGGCGTTGCCGCCACGCCGATCCAGGCTGCTATCGCTGGCTTCGTCACCCCGTCAGCTCGCGCCGCAATGGATGCTGCCAACATGGCTCAGCGGCCGGAGCAGACCCATGATCCGGTGGACGTGGCCGCGATGACTTCGCTGGACTGACCGATGAGAATTCGCAAAGTCGACGCGAGCGGCGACATGGTGATGGGAGGCGACCAAGCCTCCATCTGGCGCGACGTGCCCGAAGTGGTCGGCGTCCTCGTCGAAGCCCGGCTGAACCTCTGGGAAGGGCAGTGGTGGCTGGATGCCACGCAAGGGACGCCTTACGAGCAACAGGTGCTCGGCAAGCGCACCGAAGGGTTGCGCGATCCCGCCCTACAGGCTCGCATCCTCGATACCCCAGGTGTCGTCGAGATCGAGGCTTACAACAGCGTCCTTGATCGCCAGACCCGAGGCCTGACCGTCTCGGCCACGATCCAGACCGTCTACTCGCGTTCCTACCTCGCGGGGCAGGGCGCCAACACCGCCAACATCACCGTCAAGGTGGAGAACGGTCGCTAAGCATGGGCGCTACCCCTGTCTGCCAGATCACGGCTGCCGGCTGTATCCGCCCGACCTTTGCGGATTGCCTCGCCTACGTGCAGGCGTCCTACCGGGCGATCTATGGCGCGGATATGATCCTGGACGCGGCCAGTCAGGATGGCCAGTTCATGGCTCTGCTGGCGGCCGGCATCCACGATGCGAACGGCGAGACGCTGGCGGCCTACAACGCTTTCTCGCCCTCCACGGCGCAAGGCGCGGGCCTCTCCTCCAACGTCAAGATCAACGGCATCCGGCGCAAGAGCGCGACCTTCTCGACCTGCGATTTTCTTAACGTCGGGCAGGCCGGCATCACTGTGCCCGGCGGCGTCATCACTGACCCTGTCGGCAACCAGTGGTCGCTACCCGATTTCACCATCCCCGACGCGGGACAGATCACCGTTACCGGCACCTGTGTCACGCTCGGCGCCATCGCTCTCGCGCCCGGGGCCATTGATACCGCTAACGGCAAAGGCTCCATCGCCACCATCACCCGCGGCTGGCAGTCGGTCACGAACCTATCCGCCGCCGCGCCAGGGCAGCCCGTAGAGAGCGACAGCGCGCTTCGGCAGCGCCAGTCCGTTTCGACCGCGATCCCGTCTCAGAGCCTCTTGGAAGGGCTCTACGGCACTCTCTTGGCCGTGACCGGCGCCATCCGCTGCCGGATGTATGAGAACGACACCGATTACACGGATGCGAACGGGCTGCCGGGGCACTCCATCTGCGCTGTGATCGACGGCGGTGACGCTCAGGTGATCGCCGATATCATCCGCCGCAAGAAGGGCAACGCCGGCACCTACGGCACGACGGTGATGCAGAGCACGGACGCCGCCGGCATCGTGCGCAACATCGCCTTCTCGCGCTCGGTCGAGGTGCCGATCTCGTATGCCCTCCAGATCCGCAAATTGGCCTCCTACACGGCTAAGACGGATCTGGACGTGCGGACGGCTCTCTCGGACTGGACTAACGCACTCGGCATCGGCAACAGCGTCTACCGCGATCAAGCCTATGTGCCCGCAAAGCTCAACGGAACGGTCGAGGGCATGGGCTACGAGATCATCTCGCTCGCCATCGCTCGCAATGGCAACGTGCCACTGCAGGCCGATGTGCCCTTGGCCTATGACGAGCGCGCAACCTGCGCGCCCGACAGCGTGACGACGAGCATCGTGCCATGAATGTCAGCTCACGCTATCCTCGTGCAGCTCGCATCTCCGATGATGCCTGCATCCGAGCGGCCGCGCCGAGGTCTGAGGGCGTGATCCTCGCACGCCCTGGGGATGTCCTGACCTGCCCTGACGGGCATCCTGTCTGGCGGATCGTCGAGAATGTGCTGACTAGCGACAAGGCGTCGCCAACTTGGTTTCGGCGCTTGGATTGCGACGAGCCTCCGGCCGTCGGTAAGGCGCCTCCTTGCCCAACTTGCGGATGCGAGATTTGCCCACCGATTGCTGACCAGCCTGGGCGGTACGCCATGTTCGTCAACGGCCAACTGGCTTGCTCGGCGCCCTGATGGCCTACTCGTCCGCCCCATCGACCGTCGACACGACGGATGTCACAGCCGACACTACGGTCGTCACGGTCGACCAGACCAACACGCGGACAGCCGACGACTATGCCGCGCTGATCACCCCGTGGCAGAGCACCAAGGCGCGGTTCGTCGCCACGGTGCGGGTCAACGTCCAGCCCTATGCCGACGCGCAGGCCGTCATCAGCACCCTGCCGCTGGCGTTCGACCTCGACTATGCCGAAGGTGCGCAGCTCGACGTCGTCGGGCAGTGGGTCGGCCGGTCTCGCCTCGTCCCGGTGCCGCTGCCCAACACGTTCTTCGCCTTCGGCGACCCCATCCTTGGCTTCGGATCCGGCTACTGGAGGAGTCCACTTGATCCCGGAGAGGGCATGTCCGTCCTGCCCGACGACCTTTACCGCCGACTACTCTACGCCAAGATCCTCGCCAATTCCTGGGACGGTACGAGCGAGGGCATTCTAGCCATTCTGCGGTCCTACTTCACGGACCCGGCAACGCTAATCGTCGTGGACGATGCCGCCCCCGCAGCTTCGCCGATCAACTACTTCTCCTTCGGGGACGCTGCCCGCGGCTTCGGATCCGGCAAGTGGAAGGGACCAAACGTCCTCGGCGCACCATCGCTCGGGTACAGCTTGAAGGTCGGGTTCGCCGGTAAGCTTCCGGCGGCTTTGGATCTGTCTATCCTCGCTGCTGGACTCTTCCCCATCAAGGCCATGGGCGCAAGGCTCACAACACTCGTCACGACCGTTGATCAAGCCCCGCTATTCGGTTTCGGGCCCGAAACCGAGAGTGTTGCCGGATTTGGCGCGGGTGCATGGGGCAACGCTCCGGACGCCGTCGCCGCGCAAATCGCCGCTTAGCAGATCACCCTTCCTTCCCGCTCGCAGAACCGCAGCGCCTTTGCCGGCGCATGAGGGCGCTTTCGCATGCCGACCAACAATCTCCTCCCGTTCGCAACTGGCGATGGCGCGCTTGTCCTGAGCGACAGCGCCTATGCATCCGATACGGCACGGCAGACGGGGTTTCAGAACGGCATCGCCGATCCCGCGCACGTCAACAAGGTCTGGCGACAGGCCGCCTTCGGCGCTTCTGTTCTCGGGCAGATGCTCGTCGCATACGGCCTCGTCGACGCGGATGACGACGGCGATGTTCTTGGCTTTGCGGCCAAACTGCGAACCTCTATCGCGGCGGCGCTCTCGGGCGCGCTGTTCGGCGTGGATACTTCCACGACGGCCAATGCGATTAGCGTCGCCCTTGACCCCGTCCCGCCTCAGCTCACCAACTACCGGCAGCTTTTCGTCCGGGTCGCCAACACCAACACCGGCCCGGTCACGATCGCCCTGAACACTCTCGGGTCAAAGACTGCTGTTCGAAAGAACGGCACGCCCTTCCAGATGGGCGACCTTCTCGCTGGGCAGATCGCGCACTTCCTGTACGACTCCCAGGCTGGGCAATGGGTTCTCGCTGGCTTCGCAAACGGCGAGGTCCCTCGCATCACCACCACCGCGACGCTCTACGTTCGCACCGACGCGACCAACACATCGCCGGATGGCTCAGCCAACACCGCTGCTGCGGCCTTCCCGACGATCGCTTCGGCGATCCAGTACGGGGCCAACAGGTTCTATTTGCCCGGCAAGCCGCTGACCATTCAGCTCGGCAACCCCGGAACCTATGCGCCGCCCGGCAACATCAACGTCGGCGGCCAAGTCATCATTCAGGGCGATCCGGCGAACCAAGCTCTCTACAGCGTCTCGGGCGTCGGCCCTAGCGGGGGCGGCAGTTCGTTGTTCGGCGCGGTCGGGACGAACCTTTCGCTTAACGGCCTGACTGTTCAAAATACCGGGACGATCAATTCGCACCTCGGCGCGGTCGGCTCTGGCAGCATCAGTACGGGCAACGTGACGTTCGCGTCGAGCGTATCGACCGGGCAGCCTTACGTCCTCGCGACGCAGGGTGGCTCGGCCACGCTCTTCTCAGGGTGCATCGGGACCGGGTTCGCCGGCAGCATCTTCAACGCCTCCAGCGGCTTCATCACCTTGGCGAGCAACCTGTCGATCCAAGGGACCCCGCTGTTCACAAGCGCGGCGGCCATCGCAAGCGCGAATGGCGTCATCGCGCTTCTTACCGGCGTGTCTATTTCAGGTCCCGCCGTCGGCACGCGATACCTAGCCACGACCGGCGGGCGCATCCTCGTGAATGGCGCCGGCCCCAACGTTTTCCCCGGCAACGCTGCTGGATCCGCAGACTCGGTGAGCACCTATGCCTAGTTATGATCCTCGGAATTGGTATTGGAAGGCCGACGACGACCGCCTGTACGGGTCAAAGGCTCAGAAGATCCTTGACCTGGATGACGCGGGGTTCGCGGACTGGAGGGCCATCGGCGGTATCCCGACCGTGTGGCCGCGGGACGAGGAAGGCAATCAGACGAACGCCTCGCTTCAAGAAGTGCTGACCCCGTATGGCCTGTCGGTCGATGGGACCCCGGTTATCTTGCCTATGAACTTTCTCAAATTCATGGGCCTGTTCACCTCAGATGAGCAACTCGCCCTTGCAGCTTCCAATGAGCCTTCGGTTCGTCTTTTTTGTCTAATGGCGGCCGGGGCCGAAGCGATCGACGTAACTGACCCTCGCACGATTAATGGCACTCAGCAGCTCGAAACGCTGAAGCTGATCGCGAAGGGCCGTGCGGCGCAGGTACTCGCCGCTAAGGCGCCCCCTGCCGCGCAGACTACTGAGGGATGATGATGAGCCTGCGCCTCGCATCGCTGCTGTTGGCCTTGGGGCTGCTCTTCTCGGGCAGCTACCCAGTCGGCGCTGGCCAGGATCCTGTCGTCGTGGGCGTAACGCCGAACAACGACAAGGGAGATCCATTCCGCAATGCGATGATTAAGCTCAACAAGAACGATAGTGAGCTTTACGGCACGCTCGGCTCGGTAAATTCGACCCTCGCCACCATCCGCGGGACGATGCCGGTTATCGACCCGAATGGTAAGCTGCGGTTCCCCTCGGGCCCCACCCTCGGCACCTACAATTCCCAAAGCGGCCAGTTCACCTCTCAGCCGTACAACATCCAGATCCAGGGCTCTGGGTCTACCGGCGATGTGTCGGGGACGAGCGTTCCAGCGCCGAGCAACGCCGCGGCCCAGAGCACCTTATCGTGGTTCATCGGCTGGCTCGCCGGCACCAACACCGTCGCGGATCTGCGCACCAACCTGCGCGCTACGCTGTTCAAGAGCGTTCAGACGCTCGGCTACGCGACTGTCGGAGATGGCGGTGGGGGGCGGTATTTCTGGACAAATGACACCACGACGGCGGATGACGGGTGTTCCGTCATCGTTGCGGCCGATGGTGGACGCTGGAAGCTCGACCTAACTGGGCCGCTCAGTCCGAAGACGTGTGGGGCGAGGTTAGACAACTCCGTCGATGATACCGCTGCGATCAACAAGGCCATCGCGGCAAAGGCGGCTGCCGGCGGTGGGCGGGTTCAGTTCCCGGCCTTCACGGCGTTCAAGGCCGGCGGCGTCCAGCTCCGCAGCATGGTTGAGGTGGTCGGCCCCGGCCCGCGTGTCGGTGTCTGGTACTGCTCGGCCGACCCGTGCATCTCCAAGGTCGCTGGCGAACAGCTCTCCGGCGCCAAGTTTACGGACTTCCGTATTTTCCCGGGCAGCCTCGCGCTCTACACCGCGACAGTGATGTCCTTCGGGACGATGAACCATTCCGAGGTCGGCAGGCTACTGATCGAAGGGTTCCTGTCGAGCACCAGCGGCGCGACGATCCTCAGCCTCGGCGGCGAAGTCGCAACCAACATCACGGACAGCAATCTCGGGTCGAACGTGACGTGGAACCGCTTCCACGACATCACGGTCTACGGCTGCGGAATTTGCTGGATCATCCAGGGCAAGTATGGCTCCGGCACGGCGAGCGGCGGCAACGCGCCGTACCCGCTGGCCCAGGTCACGACACACAACACGTTCGACCAGATCAATTTGTTCTACGTGCAGAACAAGTGCATCTCGATCGTCAACGCGGCAGACACGAATGTCTGGCTCGGCGGCATGTGCAATCTGCACGGCACCACCGTCATCGGGGTCGCGAATGGAGATGATCCGAACTACACCGGCAACACCTACGTTGGCGCCAACAAGTTCATCGGGTTCGGACTTTCCGCCGATGGAGGGCCGACCAGCCTGACGCTTTGGTCGTCGCAAAATTACTCGTCAGCCACTGAGTGCATCGGGTGTGAGAGTGACGTGGACCCGTCGCGCCCCGGCTATACGATGATTAACATGCCGAATGCTAAAAGCTACAGCATTTGCGGTAAGCGGCTCGACAACATCGGCAACGATTGGCTCGGCTGCCAACGCAAAGGCATCGCATGGGATCAGGCCCTGGTCGCCGGCAACCCGGGGACTGGCTTCAACCTGACGTGGCCGTCGCCCTACAGCAAATACATCCTGGCGGGCAGCGGCACGCTGGCTTCTGGCACGGTGGCTCTGCCTTGCAATCCGCCTAACGGGCTTCGTGCCGTTTTTGCAACCTCCGGCCTGACTGTCACCAGTCTCAGCGTGGTCTCATGCTCGGGCGCTGGCCAGAGCATCTACGGCTCGCCCGGCACGGTCAGCCAGACCGCCCCCATCGCGTTCCGCTACGATGCCGGCTCGAATGGCTGGTTCCGCGACTGACCTCCCCACCCGGCAGATCCCCGCTGCGAGACCCTAACTCATGGCGATCACCGCTAGCAGCCCCGACGCGTTCTTCGACGGGGAGGACTTCGCATGGGACTTCACCGTCACCAACGCGGACGGATCTCCGCTGGACAGCCTTCACCGTCACTACCGACGACACGATCACAGTCGGCACAACGGCCATCGCCTTCGCCAAGTTCGGCGCCGGCATTGCCTACACGGCCGGGACGGGGCTAATCCTCACGGGCACCCAGTTTGCGATCAACACGACGGTCGTCGCTCGGAAGTTCTCGACCAACGTCGGCGACGGATCCTCGACCACGATCACGGTCTCGCACAACCTCGGCACGCTCGACGTGGTGGCTCAGCTCTATCTGGTGAACACGGGGGAGACGGTGGAGACCGACACCGTTCGGCCCAGCACTGGCACGGTCGCCTTTACGTTCGCGACTGCGCCGGCGGCCGGCGCTCTCCGCGCTGTCATCACGGGCTGAGCGATGCCCCGCAAGCAGCTTGGCAGGGCTGCGGCTGCCGCCAACGACCTGATGACGCGAGCGGACGTGCTTGCGCTCGCAGGTCGACACGCCAAGTTCACCGGCACTCTGACGACGGCCCTGACCATCAGCCTCGGTACGACGCAGACCGTGACGCTGGCAGTGTCTCCAGTCGTTGCAGGCGACAGCCTCGCAGCCGGAGAGGACATCTCCGTTCAGCCGACCGCTGCAATCCCCGGCGGCATCAACCTCGCTTGGTGGTACGTCTCAGGGGCGAACCAAGTCGCGCTGGGCTTCACGTCGTCTGCGCTGATCAGCCTGCCGTCTCCGTCGATCCCGTTTCGGGTGACAGCGCACCGGTAGGCTCAGAACGCGACGTTGATCTTGTAGATCCCCTTGGCGCCTTCCATCGGGATCGGCTCCCGAGCATCAATCTCCTCGTTCTGCATCCGCAGCATCGAAAGCCAGCCCCAAGCCGTCTTCGGGACCCACTCAATCCGCGCGCTCATCCGCGCAGCCTTCTGGGCTTCTGTGAGTGGATGCGCGACCGTCTCAATGTGTTGCGAGAAGTCGTACAGATAGCCCGTGATGCGGTCGCAGTTTTCCTGAGGATCGCGCGTCGGGCAATGCTCCATGATGAAGCGATAGAGATCGTCGGCCATCGACTTCTCAAGCTCGGCCGGCGTCATGTCGCGAAAGTCGGTCATCCTTCCCTCCTATGCCTTGGCAGGCTCTGCGAGGATGGCACGAGGCATCAGCCGGGCAGCTTCGGGCCAATCAGGCGCACGGTCATCTTCCGATCTCGCTTGTCAGCCTCCGATAGCTCAACGACCTCAAGGTGCGGCGGGCTCATCAGGCTCCACAAAGCCTCGTTGATGACGGCCTGAGCTTCGCCAACTGTCTTCGCGCCCGAAGCTTTCAAATCAGCTTCCAGCAATGCGGCCAATTCTCGGACTGCGTAATCGCGCTCTGACATCCGCACAGCTTATCACATCGGAACCCCGCATGCATCGCATCCTCGCGGCGCTGGCACTCGCCTGCGCGCTCTCCACCCCTGCCCATGCCGCCAGCGACGGCACCGAGCCCGATCCGGTGCTCACGCCGGGGGCGGTGAGGACGACTGACCGGGCTGAGATCGTGGGCGTGAACACCGCGACGGTCCGCAACGTCACGGGCGCCGAGAAGCTGGCCGTCTATCGCCGCTACGGGATGAAGGGTCCGCACGATGCGATCCCCGGAACGGACCACATGGCGCCGTTCGAGATCGACCACCGGGTTCCGCTCTGTGCCGGCGGGGCCAACGACGTGACGAACCTCTGGGTCGAGGCCGGCGACGGACCTTGGACGTTCCACGATAAGGACCGCTTGGAGGACCGCGTCTGTCAAAAGCTCAAGAAGGGTCTCATCACCGTTGAGCAGGCCCAGGCCGTGTTTCTCGGCGACTGGAAGGCTGGCTACGTCGCCGAGTTCGGCGGCGCCCCGCAGCATGACGGAGCCGGCCGATGACCGCTTCGCTCGACCGCGCTGTTTTCTTCGACCGCGTCCGCAAGCCCCTGTTCGGCGGCAGCCTGACGGCTGAGCAGGTCCAGGGCATGGATGCGATCTTCGACGCCTGCCCGGCTGCGCTTCCGACCGATCCGCTGGCCTACGTCCTCGCCACAACGATCCATGAGACGGCGCGCACGATGCAGCCGATTGAGGAGTACGGGCGCGGCAAGGGGCGGGCTTACGGGAAAACCGGGTTCTGGGGGCGCGGGTTCGTCCAGCTCACATGGGACTACAATTATCGCAAAGCCACGACGGAGCTGCGCAAGCTCGGCGTGCTGACGGCGGCCGAAGACCTCGTGAAGACCCCCGCGCTGGCGATGCGGATGGACGCGGCCGCCACCATCCTGTTCCACGGGATGATCTCGGGCTGGTTCACGGGCAAGAAGCTGTCAGACTACTTCGGCCACGGCAAGAGCAATCCGAAGGCCGCCCGCGCCATCATCAACGGCACGGACAAGGCCGCGCTGATCGCCGGGTACTTCAATCAGTTCAGAGCCGCGCTGATCGCCGCGAAGCACGGCGCCGTCACTGAGCCAGCCGCAGAAGCCTCGACGCCGCCAGCGGCCTCCGTAGCCCCCGCCAAGCCCAAGCCGGTCGCGGACAAGCACGCCGTGGAGCCGAAGAAGCCGGTCCCTGTGCGGAAACGAGCGGCACCCGTGCATCACGTCGTTCAGAAGGCGAAGCACCGCTGATGTCCAGTCACCCCGGCTGGCCGACCGCCTTCGCCATTCTGTTCGGCTCTGCGGTGGCTCTGGCGATCCTGTTCGGCGTCGCCGCTCAGTTTCCGAGATGATGTCAGTGCGGGCCGGACGCTACTCCGGCTATCCGGTGCAGGATGCGAACCTGCAACTACGCTGGTCCTTCGAGCCGCCTTTCGGCGGAGTGCCATGCTCGCCCAGCTTTGCCTTACGACTTTCAGCGTCTTCCGGTAGGCACCTTTTCCGCCAACCGCGCGTGTCTGCTTTCCACGCCGCCGCACTGACCTTCAGAACATAGCACTTCCGCGCGTTCAGGCAAAGCCGCCGCGCTTTCAGTTAAAAGCCAGCGAACCTGTGCAATTTTTGCATGAGTTGCCCCTAACCCACTGATTTCATTCCGTTACGGGATAACCCGTTTCGGCTTTTGCGTCCGTACCGGCGGCTCCGGCAATCCCACATCGCGAGAATTCTCATGACCCGCACCCTCGTTCGGGCGCTGGCGCTTGGCTGCGTCGGCGTCGCCGTGTCTGCCTGCAACCTCACCGCCAGCCAGGGCCAGATCAACGACGCCCTCAACGGTGGCGTTACGACCCCCGCCGGTCTCTCCGGCGTCGGCCTCTCGACTGCCCAGATCCAGAAGGTCACGGCGATCATCAATCAGGTCCGCACGGCCACCAAGACCGCCTGCGGCTTCCTCCCGACCGTGACCTCGGTTCAGAACATCATCGTCGCCCTGAACCCCGATATCGCCTCGGTGAGCGTGCCGGTGACGAAGGTGGCGCAGATCGCCTGCACGGCGCTGAGCAACGCGGCCCCGACCTCCTACACGGCCGGCGAGGCGCCCGAGAAGGCGAAGAAGGCCCCCGCCAAGGCTGCCGAGCCGAAGGTCGGTGAGACCGTCACCAAGACGATCATCGTGAACGGCCAGCCTGTGGCTGTGACCGGCACGAAGACCAAGTGAGCCGCGCCATGGCTCGCAAATACCCGTTCCCCGTGCCGTACAAAATCACGGCCGGGCAGGGCGCGCTGATCAGCATGGCCCTCAACACGAAGCCGGTCCACGACGCGCTCCCGCGCCTACGGCAGGACGTCGTGGCGAAGCTCCAGGCGTGCAGCTTCTTCAATCACCCGACCTTCACCAAGGACGAGCTGGACAGCATCCCAGCCGACCTCTGGCGGCAGCTTGAACCCCATCTCGGTTGAGGACCGCATATGACCCAACAGAAGCCTGTCGCGCCCACTGAGGCTGCGACCACCAAGGCTGTCGTCTCTCCGCAGCTGATCGCGATGGTCTGCCTCGTGATCAGCTTCGTGGCCGGCATCCTCGCCAGCCGCGGGCTCATCACCAAGGAAACGCTGGCCTACCTCGGCACGGCGGAGTTCCAGGCCGTCGTCGGTAGCATCCTGCTCGCGGGCGCCGGACTGTGGGGCCTCATCAAGAACCGCCCGCACGGCATCATCCAGTCGGCGGCCGATCTCCCGCAGGTCGATGCGGTGGTGACGAAGCCGAAGACGGCCTCCGAAATCCCGCTTTCGAACGTCGTCCCGTCCGTGGCCGAAGCCGCGAAGCTCCCCGGCATCACGCAGGGCTGATCCAGGCCGCCGTCGCTCGGCCAAAGGCGATGCAGCGTGGCGCCAGCCGTCTGCCGGGAAGCTTTCCGGCTAGCGCCACTGACCACAGCAGACGCGATGAGGACCGCGCCCACCATGGCTGATTGCACCCTGTGTCAGAACCAACCCGCACGGCAAGCCTGAACGATGCTGATAACGGAGGCCTTCGCTCAGACGGCCGAAGCGACCAAAGCCGCCGCAGACGCCGCAGACGTCCTGTTCCAGTACAAGGTGCTCGGCGCCTTTTGCGTCCTGCTCCTCATCGCGGTCGGGATCCTATTCTGGCTGCTGATCCGCTCCTGGGAGCGCACCGGCAAGCTCACGGAACTGGCGACCGGCGAGGTATCGGCCCAGAAGACCGCCACGCTGGCGCTAACCGCCACGCTGGAACGGATGCAGTCGGCCCAAGCGGCAGCCGCCGAAGCCCTGCGGGAGCAAGCTCACGAGACCGCGAAAGAAATCAGCGAAACGCGCCACGCGGTCGCGAACCATCACGCGGGGGTCAATGCCGTCGTCAACCTTCTCGTTCGTCATGATCGGGGAGCAGCATGATCGGGAGACGCCTCATGTCATGGCTGTATCCGACGCGCGTCAAGACGAAGCTGGAGCGCTTTGAGGCTGCCATCGCCGAGAGCGGGGAAGCCCATGAGCGGGCTCAGAAGGTCGCCAGCGAGGTCGCGGCCTCTACCGTCGAGGACCGGAAGAAGATCGAAGCCACCCGCCGTGAGATCCGCCGCCGCAGCGATCAACGGCTCGAACGACAGCGGCACCGCGCCGATCAGGAGCCGGGTCTCGCCGCTGCCATTGATGCCCTGAAGCTTCTGGAGCGCCGACATTGACCTTTGTTGCCCGCTTCCGCCGGAGCTTGGTGCTTCTGTCGGCGCTCGGACTGGCGGTTGCTTACTGGATCGTCGCCCCGTTTCTCCCGACGAACGAGCAGACCGAGTGGCTTCGCGTGTTCATGATCGTGATCAGCGGCACCGGGATCCTGATCTGCACGCGGTCGTTCTTGGCGATCATCATGAAGCCAGCCCCGGTGTCTGCTCAGCAGAGCGTGATCGGGCTTTTCCTCATCCTTCTGGGCCTCTTCCTCGGGGGCATCTGGCTCCTGCTGTGGCGGATGACCGGTTTCCCCGAGTGGATGATCAAGAGCGACATGAACGGCTTCCTGCTTTATCTTCTCGGTCTTGGCGCCATGTTCACCGTTCTGGCGGTCAAGACAAGCGACGAGGGGAGGGCTCGCACCGATTGGCGCCGGGTCGCCATCATACTCGGCGTGACGCTGGTGCTGGGGATCGCCGTCGTTCACATCCGACCCGATGTCCGGCCCGTGGTGGAATGGCTCAAGGACCGGGTCTCCGATCTGCCGGCCACCCACATCCAGAACTCCGGCCTCGGGCAGAGCATCGCCCTGCCGGTCGGCATCGCGCCGCCTGAGTAGGCGGAACCGCGCTTCTCCCCGCGCGTCGTTCCGGTATCCCCGAGAAGACCCGAGCCCGGCCAGCGAACGCTGCGTCGGGCTTTTGCGTTTTCGGCCCTCAGATCCGCACGGACCCGCGGCCACGCGGCGGCTCGTTGTCCGGCACCTTGAACACCCGTTTGAACAGGCGCTTAAACTCCATCCATGTGTCCGACGCCTGCATCAAGCCCACGACCTTCGACAAGTGCTTTTCAAGATGCGGGTTGCCGATCTCGTCGGTGAGAAATTGGTGATGCTTGAATTTGCGCTTGCCGTCGATGTCCTTCGGGTTCTGCGTCCGAAGCTGCTCTAGCACGCCGTCCGGTAGTCGCTCATAAACCAGTGCGTTGGTGAGCTTGCCGACGTACCCCGGCTTGGAGCGGCTGGCCGGGTCTAGGCCGTCCCAGCCATGAAGCCGGTAGATCTCCTCGTAGAACTCCAGCGGAAAGCGCTGAGCCCATGGTAGCAGTTCTTTCGAGATGTACGCCTCTAGGATCTTGGCGAGGGCATCGCGCTTGCGAACCTGCTGATAGCCGGTTGCCTCATCGACCAAGGCGACAATGCCGACCCGAGCGAGGCCGCGCATGACAAGTTCGCACTGGTAGGCAATCGGCATCTGTTGCGGTTGAAGCGCCCTGGCATCCCGAGCGGACAGGACAGCTTCGCACAGCATGACCAACGTGTCGGCCTCATACCCGTAGGCCTGATTACCGCTCGGCGTGCGGAAGTGAACGGGGTTCCGGACTCTATCGGCTAACTCATTGTCAATAAACGGCTTTATGATCTTTCCGGCCGCAAAAAGCTCCATCCGACTCATGCCAGCGCGCATGCTGCCGCCCTGTGCGATCCCAAGTGCGGCCTGCATGCCGCTCGCGGACAGGATCCGACGCTCGTCTTCAAGAACGAAGCAGGGCAGTTCCATATCGCCGATGCGGACAGGGCGATCATCTGAGCCGAACTCGGCCTTGGGCAGGAGCGCTCGGTTCGGATCAGCCTTTGCCCATCGAGCGGCCGCGCCTGCTCGTGCAACTTCGCGGCGCTCCTCTGGGGTCATCTTACTCATGCGCGCTTTGCCGGCGCGGCGTTGAGGAGAGTTGTCGTTGGGCTGTTGATCGTCTGGCATGGCCGCTCCTGCTATCGTGCGATAGCACATATATGCCAGCGCTCGATAGCATCAAGCTGCACGGCGCCTACTCGGCGGCCTTTTTTGTCCGCTACAGCCTCGCTTCCAGCGCATCCGTCAGCGCCCGCGCGCAGATCTGCGCTAAGGCAACCCCTTCCTCTGGCGAATGCCGGTTGGTCTGAAGCCTCCGCTCTCGCTCGGCCGCGACGTAGAAATAGGCCACCGCCTTACCGTTGGCGTCCACGACCTTCACGGCTTCCTCCAGGCGTTCGATCTTGAGCGGGAGGGTGAGGCCGAGCGTGGTCATTGCAGGCGATCCGAGGGCGGCTCCATCAACCCATTCCGGATCGCTAGGGCGAGCAGATCGCTATCCGTCAGGGTCCGACCGTCAACTTGCCAGAAGGCGTGATCATCGCCCCATGGCTCGACGGAATGGCCCGCTGCGATCAGGGCGTCTGCGGCTTCGGTGATCGCATCGTGGTCGTCAGGCATGGGCTTGCCGTCCCCTATGCAGCGCTAGGATGACGCCGACCCTCGCGGCAACCTCATCGCTTGCCTTCTCCCAGAACGAGTGATCTACGACGATCGAGCAGGTCAAGCCGCGCAGCCGGTCTTCGTCGCCGGGGCGCGACATGGCCAGCGCAACCACGTCCCGGCCGCCAGCATCCTCGTGGTTCAGGCGTCGAACGATGTGCAACACATGCTCACGCATCGGTTCGTTCGGCACGATGACGACCGATCGGCCTTCGCCAAGCTCGCGCAGCATCTTAGTGGTTCTGCCGGTACCTCTGTCGTCCATCTCAGTCCCCTTCTCTCAACCCACTGCCAGACGGTGATCCTGGGCGGGGTCGGTCTCTGACCACGTTGCTTTGATCTCGCGCGGGAACAGCCACACCCGGCCAACGCCGATATTCGGCCCTCGGCCCGCCGGGCGGATCTCGTCTATCCGTCCTTCGCCGCTGATGACTTTGCCGTTCTGGCAGGCCGACATCGCTCCAACGTGGTAAGCGTAGCGGACCAGTTGACCGACCTTGATGTCCATCATCCCATCCATCCCTTCTGCCGAGCTGCCGCGCGCAGCACTTCCTTGGCTGGTCGCCATTCCCAATCTGCGACGTTAATGCTTGGGTCCGGCGTCGCACTCGCGGGGGTGAAAATGTCACGAGGCATCAGACTGATCCACGGCGGGTAGAGCCGCGGCATGCTCAATAGCATGCGCTACCCCAGGCCTCCTGAACTTGACGGTAGGACTCTCGCCAATCGTCCTTCCAAGCCTCGTACATGGCCTTTGCTTCATCTCGCCCGGCCTCGGCGGCAGAGAGACGGGACAGGATCGCGGTGGTGAGGGCTGAACGGTAGGCCTAGACGGCATGACCATCGCTGCTGCTGAACCGACCGCCCTCGTACATGGCCTCGTGGATCAGATCCTCAATCGCCAGCACGATCTCCTCAGGCAGATCCATCCGTTCCGCTTCTGCGGGGGAGGGGGAGGTCATTGCATTCTCGCTTTCATCGCCGCGACCTGCGCCTTCGCACGCTCAAAGGCCTGCCGCGCGACATCCGCAAGCCTGTCTGGGTCATCGCCTTGAGCGACCACCTCGGCACGCAGCTCTTCAGGGCTCATCGCCAGTATCCGCTCAACGTGCATGTCGATCACGTCGGGGTCGTCTTCCGGGAGCCGGTCAGTTGAGCGTGCCAATCTCGCCTCCATAGCTGTCGAGTTCGGTCGCCGCGCCGTCAGCCGGGTGCAGGTTTATGCTGTCGCAGTGCGGGCAATGAAGGCCGCCGTCGTGCATGCGGATTTTGCCGAAGCGGAAAGTTTGCGAGCACGTTAGGCAGCACCAAGGCTGCTGCATCACGTCGGGCTCGTCGTCTTCTGCGGGGGAGGGGCTAGGCATCCGATAACTCCCGCAGGACATCCTGCTCGCAGTCGTGGACCTCTGCCGAGATGCCCATCTCGCCAATCGGGCCGTAGCCCTCCACGAACTCCTTCGGCAGATATGGGCTGAGTTCGGCGACGCCACGGGCCACGAGCTGCGCAAGGTGCTCGGCGTGATCGTCCAGACCGTACAGCGGGTAGAAGTCGCGCCGGAAGTCGGCCATGAACTCCGGTGTGAACTTTGCCGGATCCAGCTTAACCCGCACGATCTGGCGGACCTCGACCTCAAAGGTCCGGAGCTTAGGCTTAACGGTTGTCTCGGCCATGGTGTGTCGCTCCTGGGATCAATCGTCGAGCTTTTCGGCCGAGGCTTCCGTGCAGACCCCGTAGGCAACGTTGCCGCGGTTCGTGTACTCGTGGACCTCCCATTCCTCGATGTCTTTGGCGCTGTAGTTGAGATCTAGCGCCTTCTCGATAGCCTCTTTCTCAGAGTCAGCCTCGACATCCGCCACCACGTAGCCGGTGATCGGGAGCATTACGCTATAGGTGGCCATCATTCTCTCCTTGTCTGCGGGGAAGGGTTAGGCGATTTCGACGCCTTCCCAACGGTGCCAATTTTCGGTCCACGCCTCGACGGTTTCCGGCTCACCGGTCTCTTCGTCGTGGCGGATGCAGGCGGGGTGATGCACGGCTTCGGCAGGCAAGATGACGGACCGCACGCCCTCAATGCTGTAGGCCGTGCCCGGCCCGAAACAGCCATTCCGTGGTGACTTGAAAACGACCGGCTGTGCGGGGTCGAAATCCTGCAGGCGTGCGATCAGCTCGCCTACAGTGAGCGTCGGGGTCGGGGCGTCGCTCTGCGCGTAGAAGGTCCGTGCCATCGCTTCTCTCCTATCTGTGGGGGAGGGTTAGGCGGGGTCAGGGACGCTCGTGCTGAGCCGCAACGCCGGCATCGACCTTCGCCTGATGGCGCTTGTCAAAGTGGGCCTTTGACAGCCCTTCGATCCGGGTCAGTTCGGCCTGGGCGGCGAGATCCAGCCGCACACCAAGGCGACGGCCGAGCGCAAGGGCGCACGTCATGACGCCGCCCATCTCCTGCCTCGGGTCGCCGGCCGGCTTGGCGTTGACGTGCTGCACGAGATCGTTGGCGCGGCGGATCGCGACCTCGGGATAGCAGCCGGCCGCCGCATAGATCGCCTGCTGCATCTCGATAGCCTCCTCAAGAAGGCGGTCTGCTCGCTCCATCGCATTGTCGAGGCTGTCGGCGCCGAAGCGGTCCGTGACCCAGGCCGCAATCCGGGCTTCATCTGCCTCAATGCCCTGCCAGCCTGGCGTCGCGGGCTTCGTCAGGGTCGCGTATCGGGTCAGAACCGAATGCAGAGCAGCGCTGGCTTGGCTCAGCGGCTCGAACAGCGCTTCGGCCGCAACATCGCCTGCTCCTGCGTCCTCGATCTCGTCGAGCAGATCTTGGACCAGTCCATCGAGCTTCGCGAGCTTCATGCGATCAATCGTGCCGTCCGACATTTTGTCCCTCCGAATGCTGGTGTTGGTCCGCGTCCCGCGCGATCTCACGCTCGGGCACGAGGTTGTCGATGTGCGTGGTGATCGCGATCTCGGGCTGATCGTCCCACCGGACGAACGCGATATCGGTCCAGTCAGGGGCCACGCCGATCAGAACACCGCGCTTGAATGCGGCCTCGCCAACCACGAAGCCGCCACGCGCATGGCCGGGGAAGTGCGCCATCGGCTGAGAAGCTAAGTAGCGGGCCGAGTAGGCGACCCGCTCGTGGATGGCGGGGCGGCTCATGCCGCCCTCTGGTATCCGCGCTCCTCGCAGTTCTTCCGGGCGGTGTGCAGGTTCCAGAGCATCCCGTCTCGGCCCTTGTTGCCGATCATGCGAACGACGATCGGGCTGTAGTGCTCGCCGATGGTGCGCTCGTCGGTGAGGATCGTAACGACGCTGTTGTCGGTGCCGGGGATGCGCTCGACCTTGATGACGTTCTTGCTGACGGTGCCGCACTCGTGGCGCTTGGTGAAAGTCTCGGTGTGGAGGTGGATGTTGGCGGTGCGGGTCATCGGTGGGCTCCGTCTCTGTTGATTTGTTTTCGCATATGCGTTATCGGTCGTCAATAAGGCATATGCGAAAAAGAGGCGGAGTTGAGCGAATTTCCCATATGCGATAGCCGCGGACGGATGGGCCGGAAGATGCGCTATCCCGACAAGATCATCGCCCCGCTGCCGGCGGGGTGGATCAAGCGCATGGAAGCCGTGCTATCCGAGGACGAGGATAAAACGGACTTGCTGCGGGAGGCCGTGATGCGGGAGCTTGAACGCCGAGAGGCCATGCCAGCCCGCGAGCGCACCAAGCCCAAGCCGGACTAACCGCCCGAACCTCCGGTTAGGTAGTGCTCTTCGGTTCGCTGAACCGGTCGGCCCTGAACGGAAATCGAACATCGCCCGATTTCCCCCTTCGAGACCTAAGGCCTTCACCAATGATTTGAACGGCTTGGGTGGGGGTAAGAACCTTGACATGGTAGGGGTCACAGGTTCGATCCCTGTCGCGCCCACCATTATCTCAATGACTTAGCGGTCATTCGGATAGTGGCCACAGGTTCGGTGAACCTGTTTTCGGTTCAGCGGGCCAATTTTTGAGGTTCGCCGAACCCACCGACTTCGTGCAGTTCGTCGTCCAGTTCCAGCGCCGCTGCGCTCTTGCTCAGAGCCTCTGGCGAGAAGCGGGCGTAAATGTCCCGTGTGACTTTCATGTCGCTATGGCCCAAATGGCTGGCGATCTCGTCCATCGGAACGCCGGCCTCGGCCTGCCTGACGGCCGCCGAGTGGCGGAGCAGGTGCGGGTGGACATGAGGCAGGCCAGCAGCCTTTGCCGCGGTGGTTAGCCCCTTCTTGACCGACCGAACTGGCTTCCCGGCCCACTCGATCACGTAGTCCGACCGCGCGCCCTGTTTGGCCTCCAGCAAGCGCAAGCGGATCGTGCGTGTCATCTGCACGATGGCGCGTCCCTTATGCGCCGCTTTGATCTCAGGGTCTTCCAAGTCGATCTTGTTGCGGTCGAACAGCACCCGGTCCCATGTCAGCCCAAGGATGGCCCCCGCGCGCCCGGCCGTCGCGTAGGCCAAATGCACGAACAGGGCGAGGTGCGGCGTTTTGCACGCATCGGCCAGCAGCCTGATCTGGCGCGCGGTCAGATGCCGGTCGCGGCGATCACGCACGGTCGCCGGCCGCTCAATGTCTGGTGCGGACTTGATCAGCCGATGTTTCTTGGCCCAGCGCAGCACTGTGCGGATCCGGCCTAGCTCGGTGATGATCGTGCCGTCCTTCCTGCCGAGAGAGCGACGCGCCGCGATATAAGCTCGGCAGTCGGCAATCGTGATGTCCTCCGCCGACATCGCGCCAAAATGTGGGGCTAGCGCCTTCCACTGATGCGCCATGATAGCGACGGACGGATTGCCGGCCTTATCCCGGCGATAGGCTTCCCAAAGCTCGGCAACGGTCGTGCCCTTCGGCCTCAGAGCCTCGGCGTAGACCGCTGGCGCGCGGCGGCGAGCCTCAGTCTCGTTATCGGTGCCGAGCCGGAAACGCCGCCGTTTTCCATCCTGCCAGAAGCTGAGGACGCATTCGCCGTGAGGGAAGAGTCCCTGTCGCTTCTCTGATGCTCGAAGCCGGCCGATTTCATATTCGTCTGCCATGCGTTCTCCGTTGCCTCAACGGCGGCACGAGGGATCCTGAGGAGCTTCCCGCCAACCCGGAAGTGCCCGAGGTCGCCACGATTGACCATGTTGCGGACGTGCTGCTCGGAGCACCCCCATTCATCCGCGACCTCGCGCGGCGTCAGGATGTCAGGCCTGCGGGCCATTCCGTCCTCCTGTGTCAGATCCTGTCTCGGGGAGAGGAGCGGCCTTGGCGATCGTGCGCCGGGCGAGCCATTGGCCGAACAGCGCGCAGCCCGAGCAGATGACGGCACCATGCGCGAAGCCCATGATGTAGGCTCCGAGGTTCGTCATCGGCTCTCCTCCTGGTTGAGGAGGGCAAGCTTCGCGGAGAGCCAGTCCCGACTGGTCAGGTAGCTTGTGGTGACCGTGACGTCGCCATTGTCGTTGAAGACGCATGCAGCGAACGGCTTGAGCGCCTTCTGGGCTTCCTGGAGTTGGCTGCGGAGGGAGGCGTTCTGCTCGTCTTTGTCTCGCAAAGCCTGCTCGACCACAGCCGTGTAGTCGGCGGACTCCTTCCGTGCGGCAGCGAGATCGGATCGGAGCTGGGCGAGGATCGGGGCAGCCGCCTCATTCGCGATCTGCGCCCCATCGCGCCGGGCGGCACCGAGGGCATCCAGCAACAGGGGCTCGGCGATCCTGCCGAACTCCTCGAATGGCCCCTTGAAGCCAAGGCCGTCAGCGAGGACCGCTTCCGTCAGGGAGACGGCCAGGTTCACGGCTTCATCAGCGAGCGCTGTGCGGAGGGCGTCATGCATCTCCCCGAAGCTGGCGTTGTCGGCGGTCCGGCCGGATGCGGGGGTCATGCGAGCCTCCAGAGAACGAGCCCGTTGGTCAGGAGGTGCAGCGTGTTGTCGGCCACGATCAGCAGCCAGACCGAGAGCCACGCTGGCACGTCGTCGGTATAGCCAGTGGCCGTGACCGGGCCGCGGGCGCCGTTCTTCGCCCAGACCACGAAGCGGGCGAGCCGGAAGCGGTCGATGAAGAAGTGCGGAATGAGGATCCCAAGCCACGCCCACGCAGCAGCAGGCCCAAGGCCAGTGATCGGGATGAAGCAGCACGCATAGACGAGCGCGTGGGTCGCCGCGGCGAGGCTGTTGCGCGTCTTCTCGGTGGCCATCCAGTGACTTTGTAATAGAAAATCCCCAACGAGATGGGCTAAGATTTGATCCGCAGTCACGAACATCTGGTCAGCCCCTATGAACGAATACAACAGCTCCGACATCCTTCGATTTTGGGCGAAGGTGTCTAAGCAGGCGACTGATTGCTGCTGGCCGTGGACAGGGACTATGTCCGGTGATGGCTACGGGCTTTTTGACCGGCGACGCGAAGGAAAGAGGTTCGCCCGGCGGGCGCACCGCGTCGCCTACGAGCTGGCTCACGGTCCGCTGCCTGCGGGTTTGATGGTGCGCCACAAGTGCGACAACCCGCGCTGCTGCAACCCAAGCCACCTTGAGCCGGGCACGGCTGCCGAGAACTCGCGCGACATGGTGGAGCGCGGTAGGCATTGGACGCTTCAGCGCCCAACAGAAGTCCCTCGCGGCTCCGAGCACTGGACGGCGCGCAATGGCACGGCGCCACTTCTGCGCGGCCAAGATCATCCTAGCGCCAAATTGACGGCCGAGATGGTTCGGGAGATCAGGGCAGCGCGAGATGTCCCTCAGCGCGAACTGGCGCGACGCTACGGTGTCTCGCAGGGGGCAATCTGGCAGGTGCTTCGCGGCAACCACTGGTCCCACGTAAGCTGACTGGAGCAGATAGTCCCCGACGAGGTGCGCCACGATCTGGTCGGCGGTGAAGAAGGCGCTCATTCTTCCGCCTCCCCCTGAAGGGTGCGGAGCGCGGTTTCGATGGCGTCGGCTCGGTCGCGCATGCCGGCTTTGCGAGCCGTGTTGTGAACGTGATCGGCAGTCCCCCGCAGCCACATGACGAGCCCTTCCGGGGTCATGGGCCTAGGAACCTCGCGTAGCACCTCCTTCGCCTCCTCGACCGCCATGGATCCGGTCTTGAGGGTGGGCGAAGACTGGGGGGAGGGTTCGGGCGTTCTGGCTTCGCCCGTCCGGTCGTGCTCGATGGCCTGATCCTCGCCCATCGTCCGCCAGTCAGGCCACGTCCGAGCGAAATTACGATCCTGCTTGGCCTGCATCGCCGGCAGCAGGTCTTCCGGCTTGCCGCCATGGCGCCAGAAGCCGTCCATCGCCAGGATGATGACGTCGACCCACTCGGCCAGATCGTGCGGCTCGGCCTCGATCTCGCGAAGCTCCTTGGTGATGTGCTGGACGATGCCCTTGGTCCGCAGGGCCGGGCCGAACGTCTCCTTCGACCACGCCCATTGCCGGTGAAGGTAGGCGACGAGGTCCGCCCCCTTCTCCTTTCCTGATCCAGAGGCGAGAACGAGCTTCCCGGAGCGGTGAACTTCGTCGGATTTGATCGCCGATCGCAGATCCATAATGTAGTCCGGCAGCGTGCCGACTGATCCGTCCTTGTCGAACCAGTTTACGACCTCCAGAGCGGCTTCGCGCAACGTCAGCTCGCCTTCGAAGCGATCGCCGGGGAAGTCTGCTCTCAGCCGTTCCAGTTCGCCACCATCCCCATCCCCGCTTGAGGAGACGGGTGCGGCGGCGACATGCTCGGCCCATTGGCTCGCATCGGTGATGACGCGGGCCAGCCGCTCGCCGTCGACGTCGCTTCGGACGAAGTTGGACAGCCGCGCTCGATCCGTAGCGGTGGAGTAGACGGTCAGGCCGTCTCGGACGGACAGGGCCACCGGCATCCGCGCCATGTACTGCCGGATCCAGGCGTCCCGCTTCTCGCAGTACTCCGCGTGGGTTTGTGCCCAGCCGGAGATGCCGGTTGCGTGCCCTCGCCCGTAGGCGTCGCGCAGGGCCTTCGCGAGATCACCGTCTCGGACGGACGGGGCTGTATTGGTGGGGGTGTGCATGGCTCAAGCCTCCACCTTGGCGGGCTCAAGCAGCCGGGTGATCTCGGCAGGAAGAGCCGGCTGCGTCAGTTCGGTCGCCTGCGGGGCGGCCCAGGGCTGAGCAGGCTCGTCGCTCGGCTCCGGCCCCCAATCGATGACGATCTCGCCCGTCGCCAAGAAACGGTCGCGGAGGCGCTTGAGGGTGGCGATGGCCCGAGAGAGGGGGTAGCGGCCATCCTCCGAATAGCCAGGCGGCTCAAACAGAAGGCAGCCTCGGCCGCCGCTCAAGCCGAGCCACTCGGCCGCAAGATCGCTGTCGGAAAGCGCCTCAGGATGCAGAACCATGATCCAGCCGGCAATGCAGGCAGCAGTTCCGCACTCGTGGATGATCTCGATGCCTCGGCCTGACCAAGTGCTATGGGCACCCTCTGAGAAGAACGCCCGCATGTTAAACTTTTCCGGCGGCTGCGCCTCCAGATGCGCGATGAGCTTGTCGAGATTGGCGACGTTCAGCATGGCTGATCCTTCTTCGCTTCGGCTGGATTGCGGGTCGGGGGTGCGGGAGGGAGGGGTGGCGCATCGCCTTCGGCGACCGGGCCGTTGCCCTGACGGGCCGAGCCCAAGGTCTCGGCGCTCCGCGCTGCCGTCCCTTGCGCGGGCGCCAAGAACACGACGCTGAGCGGATGCACGACGACGGGGCTGTCGAGGTCGTCGAACATCACATGGATGTAATTCCGGGTATGCGACATTCGAGGTTGCTGAGCCCATAGCTGCCCATTAGGTCGATTGTGGCTTTGGAGGTTGATGGGTCGTCTCTTGCGACGCGGTGGCCATGTCATCGAGCAAGAGCGCCGCGTCTGCATACGCCCGCTCTTGCGCATCGTCTGTCATGCAGGCTTCCTTGCCCTTGAAGGAAGACACGAACCGAAAAAGAGCATCGTATAGGGCAACCGCACGAGCCTCGGCGGCCTCCGCGCGATTAAGTGCCAACCGATGAGCCAAGCATTCTGCTTGGTACACGTCTGCGTCTACGAGACCGGCGGATTTTGTGTGTGCTACAGAGCGCGCAGCACCAATGCTTTGTCCGCATTGCTCTCGGTAGAGGCTGACCCACAATGGCTTCCTGCCGCAGACACGGTAACCCTTGATCCAGTCCTCCAACGCTCTGTTGGTGCCTTGAGCGATTATAAGCTCTATACGCAGCCGTCTGTTTTCGGCTCGCAGACGTTTAAGCGTCTCTCGTATAGGGCCAGCAGACTCGCTCATACTGGGTCTCTCAAGTTTGCCTGCGGCGCATCGCCCGCTTCCATGCAGAGCGTCGGGCACCCTTCGCCCCAGCAAGTCTCAGATGTCAGCGGGAGCGGGCAATCGGAAAAGCAGGACCGACACCACTCGCCAGTTAGTCGGTCGCACATGAGATACGCGGCCGTAACGTCTTTGTGGCAGTGATCGCAGGTGATCTTCCCGTCAGCATGTCTCATTGGAGCGACTCCGCTTGGCACGCGATTGTTCGGACGACCGCAAAAGCCCGCCGATCCGCCTCCTGACGCTCGTCTATCCAAGCTCCCGGAAGGTCGTTCCCTTGTGGGAGCTTGCCGAATAGTGGAATTCCATAAGCGGCCTGCGGGCTACCGCAATAGTCACCGTAGCAACCTGCGCGCTGCCAATCAGTCGATAGACGTAGGTGTGCTTCAATGATCTGGCCGCCAATCGACTCGACGTTGAGCGGTCCGGCGTAGTCACCAAGATGAACCCTACACCATTCATTCACCATCGTGAGTTCTGGCTCAATTGGCGCGTCATGTAGTGCCCATAGATCAAAGCGTCCGAACCGATCAGATGGGACGCCGGTTGCCTGCGCCGACCACAGGATCTGGCCTCGATCTACCAATGCATCCGTGGAGACGTGCGAGCCCTCAAGATGGTCCGCCCACATCATGCCCGGCGCATAGTCGAGATTGTCGGGATCGCTAACGAAACGGGCGCCGATCCCCATCCCGTGCAGGTTCGTGATCGGCTTGACGATCACCGGGAAACGCTTTGGCGTTACTCCGAGCGGTGCGTGAGCGTAGGTCTGAGTTTCGGCAATCAGCAGACGGTCATAGACCCATCGGTGTTTTGGGTTGGCTATCCACGCATCCGCATCCTCCATTTCGACGAGCCATTCTGCCGGGTAGGCGGGTCCCAATCGCTTCTCGTTGTGGCGCTGCCTGAACGTGCTCATTCGATCCTCAATCCGATAACGCATTGCAACCTAATCCGACATCGGATACGGGTCAATAAGCGATATCGCATTGGAGGTAGCTTTGACTCATAAACCGATATCGGTCACAACCGTGGCCGTGCCAAAAGACAAGCTCGACGACAAGACGTTGGTCCGCTTCAGAGCGGGCGTGCTCGACCGCATTGACGCGGTGGCGGGCAAGTTCCGGCGCGCAGTTTTCATCCGCGAAGCCGTCGAGACCGCACTGACAAAGGCAGAGAAGCGGCGGCCGGGCAAAGGGGCTACCGAGGGGGAGCGGCCTTGAGCGATCTGCTTCGCTTGAAGCACCTGGAGCACGTCGCCGACTACGAGGAGGGCGACAAGCTCATCATCAAAGTCCAGAGCCGGAACCCGGTCCCCGAGCGCCAGTGCTGTCTCTTTGCCACCATGATCAAGAATGGCCGGAAGCTCGGGCAGCGGTATCGCGACGAGCCGATCCGGCGGCAGACCGTCCGGATAGAGATCGACCGACAGCGCTACAAGTGCTCAGCCTGCGGGAAGACCGGCATCTACGAGGCGCTGCCGGACATCGATATCCGGCACGACATGACGAAGAAGCTGCTCGTGCGCATCCAGAAGGATGCAGTGGAGTGGCCGTTCAGCCATGCCGCCAAGATCAACGGTGTCGAGGCGAAGCAGGTCGAGCGGATTTTCCAGGACCATGCCGACAAGGTTCTGAAAGGATACCTGCCGAAGCTCCCGCGCGTTCTCAGCATGGACGAGAAGGTGATCCGGAAGAAGGCTCGGTTCATCATCGGCGACATTGAGAACAGCGCCATGCTCGACATGCAGATGTCGAGAAGGAAGATCGACCTCAACGAGTATTTTTCCCTGTTGCCGGGTCGCGACGATGTCGAGGTGATTTGCCAGGACATGTGGTCCACCTACCGCGAACTGAACAAGGGCTTGTTCAAGAACGCGACGGTCGTCATTGACAAATACCACGTCCAGCGGACGGCCAACAAAGGCGTCGAGGCCGTTCGGCGGCTCTTCCAGCAGGACGTGTCGAAGGCGGAGCGCATCCACCTCAAGAACAAGCAGAGCGTCTTCCTGGCCCGCTGGGGCACCGCGAAGCCACGAACCATCAACCAGTTGAACGCCTTGTTCACGTACTTCCCCACGCTCAAGCGGGTCTACGAGTGTAAAGAGAGCTACTACGAGATTTACGACGCCGCCTCGAAGTACGAGGCAAACGAGATGATGAACCAGTGGCTCGTGGATCTACCGAAGGACCTACACCGGCCCTTCAAACCGGCGCGGGACGCGCTCAACAACTGGCGCCCGTGGATCTTGAACTACTGGGATCATCCCTATACGAACGCCTACGCCGAGAGCCTGAACAACCTGATCGGCCGGATGAACATGCAGGGCGTCGGCTACAGCCCGGAAACCCTTCGCGCCAAGGCGCTCCTCAAGCACGGCGTGTTCGGCAAGACGCAGTGGGGCGAGTGGGTCCACATCGGGCGCGAAGGCAGCGTCCCGATGGTCTGGGACGTGGGCCTCGGGGTGCCGCTATCAACCTTAGAAGCCGACTTGGAGGCGGGCACGTTCTGAGCCCAAATCACCCTTCAAAGTCGCATACCCGTAATTCCGAGAGGTGCCCGGGTAGACGATCTCGCCCTCGCGGCCTTCCCAGTCCTTGCCCTCGCCCGTCAGGGTAATGCGCCGGCCAATCTGCGGGTCGATGCCGTAGGATCGGCGGATGTAGCCGTAGCCATCATCAGGCGGGATGCCAGGCGCCAAGCGCACGGTCGCGAACCGCTGGTAGTCGCGGAACGGCATGTCGAGGTCCGCATCCAGATAGGCGCGGTAGCGCGCGGCGGCGGGCGACCGGGCGGACACAGGCTTGGTGTATGCCTGTCCGTAGAGGCGCGCCGTCACCTCATAGAGGCGAACCGGTTTGGTCTTGCCGCCCGCGCGAGGGATCGAAACGGCTTGCCCGCCAGAACGCGAAGCGGTCTGGTCCGAAGGATGAGAGCCCGGACCCGAAGGGGCGCGCCCTGTGCTCTCCGCCCCGCGGGAGGCTTGGTCTTGATCGGGGAGGGCCTTCATGGCTGGGCCGCCTCAGCTTCATCTTCGGCCATATCGGCGCGAAGCTCTGCGGCACGTTCGGGGTCAACAATGTCCCAATCTGCCAGGGTCATGCAGTCCTCGCAGACGGCTTTGCCGTTGATGTTCCAGCCGCCCATCTCCTTCGCAGTCTCGTAATCGCAGCGTGAGCAGATCGCCTCGCTTCCGCGGTCCAGCCAATCGCCGCTGCCGATGCTGCTCTCCGGTCGCCCATCCCACTCGGGGACGCGCGTCGCCTCGTAGCCGCTGCGCGCCAGACAGGGCTCACACTCGCAGCCATCTGGGCCGGCGAAATCCTCGTCGTCCGCGCCTTCGCAGTCGTCACAGCGCATGAGGACCGCGGCCTCGCGCGAAGCGGCCCGGATAATCTCATGATCCCACTCGCCGGGCGTTCCGACGATCCATGTTGGCAGCGGTGGCTTCACGGCCTTCGCGACGGGCGCAACGGGAACGCTTGCTCCAGCCGGCAGCCCGGCAACGGTAGCCGCTGCTCCAGCGGCCGCGAGGAAGGATCTGCGGCTCAGTGCTGTCACTTCTGCTCTCCCGTCGAAGGGGCTTCAGCGAGGCTGATCATCCGATTGACGAGTGCGAGCGCAGATTGCTGAAGTTCCAGCCGGGTCGGCTCCAGCTTCTCCTTCGCGGCGTCCCCGGCGGCGTCCCAGGCGGCGGCCCCGGCGGCGGCCCAGGCGGCGTCCCCGGCGGCGGCCCAGGCGGCGTCCCAGGCGGCGGCCCCGGCGGCGGCCCTGGCGGCGGCCCTGGCGGCGGCCCAGGCGGCGGCCCCGGCGGCGGCCCAGGCGGCGGCCCAGGCGGCGGCCCCGGCGGCGGCCCTGGCGGCGGCCGCATCCTGTCTTGCCGCCTCTAGCGGGCCGCGCAGCGATGGCGTATTCGCGAAGTCGGTGATCTCGGGCAGGCCCGACAGCGCATCGGCTTGGGTCGTCAGACCGGCGAGCCGCAGCCATGCCGGCGTATGCACTCGCACAAGCCAGTCGGCGGCCATGGTGGCGCGGCGGTTCTCCAGTGCCTCGGATCCGCGCGTCCCGACGAGGCGTGGGATCAGCGGCAAGATCAGCGCATCGCGGTCTTCTTGCGGGAGGCCGTCGTTCCATGCGCGCATGAAGGCGCCGATGACGGGCGATGCGCAGGTCGGATGGTCGGACCAGGGCTCGCCGGCGATAAAGGCCACAGCCTCCATAGCGCACATCTCGCCTTCGCTCTCTCGGTGAGCGCCCTCAGAGAGGGTAACGACCTTGGCGAGGCGTGCGTGATCAATCGTGATGGCGGTCATCGGGCTTCTCCAAAGATGATTGGGCGGATCGGGTTCTCGAAGGGGCTTCAGCGAGGGGACTGCGGGGGTGATCTTCGGGCGCGTCGATGTTGGCGCGAATGACCTTGAAGGTGACGGCGACGACCCACGGGTTCGCGTCCCAGGACTCGGGGCCGTTGATCGACCGCCAAAGCTCCGCGAACGCCTTCTCAGGCGTCGGGCGCGTCAGCTTCTCGCCGGCGCTGGCCGCGAAGTGGCGCCAGCCATCCTTCTCGGGCTCGCGGATCTCATAGATGCCCTCGGCGAGCGCATCCTTCGCGCTGATCTCCTGCAGCCGTTCGACCCGGACGTCCGTCACGAGAAGCGTGAGTCGCGAGGCCCAGCGCGGCATGTGGATCGACGGCCGCCAGCGAGGTTTCGATCGATCCCAGCCCGCAGCGTAGATAGCGGCCAAGTCCCGATCGGTCGGGTTGATGGTCTGCTGGACGCCCTCGCTCATCCGGTACGCGGACGACGGGACCAGAGCGTGGTTCTCGCGCACATAGAGGCGGTCGCCGATGGCAAAGCGGCTGAAGTCCGCCCCGTGCTCCCGAACCTCCCCCTCGGTCGCGTTCACGATCCCGCCGTGAGCATTGCTGAGGTGAAAGCGATCAGACACCCCGGGCATCAGCTCGGGCTGTGGCTTCAGGATCCGCCGGGTCTGCGTCTTCCGGCCAGCGAGGAGCGCCGCGATCATCGGCGCCGAGAAGATGATGGGACGGTCAGCCATTCCTGATCTCCTTCTCTCCGCTGGAGCGGTCGGCTTCTGAAGGGGGCTTCGGCACGTACCGGTTAGCCGTCAGCAGCTCGCGGACGGCAGCCGAGTTGCGAACGATGGGGCCGCCGCCATTGTCGAGGCGCCAGCGGCCCTCAGTGTCGGGCTCGGAGGCAAGGCGTTCCATGACCTCGCAGGGCACGCCGAAGCGCTCCCACGGGCCACAACGCTTGCCGCGGCTCGGCACATAGCGGCGGTTCGTCGTGTAGCCGACGTTGGCGTCGAGCTGCTGAGCGGTGTAGCGGCCGGCGTTCGAGAGCGACCAGTTGTAGCCGCTGTGATTTGGTCCCCAGAGCGTGATGTACGGCTGCCGGGTCCACTTCGTGCGGAAATCGACGACGAAAAAGCGTTGCTCGCTCATCGTGTCCTCGCCTTCGTTGGCTTGCGGGTTTCTGCGACGCGCCGCGCTTCCTCCACGGCCTCATCGGACCAGAAGCACTCGTTGCCGCGGCCTTGGCCCGAGACGCCGCCTGGCGCTTTCGACAGGAAGCCGCGGGCTTTCCACTTGCGGAGAAGATCAGGCGCGATGCCGAGCAGGCGGGCCACATCGCTAGTTCGACGCTCGCTCATGCGATCTCTCCCGAGCGGTCGGCTTCTGAAACACGACGGCGGGCAGTGACGAGGACCGTCAGAGGCACGGCTTCGACGCCGGCCTCGCTGAACATCGTCGCGGCGGCCTCGAACTCGTCGGCAGGCATGGACGTCTGGCCGGGGCCGTAGACGACGGCACGGATGCCCGCCTGGATCAGCGTGCGGGCACAGGCAGCGCACGGGTGGTGGGTCACGTAGACTGAACAGCCGTCCGTCCGAATGCCGTGCTGAGCGGCGAAGGCCGAAAGGTTCGCTTCCGCATGGCTGGCAAAGAGGTACTTCGCTGGCCGCTCGCGGCGCTCGGGCAGGTCGTCCACGCCAGCCGGAGGGCCGTTGTAGGCCGTCAGCAGCACCGTCCGACCATTCGGGGCGACGAGGACCGCGCCGACCTGCGTGCTGTCCTTCGACTTCGTGGCGGCGTGCTGAGCGAAGCCCATGAGGTAGGAGGGCCAGTCGGTCATGCCGCCCTCCGCATGAACCGGCCGCGCTCATCGCGCCTCTGCGGTGGCTTGGGTCGGCCAGCGAGAGTGACGACGCGAGCCGCCTTGTATCCAGCGAGCGTCAGGTCGTAGACGAAGCGCCGAAACTCACCCATGTTGTACTTGGGCGTCCCGCGGTATGCCGCGAGGAAGAACATGAACGGCTCAAGCGGGTAGTGCCCCTTGATGCTGTTGCACTCAAAGCAAGCGATGACGAGGTTTTCGTTTCGGTCGCGAGCCGTGCCGAGTAGCTGCGGCTCAATATGATCCCGCGTCGCCTGGCAGGCTTTGTTCGCCCGAGCCTCCGGTGAGTGGGCCGGGAAGACGCGGCGGTCGCAGTAGGCGCACACGCCGCTGTGTAGCCTACGCTTCTTGCCTGGGATGACGTGCATATTCATGCTGCCACCTTCCGAGTGCTGGCAGCATCGGCCTGGATCAGCGTGGGATCGCTCCAAACCACACCCTTCTCCGCCCCGAAGACGAAGAGGCTTTCGATCAGGTCCGACATCTCGGACTTGGTCAGCTTGCGGGTGCTGATGCCGAGCGGCACGAGGCCGTTGCCGTGAAGGGCAGGGGCCATCCGCACTTCCTTGCCGAGGGCGGCGAGCGCGATCAGCTTCCAAGCCTCCGGCTCGTAGTGGAGGCCAAAGTGCTCAACCTGCTTGGAGATGTCGCCCAGCATGGCCCAGAGCCGACGATTTTGAATGTCGGTGCGCCGAGGCGCGGAAAACTCCACGAGCCAGCCGATCGGCGCCTTGCTGATCCAGTGAAGAGCCTTGCGGCGGATCTCTTCGTTGGCGATGCGGAGGGTGTGACGGTCGCCGCTCATTGAGCAGCCCTCCGTTCGCGGATCAGGCCGCCCAGCCGCTCAGCGTCCTCGGCCTCAAGAGCCTTGAACCGCTGCCGGAATTCAGGGTCGTCGGTGATGACCTTCACGGCCGCCTCGCCCGAGACCTTCCAGAGCTTGGCGCTCAGTTCGCGTGCGATGCGCTGTGAGGCTGTCGGCTCAGAAGCCTCACGATCTACTGCAGGCCGCGGCGTAGCGGCTGTGTGGCCGCTTGTGCGCGGTGCAGGGCGTTCGATGTCGCGGCTGGGCATAGCTGCCTCGCCGTCGTCATCAGTCGGCGGCACGCAGAGGGCTGCCATCAAGGCGTAGCGCAGGCCGTAGGTGACCGCGGAGCCCAGCCCCTGCGGGTCCCGCTTGGCGAGCGGCACATGCAGCGTGGAGCGCATCCATTCGCCCGAGACGTGGGCGAGCATGGTGGTGATCTCCACACAGCCATCGACCATCCGGCCGGGCGCCTGCGAGACGATGAGGCCGTTTGCCTGGAGAGCAGGGCGTGCCGTGTCGAGAACCGCCTCCAGGGTGGCGTAGCGGTTCTTGAAGTGCGGGTTCTTGGCATCCTTCACGACGCCGGTAAGCACGCCCTGGGCGCCGTGCAGCGCCTTGCAAAGCTCGCCAATGGTGGGGCTGCTCTCAATCACGATGCGGCGTCCTCTGCTGTGACGCGGCGCGGCTCGAACTCCTGGCACTTGCCGTCGAAGTTCACGCGCTCGCAGAGCTGGTACGGAGGATCCGGCGAGTACTTGGGATGCACGAAGGCGTAGCCGGCTCGGGTCGGCGCCTTCATGCAGCGGTATCGCCAGGGCTTGGTTTCGACGCGCGAGGCGGGGTGAACCCATTCGCAGCTATCGCAGAACACGGGGGTCACGCGGCCTCCGCACGCTGTTCGATGCCGAGGTACGCGAGAGCCAACTCAAGCGTGTCGAAGCGCTGTTCCCGGCCCGTCAGTGGCGCAGGAGCCCGGTCGTAGAGGATCGGCACAAGATCGACCGCCGTGCCCTCTGCCGGGCAAATGCAGGCTACGGCACGGGGCAGGTAGTCGACATGGAAGACGCGGATGGTGCGGGAGCCGTAGACGGTCTCGGTGCGCCAGGGGTTCACGACCGCCCCTCCGCTTTCGCAAGAGCCTGACGGGCGCGCTCAACGTTCCGGTCAAAGTCGAGCATGACGGTATGCGTGCCGTCGATGTCGTCAATGAACCATTTGAGAGCCACCAACAGGTCGGGCGCGGCCGCCATCAGATGAGTGTTCGCGACCGCCTGCTTTCGCGGCAGGTCGTTGGCATAGACGACTGCCAGACAATGCTTCCCCGCAAACACGGCGGGATCGTCGGTGGACCGACCATCAGTGTCGAAGGTCGTCCAAGGGGCGGCAGTGTGCTGGGCCATCAGAACGCCTCCGCGCTCTGGACGAGCGGCAGGCGGCTGCTGTGACCCGGAAGGCGCGGCCAAGACCGCGGATCTTTCGCAGAGACCTTCTGCCGGCATTCTGACTTGATCGCGTCGAGATCCGAGGCGAGGGCCGTGCTGGCGCTGGCGGCCGCATTGACAGTGCGTTCGATCACAGCGGCGGTGTACGTCGGGCAACCGCGGCCAACGGCCTCCATCAAGCTCTCGACCTGCTTGAGGTGTTCGCCCAGGTTCCAGTATGCGGCCTGGAGTTCGGACCTGCTGAGCATGTTAGCCTCCAACTGCGATACGAATTGCGATGCCGACCACACCAAGAGAGCCGGCGATGATGAGGACGAGGCAGGCGATGATCGCGGCATCGTCTAAGTCGAAGCCCGGTTCGTCTTCCGGGTACGTGTCGAGATCGACCATGGGTCACCCGTCAACGAGAGGGGAAAGCTGGCCCAAACCACTTTTCGATTGGCTTTGATGCTCGGCGCTGGGGCTCAGCTTTTGCAAAGCCACGGCTTTGGATTTTCGGCTTGGTCGCTGCGGCAGTGATGCCGAGCTGCGCCCGCTTGCGTCGCTTGGCTTGAGCGGCTGCCGAGTGGTCGGCTGCGTCCTTCACCCGCTTGCAGGTCTCGTAGTGGGCCGGGCCGCGATTGCCGGCCGTGTCGGATCCGCCATTCTCAAGCGCGATTTCATGTTCCACGAACCAGCGCTGACGGACGCCATCAATCCGCTCGCCGCAGGTCACACAGATGCCCTTGGTCCGCTCCCACGCGGCAAGAACGTCGCGAGGGCTCAGGCGCTTACGGGCAGTGGTGCCGACATCTTCGCAGACGACGAAAGGCATTAAGCAGCCCTCCGAATGCTCTGACGCAGCTTCGCCATCCGGTCGTAGAGGATGACGTTCACAGTGGCTGCGAGGTTTAGGCAGAAGGCGCTTGGGATCATCACCCTGCGCGGGCAGCGATCGAGTAATTCGCCACCAAGCGTCCCATCCTCTGGGCCGAAGATGTAGAAGGCACGCTGCGGATGCGTGAAGCTGGGCAACTCAGTTGCGCCCGGAACCAGATCAACAGCGACAGGCACAGTATCGAAGGGGATCAACGACCACAGGTCATCGCCGCGCAAAACTGGGATGTGCCGGTAAGCTTTCGTCACATCCTGACAGCTCGTGACCGGCGTGCGGTCACCTTGGATAGCAACCAGCGATGCGCCGAAGACGTGGGCAGCGCGCATAACGCCGCCGACGTTCGCAGAGACCTTTGGCCGGACGAGGCCGATGGAGGCGAAGCCGCGGGCGCTCATGCGGCCTCCCCGATCTCAGCGAGGATCGCGGCGGCATCGGCCCGAAGCTCAGCCTCTACGCGGCGGGCCTCTTCAGCCTCGATCTCAGCCTGCTCAGCAGCATCAGCCTCGGCAGCTTCCTCATCCTCATCGAGGAAAGCATGAGCATGCCCGTAGGCGTCGCCCTCGCAGTCGAAGGCATCCGTGAGACGGAATACGCCCTTGAAGACCGCATAGCCGTCATCGTGCTCAGCGACGGCGTAGGGGGCGATGTCGAAGAAGGCGCGCATGGCTCAAGCCTCGTCGGCGAGAGCCCGGCGCACGGCCGGAACGGTCTGCAGGGTGTAGAACAGAGCGCCGGTCAGGAAGGCGGCGGCGCCGAAGATGGGAACGAGGATCTGGGACATCGCTGCGGCGCTCCATGGCGGCGGCTGATGTCAAATGTCTACGATTTGTAGCCACACCGGGTCAAGCCCGTTTCTACGATGTGTAGCAAGAAAATTTGCGTTCTGAGAACGGAGATGGTACAAAAGAAAATGCCCCGGGAACCATGGGTTCGACCGGGGCGACAAACGGGCCATGCTTGGCGGCTACCCGTCTGTGAAACGTGTAATAGCGCAACACGCGCGCGCGTTCCAGATCAATCGTCGCCACTCATAGCCAAGCGTAGGGTCCGCAGACGGCAAGTGCTGCGGGCTCAATCGCCGGGCGGTTAGTGACGCTGGCGGCGGACGGGCGCGAAAGCGTGCCGGGAGTAAGCGGCGACCAGGAGCGGGGTTCGCAGCCGCAGGGCACCTGAATGGGGGACGCCCGAACCCGAAGGCCACCGGCCTTTAAGAACCCTCTAGGGTTGCATCCCGGTGGTGGTGCGATCCGACGGTAAGCGGCGGTTGGCTCCGGCCTTCAGTCCCCCGTCCCAGGTCGCATCCGCCTAGGTGAACTGAGGGGTCACGGCCCTTTACTCAGTCCCTACGCGGGGCGACCTGTGGACGGGTCACAACGGTTCCACCAACCTTCAGGTACTCAGTTAGATATCCGCTTCCACTGCTTCGCGGGGACGATGGACATGACTTCGGCGACCCGCTTCACGTCGACCTCGTCCTGATCCGGGGCGTTGTGGCTGCCGATAGTGAAGGACCCGTCACGGGCGTGTTTCTTGAGGGTTTTTAGGAGATAGGTGCCGTCTCCGTCTTCTAGAACAACCTCTTGCCCAATCAGGGCTTCCGGCTCGCCATCGTACCATTTGGCGATGACGACTTCGCCGTCCTTGATCCGCGGGAACTGCGACTGCCCACGAGCCTCAAGGGCGAAGCAGCCTTCGGGAAGCGCGTAGGGAAGTTCGATTTCACCGAGCGCCAATTCGCCCTCCTCGACCCACCGGATGGCCTCACCCAAGCCAACCGTTCCGACCACGTCAACAACCGTAGATCGGTTCGCGGTTCCTTCCCCAGTTAAAAGCCAGCTCGCCGACACGCGGAATTTTCGGGCGTATTTGAACGCCTCCTCCTCGCTGTAATCGCGAGCGCCCGGCTCCCCAGCGCGTTCGTGGGCGTTGTAGGTCGATACTGCCACGTCCAGCGCGAATGCTGCGGCGCGGCCGGAACGGTATCGGCGCTCTCGCGCCCACCGCAATCTCTCACCCTTCGTCTTCATAACGCGAAAAGTAGCAACTTGGCTGCTACGAAGGGGGTTGATCGGAGTTGCTACATATCGTAGACACTCTGTCATGAGCGCGGTTCAAGCCATCATCGCGAAGTTTGAGACGCCAGCGAAGTTCGGGCGGGCGATCAATTTGAAGGTCGTCAACCACGCGCACCAGATGTGGGACCGGATGTCGATCCCCGCGCTGCGGTGGCCAGACGTCGTCGAGGCCGCTTCTGAGCTAGGCATCAAAGGCGTCACAATCGAAGCTCTCATGGCCGCCCACGTGGCCGACGAGCCCCTTCGCCGAGCAAAACTTCAGCAGACCCGCGCCCGTCAGAAGTCTTCAAGTCAGCCGGAGGCTCGTGCGTCATGATTATGCTCGTTCTGAAGGCCTGGCTGGCAATGATGGTCATTATGACCGTCTGGTGTTTCTGCCGTTGGCGTCACATCGACAGCCCTGTCATTCCTGGCTTTGCCATCCTGATCCTCTGCGGTGCCGTGAGGTACGCGCTGTGAGTGGGATTGATAGCCCTACCGCTGGGCACCGGCTCGCCAGTTTCGTTGATCGCATCCTCGCGATTGGCCGAGAGCAGGACGAACTGAACGGCGTCAAGAAAGAGATCTACGCCGAAGCTGCCGGCGAGGGCTTCGACAAGACGGCTATGGGCGCGCTCGTTCGCGAGCTGCGCAAGGCCGAGAAGGACAGCGGCAAGGCGGCTGAGCAGGCCGAACTGCTGGATCTGTATCGCGACTCCTACCATCGCGCCGTCTCGCACGTAGGCGCGCACATACGCGAGGCGGCGGAATGAATACCGTGGACCTCATCTTCACCGCCGTCGCCTCGGCTACCGTCATTGGCGCCTGCGGGTTCATGATCTGGGCTACGCTGGATTACCGGCGGGACATGCGTGCGAACGCTGCGACCTACGAGCAGCGGCAGGCGCTTCTGGCGCATGCTTTCCGCGCTGGGATGAGCAGTACGGAGTATCAAGCGTTCTGCGCGGTCAGCTACGACGAGCATTTCGAGAGCCTGCGCAAGGGCCTTGATCCTCTGCCGCTGTACGGCGTGATTGCGATTAAGGCCACGGGCGAGGTGGTCGCCTGATGGCCGTTCTCGTCCACCAGATCCGGCCCTCCGTGGCCGGTAGCAGCGCCGAGGTGTTCTGGACCGGGGCTATCCCGATCGAGCCTCTGAGGCTGCGCAATGCCGAGGCGGGTGCTGTTGGGGAGACCTGCGCATCCGTCTCGGCGACTAATAGCCCGGTATGGCATGGTGCTGCTGAAGGGGCTCCTAGGCCCGGAGGCGAATGCGGTTCGATACCGCGCCGGGCGCCAGCTCATTCGGACCACCGGCCATGACTGCCGCCGTCCGTCTCCCAAAGGCTGATCTGGTGATCCAGTCCGAGGTCGATCCTCGGGATGTCATCACGGCCTCTGTCACCGCCTACGGCCGGCACATGCGGATCAGCTTGTTCCGCGACATGCGCCTGGGCCTCGGCAGCACCTTCAAGCGCTCGCAGGTCGCGGCCCTGATCGACGGCCTTTCCGATCTGCACGCGAACATGTCCCCGGAGGCGTAAATGTCTGGCTTCCGTACCTTTGAGACCAGCCGCGTGAGCTTCGGCGACAATCGCCCAAAGGCGCCGCTCGTGGATGCCGCTCTGGTGCGTCCGCCGATCAAGCGAGCGCCTGCGAAGCAATGGTCTGAGCCGAAGATATGTCAGAAGGGCTTCATCCCTCCGAAGCCCGTAACTCCTGAGGATTTTCAGCAGCCGTGTGCGTTCCCGTTGCGGCGGCTGATGGATCTGGTGTGCTACATCACACAGTTCCCGGCCGTGCATATTCGCGGACAGCGGCGTCTGGGCAATCTCGTCCGCGCTCGTCAGATCCTGTTCTGGCTCGCTAAGAACAATACCGAGGCGAGCTTTGTGCAGATCGGCCGCCTCGTCGGCGGCCGCGATCACACCACGGTGATGCACGGAGTACGCCGCGTTCAGGCGGTCATTGATCGCCTGAATATTGAGGTCTCTGACTGCCCGGTCACGATGGCCGAGCGCCTTTGGCGTGCCGAATGGTCGAGGGGGAAATGATCTCCTCGCCATCACTTTACATCCTTTTCGTCTGCGCGCGGCTTGCCGGCCGCTCGCTCGCGATCTTCCAGGGCTTTGCTCAGGCTTGCCGGCCTGTAGCGGCGCCCCTCCGCACTCAGCGCGTCGATGTAGTCCTGCCAGGACGGCGCGCTGTCATCTCGGTCTTTGGAGCCTACCGGCTCCGCACGTCTCTCTACGGGAGTTTCGTAGCGTGACCGCACTCTCTGCCTCCTTCGGCCGCCGCTCTCTGATGCCCACAGCATCGGAGAAGAGGTCGATGAAGTCTCAGGCATCCAGGACTCATGCTCATGCCTCCACGCATGAGTTTGAGTCGCGCCGCACGCTGACCGTTGGAGAGCGCGTGTGCGCCTTCCTGAGGGAGCGGCACCCGGTCAAAACAGCCGACAACGTGGCGGCGGACACGGGCATCCCGTTTAACACCATCAAGACGTGGCTGGACCGCGCCTCGGCCCCGAACGCCGAGGGCTACACGGCACTTTGGATCGCTTACGGCCCGGATTTCCTCGCCGCGCTCGCCGACCGCGAGCCCGCATGGCTGCAGGACGTTCGTCGCGCCCAAGAGGCCGCTCATCTCAAAGCGGAGATCGCGGCCCTTCAAAACAAGCTGGCGGGAGTGCGCGCATGAGAAACCGGGCTCGTCGGACTTTCTACGGCTGGTGCGCTGATGCGTGCCGCGCCTTGGGCCGGCATTCGCTTCTGATCCCGAAGGCTTTTGATCGCATGGCCGATTATTGCGCGGAGCGTGCGCGATGAGCGCTGCGTATCGCCCGCTCATGATGAGCGACGTTCGCCGGATGCGCGAGCTTCACAGCCAGAACGTCTCTCAGCGGCGCATCGCTGAGATGCTTGGCGTCAACCAGAGCACGGTCGAGCACTACACGGGCCGTCACGAGATGTACGGCCGCGCGCATCGGTACGCGGCCTTTGTCGAGAAAGCGGCCCGGCTCGGTGCGCCGCTCCTCGTCCCGCCCAGCCCCTTCTAACCCTCACAGCACGAGGCGACCCGTGAAGAACGAATGTTTGGACGCTGTCGCTGCCGTGCTGGATGAGGCCGGCATCGCCTACACGGTCGGCCACGGCGGCAAGCACTACCGCATCGACTTTGAGGTCAATGGCCGCCGCTGCCGCACGACGTGCCCTGTGACGCCGAGCGACCGCCGCGCCGCTCTGAACGGCGCCTCGCAGGTCCGCCGGATCATCCGCCAAGCCCAGGAAGAGACTGATCAGACGGGAGAGCACGCCATGTCGTTCGATGAAGTCGATCTCACTCCGAGCCACGCGCTGGCCTTTGCCTTTGAGGGTCGCAGCGTGCGCATCGCGGAAGTGGATGGCGCGCCTTGGTTCGTCGCCAGCGACATCTGTACGGCTCTGGAGATCGGCGATCAGAAGCAGGCTCTGGACAAGCTGGACGATGACGAAAGGGGGGGGTGTTCAATACCCACCCCCGGCGGCATGCAGAAGGTGAGGGCGATCTCGGAGTCCGGTCTCTATACTCTGATCCTTCGTTCCCGCGGCGCCACCACTCCCGGCACTCCTGCGCACCGCTTCCGCAAGTGGGTCACGGGGATCGTCCTCCCGTCTGTCCGCAAGCACGGTGCCTACGCTGCCGACCCCGCCTTGATGCGGGACATCCAGACCTTGAAGGCCGAGGTTCAGGACCTGCGCGCCGCGGCAGATCTTGCACTTGAGACCGCCGGCCGGCTCGAGATGGGCAAGATCGCCCCGACAGTCGATCTCGCCTCCACGGTCACCTCTGACGATCTGATTAGCCTCGCAGGCATCAAGCCCGGCCAGCGCGTCCGTGGGACTTCGGCTTTCGTCACCGGCCGCGTCCTCACCTTCACCGCCGGCCACGGCTGCTTCAAGACGCCTGCGCACCTCAATCCGTCGATGCCTTGGCGCTTCCCGCGGGAGAAGGCGACAGAGTGGTTGTTCGGCGCGTCTCTCGGCGCTGAGGAGATCCGCAACCAGATCGACCGCCAGCGCCGCAAGAAGGCTCAGCGGGCTCGGCCGGCGCACCAAGGGCATCTGTCGCTGGTGGGGGCTCCCTGATGGTCGCTTCTGCTGCCATTGCCCTTCAGCATCGCCGCGCCGACGCAGCGAAGAAGCGCGCTCGGGTGGATCGGGAAAGCCCGGTTCATGTCGCGATCCTCGATTACCTGCGCACGACACTGCCGCACGGCTGGCGAGTGAAGCACACGCCGAACAAGCCCCGCAGCATGCAGCAGGGCCGTCGTGAGAAGCGCATGGGCGCCATCGCTGGCTGGCCTGATCTCGACATCATCGGACCCGCCGACTTCCCGCCAAGCATTTGGTTTCTGGAGGTCAAGCCGCCGATCGTTAAGGGCGTGCGGAAGGAAGTCCCGTCCGAGGATCAAGAGAAGTGCCACGATGCCCTCCAAGACCTCGGGCATGCGGTCAAAGTCGTCCGCTCGGTAGAGGAAGCCCGTCAGGCCGTCAGAGATTGGCGCCTCCCGACGAAAGACATGCTGATCCGTGACGCATCGGGGAGGGCGGCATGAGCGATGCCGATCCGACGCAGCCCGGTCCCGCCGGCCTGTTCTTCCGCACTGATCGCCTGTCCGCCTCCGGCTGGCACCAAGAGCACCAAGCCCGTTCCCGTCTAGAGCGCTGGTGCTCTGAGTGCGGTCAACGCGCTTGCTACGGCTTCGGTGAGACCCTTCGCTCGGAAGGCGTCCTCTCCTGTTCCGGGCCGGACTGCATGGACGCGGCGGAAGCGACGGCCCGCGAACGCGACTGCCCGTCTCCTCCCGCCAAGCCCAGCGACGATACCGCTGCACCGGATCTCTTCGGAGCTGCCGCATGAGGATCCCCGAGATAGCCGACCGTCTCCGCGAGGTCGCTGCTGAGCAGGGCCTTCCTGAGCTTGCGGGGCTGGCTGACGAGCTTCGGCGCCGGCCGTCGCAGCGTGCGCCTGCTCGATCAACCCCGATGTCTGACGAGCTTGCCAAGGACATCCGCTGGTACGCCGTCCGGTATCCCGACCTGTCTCAGGCTGAGATCGCCAAGAAGTGCGGCTGCAATCAAGGCCGTGTGAGCGAAGTTTTGAAGGGGAAGCGCGCATGAGTGAGAGGACGCCAGTCCCGAAATCGGTCCGCTTCGAGGTCTTCAAGCGCGACAGCTTCACCTGCCAGTACTGCGGCCAGAAGGCGCCGGAGGTGATCCTTGAGTGCGATCACATCGAGCCGGTAGCTGGTGGCGGCACCAATGCCGTGATGAACCTCATCACCGCCTGCGAGGCTTGCAATCGCGGGAAGGGTGCGCGCCGGCTCGACGAGCGGCACATCCTTGAGAAACAGCGCGGCCAGGTTGAGGCGCTCAATGAGCGCCGGGTACAGCTTGAGATGCTGTCCGACTGGCATCAGCAGATCGCCAACGAGGGCGATGCCGTCGTTGAGATCTTGGCCAAGCACTGGGAGGCGACGCATGCCTCGACGTGGGGTGTCAGCGACTACGGCAAGGACCTGATCCGCAAGTGGCTCCGGAAGTTCACGGCTGAAGAGCTGATAGAGGCGATGGCAGCCTCATGGGCCTCCTACTGCGAGCGCGGCGAGGATGGCGCACCGACTGAGGAGAGCCTTGAGAAGGCTTTCAGCTACATTCCGCGTGTGGCGGCCGTGCGTCGCTCCGATGAAGGGAAGCCGCACATGCGGCGGCTCTACTACGTGCGCGGCATTCTGAGGAACCGCTTGCGCTACCTGCGGGAGCAGGACGCCATAGACCTCATGGAAGAGGCCTATCAGTACGACATCGACTTGGACTGGCTGGAAGGCTTCGCCAAGCGGGTGACGAGCTGGTCTACGTTCCGACGCTCCCTTGAGCAATTCATTGAGGAGCAGCGCGGCGCATGAGCCTTCCCACAAGCATGCTGCGCGTCTTGCTCGCCAAGGGCATCGACGCCGACACCATTCTAGCCGTCGCGGAGGCCGCGGAGGCTGAGCAAGCTGCTGCCGATGAGGCTCGCCGTGAGAAGCGGCGCGAGAGCAACCGCGCACGTCAGAGGGCTTGGTATAACCGGCATGTTCGCGATAACGCTACTAACGACGTTATCTCATGCGATAACCAAGATAACGCTGTTATGCAGCGTGAGGATGGTGAGGATCAGGGCAACAAAAAGTCCCCCACACCCCCTATAAACTACCCGGATAAGTTAAACCCTACGCTTCCTTCGGAAGCTTCGCCCCCTTTGGCGAGCAAGCCTCGTCGGTTCGATTGGCCGGAAGACGGGTTTGAGCGGTTCTGGCAGCCCTATCCTCGGAAAACCGATCGGAAGAAGGCCAAGGTTGCTTTCGACCGACTTCGCCGAGCCGACCGGGTCGCGCTGGAGGTCGTCATCGCCGGAGTTCACCGCATGGCCGCCTCCGGTCTGACCGGCGACGAGGCCCGGTTTGCACCTCACCCGACGACCTTCCTCAACAATGATCGCTGGGAGGACGAATGGCCTCCTAAGGGGGGACGTCGCCAGCGGCCCGCGCCCCGCGGCGCAACGCAGGATTTCTGGGCCCGAGACGCCATCGAAGGCAATGAGCAACTGAACGGGGGTCGCCATGACACAGTCCCTTTCGACACTGATACCGGGTCGTGGCATCGCCCCGGTGAGCCGAGCGGTCGCGGATCTGACGGGTCGCCTTCACAACAAACTGGAACCGATCCCTGGCGACTTCCGGCGCTGCGCGTTGTCGGCGGCCGTTGAACCCTCCGCGGAAGAGCGCCAAGCCTTGGCCGAACGCCGTGCTCATCTCGATGCGGCGCTTCAGCCCTGCGATCCCGGCACGGTGCGTCGAGCCGTCGGGATGCTGAGGTCGGTGATGGCAGTCCCATCGGTCGATGAGGAAACACAGAAGCTTCAGCGCGCTGCCTATCTTTCGACGCTGACCAAATACCCGGCGTGGGCGGTTGAGAAGGCGTGCGAGCAATTCCTTGAGGGCGCCGAAGGGGAGGGGGTTCATGCACCGAAGCCCGGCGAGATCGCCGCCGTCTGCCGCCGCCTCATCGCGGAAGCCCAGTACGAGCGCGCCAAGATCAACGCTGTGCTGGACGCTGAGATCTACGTGCCGCCGACCGACGCGGAGCGGGCCGAGGTGTCCCGTCGCTTTGCCGAGATCGTCGCCGAGCTTTCGGGCGCCGCTGTCGAGAACCGCACCCCGGAAGCCGGCACGGCCCACGCCGACCGTCTCCGCGCTCAATCCGATCTCTCAGAAGCCAAAGCCAGAGCCGAGGCTCAATCTCAGACACGGGAGGATGTGGCGTGAGCTACTATAACTACAGCGACATCGTGCCCTTTGAGACGCTGAAGGGCCTAACGCTCACCGAGATCAAGCGGGACGGTGACGAGGAGATCTCGTACGTCGCCAGTGACGGCCAGACCTTCAAGATGGTCCACATGCAGGATTGCTGCGAAACCGTTGAGATAGACGACATCGTTGGCGACTTGGACGACCTTGTCGGCAGCCCAATCGTGCGTGCTGAAGAGCGCAAGGACAACGACTGCGGCGCCAAGGAGGACTACGACGAGTCCTACACTTGGACCTTCTACGAACTCGCCACAGTCAAGGGCTGCGTGACCATCAAATGGTACGGCTCGTCCAACGGCTACTATTCCGAGGGCGTTGATCTAATCCGATTGAGGGATGCCGCGTGAAGAAGCACCCCTCTGGCCGTCCGATCCGTAAGCCCGAGAAGCGCGACTACTCCATGCAGAAGGGCCGCTACATCGGCTTCGTCTGCCCGCGCCTCAATGAGCCTCCGATACCTCGGATCACTCAAGCCACCGACATCCACGCCGTTGGCTTCATCGACCATCGTGCCGGCTACCTGCCCGGCTGGGAAGACAGTGCGAAGGGCGGAAAGCGATGAGCAAGCGACGCGGTAACTCAACGCGCTTCACTACCGACGAAGCGAAGCACATTGACCCGGATCTGACCTGGGTGGTCGTCCAGTGCAAGCCGATGCGGGACGGCAAAGCTGCCGAGCGGTTGGAGGACCAGGGCGTCGGCGACGTATGGACGCCCGAGTACCGGGTGACCATCACCCGGCGCGGGAAAAAGACCGAGATCGTGCGCCGGTTCTTCGCCTCGTACCTGTTCGTCGGCCTCGGCAAGGATCGGAACGGCGAGGTCGCCTATGGGCCCATATATAACCGAGAGTTTCTGATCGGCGCGCTAGGCAACGAAGGGCCGACGCATTTCCCGGCGAGCCTTCTACAGCACCTCGCAGACCGTTTGTCAGGTCAGGACAAGGACGAGACCGATCGCGGGCGGCGTCGTGAGGCGGCATCCAAGATCGAGCTTGGCGCCTTCTACCGCGCGACCAAAGGACCGTTCGCCAGCTTCATGGCGGAAGTGACGGCTATCCTTGAATGCGGGACCATTCGAGCCGATGTCGATATCTTCGGCCGGATGACACCTGTAGAATTTGAGCCAGAATGGCTTGGGACGGCCTGAGAAACCTTGACTTGCGTTCGTAGCTGTGCATATGAACGTGTACGGACGACTGGATGTGAGCTGCGCTCGTGACGGGTGCGCCTGCCGGCCCGGCCCTCGTATGAGGGCGCATTGGAAAGTCGTCTCCGAAGTTCGGCGCTGATTGTAGCTCCCAGGGTAGAGCACCCGGTTGATCCGGGCGGTCGATGGTTCGAGTCCTTCCGGTCAGCGCCGGAACGCTCAGGTCGCTGATTGCGTGAGCTTCAGCGGGGACAAGCGCAGGCGTAGTGCCCCCTGCACCCTGAGCCCCTTTCAGCCGGTAGCCTCTCATGCCCGAGACCCTTCCGGCCGACATTACGGCGGCAATCAAGAATTTCCATTCTGCGGCCCGTAGAGAGGGCGCGCTTGGAATTGGCACTCAGGCATCAGCCGAGGCCGAAAAAGCCGCCAGCGAGGCCCGTAGTCGATTGGAGCGCACAATCAGCGCGCACCTTCGTGGCTATGCCGGGCTGAAGGCTGCGATGGACGCCATCACGAGCGGAGCCGCCTGATGGGGCATTGGATCCCCGCCAGTTGCATCCACCTCGACCGGCATCACGGCTGCCGCCACCCGGCACGCCGTCGATCGCCGTACAACCCGCTCCGCTGGCTGGGCTTAGATCGGCCCATCTGCGTGTTCGTGCCGGCCGAGTACAGCCGCGATGGCCGCGACAGCGTGCGGTGTGAGTTTCAGGAGAAGCCTCCGCGCCCTAAGCCGCCGACTGGCGGTCCATCTGAGCGCCGCGCGTGAACGAAGACGATCTTACCGACATCCACCTAGACCGTGATCCCGACGATCTCCTCCCCGAGGACTGGGACGAGGTAGCGGACAGTGAGATTGAGCTAGCCGGCTTTCGTCGCCGGTTGATGGATGAGGCCTCGGATCCCGCCTGATGGGCGACTGGCTCAACGAGCATCCCGCTCTGTCCGGCTTCGCCATCGGCCTCACGTCGGCTGCGACTGGCCTGATCACCATGGCCCTTCTGTGGATCTGATCTTCACCGCCGACTGGGTCTCCGGCTTTGCATCGGGCGTGCTGCTGAGCAGCGTTCTTGCCTGCTACCTAGCTATGAGGGCCAGTTGCTGATGCCGGATCCGAACGCCGTCCTGACCTGGCTGTTCCTGCCGGCTCATTTCAGCCTCGCATGGATGGCCGCGGGCTTCGACCTGATGACGGGAGCCCGCTGATGCATCCCACCGACACGCTCCTCTCCCTCAGCCATGCCCGCATTGCCCGTGCTGCTGCTGTTGGCCCTCGCCGAGGTACGCAGCCGACACTTGCGAGCGATCAGCAGCATTTGGCCAAGCTTCAGCCGAACCCCGTTCGCATCAGCTACAACCTGACGATCAACGCGCAGTCTAACTGCACGGCGGAGGCCATCGGCCGGATCATTGACCGTCACCGCACCCTCGCCCGTGCTGACGGCTTCCTCGCCCAGCGCATCGCTGAACTCTAAGCCGACAGGACTCGCTATGCCTCACACCAAGCTCGTTGAGCATTCCACCGCCATGGCCGCCGCTGTCGGCGATGCCTACGCTCAGGTGTCCAAGCTCCGTGCCTCCGGCATCCCGACCCCGGCTATGGCTGTTCTCGGCACGCTTGAGGGCGCCCTGTCCCGCATCGCCGACAAGAACGCGGCTATGGGCGAGGTGGCCCACGGCCTGACGGACGATGCCCCGGTGGATGACAAGTCCGCGAAGGCTTCGACTGGCTCGGCCAGCGATAAGGGCAGCAGGGCTGCCTGACGAATTAGGCGGCGCACTGCGCGCCGTAGTGGCCTGAAAGTTCGCCCATGTCGGACAACCCGACGCCCGAAAGCACCGAGAAGCGAGGGCGCCCCAGCAAGTACGATCCTGCCTATTGTGAGCAGATCGTCGACTTCTGCTCCGAAGGGTATTCGATCACGGCCTTCGCTGGATCCATCCGCGTTGCCCGGGATACGATCAGCGAATGGGCGACGGTGCATCCAGAATTTTCCGCAGCCGTAAAAAGCGCGAAGGCCGCAGCGTCGTTATGGTGGGAGCAAAAAGGTCGCCGGGTTGCTGAGACAGGAGGCGGTCCCGGTACTGCGACGATGATCATCTTCAACCTAAAGAACACAGCGCCGGACGATTATCGCGAGCGCGTGGCTCACGAGCATTCTGGGCCAAACGGTGCACCGATCAAGACGATCACCACGGCCATGACACCGAAGGAAGCGGCGGAAGCCTATGCCGCCACCCTCAACGACAGCGGCGAGTAATTGGCCTCCGAACTACGTTGAGGCCTTTGCTTGGCGTCAGGGGCAAGTTCAGAAGCTCCGGTCCAAGCCTGAGATGGCCGCTGGCGCTAAGGAGTTCTACCGCACCCGGCCGGTCGAGTTCATCAACCACTGGTGTACGACTTACGACCCGCGCGTCTCGGGGACGGACCTGCCAGCGCGGATGCCGTTCATCCTGTTCCCTCGACAGGCCGAGTGCGTCAGGTTTTTGCGGGGGCTGATAGAGGCCGAAGAGAGCGGTCTAGTTGAGAAGGCCCGCGATGTTGGTCTGACGTGGTTGTGCTGCGCCTTCTCCGTGTGGCTGTGGCTGTTCTGGCCTGGCGCTGCGATCGGGTGGGGCTCCCGCAAGGAGCAGTTGGTCGATCGGATCGGCGATCCCGACAGCATCTTTGAGAAGATGCGGATCATCGTTCGGGGGCTGCCTCGGGAGTTCTGGCCGGTCGGCTTCAAGCCCGACGACCACATGACCTACATGAGGCTGGTGAACCCTGAGAACGGGGCCAGCATCACGGGCGAGGCCGGCGACAACATCGGCCGCGGCGGCCGAAAGCTCATCTACTTCAAGGACGAAAGCGCCCACTACGAGCGGCCCGAGAAGATCGAGGCCGCGCTCGCGGACAATACCCGCGTTCAGGTGGACATCTCGTCGGTCAACGGACTCGGCAACGTCTTCCATCGGAGGCGTGAGGCCGGCGTCGAGTGGACCGGCGGCGAAATCGCCAAGGGCGCCACGAACGTCTTCGTGATGGACTGGCGGGACCACCCGGCCAAGTCGCAAGAATGGTACGATGCGCGGCGACGGAAGGCGGAGGCGGATGGCCTCTTGCACGTCTTCGCCCAAGAGGTGGACCGAAACTACTCGGCGTCGGTTGAAGGCGTCATCATCCCAGCAGATTGGGTGAGAGCAGCTATCGACGCGCATACGGCGCTCGGCTTCGACGATGCCGGAGGCTGGGTCGCCGGTTTGGACGTGGCGGACAGTGGTGGCGACCGGAACGCGCTGGCGAAGCGCAAGGGCGTCATCCTCAAGTCGGTCCAGGAATGGGGCGAGCGCGACACCAGCACCACGGCTCGCCGGGCGATCGACGGATGTAGCTGCGTTGGGCTGATTGATCTGCAGTACGATAGCATCGGCGTCGGCTCGGGCGTGAAGGGCGAGACGAACCGGCTTGCGGATGAGAATTTGCTGCCGGCGGGCCTGAAGCTACAGCCCTGGAATGCCGCAGCGGCGCCGCTGAAGCCCGACGAACCGATTGAGCCTTCTCCACCCGGGCAGCCTAAGGCCCCGCTCAACAAGGACTTCTACGGGAACCTCAAGGCTCAAGCATGGTGGCAGCTACGTCGGCGCTTTGAGCGCACGTGGCGTGCCCGCAATGAGCCGGGGTTCACGTGGAATGCCGCGGACCTGATCAGCTTGCCCTCCGATCTGCCGCTCATCCGGCAAATCGAGAAGGAACTGAGCCAGCCGACAGCCCGGAAAGACGGTCGCATGCGGCTCATCGTCGACAAGATGCCGGGGGGCACGCGCTCTCCGAACCTCGCGGATGCGATCGTGATGGCCTACTGGCCCGCGAAGTCGGCCTCGGGCTACGACCTCTCAGCGCTCGCCTGAGCATCATCGCATGTGGATGATGGACCGCCTCACCAACCTCATCACGGGGTTGGGAACAGGGAAGGACAAGGGCACCGCCGCCCGGTTCCGCTTCAACCCGATCGGGCCGGGTGAACTGACAGCGGCCTACCGCTCATCTTGGCTTCCGCGCAAGGTCATCGACATCCCGGCTGCGGACATGACCCGCGCTTGGCGGTCATGGCAGGCTGAGGAAGACCAGATTGAGCTGATCGAGGCCACTGAGAAGCGCCTCAAGCTGCAGTCGAAAGTCAAGCTCGCGAAGCAGTGGGCTCGTCTCTATGGCGGCGCCGGCATCTACATCGGCACGAACGACATCGACCTCTCGCAGGAACTGATCCCCGAGCGGGTCGGCCGAGACGGCATCACCTACCTGCACGTTATGACCCGTTGGGAATTGGCGGCGCAGGATCTGATCCTTGATCCGCTTTCGCCCTACTTCGGCGAGCCAAGCTTCTACAGCCTCGGCGCAGGCGACCGGGCCGGCATCACGATCCACCCATCACGCATCATCCGGTTCGTCGGGCGGCCGATCCCGCGGTTCGCGGCCGGCGCCGAGCGCTGGGGCGATAGCGAGCTTCAGGTGATCGACGATGCGCTGAAACAGGCAGGTGTCTCGCTCGCGCAGGTGGCCACGCTGTTCAACGAGGCCAAGACAGACATCATCTCCGTCCCGGGTCTGACGAGCATTCTCGCCACGCAGGAAGGCACGGACAGGCTCACAAGCCGGTTCGCCAACGCCGCCCTGCTCAAGAGCGCGCACAACGTGCTGCTGCTCCAAGGCGGCGATGAGGCCTCGGCCGAGAAGTGGGAGACCCGGCAGATTGATTTCGCGGGCTTCCCGCCGATCCTGCAACTCTATCTCAAGGTCGCAGCCGGTGCCGCCGATATCCCGGTCACCCGTCTGCTGAACGACTCGCCCTCCGGCATGCAGTCTACCGGCGACAGCGACACAACCAACTATTACGACCGCCTCGCCGCCGAGCAGCATACGGACCTGTCGCCTGAGCTTGAGCGCGGCGACGAGATGATCATCCGCTCGGCGCTAGGCCAGCGGCCGCCGGAGGTGCACTACAACTGGAACCCGCTCTGGCAGATGAGCGATGCCCAGAAGGCCGATATTCGCCTGAAGCGTGCTCAGACGACCCAGATTTACGCCGGCATGGGCCTCGTCCCCGATGAGGTGTTGGAGCAGGGTGTTCGAAACGCCTTGATCGAGAGCGGCGAGTTCCCTGGCATCGAAGCGGCCTATGCCGACTATGACGCCAAGGTCGAAGCCGGCGAGATAGATCCGGACGGTGGCGATGAGCCGACAGAGCCGCCCGCAATGCGTAGTGTGGCGGCGCTTCTGGCCGAAGCGGGGCAGAGGCAGCTAGGCGGGCCGCAGGGTACTGGCCCTGCGACGCGGGCACCAGCAGATGCGCGGGACGTATAGCCTCGCGGCGCTGGCGAAGCGGGGCGGCCACAAGCGCGCCCGCACGGCGCTCAGCCCGATAGCCTCGCGTAAGTCGGACAGAGAGGCGCTGAGGCGCATCATCGTTTCCGTGGTGGATGGCGGCGCAGATGAGCGCGAACGCCTTCTTCGCCTCGCTAATGCGGCGCAGGTGGGCATCACGCAGGACGACATCGGCCTCGACGGCGGCATACGGGACTTTCGGGCCTCGCAGCAGTCTCGGTTGGGACGGGCGACACTGGCGATCCAAGGCTGGGTCAACAAGGTTGCCTCTCGGTTCGATCTACGTTGGGTTCAGGCGGTCAAGTCGGCTCTCGGCGTGGACATCTCGCCGCTCGTTCATGCCGGCGATCTGCAGACCGTTCTCGGCCTCGTGACGCAGAAGCTGACGACGCACATCAGCGGTCTCGCCAGCGACGTCGCCAACCGTATCGAAGCCGGTCTAATTGACCTCATTACAAAGGGCGCTTCCACCAAGGCCAAGGCTGCCGTGATGGTGGAGGCGGTCGCCAAGGCTCGCAGGGCTGCTGAAGCCACCGCCAAGCGCGAGACCGAGACCTTCAACGCGGTGCTGAACCAGTTCCGGCAGACCCAGGCGGGGATCACGCAGTATGAGTGGTGGACCCGCCAGGACGAGCGGGTCCGCGGACGCCCTGGTGGGCTCTACCCAAAGGCCCGGCCGTCACATTGGGCTCGGCAAGGCCGCATATTCTCGTGGTCAACGCCGCCCGAGGACGGGCACCCTGGCGAAGCGCACGGCTGTCGCTGTGTGGCTCGGCCAGTGGTCACGATGGCTCCTGCGAAACCGATGCCCGATCCCAATCGCGCGCGCCTGGCTGGCCTGCGCGCCGTAGCCGGCGAGTTCGGCCTCAGCCTCTAGGCGAAGCGCCATGCAGTTCTTTGACACGATCAACCTCGGCCAAGCGGTCGAGATCACGGGCACGCGCGAGACCCGCAACGGCTCGCTCGTCGTCAACGCCCGAGCAGCCCGCGGCGGCAACGTGCAGGATTACCTCGGCGTCGAGGTCGATCGCCCCGATATGCCGGTCGTGCGCGTCTATCGCGATGCTGACGAGATCTTCCACAAGGACAGCCTCAAGACTTTCGGCCACAAGCCGGTGACCCTGAACCATCCGCCCGCGCCGGTCACCAGCCGGACGTGGAAGGATGTGGCCCGGGGCCATACCGGCGAGGAAGTCCTACGAGACGGCGAGTTCGTCCGCATTCCCATGATGGTGTCGGACCAAGCGGCGATCGACGCCGTGAAGGGCGGCCATCGCGAGCTGAGCGTCGGCTACCAGTGCGATCTGGACTGGACCCCTGGCGTCTCGCCGAGCGGGCAGGCCTACGACGCTCGCCAAATCAAAATCATCGTCGACCACGTCGCGATCGTCGATCGCGGGCGAGCCGGCCCTGACTGCCGCATCGGGGATGAGCACCCCGCCGATGCTGTGAAAACCATGCGGGCGCTCACCACCGCAGACAGGGACCCACCCTCCATGCACAAGCTGACGATTGATGGTGTGACCATCGACCTGTCGGACACGGCCCGCGAGGTGGTGTCCAAGCTGCAGGACTCTCACGCCAAGGCCCTCACGGACACCCAGACGGCTCAGGCCGCGCTGGCTGACGCTCATACCGCTCATGCCAACGCCATCCAAGCGAAGGATGGCGAGATCGCTGCTCTGAAGGCGCAGCATCAGTCCGCCATTGAGGCCAAGGACGGCGAGATTGCCGCGACCAAGGCCATGATCCCCGATGCCGCCAAGCTCGACGTGCTGGCCGCTGGTCGCGCCGAGCTGATCGGTAAGGCGAAGGCGATCCTCGGCGATGCGTTCGTCGCTGCGGGCAAGCCCGATGCCGAGATCCGCAAGGCCGTGGTCTCGCATGCTCTCGGCGACGCCGCCAAGGACATGACCGACGCTGCCATTGAGGGCGCGTTCGCCGTCGTCTCGGCAGGCAAGGTCGCCGTGGATCCGGTGCGCCGTGTGCTCAGCGATGCCCGAAACGTGCCGGTCACTGACGCCGCCTCCGCTCACCGCGAGATGCTGGACCGCATGTCCAGCGCTTGGAAGCACTCCGACGCGAAGGGGAACGCCTGATGCCCGCGCTCCAGACCTCCTATGGTCCGTACCTCACGCCGGCCTTCGCCGGCATGGTCGCGGACATGCGCCCCAACACCGTAATCTCTCGCGAGGTTGAGGGCAACGTCTCGCTGCCGTTCGGCGCCGTCACTCTGCGCGGCGCGACCGATCACGGCTGCGGTCCGTTCGGCCTCGCGAATGCCAAGGGTTTCCTCGGCATCGCCGTGTTTTCGGCTTCGGTTCGCCCGACGAACCCGACCCTGAACGCCTACGCCCCAGCAGGTGCGTCCAGCGTCACGGGCGCCGACACCGCGGCGATCTGCACCCGCGGCCCGGTGTGGGTCAACGTCGCCGTCGCCGTCACGAACGGCGATGACGCCTACTACGACGCCTCCGGCAATATCACCAACGTGTCGACGAGCAACACTGCCATGAACGGCAAGTTCGAGACGACCACGTCGGGCGCCGGCCTCGCCATTCTCGTCCTCCGCTGACGCCTGTCCAGGAGATAATTCACATGTACTTCGCCCAGGATGCGGCGCAGGCGGCGGAAAGCTTCCTGGTGTCGCAGCTCACCTACATCGAGCCTCAGGTCTATCGGGTTCAGTACCCGAACATCCGCTATCCGGAGATCGTGCCTGTCGACACCTCGGCCCCGCCGTGGATCCCGTCCGTCACGTACTTCTCGCTCGACGGTGCGGGCAAGGCCAATTGGTTTAACGGCCGCGCCCAGGACGTGCCGCTCGCGGAACTGCTCCGTGCCAAGTACGAGACCCCGGTCAAGATGGCCGCTATCGGCTACGAGTACGACCTAGAGGAGCTGAACCAGGCCATCATGCTCGGCCGCGATCTGACCACCGACAAGGCGTACTATGCGCGCCTCGCCGCTGAGCAGTTCGTGGACAAGGCCGCCATCTTCGGCGACTCCGCGCAGGGGTTCCTCGGCATCGCCAACAACCCGACCGTTACCACGGGCACGGCGGCGGCCGGCGCCAGCGGCGGCACCACATGGTCGGGCGGCAAGACCCCCGGCGAGATCCTGAAGGACGTGAACACCGCGCTCACGGGCACCTTCAAGAGCACCAACGCGGTCGAACTGGCCGATACGCTGCTTCTGCCGCTGGATGCGTTCGGCTACGCCGCCTCGACCCAGCTCAACCAGAACAGCGACAAGACCATCCTCGCGTGGCTGACGACCAACAACGTCTACACGCAGCGCACCGGCCGTCCGCTGACCATCATCCCGGTCTGGGGCCTCGATACTGCCGGCTCCGGCGGCACCTCGCGCATGGTCACCTACTGGCGCGACCCGACCGTCGTGAAGATGCACATGCCGATGCCGTTCCAGTTCGTCGGCGGCATCTGGCGCGATGGTCCGATGCTCTGGAAGGTTCCGGGCGCCTTCCGCTTCGGTGGCGTGGACATCAAGCGTCCGGCTGCCTTCCGCTACGTCGACGGCATCTAAGGGGAGATTGGCGATGAAAAAGACGATCACCAATCTCGCCCGCGGCCCGCGCCTGTTCAATGTGGGCGAGAAGGGCAAGGCCACGGCCAATCAGATCACGATCATGCCCGGCGAGACCGCTGAGATCAACCTGCAGGATCATGAGCACCCGGTCGTCAAGGCCATGCTCGCGGCCGGCGAGATCGCGTTCGGCAAGGATGGCGAGAAGTCCGCCCAAGACGAGGAGCGGGTTGAGCCGAAGGGCGCCAACCTCGACGCCATGTCGGAGGATGAGCTGAAGGCCTACCTCAAGGAGTATGGGGCCTCCGTGCAGGGCAACCCAAACCGCGAGACGCTGATGAAGCGCGCTCGTGAGGTGGCGGCGGCTCGCGCCTAAGCCATGGCTCTCCAGCCCCCGACCGTAGCGGAGTTCAAAGCCCGCTACCCGAACCTCCAGGGTCGCAGCGACGAGCTTATCGGGCTGCTGCTCCAAGAGGCGACGGGGGCGGTGGATGAGACGTGGATCCTGGCCGACCAGAAGCCGGCCATGCTCGCCTACGCCGCGCACCTGTTCGCGGTGGAGTTCACGGGCGCTCAGAACCTGACGCTACCGGATGGGTCTACCTATACCACCGGTGGACCGCTCAGTAGCGTCAGCGTGGGACCGGTAAGCGTGTCGTTCGCGTCCGGCGAGTCCTTCGCCAACGCGCAGCAGTACGCGGCCACGAACGGCCTCTCGGCGACCGACTACGGCCGGCGCTACCTGCAACTGCTCCGGCGCAACAAGCCGCCCGTCGCGGTGGCGAGTGCGCCTGTGGCGGTCGCGGGCATGATCCCAGGCTGGGACTGGGGCTTCTACTAAGTGGCCCTCAAAGTGCTCGGCGCTGGCTTCCCGCTCGTCGTGCGGGCGGTCCTCGCCATGTCCCGTGAGCGCGTGCTGATCGGCATTCCTGCGGACGGCCCGGCCCGGCGTGAACCCAACGCCCCATCGAATGCCGTGATCGGCTACGTGATGGAGACGGGTTCTCCGGCCCACAACATTCCGGCCCGTCAGTTTCTTGTGCCGGGCCTGCGCGATGCCCAGCCCGCGGCGGTAAGTATCCTCAAACAAGCAGCGGTCAACGCCCTCAAGGACGTGGCCGCGCTGAAGACCACGGCGTCGAACGGCGGCGCGGTTGCCCAGGGCTTGGAGGCGGTCGGCGTGGTTGGCCGCGATGCGGTCCGAGCCAAGATCGACAGCGGTCCCTTCAAGGCGTTGGCCCCCCGCACGATCGCCGGACGCCAAGCTCGCGGCAACTCCAGCACCGACCCGCTGAAGGACACGCTGCAGCTTCAGCAAGCCGTCACATACCGCGTCGAGAAGAAGTAGCCCGATGCAGCTCGCCGCGCTCGTGGCCTTCGTGCCGCAACTCCAGTTCTTTAGGAACGATAGCCTGTTCCTGATCCAGACGGTCGCTCCGGTCGATGAGAGCGGCACCCCACAGCCGTCTCACAACGCGATCCCCTTCTCGGGCGCCGTTGACCCATCGCAGAGCGAGACCTTGAACCGAATGCTTGAGGGGCAGAACCTCTCGGGTGCCATCATGGTCGTCACCAGCCAGCCTCTGTCTGCCGGGTCTGAAAACCGAGCCTCTGACACGATCCAGTGGTGCGGGCGCCTCTACTCGGTGCAGCGGGTCGCTGACTTCTCCGAGGGCGGCATCGGCATCCGACAGGCGGCCTGCACGCTGATCGGCGTCAATCCCGCACTGTAGACGAGACACAGCATGGCGAACGATAGCGCCAGCGGCGGCTACCTTGTCCCGACGTCGCCGCCCCCGGCCGCAGATCTCGCCCTCGACAAGCTCCTTCAGCAGATTATGGCGGGCATCACGGGACTGCCGGCCAACATGGTCCGGCCCCGCACGCAGCCGAATGACCCGATTACGGGCAAGCCCGTCACCACGATCCCGGGCGCCGACAAGGACTGGTGCGCGATCGAGGTGACCGACTTCGACCCCGACGCGATGCCGGCCCAGATCCACGTGCCTGATGGTGTCGGCTACACGATCCTGCGCCGCTCGGCGCGCCTGAGCGTCCTCGCCAGCTTCTGCGGCCCCAACAGCGACTACTACGCCAATCTCGCCTCTGACGCCCTCTGTGTGCCTCAGAACCGCGAGGCGATGAGAGGGCAGGGGCTCAACTTTCTCTCGTCCGACACGATCCGGCGCGTGCCCGACATCGTCAATAGCTCAAACCGCCGCCGAGCCGACCTGCCGATACGCTTCGTACAGGCGATTGAGCGCCGATACGAAATTCGCAACGTCGCTGTGCTGTCCGGCAAGCTCACTGGCGTGAACGGCTCGGGCGCTATTACCGACCCGCTGAGCACCGTCCCGCCTCCCGGCGCTTGACGCTCTCCACCAATCCCGATCCACCTACCAGGGACGCCGGTCGACGGCGCTTTGCTATGGCTGCTGGCCTCAACGTCGCCGACTTCGTCCGCGTCTCCGTCTCACTTCAGCCCGCCGCTGCGCTCTATCGCGGGTTCGGCAACGGCCTCGTCGTCGGCTCGACCCCCGCCGTGATCGACGTCGCCGAGCGGCTGCGCCTCTACACCTCGCTGGACGGTGTCGCGCAGGACTTCGGCACGACCGCCCCTGAGACTTTGGCCGCCACCCTGCACTTCAGCCAAGACCCGCAGCCCGCTCAGCTCTACGTCGGTCGCTGGGCCCAGAGCGCCACGGCCGGCAACCTGCACGGCGCTGTGCTGACGCCGTCGCAGCAGCTTCTGAGCAACTTCACGGCCATCTCCAACGGCTCGCTGCGGATCTCGGTCGATGGCACACAGCGCGATCTGACCGCCCTGAACTTCTCGGGCGCCCTCAACCTGAACGGCGTCGCGCAGATCCTGCAGACGGCTCTGGCGGCGGTCGCCAGCGGGTCCACTGTGAAATGGGACTCGGTCCAGAAGCGCTTCACGGTCACGTCAGGCACCACCGGGCCGACTTCTTCGGTCAGCTACGGGTCGGCGGTTTCGCCCGCCAGCGGCACCGACGTGTCCACGCTGTTCCACTTCACCAGCGCGGACGCCTCGGCGCCCGTCATCGGGCAGACCGCGGAAAGCCTTGTCTCGGCCGTGGCTGCGCTCGCAGACCGGTCGGGCGATTGGTACTCGCTGCAGGTTGCCACCGCCACGCCTCCGGCCGATGCCGACCATATCGCTGCTGCGACTTTCATCGAGGGCCTGAGCACGACCCAGTCGCGCATCTACGGGCTGACGATCCAGAACACGAACGCGCTGGACAGCACTACGTCGGCCGATCTCGGCAGCCAGCTTCAGACCCTGAACCTCGCCCGGACCTACTACCAGTTCTCGGGCAACAATCCGTATGCGGCACAGTCGATCTTCGGCCGCGCCGCGACGGTGGACTTCTCCGGCTCCAACACCACGATCACGCTGGCCTATAAGCGCGAGCCGGGTGTCGTCGCCGAGAACATCACCGAGAGCCAGTTCGCGACGCTTCAGCGTAAGAACTACAACGTCTTCACGAATGTCAACAACGGCACGGCCATCGTGTTCGCCGGCAAGATGGCGAACGGCGATTACTTCGATGAGCGCCACGGCGCCGACTGGTTGCAGAACCGCATCCAAACCGACGTCTACAACCTGCTCTACCTCTCGCCGACCAAGATCCCGCAGACCGATGCGGGCATGAACCAGATCAAGGCGGTCATCACTGCCGCCTGTCAGGTCGCCGTCAACAACGGGTTCGTCGCGGGCGGGCGGGTTTGGACAGGGCCGAGCATCGGCGCGCTCAAGACCGGCGATACGCTCACCTCCGGCTTCTACATCTTCGCGCCTGCGGTCTCCACGCAGAGCGACGCAGATCGGTATGCCCGCAAGTCGGTCCCCTTCCAGGTGTGCCTGACGCTCGCCGGCGCCGTGCACCTGATCACCATTTCTGCCCTCCTCAACCGCTGACCCGGGGCCGCACGCTATGGATCCCATCGCTTATTCGTTCATCGACGTTCAGGCCGCTATTGAGGGCCCCGGCGGCAACTTCTCGGTCTCTGAAGGCGGCGTCGCCAAGGAGGGCATCACGATCGAGATGATCGATGATGACTCCACGATGCTCGGCGGCGCCGACGGCACGGGCATGCACTCGGCCCGCGCTTCCCGTGCCGGCCGGGTTACGATCCGCCTTCTCAAGAACAGCCCGATCAACCGCAAGCTGATGGACATGCGCAATGCCCAGAAGGCCGGCGGTCTCGTCGGCGGCGCATTCACCGGGCGCAACATCCTGACGCTCACCAACCCCTACTGGGGCGACGACTATCAGTGCCGGGCCGGCGCGTTCGGCAAGGCTCCGAACGTCACCTATGCCGAGGACGGCAACACCAACGAGTGGGTGATGAATTTCATCTACATCGACTCGGTGCTCGGCGACGGCTCGCTGGTGCAGGGCTGATCCTCATGGCTGAGTTCTCGGTCAACGGCCGCCAGTACCGCTCCGGCATGATGCCTGCCCGCACGCAGTTCCACGTCATGCGCCGCATGGCTCCGATCCTGCCGACCATGCAGTCTGCGATCATGGCCAGCATGAAGGTGAAGATGGCGCAGGATGCGGGCGAACCGATCACGGGCAATGCGCAGGAAGCCGCCGTCAGCGCCGGCCTCGACTTCATCGCGGCAATCGGTACCCTAACCGACGAGAACGCCAACTACATCCTTGATAACTGCCTCGCAGTCGTCGACGTGCGACAGGACGAGTTCTCGGGTAAGTGGTCGAAGCTGCGCGGCCCAGGCGGCTCCATGTTCGACCTCGACATGATGTCCGAATTGGAGATCGTGAAGGAGGTCGTGCAGGACAACTACGGCCCTTTTTTTCAAGGGGTAGCCGCTCGCCTGAGCAACGCGGTCGCCGCCTAGACATAGATCTCGCTCGCATGGAAGACGGCGAGGAGTTCTATATGGCTCCGATCCCGTTGGGGTATTACCGCTACACTGACCTGCTGGAAGGCCCTCTGTCGATCGAGCATATCGCGGAAATTAACGAAGCGATGGCTTATTCGACTGAAAACGAGTATAGAGCTAGGGACGCTCAGAAGAGCGGATAGCTCTAGGTCATCATGCCCAAGTTTGTCGTCTACCGCATCGGCAACGGCCTTGACGGCAAGGCGTACATCGGCAGGACCATCAACCCGCATTCTCGCTGGAAGACACACAAGGCCTACGCTCGTTCAGGCCGTGGGTTCTCGCTCCACCAAGCGATGCGCGAGTGCGGTGTCGATAATTTCAGCTTCGACATCATCGGCGAATTCGATGCTTTGGATGATGCAAAGCGTGCCGAATTTGAGGCCATTGCGGCAGGCGTCACGAACGATCCGGAGCGAGGGTACAACCTTACGGCCGGCGGGGATGATCAGCCGGAGATTGCGCGCCTCGCTGTAGCGTTCGTCGCCTCTAGGCGCGCGACTGATGAGGAAGCGGAGATTGCCCGCAGCAGCGCGCGAGCAAAGAAAGCCGCCGTCACTCTGGGTCGCGAAGCCGTGCATGCGAAGCTGGCGCGAGCCAGGGCGGCAATCCCAGCAGAGAAGCGAACTGCGATGGGGTTGGCGCTGGTCAAACGCTTAGATGAAGCGCAGCGGAGAGCCAAGGCAAAGCGGGCGAACGACACCCTTGGCCCCGAAGGGCGAAGCCTGAGAGCCAAGAGGGCCGTTGCCACGCTCGGAGCCGAAGGGTTGAGCGCAAGAGCGAAGAAGGTGGTCGCCGCTCAGACCCCCGAGCAACGATCCGAGGCGCGGAGGAAAGCTTGGGAGACAAGGCGCCTCAGAAGCCGCGCGGCTCAGGTGAAATAAATGCCTTGGAATAACTGGGCAGCGATCTGCTGAGCCTCGTCACGCTGAGTCTCAAAATCTCCAAATCCGCTGTGCGTCATGCGGGCTATTATATCCTCGGATCGCCTACGCATTTTCTCGACGTTGGCATTTGAGGCGGCTGGGCCATTCGTTTGCGACGCAACCCAGGTCACTAGCATCGCTAGGACGGCCTTCATGGCGATCGTTTCGCTAGGAGTAGGTGCGGACATGTCTGCCTCGTTGCGGCGGGAGCAAGCTAGATACCGCGTCCATCGAGTTCGTCGAACCGGTCTGAGCTTGAGCCTCAAGGATACGCATGGCCCTGCTCGGCGCAATCACTGACGCGCTCTTCCGCCCATCCTCCCGGGCAATCGACATCATCATCCCGGATGTCGTGTTCGAAGAGATCCACCGCGACGAGTTGATCATCACGCAGCACCCCGTTGAGAAGGGGGCCGCGATCACTGACCACGCCTTCAAGCGGCCTGCCGAACTGGAGATGCGGGTCGGTTGGTCGGACTCGACCGCCGGTTATATGGGCTACGCCCGGCAGGTCTACGATCGCCTGCGCCGGCTGCAGGATGAGCGGCGCCCGTTCCCGGTTTATACGGGGAAAAGGCGCTACGCGAATATGCTGATGCGCGGCCTCGCGCTCACCACCGACGACAAGAGCGAGTATGCCGCGCTTGTGGTCGTGGCTCTGCAGGAGGTCATCCTGACCTCGACGCAGACGACTGGCGGTCAGCAGAACGGCGCTGCTGCGCCGGGTGCAAATTCGGACCAGGCGAACCCAGCTTCAACCGGCAGCGTCACCAACAGCGGTAGCGTAGCAACTACTGACGTGGGCCCTCAGGCATTCTCTGGGGCTTTCAGCCCAGGCAGCACGGCGGCTCCCGGCGATCTTGGGCTGGGCGGTGCGGTCGGTGAAGGCTTGAGCGGCCTGAGCGCATCCAACTACTCGGTCGACGTCGGCGAGATGACCATCCAAGACGGCGAGACCGGCGAGATCCTGAACCAAGGACCCGAACCCGCCCAGCCGCTGAACATCTTCGGCGCCGGCAACCCGGGGTTCTGACGTGCCGACTGCTGTCGAGATCCCACTGAAGCCGTCGCAAGCGCAGCGTTTCAGCGTCACGCTGAGCGACGTGACCTACAACATGCGGCTCACCTACAACATCGCGCAGGACGGCTGCTGGGTGCTCGACATCGGCGACGCGAACGGGGCGCTTCTCGTGGCCGGCATTCCGCTGGTGTCAGGCGTCGATCTCCTTTCGCAGTACCGCTACCTCGGCATCCCCGGCGCGCTGCTCGTGACGACGGATCGCGGCGCGGGCGAGGTGCCGACTTTCGACGGTCTCGGCGTCACGTCCCACCTGTACTACGTGGCCCCATGACGCTGCAGTATCTGCGAACGCTCACGGCAGCCATCGAAGGAGGGCCGACCTTCCACTATGATGGTGAGCGAGACGAAGGCTTTCGCATCCGCTTTCTAACGCAGCAGCGTGACGCCAGCAC
>LULL01000049.1_pt1 | contig 64056 bp, 61 predicted proteins | sample 728161 | NCBI WGS metagenome assembly LULL01 (sample SAMN03860290, study PRJNA289734) | marine metagenome | biome: seawater column; feature: ocean; material: water; isolation source: Red Sea water column Station 149 - depth 500m | place: Saudi Arabia: Red Sea | collected 2011-10-15 | depth 500 m
GCTTTATCCTCTGGTGATAAAAGTGGGTCTTGATTCACTTTTGTTTGTTCATTGCAACTGATCAGCAACGCAAGTAATAAAAAACGCATAATCTCTTCCTCACCAACGTGCAAAAGTTCATGTCTTTTAGAATGATAATCTAACTTCGATAAAAACGGATAACTTCTTTAGTCAGATTTATTAAAAACATTTTAAAATGCTTTTAAGATACACTTGGTAAAGTTTTTAAAGCTGTTAATACTGGGAGACAACATTCTTAAGGAAATATTTAAAAGTTTCTAGCGTGGATAAAATTTAGCAAATCTTAAGTCTGGTTTAAGAATAGTATAAACAAAGAAATGACAATAAAACTTATGGAAAAATAAGTTATTTTGCCAAAAATTTGAGTTTCCTAAAGACAAATCCTCTCTTTTGCTGTTATAAGCTCTATAAAATTAAGGTGTTAAAATGACTAGATATAATGATCGTTGTACATTTGCGATAATTTCTCACCCGGATGCGGGGAAAACAACTGTAACTGAAAAACTTATTTGGTTTGGTGGTGTTGTGCGAGAAGCTGGGATGGTTAAGGCCAAATCTGGTGAAGCGGCCAAATCAGACTGGATGCAAATGGAACAAGACAGAGGAATTTCAATAACTTCTTCAGTCATGAGTTATCATTATAATCAACGTTATGTTCACTTACTCGATACACCAGGACACAAGGATTTCTCAGAGGACACCTATCGAACTCTTACTGCAGTTGAGTCTGTCCTTATGATGATAGATTCGGCCAAAGGGGTTGAAGAGCAGACACAAAAGCTCATGGAAGTTTGTAGACTTAGAGACACGCCTATTACCACTTTTATGAATAAGTTTGATCGTGAATCCCTTGATCCTTTTGAGCTCATAGATAATATTGAAAAAGAACTCAGTATTCAATGTGTTCCAATGACCTGGCCAATTGGCATGGGAGTCGATTTTAAAGGTGTCTACGATCTTAAAACGAAAAAAGTTCGCGTTTTTGGAGATAAAAAAGATCCTTTTAATCCAACCATTATTGATGCCAGTGATCTTAATAATCCTCAATTGGTAGAGTATATTGGGGAAAGCTTAAAAGAGAAATTAGAAGAAGATCTGATGATGGTGCAAGAGCTTATTCCTGCCTTTAATATGGAAGAGTATTTAGCCGGTATCCAAACTCCTGTCTTTTTTGGTTCTGCCTTATATAATTTTGGAGTCAAAGAAGTGCTCGATATGATTACTAATAATGCTCCCGGACCTAGGGCCAGAAAAGCAAAGCTTGCTCCCTATGATCATTCCTCTGATGAAGTGATAGTCGATCCGAATGAAGAAAAAAAATTCTCTGGTTTTATTTTTAAAATTCAGGCCAATATGGATAAAAAACATAGAGATCGTATTGCTTTTATGCGAGTCTGTACAGGCAAGTTTGAGCGCAACCAAAAGCTCTTTCATGTAAGATCTGAAAAAGAAATGAAAATAACTTCTCCTCAAATTTTTCAGGCCCGAGATAGAGAAATGGCCGAAGAAGCCTATCCTGGAGATATTATTGGTTTACACGATACAGGAAAGTTACAAATCGGTGATACTTTTACTGAAGGTAAAAAAATCATGTATTCAGGAATTCCTGCTTTTGCTCCAGAGCTCTTTAAAAAAGTGGCGCTTAAAGATCCTTTAAAGGCCAAACATCTAGACAAGGGGCTACGTCAGCTCTCTGAAGAAGGGGCCACTCAATTATTTGTACGGACTGCAACGGGAGAAAAAATGTTAGGTGCTGTAGGGGCGCTGCAATTTGAAGTCGTAAAATTTCGTCTAGAAGATGAATATAATGTCCATGCTGATTATGAAGGAACACCTTTTAGTGGGGTAAGATGGCTTAAATTTAGCAATAAAAAACAAGAGGATAAGTTTAAGTCGGATTATGGCAGTAATATGCTCTTAGATGGAAAGAATCGTATTTGTTATGGCATAAAATCTCCTTGGGATCTTAAACTTTGCCAAGAAAAGAATCCTGAAGTGAAGTTCTATAAAAACTCAGATTATATTGAAAATCACCATTAAAATATCAGGAGTTTAGAGTCATTTGCCAGATTTTATTCTCGCCTGATTCTTAAGACTAAAAAGAACAAAAATAACTAAAGCCTTGTTTTTAAAGACATAACACCTAGCAATACCTTGAAAAGCAAGCTGTTTATTCATATAATTTAAGTTATACTTAACTTAATCTTAGTTGAACGTTGGTGGTACGTAATGGATAAACAAGACCTTAGGGTATCGACAAATTTAAAAGAACTCTCCAATATTGTTAAAAATATTATTTATAACAAATCTGGTTTTACTATTTGGCAAAATATTGATGATGAGAAAGTGATTATTCCAGGAGTCATTGAATCTCAGTTTATAAGTGCCACCAGTTTAACCCTTGGTTTTAAAATCAGTGATTCCAGAAAGATTAATACCAAATCCAAACTCTTTATGCTTAATCTGGAATCAGGAGTTTTAATTAAAGGCAAAGTCAAAATTATTGGCCATACGAAAATTAAAGTTTTGGTTGATAAAAAGTTTTATCTTAAAGAGAAAAGAGAGAATTTTCGTATTCTTTTAGAAGAAAAAAATATCAATGCCCATATTCAAAGAAAAATGGAACTTAAAGACATATTAAAGTCCGAACAAGTCAAAGTTAAAGATATCAGTGATAGTGGCTGTGGTTTTTTTATTAGCCCTAATCGCGCCGTCTTATTTCAACCCGACTCGAGCATTATTCTCAATTCTTTAGAGGGCGTTGACTTTGAATTTCCTATCAAAGGAACAGTAAGACATGTCACCCCTGTGGCCACTGATAATAGTGCTCTTAATCATCAATACCTTTTGGTTGGGGTTGAATTTGAAAAAAGCTATCAAGACATTGATACCATCGTACAAAAAGTCGAAGTTGAACTAGCAGAAATTTAAGCTAATTAACTTCCCAAGTTGTTCCTGAAAAAAGTAAAGACTTAATATCAGCTGGTGGCATTTTATTTTTTTGATCGGTAATTTGTTGATGAAAATCTTCATCATACACATGATCTTTATCTTCTTTGATAACGCCTAAAGGAATGGGGCCGTTAGTTCCATCCAACTGAGTTAGAATTTGGGCCAAATTAGCATCACTAGGATCATGAATAAAATATTTATCTTCATTACCAGCTGCCGGTACCGTTTGAAAGCCAAAGCCATCTTGAATGAGCGCTTTGTCCTGATCCTTGCCATAAAGCATAGGTTTATTGGCCTCGAGTCTTACTGTGTAGTCATCACGGGTTTTTCTATTAGTATATTCATCGTGAACTTTATCATTAAAAATAACACAGTTTTGGAAGACTTCAATTAAGCTCGTTCCCTTATGAGCATGCGCCTTTTGAAAAACTTCAATCATATGCTTAGGATCAGTATCAATAGTACGGGCAAAAAAACTTGCTCCAGCACCCAAAGCAAATTTGGCGGGTGAAAAACTTCTATCTAAAGAACCATAGGGAGTAGACTTTGTTTTAAGCCCTGGACTGGAAGTTGGTGAATACTGCCCTTTTGTCAGTCCATAGATTTCATTATTAAACAAAATGATATTCACATCTAAGTTTCGACGCAAAATATGGGCCAAATGATTTCCTCCAATAGAAAGGCCATCACCATCCCCAGTAATAATCCATACTGAAAGCTCTGGATTTTGCAATTTCACTCCCGAGGCTACAGCAGGAGCACGCCCATGAATTGAGTGCATTCCATAAGTGTTTACGTAATAAGGAAAGCGCGAAGAACACCCTATCCCAGAAACAACACAGACTTGGTGAGGAGGAATTCCAATTTTACTCATGGCCATTTGAGTCGCAGATAAAATAGCGTAATCTCCACAGCCAGGACACCATTTAACTTCTTGGTCGCTGGTAAAATCTTTTTTTGTTAGTTTAGGTTTCTCTGTCATATTATTTTCCAATTAAACTTCTTTTCCAAAAAACTGAATCAATTCTCTTACTTTAAATGGTTTACCTTGCACCTTAGAATAACCTAAAGCATTGAGAGAAAATTTTCCATTTAGGTATTCTTTTAACTGCCCTCGATTAAGCTCACATACAATAATTTTTTGGTATTGTTTTAAAATGGACTCAAAATTCTTAGGTAAAGGATTTAAATATTGAAGATGAACATGGGCCACAGTTTTATCATGTTCTAGATTAAACTTTTTTACAGCCTCATGAACAGAACCATACGTCCCCCCCCAAGAAACAATAAGTGTCTCACTCTCAACTTCTCCCTCAATAACTTGCTCGGGAATAAAGTCGCAAACTTTGGCCACTTTCTTTTCACGCAAACAAACCATCAATTCATGATTATAAGAATCATAGGAAACATTTCCTGTTTCATTTTCTTTTTCTAAACCACCTAGACGGTGCATAAAACCTTCTCGGCCGGGAATGGCCCATTTACGACAAAGCTTCTCATTATCTCTTTTATAGGGAAGAAAGCCCTCTTTTTTATCTTCATCAGTAGCAAACTGAGGAGTGATAGACGGAAAATCATTTTCAATATCTGGAATCTTCCACGGTGCAGAACCGTTAGCAATATATCCATCACTTAGAAGAATAACAGGTGTCATATGTTCAAGTGACAAACGACAAGCTTCAAAGGCCATATGAAAACAATCGCTAGGAGATTTGGCCGCTAAAACAATGGCAGGTGAATCACCATTTCGCCCAAACATCGCCATATTAAGATCTGACTGTTCTGTCTTAGTAGGAAGCCCTGTTGATGGCCCCCCTCGCTGAACATCAACCACCACTAAAGGGAGTTCTAGCATAATGGCCAGATTGAGCGCCTCACTTTTTAAAGCAATACCTGGCCCTGATGAGGTGGTCATACTTAAAGCTCCAGCAAAACTCGCACCTAAGGCGGCACATATCGCTGCTATTTCATCTTCTGCTTGGAAAGTTTTAACTCCAAAATGCTTGTGTTTAGAAAGTTCATGTAAAATATCCGAAGCAGGTGTAATGGGATATGAGCCTAAAAATAACTCAAGCCCCGCCCTTTGAGCTGCAAAAATAAAGCCCCAAGCTAAAGCAGTATTACCTGATATCTGCCGATAAACACCTTTTTCAATTTCTGCCGAAGCAACCGAATACGTATTGGCCTGGGCATGTATCGTTTCAGCATAATGAAAACCGGCCTTTAAGGCCATTGTATTAGCTGATTGCAAAAGTTCGTTTTGAGCAAACTTTTCTTTGATCCATTCCAATGTGGGATCTAAGCTACGTGAATACATAAAATAAGTCATTCCTAAGGCATAAAAATTTTTACACCTGGCCTTTGACTTTCCATCTAATTCAATATCTTTTAACGCTTCTTTCGTCTGAGTAGTAATTTTGGCCTTAATAACTTTATGATCTTCTTCGAGCCCTTCTAAAGGATTCGCTTCATAACCTGCTTTTTTAAAACCTAACTCATTAAAGGCATCTTCATTAATAATAAGAGTTCCACCCTTTTTGACATCTAAAAGATTGGCCTTTAGAGCAGCAGGATTCATTGCCACTAAAACATCCGGTTCATCTCCTGGAGTATGAATCTGAATCGAGCCAAAATGAACCTGAAAACCTGAAACTCCAGCAACTGTACCTTGCGGGGCCCGTATTTCAGCGGGAAAATCGGGAAATGTTGCAAGATCATTACCCATCTGAGCTGATGTATTTGAAAACTGACTCCCAGTCAGTTGCATCCCATCCCCTGAATCTCCAGAAAATCTTATAACAACTTGATCAATATCTTTCATAGCTATACCTTATAATTTTGTAAGAATATTAGCACTTCAAAAAGATACTGTATAGAATAGACTCTTTATTTTACTAGAGATCGGCTTGCAATTGTTTTAGATATTCTTCAAACACAGGTAAGATTTCTTTAATAGGTTCAAGCTCAGTTTTACGGGCGTGCTTTTGAATATACTTAGTAATTTCTTCCAAACGATAACATTTATAACTCGCAGCAACACCAATTTGCTTATGACAGAAATCTCTAATCCCTTCTATATCATCGCTCGCCACAGCAGTCTTAAGCTTCTCTAAGGCCTGGAAACGATGTTTCACAAATACCTGCATATAGGTCTTAATATTCGGATGTAAACTGTGATGCTCATCTTTTGTCGTAAAATGAAAAACCATATAATTCTCTAGTCCTCTTGATAAAACTTTCGAGCGTAATCGATTTTTTGTAATTGCCTACGGATTATTTTCTCAGCTAAATCCATAGAAATCTTCTTAACTTCTCCTAAATCAAAGGCTTGATCCGTTTGAGCTTGATCGATATCAACTTGATATAAGATTTGTAAAAGTCTTTCCACATCAGTCTGAATAAGACGCTCAATCTTAGCTGCCAAAAGAATTTGCAACCTTTTAAAAAATTCACTTTCAGTGTCCAACTGGGAAAGATTCTCAGTCAATCCAAACTTATGGGATAAAATACGGACAAGCTCCTTATCTCTACTCATGGGGTTGACTCATATGAACTGTAACTTGATTAAATGGAATAATAATATCGTGCTCATTACAAACCTGAACAAACTCAGCTTGAATACTACGAGTAAGTCTTAGTTTGAGCGCAGCAATTTCTCCAGAGCATTTCATAAAAAAACGTAAATCTAGCGAACTTGATCCAGCTTGTAAAAACTCAATCTCAAAATCAGAAACTTTACCTTGTATCTCAGGATGTTTTTGAAAAAGATCACGTTTTAGTCTTTCTCTAAAATAGGGAATGACTTTATCAAAAAGAATCTTTTGATGGACATAATCGACACCAAAAACAAAATCAATGGCAAAACCTTTAGAATGATTTTTAGGAGAAAGTTGATAAAAATTTGTGGCGGTATAATACTTTTTCTCACCACCCAGCATTTCTAGGATAACTTGTTCCGGTGATTGAAAAATAACTTTTCCAAAATAATTTTCGACTTCTACCCAATCATTTTTCTGAGTAGGAAACCAAGGTTCATGGTCTTCATTTCTTCTGGAATGAGCTGTAAGTAATTCTTTAGTATTTATACGTAGACTTGCTCCACTTAAATAAGGATTTACTAATTTACAATGATACCCCAAACTCTCTATTTGCCAGGGGAGTCCATTAAACATTACTCTCTCTCCCTCTCTGACTGAACCTAAATTTAAAATAATTTTACTTTGCTCCATAAACATTGGAAGATGTTGCTTAGAACTCCAAACCAAAGCAGCAAAAACAATTAAAATGATTGTAACTAAGACCCAATCATTTAAAACATACAATGTCAGAATGGACATAAAAAAAGCAATTAAAGTCGAACACACATTGTAAATAACCTTTGTGGGTCGAATAATCCAATTATACATGTCTTTAGATTCTGAGCGACTGACCTTGTATAAAACAAGATCAATAAAACGAGCTTGCCCAATCTTAAAGGCCCAAAAAAAAGCGAGAAAAACAATTAAGGCCAAAATTAAGTTTTTTCCTTTAGTTTTAATAAAATCAAAAATAATAGTGGAAAAAGTTGAAACAATAGATTCTTCATTTTCTTCTATTTTTAAGATTTTAAACTGTAAATCTTCGCGCTTAACTTTTAATTCATTGATGAGTTTTTCAGTGGTTTTAATGGCCTCTCGTACTTTCCAACGCAAAGGAGATTTTTTATTTTCATCTAAAAAAAGCTCCAGTCTGGCCTTCGCTTTAATTGAATCTGCATATTGAACTTGCAGCTTCTCCATCATTTCATTATATTCTTGAACTTGCCGTGGTTTTTCTGATATTTTTTTAAAAGTATTTAAAGCCGGATCTAAAATCTGTTTAATATCTTCAGCGAAAGTCGTTTTGCTTTTTTTAAGCTGTACTGAATTTAAGTTAATATTAGTTATGGTTTCAATGAATAAATAGCGAGTTTTTTCGTATTCAGTTTTAAGGTTTTCTAGTTTAGATTCAGTTTGAATACGTGTGACCATATCCAAGTCTTGTTTTAATTCTTTTTTAAGCCCTCCCATTTCATTACTCAACTTTACTAACTCTCGCCTTAACCGACGAAGCCTATCAAGCTTTATAGTTTCAAAGTCATCTTGAGAGTATTCTTCAACTGGTTTATTATCATTTACTGCCTGTTTTTGGGCAAATACAAAACTACTATTTAAAATAAGGATTAAACTTAAAAATATATTCTTCATAGTGTCATTGTAGCCATAAGCATTTAAAAAGTTAAATAATATTCGAGAAATCTTTTAGGATATTTAGGGCCTTGCAACTGAGATAAATTTTGAGAACATAAACAAAAAGGAAAAATATGATTAATACAAAAGATCTTGTCGACTACCTCAATAAATTGCTCAATATCTATGACTACCAAGATTATGGCCCTAATGGCCTCCAAATTCAGGGAAAAAGTGAAATTAAAAAAATTGCTTTTGCAGTCTCTGCCACTAAGGACTCTATTGCTAAAGCAGTAGAAATTAAAGCAGATATGCTTATTGTTCATCATGGTTTATTTTGGAAATTTCACGGGCCGAGGGCCATAAAAGGTTCTTTTTATCGCCGAGTCGCCCCTTTGATTAAACACGATATAAATCTTCTAGGTTATCATCTCCCTCTAGACGGCCATATGGAATATGGGAACGCTGCTAGTTTGGCCAAAAAAATAGGCTTAACCAGCCTTTTACCTTTTGGGGATCACAAAGGAATGCCCACCGGTGTGAAAGGAAAGTTTTCTCAAGGTGTTTCTCCCAAAGAACTTATTAAAAGGTTATCAGAAGTACTTGAACACCCCATCATGCACAGTGCTCCCAACGATGAGATTATAAAGTCGATGGGTATCATTACAGGTGGGGCCAATTCTGATTGGCGACTTTGTCTAAGTGAAAACCTTGATTCCTATCTTACTGGAGAAATGAGTGAACACGACTGGAATGAAGCCCAAGAAGACAATATTCATTACTTTGCTGGTGGTCATCATGCCACGGAAAAATTTGGTGTCCAAGAACTTATGAAACACCTACATGAAAAATACACAGATAATGAGTTAGAATATTTTTATATTCCCAGCCAAAATCCCGCTTAAAAAAAAGCCCCAGTTTCCTGGGGCGATGCAATTATTTAAGATAACCTCTTTTTTCTTGGTCTCTTTCAATAGAGCGAAATAAGGCACCAAAATTTCCCTCTCCAAAAGCAAGATGATTCTTTCTTTGAATAATTTCAAAAAAGATTGGCCCGATAATATTTTTAGTAAAAATCTGTAAAAGATATCCCTCTTTATCACCATCAATAAGAATCTGTAAGTCTTGTAATTTTTTATGATCCTCAGTCACGTTGGGAACACGATCAAAAACTTCAGCGTAATACTCATCATCAATATCAAGTGTTTCTACTTGGGTTTTGTTTAAGCTTGAAATCGATTTAATAATATCAGATGTATGAAGGGCAATATGTTGAACACCTGGACCTTTATACTCTTCAAGGTATTCATTAATTTGTGACTTTGCCTCAGTTCCTTCATTAATAGGAATGCAAAAACTTCCATCAGGAGATCTTAAGGCATAAGAAGTTAACCCCGTTTTTGCCCCTCTAATATCAAAGTATCTAACTTCATAAAAACCAAAAACATCTTTATAAAAGTCAGACCATTTCTGCATCGTTCCTTGTTCTACATTATTCGTTAAATGATCAATAAACTCAAAACCAAGATCATCTACAAGATCAGGATTATCTAATTTCTCAAACCCCATACTTTCATAGAGCTCACCTGAGTTATAATTATCAATAAAATAAATATTTGAATCTCCAATCCCTAAGATAGTAGGAATTTCTTGATCATTTCGCGTATAATCCTGACGTTCAGAAGCACTGGCCCCTCTTTCTACTGCTTTTTCAAGAGCAAACTTTGCATCCTTTACTCTCCACCCCATCGAACTAACACAAGGCCCGTGTTTTTCGTAAAAGTCTGTACCAAAAGAAGTTGCTTCATAATTAAGCAAAAAAGTAATTTGATTTTGACGATAAAGATCAATTTTCTTTTCTTTATGTCTCATGATTCGAGAAAAACCAAAGGCCAAAAATAATTCATGCAAAGCCTCTGGCTTAGCCGAACTAAATTCTGTGAACTCGATTCCTTCTAAATTTAAATGATTTGTTACTTCCATAATCACATCCTTATTTTAATATGAGAAAATATTGTTCTCCCAATCCGTATACATGGTTTGCTGCTAATTCAGCATCTTTTCCATAGCCAAAATATAAATCACAACGTGCATTTCCCTTAATCGCGCCCCCCGTATCTTGATTAAGAAAAAAACGACTAAAGGCAACTTTCGAAACTTGTCTATTATTTCGAATGACAGGTTTTTTTCCTTTAATAAAATTAATCACACCATACTCTTTCATTCTCCGATAATCAGTAGCTAATGAACGATTTTGTGTTAAAGGAATATTTTGAACACCTAAAGGCTCTGATTCAGTGATTTTAAAATAAATATAGCTAGGACAAGAGCGTAATATTCTTCTTTGATCTTGAGGGTTATTTTCAAAATAGTGTCTTTGTTTAGCAATACTGGCCGCGCCTTTTTTTAACATTCCTTGCGCAAGCATATATTTATACAACATTTGAAATCTTTGCTTATTACTTGCTGCATAGCTAAGATAAACGGTTTTCAAAGATCCATCTGCCATCCTAACCTTAGCACGTCCTCCCCCTTCGACATGTAAAAGCCAAATATCGTATAAAGACTCCTTAACATATAAAAGTTCTAAACCCTTATTGGCCAAAACCCCCTCAAAGTTAATTTCATCACTGGTTGATTGACGAAGTTTTAGTGATTGAGGAAGCCCATAAATAGGATTTTTATAAACAGCGTCTTTTTGAAATGAAGCTGAAAAGTCAGGAGAATAATATGCAGTAAAAAAACTTTGGGTTGTCTGAAAGCCTTGCTCCCATTTTTCAGGTAAAGGTTGATACACCTCAAAAGCTTGATTCATTTTTTGATTAAACTTTCTCAAACAAAACTTTTTTTGATAAAAGTTTTTACAATCAAGCGCTTCAATAACATATTTTTCAAATTCAACTAAAGAGTCGTAAAGATGATGTCTCGTTATAGAACGACCTGCAAAGTTTAAAGCTTCATTTAGGTCTATACGTCCAAAATGTTCCTTCTGTCTTTTTATGGCCAATAACATATTTTCAAAAAATAAATCATCACTAAATTCAATAGATGAAAAAACTCGTTGCATCGGCACAGTTTTCTTAGCAAAAGAGTTGCTTGCCAAACCAAAAAAGAACATAAATACAAAAATAAAATACTTCATCTTAACCCTAAAACAAGAAAAAAGAAACGTCGCACAAAAACATTTTTTAAAGATGATTTACCTTAGTGAACTCTGATATTTATGTCAAGATCGAGGGGTTAAGTCCTATGATAAGTCTTCTTAACCGCCCGACTACGGTGGGGATAGAAGAGAAAACTCAAACTCACAGACAGAAGCTATTATTCCCTTTTAAAAAGCACTCCAGAGGTTCGTTACTAAGTTTGAGTTTTCTCTATCATCAATTTAATAAGGCGATTAATAAGTCTTCTACAAGCTTTTTCCCATAAAAAGCAAGGGAACGTCTTTGTAAGTTTTTTCCACTGTAAATGTATAACCGTTTTTTAAATAAAAATGATTATTTCTTGCGCCAGGCGAAGTCACTAAATGAACTCCTTTAAGCTTTTTTTCCCGTAAATAGGCCTCAAAATAACCCAAAAGATAGCTTCCAAAGCCTTTGCCTGTACACTCTTGGTCCAAATTTATATGTAAATGTGCAGGATAATCCTCATAATAGTCTTTAAAGGCATGTAAATGCCCTAAAAGTTCAAACAATTTTTTTTCCTTAAGTATACGAGGAACACCACAAATATAGCCTATTGGCCGTGGATCACAAAGCACAAAAAATAATTCTGGGTGATAAATTTTATAATAATCAAGATATTTATACTGAAAACGTTCTCGTTTTTTTTGAGATGAAAAATGAGTTCTAGCAGAAGATTCAAAAAATATCTCATTGACTCTATCAATCTCCTGATCCGAAATATCTAAAAAACTTTTAACTTCCAAAATAAAACTCAATTTTTTTATAAACTTGATAGCTACTTCTGTATTGTGGTTCGACCTCATCAAGTTCAATTTTTTGTTGCATCATTTGCCTAAACTCTTCATAAGTTATATCTAACATATCTAATTGGTAGAGGTAATTAAAATAAAGTGGTGGTATTTTTTCAAGCTGTTTAATAGTCTGAACGCAAGAAAACTCTAAGTCATATTGAATAAAATCATCTAACTGCATTTTGGCCAATTTATAAAAACTCAAAGGAAAGAAAACTTTTTTCGGTTTCATTGAAAAATCAAACAAATCAAAAATTTTTTGCTGAGTTTTTGCAGAAAGAAATAATAAAGAAGATAGATGTGTCTTTAAGTCCGTCTCAAAAATTTCATTTTCAAACAAAAATGTTTTAAATTTTTTATCAATATTCTCTTCTAACTGTTCGAATAAGTTGTAAACAAAACAAACCGGTCGTTGAGACTTCATTGCCTCTTGGCGTAAATAATGAGAAGAAAAATCATCAAGTGATAGTTTTTTAAAATAAGCTAAGATCTCTTCACTTAAAGAAAAACCTAGTTTCATCTGAAACCTTATAGCTCTTAAGAACCTAACTGGATCACGATAAAAGCTATCAGAACATGCTCTTAATAATTTATTTTCTAAGTCTTTTTTTCCCTCTAAAGGATCATGAAAACTCCAATGTCCATTAAATTCAAACATCATCGCATTAATCGTAAAATCTCTGCGATAAAAAGCTTCGGTATAATCAACATCATTAAAAAACTGAGCGCTAAAATTTGAATGGGAAAATTCACTCTTATAGCTTTCCTTCCTTGGCATAGAAAGCTCACATTCAAACTCTGAATGCTTTACTCGAATCACATGATAAGGGAGATATTCAACTTTATACTCTATAGGTAAACTTAGTGATAAAAAAAAGTCTTCAAAATGTGCTACAGGGGCCACTGACCTAAGTTCACAATCATAATCATAACTGGCCTTTTTTGCTAAAAAAAAGTCCCTAACTGTTCCTCCTACAATGCCGATTTTAAAACCTTGCAAATGAAGTTTCTCAATTAATTGTATAAACTCAGGATGGAGATAAGCTTCAAAGTCCGTCTTCATACTTTAAGATTATTGACTTCTTTATGTAAAAAATTAAAAAGAGTACTTACTTTTAAACTATCTTTGACTTCACTATGATAAATAAAGTCAAAATCAGAGTTATTATAAGTAAAGTCCTCACCAAAAGTTTTAACTTTATCTTTAAAAAAAGAACGATCTAAAACATGAGTGGGAATAACAGCAATACCCAAACCTTGATTAACCGCTTGAAGCATTTGCCCGAAAGCATTAATGACTAACCTAGGGCTAATATTTCGGGGAATATTGCCAAACTTGAACTTACACCATTGATAAAATAAAGGATCTTTTTCTTCAAAGAAAATCACAGGATATTCAGATAATTTTTTTAAACTTATATTTGTATCAATAGACGCATATTCTTTAGTATTAGGAACAACCAGTGTGGCCATTTCACTGTGTAAAAGTTTTGCTTCACAATGATTAGGAGTCAACTTTTTTGGAAGAATTAAACAATCGTACTCTCGAGCTTCAAAACCAGTAATCAAACGATCTGGATAGTCCATGCCTACTTTAATAGAAAGCTCAGGAAAATGCGAGCTAAACTCTACCATTCTTTGAGCTATCCATGACTTTCCGACCCCAAAAAGAGTTCCTAAACTTAAAGTCCCAAGGATTCGATTATGATCTTGTTGAATTTCTGAAATAACATCATCAAAGCGTTTAAAATAATTTTTGCCTAATTTGGCCAATTTAATACCGCCGGGAGTTAAAACAAGTTTTTTTCCTTGTCTGGTGACAATATTAAACCCTACCTTAGCCTCTAAGTTCTTAATATGTTGAGAAACAGCGGATTGAGTAATATTGAGATTTTCAGCGGCTTGAGAAAGGCTTTCGGCCTGAGTTAAGGCTACTAAAACTTGAATTTGGCTATTTTCTATCATAAAAGTCCTTTGACACAATTAATCATACTCTTAGCTAGATGTCTACTTAATATTAGTAAAACTTATAGAATTACTCTGTTTGGTGACTCAGTTTATAAAGTATTCAAACTGACCTACCAAATTGATGATAGAGAAAACTCAAACTAAGTAACGAACCTCTGTCGTGTTTTTAAAAAGGGGCTCCATTGAGGCGCTAGTGAGCAATTATGTTGGAAGTAAATAATTTCAAATTTGAAATTATCATTACAGCTTCTGTCTGAGAGTTTGAGTTTTCTCATCCATCCCCCACCGTAGTCGGGCGGTTAATAAAGTATTTGGCCTATTTCACCGATAAAATCTCTATGGACAAAGTTTTTTTCGCCTTTTTTTTTCTGTTCATCTCCCACAGTATTTTCGGCCAGGTTCGGGTTGAATTAACTAATGGACAAGAGCTTGAAAACTGTACAATTGATTCGACTAAAACTTATATTAATTGTTCCCAAGCTATCATTAAACTTGGAACATATACACCTTTTAGCCTAAGTAAAGAAGATAAGACAATAAAGACTCTTTCCTTATATTCAATCGAAGATAAACAAGGAAATACTCTTTACCAAGCTTCTCCAGAAGCCATTAATTTTAATACCGCCTTCACTAATAGTAAACGAGATGAGATTTCACTTTATAATTACTTAGCAGATTTAAATTTTAATATTCAAAATATTCTCTCAACATCTCCGGATGCTATCCCCCAAGAATTTAAGCAACAACTTCAAACCTATCAACAAGATATTAAAAATAAATTACAGAATTCCAAAGAAATAATTTCCTCAGACTACTACACGACTAGTAATCCCCGTGCCAATTGTAAAAAGATAAAAAAGAACTGTTCTTTATATGAATGCCAATCAAATGAATCACAACAAAAATCTTATTTAATCATTCCGCCAATCGATAAAGCTGGTCAGGTTAATATTGCCTTAGAATATTCTCTTTTAACTGCGAATGCTCAAGGTTTTTATGATATTTCAAAGCCGCAAAAAATATTTGGAAATAATGCTGATCTTATTCGTCGCAATGACTCTCATCCAGTAAATAATTTTTCTATTTTGGGTTCTTTTCAAGAAAACTCATCAGATGAAACAGATATAATGAGTGATGCCTATTTTTATCAAATGCATAATATTAAAGGCTTAATTGAGCAATGTCAGCTCTCAAAGCAACATGATGGCCAAAAAATTATCAATCAATACTTTGATCTGCTTAAGCAACAAAAGCTTTATCAAGTCGTGACTCTTGTCAATGGAATATTTGACTCTGTCCTCTTAGACTCTGAACTTATATCTTATCGTAACGATTTATGCTTTAACGATGGAACTTATTATAATCAAAAAGCCTATCAGGCCACCCGTGCACTAAGTCCACAGGCTGACAATATCATCACCCATGACGAGCTCTCTGAGCTTTTTAATATTGCTAAAAATATGGAACTGCCATGGGCGTATAAACAAGATGGCTGTTATGCCAGGGCCCATTTAATGGCGGCTAAATTCAAAGAACTTGGCCATGATTTTGATAAAGCTTGGATTAATGGAGATCTCAGTATTCAAGACGATCAACAACAGATTAGATGGCGTTACCATGTTGCCCCTGCTATTTATGCTTACAACGAACAAGGTGAAGTCAAACGTTATGTTATTGATCCATCGATGGCAGACCAACCTCTTACAGCACAGCAATGGGCCCAAAGAATGACACGATCATCTCAAAGTGAAATTAATGAAAGGTCTTTTCCTTTCCCTAAAAACTCACAAAGATATGCGCGAGCTTCACTGGCCTATTCAGATGCCGAAGTTTACTATCCTGATGCCAGTGCTTCTAAAGCAACACAAGAGCAAAAATTAAAAATGGCCAAAGATATTTTGAATATGTTCCAAGGATACTTAGATGAAATGGATTAGATACTCTCTCTTTTTAATATTTATGATAAGCGCTTCTGTGGCCCATTCTATCGAAGTCGATGAAAAGTTACAGACAGAAAAGATCGTCTATAAGCCTAGTCATGACATCTATGCACTCTTTTTTAAATACCGTGCGGGAGTTTATCACAGCTCTAAAAAACATCTTCCTTGTCTTAAAAAGTCATTAGAGAGTCAAAAAGAAGTTTTAATCAGTTTTAATCCTAAAAGTCTTGTTATTTCTCAATGTCAAATTGAATAAAAAAAAGCCTAGTCAGATGACTAGGCTTTTTATCTTTAAAAGAAAAAATCTAAATTATAATCTTATTCTTCGTTAGCAAGTTTCTCTTTTCTTGCTGCGATAACTTCAGCTTGAATATTTGCCGGACATTCTTTATATTCAGCAAACTCCATTGAATAAGTTGCTTTACCCGCAGTTCCTGATCTTAAGTCAGTCATGTATCCAAACATTTCAGCTAAAGGAACCTGAGCATTAACAATAGTTTCTCCACCATCAGTTGTTTCAGAACCTTGGATAAGACCTCTTCTGGAAGAAAGGTCACCAATAACAAAACCTTGGAACTCATCCGGTGTCTCAACTTGAACTTGCATATAAGGCTCAAGTAAAACAGCATCTGCCTTAGAAATACCTTGTCTCATAGCTTGTCTAGAAGCAATTCTAAAGGCCATATCAGAAGAGTCAACATCGTGGTATTTACCATCATTTAAATCAACTTCAACATCAATTAATGGGAAAGCCGCAAGAGGACCTTTGTCCATAACATCTTGGAAACCTTTTTCACAAGCACCAATAAACTCAGAAGGGATAGATCCACCTTTAATATTATTATTAAATTTAAAGTTATCATCTTCTCTTTCTTTTTTATCTGCTGTAAGAGGTCTAATCACACCAACAACTTGACCAAACTGACCAGAACCACCAGTTTGCTTCTTATGAGTGTAGTCATAAGCTGCTTCTTGTCTAATTGTTTCTCTATAATTAACTTGAGGAGCACCAACTTCTACTTCTGCTTTATACTCTCTTTTAAGTCTTTCAACATAAATTTCAAGATGAAGTTCACCCATACCAGCAATTCTTGTCTCTCCTGATTCTTCATCAGTAAAAACATGGAAAGTCGGATCTTCTTTTCTAAATCTAGCAAGACCTTTAGACATTTTAGCTTGCTGATCTTTATCTTTAGCTTTGATAGAAAGCTCAATAACTGGAATTGGCACGTGCATTCCTTCACAAGAGATATCTAACATAGAGTCATCTTTTACAAATGTATCACCAGAAGCACAGTCAATACCAACCATCGCAATAATATCACCAGCACCCGCTGAATCAATATTTTCTCTATCGTTAGAATTCATTCGTACCATTCGTCCAACACGAACTTTTTTCTTTTCACGAGTGTTATAAACTGTATCACCTTTATTTAAAACACCTTGATAGATTCTGGTATAAGTCAGTTGTCCAAATTGCTCATCCGTAATTTTAAATGCCATGGCCACAAGTGGCTTTTCAAAGTCTGGCTCAAGCTCAAACTTCTCTGTTCCTTCTTTTGTTTCTTTAATCGCCACTGGTTTAGCACAAGAAAGTGGAGAAGGTAAATATCTTGCAACAGCGTTAAGTAATGCCTGCACACCTTTATTCTTAAAAGCAGAACCCATATAAACAGGAGTTAATTCTAATGAGTTCACACCATTTCTGATACATCTATGAAGTTCTTCTTCAGAAGGCTCCTCACCTTCCAAGTATTTTTCCATAACTTCATCATCAAAAGCACAAACTTCATCAAGCATTATAGCTCTTTTTTCTTCCATAAGATCAACGAGCTCAGCTGGACATTCTTCAATTCTAACTTTTTCCCCATTATCACCATCAAAATACATGGCCTGTTTTGTAATAAGGTCAACAATACCCGCAAAGTTTTCTTCTGCACCAATTGGTATTTGCATCAAAACGGCATTGTGATTTAATTTATCTCTTAATTCACTTGCCCCTTTTTCTGCTCCAGCACCCATTCTGTCCATTTTATTAAGGAAAGCTAGTCTTGGAACATTATATCTTTTCATTTGTCTATCAACTGTAATCGACTGCGCCTGAACACCTGAAACAGAACATAAAACCAGAATCGCTCCATCAAGAACTCTTAGTGATCTTTCAACCTCAACTGTAAAGTCAACGTGGCCCGGAGTATCAATAATATTAATCTTAATTGACTTTCCATCACCTTCAGCAAAAGTGATTCCTTTCTTATCAAATCCCTGCCAATGAACAGTTGTCGCAGCAGAAGTAATAGTAATCCCTTTTTCTTTTTCAAGTTCCATATGATCCATTTTCGCGCCGTCACCGCCACCACGAACATCTTCAATTTTGTGGATCATATCACAGTAGAAAAGAATTCTTTCTGTAAGGGTCGTTTTTCCCGAGTCAATATGGGCTGAAATCCCGATATTTCTCGTTTTAGGTAAGTGTTTCATTTTAACTCCAACGATTCTAATATCTAGTTTAAACTATGATTATTTTTATGCTGAATATTAGGGAAAAAAATCATAAGAGTCAATTTTTTGTTGCAAAATATTAAGGATTTATATTATAAACAATCAATGGCACAAAGAGATCTTACAAAAGAAGTTATGTACGAAGGTGTAAAAACTTTAGTTGAAGCTGAAGCTGATCATATTCACCTTCCCCAACAAAAACTCTATACCCTATTTTCACTGGCATTTAACTACTTATTGTTTATGTCGAGTAAAAAACCGGGTCACTACATCATAAGAGTAGAAGACAGCTATCTACTTGAAAAGTTGATGAGAAAATCTAAAGATCAAACCTCACGCAAGTTTTTACAAAAACTTTCTTTGCCCCGGAAGTTTAAATACGGCAATGCCATTTTTCATCTAGATTTTTTTAATTTATCAACTTGGGCCAACACAAATGAAATTCCCAAAGAAAAAATCCAAGCGGCTCTCATTGTCAAAAATGCTCACAAATCTCCAATCGGTCATGACTTTAGTGATATAGAAGACGAAGCAGTATTAGAAACCCTCAAAAGTCTTCCCGCCAATTATTATTTAAGCTCCTTGCAAGAGTTTGTCCCTAAAACAATTGCTATTGCTTTTGAGGAAGAATTTGATAAATCTCAAAAAATCAAATTTCCCTTTATTAAAGAAGATGATTCTCAAAAAACAGTTAAAGGCGTAAGTATTGCTTCAGACATTAATATAGACGAAATTTAAGCTGCTTTTTTATTTAAAAAGCCTTCTAATGTTTCATAGAGCTCATTGTCTCGCCATGGCTTATTAAGGTGACGATATTTTTTATTAGATTGAAAATCCTCTAATTCTAAAATATCTTGATCACCATCTCCACTTAGTAAAATAAAAGGTAAATCTTTGTATTTACGATTAAAATTATAGACATCAGATCCCTTAGAGTGAGGCATATTCATATCACAGACAATCAAACAAAGATCATTATATTGTTTAAGATATTCGATGCCTTCACGCCCGTCGCTGGCCTGAATAATTTCAACTTCAAACTCAATTTCCAGCAGAATTTGTAAAACATCGCGAATATCTTGTTCATCATCACAAATAAGAACTTTTTTCATAAGAACAGAATAGATGACTCAACTCAGCATTCAAAGCATTTTTTCTTTAGTTAAATTTAAGTGATTGAAAACACAATCAAGATCATTCATTTTTTCAAAATAAAGGCCACAACTAGGTGCAATTAAACAAGTGTCATTTAATTTCTCTCTAAAACCGCCATCAATTACTGACACTAAGTCGTAACCCTTTGAAATACCAATTGCTCCAATAGCTTTAAACTGTCTTAATTCATGAATCGAATATAAAGAATAGTCCACATGAAGATAACAAGTCTGATTAAGTAGATTATAAGTAAAAGGAGTAAGCTTAGAGCAAGTATGGATACCTATTTTAACACCTTGAATACTAAAATGATTATAATAGCTTTTTAAGTATAAAATTTGATTTTTTGAAGCCGTTGCCAAAGAAGGTTCATCAAACATAAAAAATCCAAGCCCCTCACGAGCAAGTCTTTGTATTATCTCCTCATAAATTGGAAATAAATAACTGCAAAAATTTTTAAAGGAAAGCTCATTTGCCTCTAATATTTGAAATAGAGTATAAGGGCCAATCAATTGATATTTAAATAAAGGTTTTTTTTCTTTTTCTATATGCTTTAGAAATTCTTCTAAAAAAGGAGGATTAAACTTTTTTGTTTCTTGCCAAAAGTTTTTCTTTAAAATTAAAGCACCGAATTGATTAAAATGCTTTTCTTCAATAAGATCAAGACCACAACATAAATCATTTCCCATAAAATGCTCTTTACCCAAAGCAGGTAAAGAAAACAAAACCGGGATATCAAATTTCATTGTATAATCAAATGCAGCCCTAAGTGATCTAAAAGGTAAAGAGCCTATATGAGTTGTAAAGACTGAGTTCATAAATGAGAGTTTATGCTTTTTAGCCGCTCTAAAATAACATCAGCTTGTTTTAAATTTCCTGGACCTAAAGAGAGACGAACGGTTTTGTCTGCATAATCAGTATACCCCATGGCGTGTAAAACAAAACTTGGTTCTTTTGTTCCAGAGGCACAAGCAGAGCCAATACTAATATCTAAACCGGCCATATCAAAATGTACCAATAAAACGTCAGACTTTAAGGTTTTATGCATAAGACAAAGAGTATTATAAGAACTATTTTCGATGATCATAATTTGTGAGTTAGTTTTTAACTCATCGATTATTTTGTCTTTAAGTTCCTTCACTAAAGTAAGTTCACGGCTATCCATTTGTTCTAAGGCCAATTTCATCGATAAAATACCTGTCGTATTCATAGTTCCAGAGCGAATAGAATTCTGTTGACCTCCCCCTAGGATGAGAGGTTTCACGCAAATGCTTTTTTTCACAAAGCTCAATCCACAGCCTTTTAAAGCGCCAAACTTATGCCCAGAAAAAGTATAGGCATCTGCCGTATTGGCCAATTGTTGAAAGTTCTTAAACTTTCCAACTATTTGCGCTGCATCGACATGGACTTTAATTGCGCCCAATTTTTTAATTTCTTGGATAAGACCTAGATCTAAAATAAGACCAGTCTCATTATTCATATAAGTAAAATTGAACCAAATATCTCCAGAGACTGAGATTTCTTTTAAGGCATTAGCTAATGATTCTAAGCTAAACTGACCTGCGTGATTAACTGGTAAAGCAATCGTTTTAACTCCTCTTTTATTGAGGTGCTCAGCAATGGCATGTAAAACAGCATGATCAGTCGTTAAATATATCAAGGCATCTTCTTTAGATAAATTTAAAAGGGTATTAATTCCCTCTGATGCACCCGAATGATAAAATAAATTAAATTCTTTTTGTGAAAGGCCAAAATAATCAAAAAAAAAGTCAGTTGCCTCTTTAATTTTCCTGGCCACTTTTTTTCCAGCTAAATGCTGAGATGATGGATTAGCATTAAAAAAATCCCCATCAGCAAGAAAATTTTTGATATTTTCTGCTAATGGGGATGTTGAATTATAATCTAAAAATATGCGATTTATTTTATCCATGCTCTTCTTATACATAAATTATAAGAAAAAAACACGGAACAATTACCACTTTTCCAATAATTACTTATTGGTTCATTTCACCTAGCGATGGTCTAATGACTGAAGCAGTTTCATTATTAGCCGTTTCGACAGTATTTGTTCCGCCATTAGCAGCATTGTTAATTGTTTCCATATTAGTCGCAGAGTTATTCATTGCTGATGTGTTCATTTCTCTAGACTTTCTAGATAAGTCACCCAGTGTTGTTGTTGTAAGGTATTCTTGCATTAAAATACCAAGGTTTTCAAAAAAACCTCTAGTTAACTGAAACTCTACCGTATCAATTTTTGTAGTCTCACCCTCATTGGCCTTAACCTCTACTCCTGAACTAGGTAGTCCTGAAATATCTTTGGCAGGGTTAATATTTTCACCTACACACTCAAGAATATCCTTTACAGAAATCTCATCCATGCTTCTAGCTAAAACGTATCCACCACCTGGTCCTCTAACCGACTTAACAACTCTTCCAGTTCTTAACTTTCTAAAAAGTTGCTCTAAATAGTGAAGCGAAATTGCTTGTCTTGATGAAATTTCTTGAAGTCTTACTGGGTTTCCACTTGAGTGAAATGTAAGGTCAAGCATTGCTCTAACAGCGTAACGGCCTTTTGATGTTAATCTCATTTGTCATCCTCCATAATCTAATTAAACAAGTTGTATTTGTTGTACACTTGGGAAATTTCCTTCCTTTGATCCCATGAGATATCTGACGTAATCAGTTCGTCAAGTTTATCTCTAATAAAGTATGACCTGTTTTAGTTGTTGACGTCAACTGTTTATTACTAAAGATTCCTTAAAAACTTCTTACATCAAATAACTAAGCTAAACTACTAAAATTAAAGGGTTTTATATATAAGGCTAAACTCCAAGATACAGTGCACAACAGGGAAAGATATACCTAGATACTCAGATATAAGCTTCTTAGACCTCTAAAATTTCAAACAAAGTAAAATTACGAGACTCAATTTCTTCAGATTCTTTGAGTTCATTTAAAGAAATTTCTAAAAGATAAAGAGAAAAATCCTCTGGCAGTTCTTTATCAATACTTTGTAATAAGGACTTTCCCCACTCCACTAAAAAATAGTTTTTATCTTCCAAATACAAAGGAAGTTCTAAATGAATGATTTCTTCACGGGTTTTAAGCCGGTAAAAATCACCATGCAAAACATCTTTAGTATCAGATAGTAAAGAATAACTAGGTGAAAACGTTTCATCATTATCTATAAATATTTTAGAAAAAGTCGTTTTACCTGCTCCTAAAGGTCCCTCTAAAAGAATCATGGCCGGAGGCTGAACCAGCTCTTTTAACTCATAAGCAATATAGCCTAAGTCGGCCTCATACACTTTTTTCCAAGCACGAATTTCTTTTTCTCGCATCTGCGTAAACCTTTTGTTAGAGAGGTTTTTTAATCACTTCATCAATATCTGCATCTAAAGCACTAAAAGCTTTAGGTAGAGAATTAATTAATGAGACGGCAGACATTCCTCTTACACCATCATTTGCTGCTGCATACTTACCGGCCAATGAATGCAAGTAAATACCTACTGCCACTGTTCTATTGAAAGCATCATAACGTTGAATTAAAGGAGCTTTATCTTTCACATGGGGATCCTGTCCTAAAAGTCCACCTAAAATACCTGCTAGAACATCTCCTGCTCCACCAGTGGCCATTCCATCATTAGGTGAATAATTAAAATAAACACTCCCATCGGTACAGCCTAAAAATGTACAGGGTCCTTTTAAAACCACAGTGCAGTTGATTTGCTCCACTAAATCTTTAAGGCTATCAACCGGTCGCCGCAAGAGTTCCTCATAACTAATACCAGTAAACTTGGCAAACTCTCCAAAGTGTGGAGTTAAAATGGTAGGAGCATTTCTTACTGTAAAAACTTTTTTATCTTCATTGAGTTTAAGAACATGAATTGCATCTGCATCGATAATCACTGGCCCATCAAAATTATTAAGAACTTCTAACACCAGTCTTCTTGCACGGCTAGATCTGGCCAAGCCTGGGCCAATAACAATTGAAGAATACTTATTCAAATCTTTTATCAAGCGATCCCATTTATTGACTTCTAATGGAATATAACCTGTCATAATTTCCGGAATAAGTCTGGAAATCATTTCTTGATACTGTGGCTCCCAAGTGGCCGCTGTCACTAAACCTGAACCAACCCGCAATGAAGCTTGTGCAGCAAGTGAGGCTGCACCAGTAAGGCCATGGGAACCACCAATAACCAAAGAATGGCCAAAAACTTTTTTATCTCCAAATTTATCTCGATGATTAACTAAGTCGATCATATGCTCAGGTCTTAGTAAAAACTTATCGCCTTTTGTGGCTAAAGAGTTTGGAAAACCTACATCTAAAACAAAGAGCTCTCCCGTGTAGCGGGCTCCATCTGCAACATAATGACCAAGCTTTGAAAAACCAACAGCTAAAGTCATATCTGCTCTAAAAGCATTCCCTTGAATAAAGCCAGTATCCCCCTCTACTCCCGAAGGAATATCAACTGAGATAATATATTCCGTATGTCCGTTAATATAATCAATAACCTCATACATAAAATTACTTAAAGGAAGTTGAACACCAGTGCCAAACAAACAATCAACAACTAAGCTTGGTTGAACTTGTTCAAAATAACTAGATAATTGAAAAGCACTATCAATATAATTAACAGCAACACCATAAGCCTTGGCCATTTTCAATTGAGCTGTTAAAGCTTCTTTACATTCTCCTTCACTGAAAAGAATAAAAACGCGACACTTAAGCCCATAGTTAGCTAGATGTCTTGCGATGGCCACACCATCTGAAGCATTATTGCCTTTTCCTGCTAAAAAGATAACTTCACTTTGTAAGAGATGTTCATCAACTGTATTGAGGATAGTTTTAGCCCCTTGAACTCCAACATTTTCAATAATGATCTCTTCTGTTAAAAAATATTCATCTTTAGTAATCTTTTCAATTTCTACCATTTCTTGGTTTGAAACAATTCTCATTTTTAACCTTTTTCTAAAATGCTATTTAAACGCTTCACTACGCTTTTAAGTCCCTCAAATACACTCTGACTTATAATCCAATGTCCAATATTGTATTCACTAAAATGGCCTTGATCAACTAAAGGTCTTAAACTTTCATCTGTCAGTCCATGTCCTGCGTGAAATCCAATGCCTGTATCAGCTAAAAAATTATAGGCACACTCAAACTGGGTCAGATAATCTTGAATATCCTTTTGCTGGTTAAAAGCAATTGCGTAATCACCGGTGTGAATTTCAACAGCATCAACACCAAGTTCAATACATTTTTTAAGAATATCAATATTGGCCTCTACAAAGAGAGAAATTTTAAGATTTGGAATATGCTCCTTAAGCTGCTCACAAGCAAACTTAATTTTAGAAAAGTTTTCCTGTGACAATAAATCCAATCCCCCCTCTGTTGTTTTTTCTTCTCTTTTTTCAGGAACCAAACAAACCCATTGAGGTTTAACTTCACATGCGATAGCTAAAATATCAGCATTGGCCCCCATCTCAAAATTCAAAGGGATTTGCGCCTGATCAGTAATTTTTTTGACCTCAAACATATCGTGGTCTTGGATATGACGTCGATCCTCTCGCAAATGCATTGTAATTTGCTCGGCGCCACTGGCAATAACTTCCTTAGCGGCTTTAACCACACTAGGATACACTTCTCCACGGGCCTGTCTTAATGTCGCCACATGATCAATATTAACGCCTAGACGAGGCTTTTGCATGCGCTCCCCCTATGCCCCAATTTCTTGTTTAAGAATATTTGCAATTTTTTGACTACTCTTAAGCACTAAGTTGGCATCTTCACCTTCAACCATAACCCTAGCCAAGTTTTCTGTCCCTGAGTAACGTAAAAGAATTCTTCCAGCGTTTTTTAAGTCTGACTCAACTTCTTTAATCGCCACTTGTAACTTAGACAAGGTCTCAAAGTCTTTCTTCTCCTTAACTTTTACATTAATTAGACTTTGCGGAACCAATGGAATCTCATGACTTAACTCAACTAGAGGTTTATTATAATATTTCATACACTCAATAACTTTTAGGGCCGCTAAAATTCCATCACCTGTTGTCGAAAAATTCTTAAAAATAATATGCCCACTAGGCTCTCCACCAAAAACAGACTCTTGATCCAACATTCTTTCTACAATATAACGATCACCCACTTTAGTTCGAATAAATTTTCCTCCAAGCGTTTGAACATATTTTTCTAGCCCAAAATTACTCATTACCGTTCCGACTACTTCGTTATGAGTGCCAAGTTGCTTCGTTTCGATGAGAAATTTTGCTAAGATACCAATTAATTTATCTCCATCTAAAATGGTCCCAGAACTATCAATAATAACAATTCGATCTCCATCACCATCTAAACAAATCCCTAAATCTGCTCTATATTTGCGAACCATTTCGCTACAAAACTCAGGATGTAAAGCCCCAACGCCTTCATTAATATTTGTCCCATTAGGTTGGTTTCCAATAGCAATAACTTCTGCGCCTAGTTCTTGAAACGCCATGGGAGCAACTTTATATCCAGCACCATTGGCCCCATCAACGACAATTCTCATTCCCTCTAAACTATACTCATCAGAAAGAGCTTGCTTAACCTTAACAATATATCTGCCAACAACCTCATCTAATCTTTTAGCATTTCCCAACTCATCATCGAGTTTTTTAGGAACGAGTTCCGAATTAAGCACCATTTTTTCAAGTTCATACTCAACATCATCAGGAAGTTTATGCCCGGTTCGATCAAAAATTTTGATCCCATTATCAGAAAAAACATTATGAGAAGCACTTATCATAACACCGGCATCTGCACGCATTGACTGAGTCACAAAAGCGACTCCTGGAGTAGGTAAAGGCCCTGTCAATATTGCTCTTCCTCCCTGAGAACAAACACCAGCTGAAAAAGCTTGCTCTAACATATAACAACTCAACCTGGTATCTTTTCCAATAATGATAATAGGGGTTTTATTTTTACTAAATTTTTGAAAGTGTGCAGTTACAGCGCGACCTAAAGCAAAGGCGACCTCGCCAGTCATCGGATAGACATTGGCCCGTCCTCTTATCCCATCAGTCCCAAATAACTTTCTTTTATTCATTTCATCACTCCAATACAATATCTATAAGCTTAGGATTTATTTCACTTACTTTTATACCTTCTGGCAAATCAGTAATCAACTCCAGCTTTAATTTTTTAGGACTTCCTTTGGGAATATTTGCAATAACTTGTATAGAGTCTTGTGCAAGCTCATTAATAAGTTTCTCATCTCCTTCCAATGTAATAGTCACAAATTTATGTGAGGTTTGCTTGATCAACTCCATACTTTGAAAAATAATTGGTATCTCAGAAAAACTTTTTGAAATTGTCTTGGATTGTATATGATAACTGACATTAACGCTTTCAGTAAAAAAACTTAATCTTGGATCGTTTTTATGTAAACCTACCACAAGGTTTCCTTGGGCGGTATTTTGAATTTCATTTATTGTTTTAGTTTCAATTAATTGAAGACGATTCACCAGACTTCTAGCTCCTGATACCTTTATCTTCTTGGGAGTCACTTTTAAATCTTTAATATTGTATAAGGAAAGGATTTCATTAGAAAAACTTGGGACAACTCTCACTTTTTTACTTATCTTTTTCTCTAAGTCTAAAGTAATATAACGTGGTTCAATATTTAATAATTCAACCCCTAAAGGAAGTTTAAACTTATAACTATCGAGGGCAATACTGTATTTTTGCACTCCCCGCTTAAAATAACTCTCTTTTTTAATTCTTATTTTTAAATTTTTATCCACAAATTTGCGTACAAAAATGCCAGGTCCTTTCAAACGATAATTAACTTGGTTAATAATCTCATTTTTCATCGCAAGCTCTTGAGGAAGTTCAATGGCTATAGGGATAGACTTATTGACTTCAATTTCTGCAGAACTGACAACATACATCCATATAAAAATACTGGCAAAAACTGAAAAGGCTTTAAGCCAAATATTTTTTCTTAAAATGGCCCTTTTCATGTCACCCTCTCTCGAGTTCGAAGTGAATCTATTTCTCGCCGCGAATGATAAAGATTGTGGCGCAACTGCCTTCGAAGCTGTTTTTCATCTTCACACTCTAAAAATTGCCCATTTACACAGACACTCATTTTTCCTGACTCTTCACTTACAGTTACAACTAAGGCATCAGAAACCTCAGAGATACCTACTGCGGCCCTATGTCTTGTTCCCAAATGCCTATCAAGATCTACATTTTTAGATAAAGGTAAAAAACACCCTACTGCTAATATTCTATCCTGTGAAATAATGGCCGCCCCATCATGCAAAGGAGAATTTAATTGAAAAATGGAATAAAGAATATCAGAGTGAATTTTGCTATCTATTTTAGTTCCCGTAGATGAGTAGTTCAAAAGTCCATGATATCTTTCAAAAACAATAAGAGCACCAGTTTTTTCTCGACTTAAAGCTGAACATGCTGAAACAACTTCTTCTATTTGCTCATTATAAATATCTTCTTTTTTCCTTCCAAAAACCCTAGCATTTCCAAACATGGCCAAAGCGGAACGTATCTGTTCTTGAAAGAGAATAATAAGAATAACAAAAAAATAATCAAAAAAGTTCTTTAGTAACCAATTGAGCGAATAAAGTTCAAAACTTAAACTAAACCAATACATAGTGGTAATCGCTGCTGTTCCCACCAAGACTTGAACAGATCTGGTTCCTTGAATAATGGCAAAAAAACGATAAAGAATAAAAGAGACGACACAAATATCGACAAAATCGGAAAAATTGAAATTTCCAAATAAACTAAATAGGTTAATCACATACTGTCCTTCTGTAATTAACCTATCGGAATATTAAAAAAAAAAATAAGAAAAACTAAGCTGCTTTTGGAGTATCTTTTTGATCTTGCTCTTTTTGTAGAGCTTCTAAAATCTCATCACTTTGCAAGAGTTTTTTCCTTAAAGCCTCTCTTGAAATCCCCATCTCTTTAGCCGCCTTAGACTTATTGCCTTTATTTCTTCTGATTTCAGCTATAATCATTTCTCTTTCCACTAAAGCAACTCGCTCTTTAAGCGGGAGGTGAAAATCGCGGGCATGTGGGATATTATCCAGTCCATGCATACTCGACTGAGATAGGTCAACAACGGGAGTTGCGCCTGTTTTGCTCAAACTATTAATCACATGAGCTTTTGGATTATACAAGACTGCTTTTTGAACGGCCTGTTGCAGTTCAATAACATTTCCTGACCAGTCATACTGTTTTAATTGTTTAAGCACGTCACTGGAAAATTCTTTTAAAAGAAGTCCTTGTTTACGACACTCCTTACGTAAAAAATACGAAGTTAAAGATTCAATATCCTCAGGCCTTTTTCTTAAAGGATCAACAACAAGGATAGACTCTTGAATATAATTATATAATTCGAAATTAAATTCACCATCCGTCTGAGACATTTTTTTGAGATCTTGTGAACTCGTAAAAATAGTTCTAACATCTAGTGTAATATTACTATGAGGGTGTCTTCTCTCTTTTAAAACCTTTAATAACTTAACTTGTTGATCTAAGCTTAAAAATCCAATTTCTTCAAAGACAACAGTTCCGCCTTTACACTCTTCTAGAGCACTTGGCTTATCTTGGGAACCAAAAATTTTTGCGTTAACCTCCTGCTCATCAATTCCTTTGCAGGGAACAACAATAAAATTATTAAGACCTCGCTTGCCTTCATTATGTATAATTCTAGCAAGAAGTTTTTTTCCGACACCAAATTCACCACTAATAAGTAAAGGAGAATCAATATCTTTTAGTTTTACAATAGACCTTCTTATTTCATTCGTACTAGAAGATTTACCAATATAAGCGAACTCTCTATCATATGGAGTTGAAAATCTTCTTATAAGTGATTTTTCAGAAATAGGATTATAATTATGAAAAACAGATGAAAAAATTAAGGCCAAAACCTTCATTGTTTTTTCATCCTCTTCGGTGAAACGATCTTGATTTCTTTTATTGAGGACTTCAATAACACCAATCACTTTATCATCTCTATTGGAAATAGGATTACATAAGATGGAGCGTGTCTCAAAACCTGTTTTTCTATCCATATCTTGTGAAAAACGAACCTTATCCGTTTGCGCATCAATATTTAATGGTACCCCTGTTGTAAAAACAGAACCAGCTATTCCTTTACGGTAATCAAACTTTAGCTGAGTCTTATCAGTCCCTAAAGCTGCAACTGCTTCCAACTCATTTGTCTGAGGATTAATCAAAAAGATAGAAGCTCGCTGAGCATTTAAAATTCGCGAAATTTCTTCTAACATACTTTTTAAAAATGTTTCCTGAGAACCAAAAGCTGTTATATCTTTGAATAAAGACAACATCAAAGAAAAGATTTCAAACCCTTCTGTCGCCTTTTTGTATCTTTCAGAGATCGCCATTGTGGTTATACAGTCTCGTGCTCTTTCAGGGGAGAAGCCAAAAACATATTGCTCAATAAAGCGTTTCATTTGAGGATAATCATCTTCATCTAACTCTACACCATAGATCATCGTTTCATTTACTTGATCTGGTTGATAGCCAAATGACCTGACAATATGTCCCTCAATATCGATTCTTAATCTTTTATACTGAATAGAGACTCGAATATTATTATTAACACTTATTCTTTCCTTGGTTGTAAAACCTAGTCCAGTAATAGAGACATCTTCTAATTTTGCATCCAAAATACTTTTATATTTGCCCAGCTCATCTTCGTATTCAAACATGCATCTCACATCATCTTTTGACTCAACAGGAATTCGAAATGATTGAAAAAACTTAAATTCTTTAAAGCTTGTTAACATAAAATGACTCCTCATCTATTTCTATAAGACATATCGACAAAAAAGATCGAGAACTTAAGTCATTTGACAAATTTTTGTGGCAAATCATTAAAAATCATAGTTTAAGGCTCAGCTATTGGCATATTTTTCCAACGACAAACTCCATATCTATCTATATAATAAACTTATGAAAAACTGTTTGCTTTTAACTACAATTTTAACTTTTACCATTGCCTGTTCGGCCATCAAGCCCATTCTTTACAAAAGGCCCTCCACCAACGAGCAAGACAACTCATCTCAAAACAAGCAACAGAAACATGAACAAGCATCTCCAGCAATTTCAACTAAAGAGATTCCTGTCAAAGCAACGCCCAAAACCTATCAAACACTTACTTGGGAAAATACGGTAAAAGTAAAAAATTATTGTGAAAAAATTGATCGCTACTTCAAAAAATACAAATGGGGAAAATCTCAATGTGAAGACTTTTCCTGGCATCATGTCCGAAGTTCATATTGGGGGAATCCCATTATATGGTATGTCTATGGAGATGAACAAGAACATAAAATTAATCCAAAAAATACAACACTGATCCTCTGTGGTGTCCATGGAGATGAAATTACACCAGTAAAGTTCTGTTTTGATATTTTGAAAGATCTCAAAAAACATCCAGAAGTTATCAAGGACAAAATGGTCGTCATTGCCCCTTTAGTCACACCTGACTCTTTTATGCGTAAATACCCTACTCGTTATAATGGGCGCGGGGTTGATGTTAATAGAAACTTTCCCACCAAAGATTGGTCTAAAAATGCTATTCGTTTATGGAAGTCTCGTTACAGAAGTGATAAGCGCAGATATCCTGGAAAGAAAGCCTTAAGTGAACAAGAAACGATATTTCAAGTCAACTTAATCAAACGTTATAACCCAGATAAAATTATATCAGTCCATGCTCCTCTCACTCTCCTAGACTACGATGGCCCGGCCACAAAACATAAGCATGGCTCACTAGCTCATCAACTTCTTATTCAAATGAGTAATAAAGCTGGTAAGTATAAGATCAATAATTATCCGTTTTTTACAGGAAGTCTTGGAAACTGGGCCGGAAATGAACGCAATATTCCCACCTACACTCTCGAACTTCCCAATTCTGACTGGACAAAAACTAATAAGTTTTTTGATACCTTTAGAACGGCAATTCATCATGCGATCAAAAAAGATTTTACTTTAAATGATAATGATAAAAAGATTACTGAAAATGAACGCTCTCAAGAAAGTTCTGATAAAGTCCTTTAAGTTTTTTGTCGTTTCAAATCTGTACATTTCTTTAGGTGTTGTTTCAGTTTATCTTTATTACTCACTCAAAAATGAGCAAAGTCTTAAAGTCATTCCCCTCATCTTTATTTTTAGCTCAACCTATATTGCACACCACGCTCTTCGCTATATTCCCTATAAAAAGAATCTTCCTCTTTCGCCAATGTTTAAAGACTTTTACCTACAACATAAACTTTTTTTTTCAAGCTCTATCGCCCTTACTTCGACTTTTCTTTTCATAATTTTAACCACTTTAGATTTACATCAATGGTTATTTTTGTCAGTTGCAACACTCATAGTAGTGCTGTATGAAGCTATAATCTTTTCGGGATTTTCCCTACGTCATTTTCCTTTATTCAAACCGGCTTTTATTGGTCTTGCTTGGAGTCTACTCATATTTAGCTTCATAAAGGATTTTATTTTTTTAGACTTTATCGATTGCTTTGTTTTTATTTTATTACTCAGCCTTCCTTTTGATATAAAAGACCTCCAAGAAGATATTAAAAATTCGATAAAAACTCTCCCTCAACTTCTTGGCCGATATACAACTCATTTTTGTATCTTTTCTATGGGTCTTTATTCACTTAGTGCGCTGTTCACCCAACAACAAATACTTTTTCCAATTTTTTCGTGGCTTATTTATAGTTTAGGAATTATCTATCCACCCAGTAATAAATTGGCTTATTACGCACTATTTGAAGGCTTGTTATTCTTAAGACCGTTGTTTTACTTGCTTTAAAATGAAAATAGGTATCAATAAAAACACAGCACCAAATAAATAAGGATATAACGCTCCAGATCTCCAATAGATTAAACTGGCAACGATGGGACCGACAATTCTTCCCAAGGCACCTAATGAGCGAAAAATACCTAAATTTTTCCCTTGATCACTTGCCACAGTAAATAAGGAAACCAAAGCTGTCAGAGTTGGTATCGCCATAGCAGAACCACAGGCCAAGAAGAAAAGACCAAAATATAAAACCCAAGCTTGATAAGCAAATGAAATAATCAAAAGACCGGGAATGATAAGGGCCAGACCTAATAAAGCAACTTTTTTCTCACCAATTTGATGCGCCTTTCTGCGTACAAATCCCCCTTGAACAAAAGCTAAAATAAAGCCTATAAAAATAAACATATAAGCGTTATCTAAAGAAGAATAACCAAGCCTTTCAACTGCTAAAAATGTCAAAGTAAATTCCATTCCACTAAAGGCACTAATAAAAAGAAAATAACTATAGTTCGTTAAATTTACATTTTTATTCTTTAAAGGAGCTAAGATTTTAAAGACATTAAAACTTCTAGTTGTTTGGGATTGATCAGCTTTTTTCAAAGTCTCTTCGAATTTAAAAAAGAGTAGAAAAATATTAACCAAACTTAAAACTGCAGCTAGTAAAGCTGGGTAAGAAAAAGGGTTCAGTCCATAAACAACTAAACTTGGAAAGTGCTCTACAGGATTAATAATTGTTAACAATCCTCCTAATGCAGGGCCTACAATAAAACCTAAAGCAAATGCAATGCCCACAAACGCCATGCCTTTAGAGCGATTTGACTCATCAGTAACATCGGCAATGGCCGCTGTGGCCGCGGATATATTTCCCCCCATAATTCCCCCTATAAAACGGGCCAAAATTAAAAGAGTAAAAGAGCCGGCAAATACCCACAAAAAATAACTCATAAATAGCCCAAAGAGGGAAATCAAAAGAATAGGTTTTCTTCCAAAGCGATCCGATAGCCCTCCCCATAAAGGAGCTGCAAAAAATTGTAAAAGTGAATAAAGGGCACCCAAGGCCCCCCCAAAAAGAACAATTGAGCTCATATCCGCACCACTTGCCTGGGTGAAACTAGCAATCGAGCCAAAAATGAGTTTTAAAAAATAATTATCAGGGTCAATTTCAAGATAATGTTTTGCCAATGCTGGAAACATAGGAAAAATGATTGAAAAACCGATTAAATCCAAAAATAAAGTCAAAAAAACAATTTTAATTGTTCTTTTAGCTTGTGGAGTCATAGGCGTAGATTTTGAAGTTAATTCTGGCATATTTTCCTTTAATTTATCAGCTGGAACAGTATAAAACAAATTTTCAGCTCCTTGCTGTCCTTCTGAACAAAAAGCTTCTATCAACTTAGCATAACTTTCTACCCATTTAGGAGTTACATTCAAACAAGGAATAAAGACTAGTTCTCCACCATGTTCCTCTACTTCTTCTCGTAACTCATTTCCTATTTCATCTGTTGTTTCTAAACAATCTACGACAAAGCTGGGACAATAAACTCCGACCGACTTTGTCCCAGTTTTTACTAAATTAACAACATATTCATCTGTATAGGGTGATAACCACTCTTCAGAGCCTAGTCGACTTTGAAAGCTCATATGTAATCTGACATGACTAAGATTTAACTGTTGCTTTAAAAGAGTAAATGTTTCACAACAATGTTGGTAGTAAATATCTTTTTTTTCAGTAACGTAGCGAACAGGAATTCCGTGAAAAGAAATAACGAGATCCTCTACGGGATATTTTTCTAGTTGTTTTTTTATCTGCTCAACAGACAAATCTATAAAACCACGAAAACGATGGTAATCTTTAAGAATGTGGATCTTACCTTCTTGTTCATAATGAGGAGAAACTTCTTTGATTTTATCAATGACCGAAGATGTTGTTGTATCTGAAAACTGAGGAAATTGCGGAAAAACGTAAAACTCTTCACTCTTATTTAAAACCTCAGTCAGTCTAGGTTGAGATAATAAAAAAGAAGGCAATATTCTATACTCAGAAGACATTAATCCGCTTAATTGGCGGCAAAACCCTTTGGTAAGTTCAATAAGGGGAAACATTCCACAAAACTCAATACGCTTATATGCTTCAGCACTTTTTTTAGGTCTAAAGGGCAAAATAAATAAATTTAATATAAAAAACCATAATCCCCTAGGAACATCAATAACTCGAGGGTCACTAAGAAATTCTCTTAAATAACTTCTCACATCTGAAGTTTTAGAAGTTTTGGGAGAGCCTAACTGACAAATCACTATATTATACTTTTTTTGCATACCTAACTTTTTACTTTATTTGAGTTTTCTTTCTAAACAATTTATATTATTACAAACCAAAAAACTATATGAAAAAGGTTTGCTATGACGCGAAAAACTAAGACTTTACATGAACGAAGCTCCAAAGAGCTAAGTGGTGTCTCTTTACTAGGGAATACCAACACAAATTACCCTACAAGCTACGCCCCGGAAGTCCTAGAAGTTTTTCCTAATAAAAATCCAGACTCTATGGCCTGGACAAGCTTTATATGCACAGAATTTACCTCTTTATGCCCAAAAACTGGGCAGCCAGATTTTGCTCGTATTTATATCAATTATATTGCTGGAAAAAAAATGGTTGAGAGTAAATCCCTAAAAATTTACCTATTTAGCTTCCGAAATCATGGTGATTTTCATGAAGACTGCGTCCAAAAAATCTGTGATGATCTAGCAAAAATCATGAAACCAAAGTATATTGAAGTCATTGGAGAATTTACCCCTAGAGGAGGAATAACGATATATCCTTATGCCAGTTATTCAAATAGCTCAGCACAATTTAAAAAACTAAAAGAACAGCGTTTTTTGAATTATGCACCAGGAAAGTATACAATGGATCTAGGTAGAATTTACTAGCAACTATAGAGAGATAGAGGAAATAATATGTTTGGTTTAGGTACAACAGAACTCGTCGTTATTGCATTTGTTATTGTGCTTCTTTTTGGTGGAAGAAAACTACCCCAATTAGGAAGGTCTATGGGAAGTGCTATTACAAATTTTAAAAAAGGATTAAGTGACCCAAACAACGAAAAATCAGAGCAAGAAGAGTCAAAAAAAGACTAAACTCAACGCTCTTGTGATTTAACGCTATTAAGAACATCAAGAACAATAGAGTTTTTCTTAATCGCTACTCTTTTAAAAATCTCATCGATTAAATCATCATCGGAAATATGTATACTTTGCCCCTTAAGAATTTCCTTCGTATAACGAAAACAACGATCGATTAATTTAAAATTACTTGGAGAAACATAAGTCATCATATTCCCTTGATATCTTTCCAAAAGTCCCATAAGCAAAGTTGAATGAATATTAAGAATCAACTTCAAATACAAATGGATAAAAAACAGATCAGCTTCTTGGGGTATTTTAATTCTTCTCTGTAAGTCTCCAAACATAAAAAGAAGAAAACCATTTTCTAGATAAATATCGAAAACATGATTCTCTCTAATTTCATTTCTTCTTAAAATTGTTTTTTCAGAAATATCAAACTGGTACAAATCCTTAAGACTAATTCTTTCAGGAATCTGCCAATCAAGACATCTCGGTTTTCGACCTAAAAGTCTCTGCCAAGCCTTTAAAGGATCCTGCTCATCCTTGACAGCCAAATAGACTAAAGAGGGCTCATCAGTTTTATCTCTCTCAAAGCCTACCAAGTTAAATGTGGGGGATCTTTCCGTTGTATCTGTTAAAATGGCCATGGCAATTTTTTCATCGCTTCTATAGGTCACAATCTCATTTTTTTGATAGACTGCATACTCGTGCCTAATAAAGTCTTTGATAAAATGAAAAGAGCTGTGTTCTAAGAGCTCGATAAATTGAACAAAGGCTTTTTGAAATGCCTCAAGATTAACGTGTTGATAAAAAAGGCTAAAACCAGTAGCAATCATTTGCACAGTAGTTGCTTGCATTCGAGTACTACCAGATATTGCCATTGGTCCGACACTTAAATTTATCTTTTTTATCTTATTATTTTTTAAAATTCTTTGTGATCTATTAATCGAAGATAATTCTGAGTCTGGATTACAATAAAGAAAAAAAGGCGGCTCTTGTGAATAATCGGCAGCAAACTCCGCTGCCCCAATCACAAAACTAGTTTCCCCACCTTCGGTAATACTAATAAGAAGGTCATTTTTTGAAAATCCTAATTCTTTAAGTTGTCTTTTTCCATACTCAAAACTATCTTCAAAACTCTCCACCGATTTTATAAGGGCATAATCTCCCCCTGCCATAAAAGCACAGACCTGAGAACTTTGAAAAAAATCTCTATATAAACGCTCTAAACTGAGGGCCAAACGTCCTGTAGCTCCACAGCCGCAAAGAAAAACCTTATGCCCTTCTTTCAGAACTGCTTGAACTTGCTGTTGAAGTTTAAAAACTTCAAAGTATTTATCCTTGAGTAATGTTAAAGCTTGAGTGTCAATTTGAGTGAGAACTTCAATTGCTTGCTCTATATCTTCTTTAACAATATCAGCCAGATCTTTTGACAAGGGATGAAAAGACTCCGTCGTCAAATGCCCTAGACCAAACTGTCTACGATGTTTTAAGAATTCTTTTTTAGATAGTTTCATAACTTCCTTATACTTCTTTCATATAAGTATATGACAAAACAGTAAAGACTAAAGAAATATAAGATGAATGAACAATAAAGACTTAAATAAAAAAGGGGGCCTCCTGCACTGACCCCCCTTCTTCTTTTCGGCATCCTTGCCTATCTCGGATAACTTCCTGTCATCCACACTTTTATTATAACCAGACATTGAGTTTAAAAAAAGTATTATTTTTATGAGGTAAAGATTTCCTTCCCATTTGTTGATGCTCATGCTCGGCGATTCATATAAATTGTGTTTAATGTAAGAATATTTAATCAAATAAAGACTTTACAATGACATAATCCTTAATTCTTTGCTAAACTGAAAGAAAAAATACAGATGTATAAAGGAGTATCATAGTGTTTAACTCTCTTTTTAAGACTAAAAAAAATGCCTATTACAAGGTAAAAACTTATACCTACTATATACCTTCTCCACCAAGTCGCAAAACAGGTTATCAAGAAAAGGAGTTTGATGGACTTATTGAATACATAAACTCTCTTGGTTTTGAACTCATTGATCTTAAAATTGAATCCCACTCTGGAGAACAACGAAGTGGCCTGTGGGTTATTTGTCTTCTTGGTGCTAAGACTGAAGATATTTACAAAACTCCTATTCTGTATGACTCAAACCAGATTAATAAAAAAACATACTCTCATTCTGATAATGATATTCCTTTAAATGCAGACATTATTCATGATTAAATTAATTCTCATTAGCTTTTTATTTTCTATCACTTCCTGTTCATTATTTATTGATAATTTTAATGGAGATATACTAGAAGAAAACAATGTCGTCCCTTTGCCTGTCACAAAGCAAACAACATGTAAAAAACCTTCATCTCAAATATTGCTATCACCAGAAAGAAATTCTCAAGAAACTTTTCATACTTTTTATGAAAAATTAAATAAAACAAAACGTTTTCGCTTCATTGATAAAGCAGTTTTATGGTCTTTGATACAAATGAACTTAAGACCTGACCTAAGCTCTCCAACAGCTAAATTACAAATTTTACTAAAAATAAAAAAAGAAAAGTATTATCACTCTTTTTCTAAAGAAAAAAATCTATTTCCTTATTTAAAACTCTTAGATCAATTATTAAAAGAGCATAAAAGTCGATATTCTTTATTTGATTTGGCAAAAATGATTGACCAAAACTATCACTATCCTTTTCTTGTTTCAAAAGAGTTAGAGATTTTTTTATTGAAAAATAAAAAGAAAATTGCTCAAAACCTACAACTTAAAAATACATTTTTCAGAGGTGATGAAACCCTTCAAGAAAATGAAAGTTTACCTAAGATTAATTTTAGAAAGATTGTTTCTCTTTATTTAAAAACAAAAAAAGCATCACAGTACTCTCGCAATAGTTTTCTTTTTGAGTATAAAACGCAAGGGAGTCTTACACCTTACTGTAATTTTGATATGAATCTTTACAAGGAATCAAATTTTTTAATTCATAAAAATGAAATTGAATCCCATATTTTTGGTCTTAAAGATAAAAAAAATGTTTTTATGGCCATGAGTTCTCAGGAAATTGATTTAGGTCAAACGATAAAAAATAGCTTTCTTTTTTCTGGGAAGTCCCATGTAAGATCAAGTGCGATATGTCTTTTTAAAAACAAATTTCATACGAGCTCTCCTTTATGGTTATTCTCTACTCAAAGTCGAGACCCTGGACAGCATATATTTCATCTCAATCAGTACGGACTCAATCAGACTAAAAGTGTTAAAGAGCTGGATTCATTGCTTAAGTTTTCTCGTCATCAATTTTTACAAAACCCTGTCAGATTGGTTATTGAATCTCGACGTAGTTCAAAAGAACAGCTAGAAGAATTATTAAAGCTGAATATCCCTATTTATAATGCTAAACGCCTAGGAAAAATTTGGGCCTACTACGACGATAGTAAAAATCCAAGTTTTTTGCTCGATGAAAGACGTCAAGGTGCCTTAACGTGTATCTCAAAATAACTGGGAGAAGCTCACAAACAAGTTCACAAGTTCTAATAAGACCAGATGAATTCAATCTAAGCTTATTAAATTTTCTCTTAAAAAAGAATTTTCCCATTGCCTCAAGCTGTCGGGGAGAACAAATTTGTCAAAAATGCGTTGTCAATACTAATATACTAAGCTGTTCTTTATCAGTTAAAGAATTCCTTATGACAGAAAAAGAAGTTCAAGTAGATTATTTATAAAAAAAGGGGCCTATTAAAATAAGCCCCAATTGTTTTATGTAATTTTATTAAAAAATTTAATTAATAATGATTAACTTCACCATTTCCATTAATATGGAAAAGCTTACTACTATTCATCTCTTGCATAATAGTTTTAATATTATAATCAATCATCAACACAGCACCTGCAACAGGATTATCTTGAGTCCCTTGATTCATAATTGTTTGCACCTTAAACTCTGCATCAAGCTTATAACCCCATTTTACCATAACATCGATAGGCTTAATCTGAGCTCCAGTAATATATTTTCCGGCACCATTATATGAGCCCCCATAGGTAAAAATCATTAAAAACTCTATACTCGCAGGAACAACACCCAAATAGTTTTTAACTTTTACTTTATATCTGGCAACTTTAGGGTTTTGCCAACCGTTTAGTTGCATTGCTGTAATGGCCTCTCCCTTTTCATCTCGCGGAAGAACTTCAACAGGAACAGAATTAATTGTCACAACAGGCTTACCGGCCTCAACGATTGGATAGATAAGTTTTCCTAGTGCAATAAGCTCTTTTGTTACCATTATGATTTCGCCAAGACCAACTTTTTGAACTCCCTGTGACTTTGCTAATCTCATTAAAAAATCAGGGTTGTTTTTTTTAGAAACAATTGTCTCAACCTGGTTACCTTCACTATCCTCAGATACTTCATAGAGTTCAATCGTTCGAATGGCCTGAAATTGATCATCATAAACATTTTCAGCATATGTATTAAATACTATTCCCATCAAGAAAAGTGCTGTTAAAACTCTCAAATTCATTTTGATCTCCTCTCTCCAATTAAGTTATTCCATCTTTTTTATGAATAACCTCTGAAGTCTTATCCTAATCCGAGTTCACTAGTCAAGAAATGAAGTAGAAAAATTACTAACTAATACTTACATACTGAGAGGTGCGTTAAGTTCCTAAAAAAAAGTTTTTTTTCTTTGTCAAATGACAAATTGCTAGTTAAATTATCTACTTTGCACCATTAGCAATACTTATGGAAAACCAAAACAAAGCTTATACAAGGAGCGTGTATGTTTAAGTCTTTAGTCTTTATTTTACTTTGTGCTTTATTTTCTCATTCTGCCTATGCAAAACTAAGAATGGCTTCCTATAATATAAGAAATTTTGACTACGATACTCGTTCAAATACTCCTACTAATAAAAGACAATTAGTTAATCTCATTAAAAATATGCAATCTGACCTCTTGGCCGTGCAAGAAATTAATGACAAACACGAATTCTCAAGACTTATAGAACAAAACTTTGGAACTCAACTAAAAGTCGTTCTTTCTAATTGTGGAGGAAGCCACGACCAACGATTAGGTTTTATTTATAATACTGAAAAGCTTAAGCTTATTGAATTTAAAGAAGATGTAAGAACCTCACTGCAAAGGCATACTCAAGGCTGTCACCGAGGCTCACGACCTGTTGCTATTGCTCGTTTTCAATCAAAACTAAACAAAAGCACAATTATTGCTATGGCAGTCCACCTAAAAGCAGGAGGTGGAAGAAAAAATATTTCAAAAAGATTTCGTCAACTTCAAATTATTGAGTCTTTAGTTGAAAGCTATCAAGAGCAAGGATTAAATAATATTGTCATCATGGGAGATTTTAACTCAACTGAATATGAGTCCAAAGGCAAGAACTATAGAAAATTTAAAGAGATCGTAAGAAAAATGCAGATGAAAGACTCAGCGGAAAAAGTAAAATGTACTTCATACTGGTGGGGAGGAAGAAATGACTACACGTACTATCCATCACTATTAGATCATATTTTAGTTTCGCATAGCTTACTTGAGCAAAAACAAATGAATGTCTATTCTTATGGCCATTGTCAAAAGCTCAAGTGCACACCGACATCTGAAGCTGAAATGGGAATTAGCTTTGACGAAGTCAGTGATCACTGCCCAATTCTTACAGAAATAAAATAAGCTTAATATCTTAACTGGAAGTAAATTCTAATAAACGAATTCTCTAACTATACATTAAAGAGAATTCGTTTTAAACTGAGACTATGAGATACTTAAGTTTTGATATTGAAGCAACCGGATTAGAAGAAGATGCCTATATGATTGAGTTTGGGATGATACCTTTTGACACCCAAACACAACAACTCAATTATAAATTAAAACGTCACTTTTATATTCAATGTCCTTCATATAATGATTTAGAAGCTGGACTTAATCAATGGGTCAAAGATCATAATAAAGAACTTATTCAAAAAGCTCATTCGGAAGGAATTTCATTAAAAATTTTTAAACAAGAACTTGAAAACTATCTTAATTCAGAAGAAGTAAAAGAATACTTTGAACATAAAAAAATAGTCTTATTTGGTAAATCACTTTCTGCAATTGATTTACCATTTTTAAATCGAGACCTTGGATGGGAGTGGATGAATAAATACTTTCATCATCGAAACCTAGACCTTTCATGTTTTTGCCTTGGGTTGATTGATTTAAACAAACTAAAACCTGGGCTCGATTCAGGAGCTAAATTGATGGAATTTCTCCAGATGGGAGAAGTTTGTCATACAGCTTTAGAAGATGCAGAAAATACGGCGAAAATGTACTTAAAACTTTTAGAGAAACTAGAAAACTAATCTTTCTTCAATCTGGCCAAATAAAAAGCAGGGTTTCGAACTTTATTTTTTCGACGTATTTCGAAGTGTAAATGTGGGCCGGTCGACCTACCAGAACTTCCTACTTTTCCAATAACCTCACCTTGAGAAACTCTTTGACCTTTGGCCACATAGTGCTTTGAATTATGAGCATAAACTGTATGATATCCATCATCATGCTTAATGACTATAACTCTTCCATAACCACGCATTCTTCCGGCGACAACAACCTTACCATTTGCACTGGCGACTATATGAGTCCCACTTACTGCAGGAATATCTATCCCATCATGGTGTCGTCCTCTTCTTTTACCAAAAAAGGAGGAAACTTTTTTAGAGCTAGGAACTGGCCAAATAAAACGTCCCTCATCTAACATTGCATATTGCTTATTATCAACCCGACCAAAGTCAATTCCATTATGTGCAAAGCCGATATTAGACTTTTCAAACATCCACTTCCCATTCTTATACACGTAACGTCCACTTCTGTGATGTGCACACGAAAGAATAAAATACATAATGAATAGATAAATACCAAATAACTTAATCTTCATTTAAATCTTTTAACAAACTCTCAAGTGGTTTTAAGTTCGTAATTGTTTTACCACTAAGATCCTGTAAGTTTATTGAAATATAATTTTGAGCAACAGCATTACCATCACTTCCTTCTATATCTTTGTGACCACTATATGTGCCGCCAACCCAATAATATTTTTCACCTCTAGTGTCATTTCTCTGTACTACCTCTTCGGAATACTCTTGAAACCCTGCAAAAGTGATCATCGCACCGGCAATTTTTTCCTCAGAAACATTAGGAACATTTATATTTAACAAAGACTGAGCAGGAATGAGTTGATGAATATTTTTATCTACTAATCTTTTAACAAACTTAGCGGCCACTTCAAAATGCTCAACGTCTTTAATACTTTGGGTCACTAAAGAGACAGCAATACTTGGGATCCCCCTAAAAGCAGCTTCTCGTGCTGCCGCAATCGTTCCAGAATAATATCTATCCTGACCTAAGTTAGCTCCATGATTAATCCCTGATACCACGAGGTCTGGCTTATCTTGCTTACAAAGATGACCAACACCGACTAAGATGCAATCAGCGGGATAACCTGAACACTGATAAATATTTTCTTTTATTTTTTTGACTCTTAAAGGCTCACCTAAGGAAATTCCATGGCCGCAACTTGAACGCTCTTTATGAGGAGCAATTATCAAAGTCTCGTGAGACTTTTTTAACTCATTATTCAAAAAGTCTATTCCATTAGCATTAACTCCATCATCATTAGAAATAAGAACTTTCACAAACTCTCCTTCATTTTTAGTTTAATTGATCTGATAAATTATTTAATATATTAGAAATAAGCTCATAATCAGGATTCTGATAAGATTTTTCAACTTCATGACTAATTTCAAATGAAAAAAGTGGTATTTGAAACATATCGACTAAACTAGAAATCAACTCTGTATTCCAATTCAATTGAACTTCAATCATCACTTTATGAAAATAATCAGAAAAGAGTTGGAAAAAACCAAAAAGCTCACCTTGCTGATGTAAAAGCTCTAAATGTTCATGGGTAAAAATAATGCGATCTATATTCTGACATTGGCTTATATCACGAATTTTAACCTTATCGTTATAATGCCAAAAATACTTTTTCCCGAACTTTTCCATAAACTCCAAAGATGATTCATTAAAAAACTCTAAAAAAATAGAAGAAGATAAATCGTCTGGAGTTTTTTTCAAAAACTCACTTATAACAAAATCTTTTTCATTATCAAACATCAATGAATACTGGTAGGACTTTTGTGTTTTTTTAAGGATGTCTAAAACCTTATACCCTTGAATAAAATTGAAGCTTTTTGGCCTAAAATCAAAAGATAACTGTTCCAAGTTTTGGCATTCAACTTGTTCACTTACATCTTGATGACAAACTCCCTTTAAAATAAACTTCATCCTTTTATTATAACAAGAAGTTTAACAAGGGCTTAAAGAATAGCTGCGGGCAAGTTGTTCCTATCGATTCTGGATGAAATTGGTAAGTTAGTAGTCTTTTATGCCTAGACATCACTAGCTCATGTGAGTCTAGATACAAATAAAAGCCTTTTTCTTCTAAAGCCTCACAATCATTTTTGTTTAACTTAACTGTTAAAGAATTATATTTTTGTACCGTAATCCTTCGTGGAAGTAAAAAAAGTTCTGAAGTACAAGCATCAAGTAAGTATTTTTGATTCACTCCATGCCTAGCATTTACAGCATGAGAAACCTCATAACCCATCATATGCCAGATCAGTTGATGCCCTAAACAAATTCCAAGAATATAAGTAGAATTATTTTCTAACAAAAGTTTAAGACTGGGACAAAGAGATTTATACTCTAAAGGATGTCCTGGACCTGGGCCCAAAACAATTAAGGCTTTGTTATCTCGCTGAGAGGCCATAATTTGTAAAAAACTTAAAACACGATCAAACTTAATAACTTCTATCGTCTCATGAGGAAAGAGGATTTTGAGTTCAGAATAAATATTATAGGTAAAACTATCATTAAAATCACAAATAAAAATATTCATTTGCCTAACCGATTAAAACTAAAAAAATTATTTCTATATTCTTTAAACTCTTCATTGCCAAAATTAAATCTAAACTTAAAACCAAAACGTTTTTCAACAATATTTTCTTTATAATTTAAATTTAGAATCCAACAATTATTATGTGGCATGAAATCCATTTGATAAATCGATGATATGTTTTCATCGCTATCTAAGTCATGTTCTTTTAATATAGAAAAGCCCAAAACATCAAATGGTCTAAATTGAGTTCCAATCTTTAATGTTTTTAAACTCGAATTTGAAAATGTATTTAAATTATATTGTGTTAAAAAACTCAGCCTATCAAAATTTTTTTGACCAGAAAAACTTAAGATATGATTACCACTTTGATGAATAAAATAATCTTTAAGACTAAGATTCCAACTACTAGCTTGGTAGCCTGAATGTAAATAAAGTCGAGTTAATTTATCTTCGATTTGATCCGACTCTTGACTTCCATCCATCAAAAATCCTTGTGAAATATTAAAAAAGCCAAGTTGCTTATATTCAAAATTATCTTTTAAATATTTTTCATCTACATTATATCGAAAGCGTCTTGCAGTTTTCTTTACTAAAACATTATTCCATTGAAATTCAAGAGTATTCTTTAAAGGAATTTTTATTCTCGCTTCATCGGAGTTAAGTGTCAAAAGATCTTCAGTAATCGCATCCCGATAATCAAACCAGCCTTCTTCATTTTTAATTTGTTCATTAAAAGTTTCATTCCCATGTTCTTTACCATGAACTAGCTGATGGTGAATAAACTTAAACTCCTGAGAATGTCTATAACTATTTCTTTTGACATCAATCTTTTCTTTGGTATAAATACTCTCAATTCCAGGCAGGTCACCAATGATAGTCGAGTTGAGAACATTATCTTTTTTATTCGTTTTGTCTGAAATCCTTTCCAAGTCTTCTTCTGCCAATTCAGAAGAATCATAAACTTCTTCATAGGCTAAACCAAATATCTTATCAATTGTAAAACTTACTTCAGTCGAAACAAGCCCTGATTCTTTAAAAAACCTTTTATTTTCATCGTCCAAAAAAGTATATTCTTGATAATCAACTTTATATTTTGACTTTAAAATAAAAGGACCTTTATTGAGAATATTTAAGTCTAAATAAGGTGTTAAGTCCAAACGATGAGCATTTCTCAAAAACTGATCTTCTTTTTGCTTATTTTGTTTAAAAGTAGAAAAGTCTCCATCTAACCCATAGGAAAGTTTATAAAAATAATCCTCATTTGTTTGCCAAATCATTTTAGGTAGCATTGAGAAATAAACACTAGGAAGAGTTTGAACATAATTTGTATCAAACTCTTCAGTATCAGAAAAAAGTATATTTCGCTTATAATCGACTTCTAGCCCAAGAGAGTACTCTTGAAATCTTTTTTCAAGAAACATATCAAGCCCATAGTCCGTTCGCCTTAAATAGTCTTCCGTAAAATAAGAATAATCGCGAAAGAAATCCAAATCTTTAGAGCCTAAAATATGTAAATGCTGAGTGAGGCTATGGCTCCATTGCTGATGACTTTCAAACTCCCAAAAATGTCTAAAATAAGAAGTTTCAGATGTGTCATCTGTAAGTTTCTCTGGTAAATAAATTAAATCCTGAACCATTTTATTGGAAAATTCAAACCATGATTTTTCAGATAAGACGTGCCGATACTCAAGATCGAGACCATATCCCCTTTGAGATAAAAAAGTTGGTGTAAAAGTAAAATCTTTATCTTGGTCAATCGCCCAATAAAAGGGCTGTTCATACTGGACACCCTCAGAGTTTCTGGTTGATACTTTGGGAAATAAAACTCCTGACTCTCTTTTATTTTTAATAGGCAGAGCAATATAAGGAAGATATAAGACATCAATACCTTTGACTTTGACCAAGGCATGATGAATTTGAACATATTGATTCAGCTCGATTTCAACTTTTTTACCATAAATCTGCCAAGACTCGGTACAGTCTCGACATGTGGTAAACTCTGCTTCAATGGCTTGATATTCATCTTGAGACTTTTTAATGAGCTTACTTGCAATAATACTAAACTCAGGAGTAATCATTTGTGCGTTATACATCTCCAACGACTGAGAATACATATTATACACAATCTTTGAGCCATAAACAGTTATACTTTTCCCAATATAACGGACACTTCCCTCAATTTGTACATGTCCTGTTTTGGTATTTAAGCTTGCCTTTTCACCATATAAAGTATCATCTCCTGAGGAAATAACAACATTTCCTACAGCTTCAAAAAATGTTCCTTGCTCTCTACGATACGCTTTTTCTGAATAAATACTAACTGAATCACTGACTCTTAGCTGAAGTGTATTAACGTCGGCCAATACGTTGAAGGGAAACATCAAACTGAGATAAAAAATAGTTAGAACCTGTAACCAGGAGTTCTTTTTCTTCTTCCTTAAATAACTCAAATAATGTTTTATCATTTACAACTTTTAACTTATTTTCATTTGCAATTGCTGTTAATTTTTCCTCACTTATGGCCTTAAAATGAGAATATTGATACAACCAAATTTTATTTCTCTTAAAGTTCTTTAGCAATATTTTCATCATAACTCTAAGCTCTGAAGCAGACCGATCACTAAAAGACACAAGAAGACTTATATCATTAGTATACTTTGCCTGTTTCAAGAATTGAACTAATTTTCTTAGTCCATCAATATTATGTGAAGGAAAAAAAACGATATTAACGCCTCGCAACTTAGCCGTATACCTTGCACTCATAAAGTCTTTAAAATCAAGTCCATTGAGAGGTTGCTTAAGTATTTTCTCTGCAAGATATTTAGCAAGTAAAAAATTTCTTTTAGAAAAATGATCACTTTTACTCAAGAGACCTAAGTCAAATAAATCTTGCCACTCGCATGACACTTTTTGAGCATGTTGTCCCGTCTTCTTTCTTAAATAATCTAATTCTAAACTACTTATGACATAAGTTTTTTTTCTAAAGACACCTACTTTTTGCGCTAAAATCTCTTCAAGCCTATGGCCCAAGATATCTTGATGGTCTCTTCCAATACTTGTCAATAAACAATAATCTGCATCTAACGTATTCACCGCATCTAAACGGCCCCCCAGACCAACTTCAAGCAATAAATAATCCGGCTTAACAGTTTTGGCCCACATTAAAAAACTAAGAAATAAAAATTCAAAATAACTTATGCGCACATTTAATTCGTTGAGCTTTTTTTCCAACAATAAGAAAATTTCTGACAATTCCCTTACATCAATATTTTGTGAATTTAACTGAAAGCGCTCCAAAACACTAAAGAGATGGGGAGATGTCCATAACAAACATCTTTTTTGGTGGCTGACCAAAATTCGATTTAAAAGACGAATCGTTTGCCCTTTCCCATTTGTCCCTGCAACTGTAATGATTTGAGACTGTTCAGGGAAAAGTTCTAAACGAGATACGAGTTGCTTTAAATGCTCAAAGTTTCCCGAAAAAACTTCATTTTTATAGAACTTTTTAAGCCATAGATCAGGATTCATTTCCAAACATACTAATAAAAAATGATAACTCTGCTTTCATTTTTTTTCTATGTACAATGCGGTCAATAAAACCGTGCTCCAACAAAAACTCTGAACGCTGAAAGCCTTCTGGTAAAGTTTGTCGGATCGACTGTTCTATTACTCGTGGGCCTGCAAAGCCAATAAGTGCCTTTGGCTCAGCAATATTGATATCGCCTAACATCGAAAAGCTAGCTGCACAGCCTCCCGTTGTCGGATCAGTCAAGATAGAGATAAAAGCAATACCATTATTCTTTAAACGTCTTCTTGCAGCTGAGGTTTTCGCCATTTGCATCAAACTTAAGATACCTTCTTGCATTCTCGCTCCACCAGAACAAGAAACAACAACCACCGGTATATTTTTTTCATATCCAATATCCATGGCTAAAGCAATTTTTTCACCAGTGACAACTCCCATAGAGCCTCCCATAAAGTGAAAGTCCATAACAGCAATAGCAACCGACTGCCCATCTATTTTAGCTTCTCCACAAATCGTTCCATCATCTCTTCCATTATTGGAAATAGCTTTTTCAAGACGTGTAGAATAAGTATGCTTATCCTCAAACTTCAAAGGATCATTTGTCGCGTAATCCTTTGCATATTCGACAAAGCTATCTTTATCACATAAAATATTGATTCTTTCAGTGGCCGTAATTCTATAATGATGATCGCAGATGGGACAAACATTATGATTATCTGCTAGTCTTTCAGATTGAAGAACTTCACCGCATCCCACACATTTTTTCCAAAGCCCCGTAGGGATATTATCATTCTGTTTTTTAGCATTTTTTAATTTAGGATTTTTTACCGAGTTAAACCAACCCATATAGACAACTCTCCAAAAGAAATTTTTAAAACAATAGTGACAATTCTAAACTAAAGCTTTTAAATGCGTCAATGAATTCCAGCTGATAAAAAATGACATAAGTGCCTAAAATAACAGGCAAATGAAAGGATGAAATCTGACTTAACAAATGCTAAGTACTTGAAATACTGTTTTACGACTAAAATATCATCAAAGCTTGCTATCCTAAGTAAAGAAATAGCTGATCATTTCCGATAAGAATATTGAGGTGGTTTATTTATTTATGAGAGTACTAGTTTGTTTATTATTAATCTATTTAAGCTCGATAACTGCATTAGCTCAGACTAAGCCAATCACTTATGATCATTTTGTCAGCCTAGCACCTCAAAAGCAAACTCAGGTTATAAAGCTTGTTCACAAGTTTTTAGCTGAATTTGAATACCAAGACCGTCTTTTTAAGCTAGAAATCGATAAGCGAAAAAAGTACCACTCTTACTTACGAATATTAAACCATTTTATTTCACAAGCTCATGCCAATGATGAATTATTTAAACGTATCCCAAATCAATTAAAATGCTATTATGCTGGATGGATTTCATTCGCAAGAATTGACCCAAACTCTCAAAGACCTAAATGTATTCATCCCAAAAAAATTACTCAACCATTTTATAAAAAATATCTAGCAAAACAAGCTGGAATCACACCCTATAATGAAGAGTCTTTTAAACAAACTGATATATATAAATATTTTGTTGAAGATATTGCTCACAAATATTCACCTTTTAGCTCAAACCAATCAAACAATACACCTACACTCAATATTTCTTATCAGGACAATAAAGTTTCTTTTATCCCTTCTTCTAATAACTGTAATTCAAATGCAAGTATAGCTTGTAACCCTGATGTTTATGGAAGATATAAAGGGCAAGCCTTATGTGTTACAGCGGAGACCGATCACGGTCTCAATGCAAGTTTTCTATGTAATAAAGCTCTAGAAAAAATAGAAAAAGATGATCCCCAAGAATATCAAAAAATGATTTCGGAGATTACTCAAGCAGGAGTATCTGGAGACACAGACTTGTTTACAATTATGACATCGATGTACGACACCTGTCTTTGTGGAGGAGATGCAAACAAAGACTCACCTGAAGCTTTTAATCAATCAATAAATGGTCAGTATGCTTATAATATCTTTCAGTCTCGAACTTGTTCTGGAATATTGGCCCAAACACAACTTATTAATGAGGAGCATGCTCAATTAGCTTGCTCCACCAATAACTTCTCCCATGACCCTACTCAACAAAAATGGCGTCATTACCTTAACAAGGTCAATCTTTTTATCAATGAGCAAATTGATGAAATGAGAAACCAAAGTTCTCAAGTTGAAGGTCTTGGTTTAAAAAGAATTAATTCAAATCAGCTTGCAAACTTTTTTAAACAAGACCAAGAAATTTTTGGACCCATTGCAGTCAAAAATTTTAATACAGCAGTGGAACAAGGACTGTGTCCCGTTTTAAATAATAAGCCGAGACTTCTTACTGAGTTTGATGCTCAAACTGATATCCTCACAGTTTCTGTTATTGGAAGTGAAATTACGGCACAACAACTAAGCGATTTAGATATTGAACACTCGGCCATAGTGGGGGCAACAATAGCAAGTTCTACAGTTCTTCCAAGTACACATGACGATCCTTCAGTGACTGGAAGAGACTCTCCCGGAATAAATCAAGTTCAATATAAAGTAACAAGAGCATCCGTCCCTTCTATGGCCAAGGCAGCTGCTAGCTACAATGGATCTCCTCTTTATTCTAATTCAGTTCAAATTCCGGCAAAAGAACCTTCTGTTTCAGAGTCTCAAAACGAAAAACTTCAAATGATTAATATTGCCTATCATATTGCTGAAAATAAACTCTACAATATACTAGGCCTTAATTTTACGTCGGAGCAGAATTCTCTTTCCAACAAAGAAATCGAACCTTCTCAACTCTCTTTAAATTCTTCTGATGGGCAAATTTCTTTAGAAGCACTTGAAGAGCTAGATAAATACACTGTTAAAACTCCAACACAAAGTATGAACATAACAGCAGCTTATCAGCTTGATAATAAAACAATTCAAAGCAATAGTGTAGAAATCTCTCCTCCAGAACTCTCTTGTCAATTTTCGACACAAGAATCAGAAGAAGCCTCTATTCTAACAATTGAAGCCAGTTTACCCGAAGACATGACAATGAATAACTTTGAGGCAAATCAATTAGATTATCTTTCTGTCGCTTTAGAGTCTGAATCAAATCCAGAATTTTCACTTACTCCTTATGAAGGAACTAAAAATAAATTTATTATTGAAGGTGCTCTTCCTGAAGACTTAACTGCTAAAGGAGAAATCAAACTTGCTGATATTACAACTAACTTTAGTTGTCAACAAACTCCTTCTTCTGAAAATCCCTCACAGACAAATAAGATTGCTCAATGCTCAGTTAAGATTGAAGCAAAAAATGAGAATGGAGCCTATACACTTAGTGCGATTCCCAGCTTTACAGATGAACAAGGTAAGACAATTTCTCTAGATGACATTACGGGCGTCTCCTTGCAATGGTATGACTTATCGAGACCAAAAGCTCGTGAACCTGCTGCTAAAGAAACAGTTAATTCAAACGATAGAATGTTGGAAGATACTGAAGAGGAAGTTGAGTCCAACGAAGAAACACAAGAGCAAACGCCGGCCATTGAGCTTAAAGCACAATTAGCAGAAATTGAAAACACAGCCTATCGAATTAATAAGCAAAGTGATAGTGTCGTCCCACGAATTGGGCCAATTCAAGAAATCAATCAAGAAAGAAAATTTGCAGTTATTATGAAATCAAAAGATCATACTTGCCAAGTTTCAGACAGCTATACAATTCCAAAAAAGTACATACGGGCCAATAATAATAACCCTCAATTTGGGCAACCACCAAACTCTCAAATTATTCAGCCAGGTGGAACGATTTACGGTGGCCAAAGATAATTCTCATGAGCTGAGCTATCTAATTGATGATTAAAAATTATAGCGAACATCATCGGCAAACATAATATGTAAGCGAGATTCTTGTAAATCAGTAATTTCTTGTATTAATTCTTCTTGATAATTAGGTTTTAAATGGCCTAAATAAACAGGAATATCCTTAGGCATTTTTTTTAACTCTTCTTTTAAAGTCGCTGGAGTGTGGTGATCACTTAAATCTGCAACTGTTTGTAGTTTATTAGGAAAGCTCACCTCAGTAAAAATGGCCTTTAAATTTTTTACTTTTTTTCCTAGCTCCCAAATACGATCAGTCGCTTTCGTATCCTGAGTAAATAAAATAGCAGTCTCATTTTTTTCTATGATAAAACCCATTCCCTCACCGGGCTTTAAAACGGGATGATTAACATGAACAGGTAAAACTTTATACTCTCCTAATTGAATTTCTTTTTCCGCTATAATTTCATTAAAACGTATTGTAGGCTTATCAATTGAAGGTAGTACTGAAAAATCTGGCCAGATAATATCATTAAATAAATGCTGCTTAATGGCTTGGTGAACATTTTTATAACAATACACCTCAAAAGGACTTTTGCGTAGACCAAAACAATTATCACAGATAAAAGCAAGATCTTTAGTATGATCAAGGTGAGCATGAGATAATAAAACATGATCAATTTTTAATTGTGCTTGCATATCTAACCCCGAAGCAACGGAACCAGCATCAATTAATAAGGACTCATCAATTAAGTACGAAGTTGCATGATAGTTTTTAGTTACTCCTCCGTGTCCACCAATAATTTTTACTTGCATAATAAACCTTTTAAGTTACTAATATATTTTATAGTAAAATCAATTTATTGATAGATTTAATTCAAAAACAAAATTCTTGCCTAGTTTCGAGACATAATCTCATAAACTTCTTTAGTCGGTTTTTGAGTAATTAAAGATAAAAGCTTTGCCATTTTTTTCGGTTTGGCCCCATTTTTTAAAATATCTTGAGCTAACTCTAAAAGTTGATTTCCCTCAGTCATCAAACTTTCTTTCTGTGGATTATAGATCAAAATAACAAACTCCCCCTTCATCACAATAGCATCTTTGATACTTGAAAATTGTTCCCCTTTAAAACGATAAACAGACTCAAATTCTTTTGTAAGTTCTCGCGCCAAAGCAAACTCATAATTAGCTAATGCCTTTGTTAAAATTTCTAGTGTTTGCATAACTCTGCTTTTTCCTTCAAAAATAATATGAGTTCCATACTGAGATTTTAAAGTCGTAATGAAGTCTAAAACTCTATTTTTCTCTCTTGCTAAAAATCCATGAAAATGAAAAGGTATAGGAGCAAGTCCGGAAAGCTCTAAGGCCACAATAATAGAACTAACCCCTCCACAAGTTTTTACATCAATTCCTTGCGCAAGAGCAGCTTTAATTATGGGATAGGCCGGATCAGAAATAAGTGGACTTCCTGCATCTGAAGTAAAAATACAGCCCTCTTGTGTGGCCGTTTTTAGTAGACCCTTTAAATTTTCTTCAGAAGAGTGGTCATGAAATGATCTAATTTCTTTATCTTTATAATCAATATTAAGTTTTTGACACAATTCTTTAAATACCCGAGTATCCTCGGCATAAATAATCTTATGAGCTTTAATTGAGTCTAAGGCCTTTAAAGTAATATCGTCTTTATTACCTATAGGTAAAGTTACTAAGCATATTCCTGACATAAAACATCCACTTTTAGCTAATTTCTTCCTCATAAAAGAAAATAAAAATTAATGATAAAATCATTCTAAGTTTAACGCCTACATTTGGCAAAAAAGAGGAGAGCACAACATGTCCATGAAAGCAGATATTCTAAGAGATGCGCTAGGTAATATTACGGTTCAAATGCGTGGAGATCTAGATTACGAACATAGCATGCCTTTAAGAGAGCAACTTAATGTCTTATCAGAAACAAATCCCCAAGCAAGAATAACTGTAGATCTCGGTGGTGTAGACTTCGTAGGTTCATCTGGAATCTGTCATTTTGTAGAAACAGTTCAGATTATTAATAAACAAAAAAATGACCACAATAAAATGACTCTATCTAACGTCAGCGGTGAATTCAAAAAAATATTTAGACTTTATTCTATTGAAGAATCAGAGCTTATTTGGGATCAATTTGACCTTGATAACGACGAAACAAGTGATCTTAGTACTCGCTTTGGAAGTAGAAAAAGAACATTTTCAAACTAATTAAAAAGTAGAATGGAAAATGGGAACATAAATAGGTAGGGATAACTCTCTACCTTTTTTATTATCTAAACGATAATTATATAACAAATCATCATTAATTTCATATGCTCTTTGTCCAAAAAAACCAGAGCCGGCATTGCTGTCTTCTTGAGGTGGAGGATAGCCAAAGCCTCCCCCTTCAGGAGGTAAAGGCTCACCAAAACCTTCTGGCCCATAACCTGGAGGTGGTGGTTGCTGAGGGTCATACATCGGATCTTGTGGCCCCTCTAATGATCTTTTATGAGAAATTAAGACATAGCTTCCAAAAGCTATTCCTGCATATAAACCCAACGAAGCTCCTTGAGCGATGGCCCTAGAGTTTGTTCCAAACGCCATAGAAGCAAACCCCAATAAAGCGCCTCCAACAGTACCATAAGTACAAATTATCAAAAATGCTTTGCCTTTAGCACCCATTGCCTGAGTTTTTTGATATGGTAAGAGTGATAGGGAACAAATAAAAATAAATAAGATTAGCTTTCTCATATGTATAAGATTAAAAAAGCTTTACTCCTTTGGCAAATCATTTACTAAGAGAATTTTACTTGAAACCTGAAAAAGGTAACTTAAAAGATTTGCTGAATTTAACAGTCTTCTATACTGCTTCAAAGGGATTTTTTGACCACCATATTTAACTTCATAAACAACTATCATCTCATTTTTATAGGTACAAATATCTATTTGTCCACAGTTTAAGCTTCTTAAAACTAAGCTTGAAACTAAAATCGCTGTTTCATTGGCATGAATTCGCTTCGAAACCCTTTGTTCAAAATTTTGTCCTCTAACATAGGAATTCTTTAACCCCTTTGAAGGTTTTTCTATGAATTGGTGATGGCCCAAGTTTTTTAACTGCAAGTTTATGCTCCTTAGTTGGATAACCTGCATGTTTTCCTAACAAATAACCAGGATAAACTGTGTCCAAATATTTCATTTTTTCATCTCTGAAAACTTTGGCGATCACAGAGGCCATACCAATAACAACGCTCTTACTATCGCCCTTAATAACTGCTTGCACTTGAGACTTCGAATCAAAAACTTTATTGCCATCAATTAAAATAAGAGAAGATTCATTCTCAAAGCCAACAGCTGCATTTTTCATTGCCGACAATGAAGCCTGTAAAATATTCATCTGATCTATTTGCTGTGGCGTATGTTCAAACAAGCAAAATTGAAAACAATACCCTTCAATATCTTTTGAATAAATTTGATTAAGTTCTAAGTTTAAAAAATCAATTCCCAAATGGGCCAAAATATTTTTTCTTTTACGCTCAGTCAGCTTCTTGGAATCTGTCACCCCTAGCTGGTGTAAATAATCAATGAGACCAAGACTATCTTTCTTTACCACAACAGCACAAGCCGTTACAGGACCAGCAATTGGACCTCTTCCAACTTCATCACAACCGATTATTTGCGAAAACTCAACTAAAAGTTTTTTATCCATGATCCCCTCTTAAAATAAAAAAGCCTGGCAATAAACCAGGCCTTTATCTAAAAAAATTTTAATTATAACTACTTTTTAGAAGTATAGTCAGTTTCGATTCTAGCCGCTTTACCTGTTCTATCTCTTAGGTAAAAATGCTTAGCTCTTCTTACTTTACCTTTATTAAGAACTTTAACTGCTTCAACATTTGGTGAATGAAAAGGAAAAACTCTTTCAACTCCATATCCACTAGAAATTTTTCTTACTCTAAAATGACCATCAATACTTTGTGGTCCACCTTTCATAGCAATGACTGTTCCATCAAATTTCTGGATACGTGATTTGTTTCCTTCTTTGATTCTTACAGAAACTGATACTGAGTCCCCAGCTTTAAAAGCAGGAAATTTTTCTACGTTCTTGCTAAGATAGTTTTTGTTTACAACATCTACTAAATTCATTTTTATCTCCAAATGCGTCCTTCCTTAAACCTCTTTATCTTGGCCAGAGGGAAGGGAATATCGTTTCAGACTCAGAGGCTTCTGCTGATGCGGTCACAATAAATTGCAACTGCAGATCTTACAGAAAGATGATTATAACCATCTTTTGCTGTTCCAATTATGGGATCTAGCTTAAAATCCGCATGATCGGTAACAGAGGCATGTAGTCCCCATCCTGTACCAAATAACAAAAATATTGGTCGTTTGTCAACTTGTAACTTTGCGCATAAATCTTTTTCTGTCCCACTAAATTCCTTAAAATTTGCTCCCGTTACGACAATATAGGGCGCCATTCCTTCAATTTCTTCAATTCTTGACTTAGCAACCTCAATAGAGTCCGCTAATTCTATAAAAGATAGTGCTGAGCTTCTATCCGGATTGTACGAGTTTTCTTCATCAGTATTCCAATGATCTAGAATGCTACGCACCAAGTCATGCTGCTTTTTAACAGGAGTCACAATAAAGTATTGTTTAAAACCAAATGTTCTAGCAGTTCTGGCAATATCATGTATATCTAAATTGGTAACCGAGGTCGTAATAATTTCGTCTTTTCTCCCTAAAACGGGGTGATGAATTAAACCCAAGTACAAGTTCATAGACTCTCCAAAAAATAAAAAAATATAATAAATTTAATGAGCTATGTCACTAACTGATTAAAACTTTCTAAAGTTGACTAAAAAAAATGGCAAAATTATTAAGAAAAACCTAACAAAAACCGAAAGGACTAATCATAAGATATTGTTTTAATTTGAAACAAAAAAATATAATAAAAATAAAGACGATATATATTAAGAAAAGGTTAATAATTACATGGTGAAAGAAATCTTAACTCTTTTAATTTTATTTCATCTTTTTGGATGCTCAAATCCCTCTGGATCATCTGATCTCGTCACTCCTCAGAATACTAATGCTATTAAAGAAAACAACTCGAAGGTTAAAATCACTGAAATCAAATTAAATGATGGTCTCTCCTTTACACAAAATACAACTGTCAGTTTAGAGGTCCAGGCCACAGATGCTACACATATTTATATCTCACAAAAAAAAGACTGCAGTGAAAGCATCTCTTTTGTTAATTTTAAAACTCAATTTGACATTGCACTAGATCAAAATACTGAAAACTTTATTTCTCTAAAACTCAAAGACGCTGAAGGCATTGAAACTGAGTGTAAAAACTTATCGATAATTCACGATACGACTCCTCCAGAAGCTCCTTTAACTGTTACTCCAGCCGCAAATGCTTCTGATATAGCAACAGATAAGAGTCATTGGAGCGAAGCTGTAGATAACGGACCTAGTGGAATTAAATCCTATCTTTATAGTGTCTCTACGACACAAGATGAAAGCGGAATTATAACTGGAGCCGATTGGACGGATACTGAGGGGCTAAGAGAATTCCAAATAACTAGTGGGGTTAATTTAACCGGAGCAACAGATTATTACACCCTCATTAAGTCTATAGATAAGGCAGGTAATATTTCAACAAATTATGCTATTTCGGCTGCATGGAATATTATTGTCTCTCCAGAAGCTATTTCAAACCTTGAAGCTTCAAGTCGAAGTGTAGATAAAATTGTTTTAGGTTGGTCCTATCCACAAGATAATGGTACTGCAATTACCGATTATCAAATACAAATTAAAGGAGGACAATTTAGCAATTGGACTTTAATTGAAAAGGGAGTTTCAGTACAAACAACCGCAGATATCATCAATCTCACAGCTCAAACAAATTATGAATTTAAAGTAAGGGCCTTTAATGGTATTAATTATTCGGCGTGGTCGAATACACTTAATATAGAAACACTACCCAATTTAGATTTTTTCCAAGGCGGATATAAAGCGATAAATATTTCAGGGGCACCAAAAAGTAAAATTGTTTCTTTCGATGACAATAATGAGATTTATTTAGATGGAAGTTTATTAACAACTTTGGATAAAGCAGAAACGTTTGAGTTTGATTCGAGTGAGTTTTCTGTCATCGAAGCCTCCAAAGCATTTTATGTTGCCGGAAAACTTGGCACAGGATCTGGTTCTAATAATCAAGGAAATGCAACTTGGGCCACCCAATCATGGGTCGGAAAAGAATTTTATTTTAATCTCACACGAATGGCTCCCTTAAAGGTTAAAGTTTATGCTTTTACCCAATCAGAAATTAGTATCTCAACTGGTGCGACTCTAGTCGACTCACAAACAGTCGATGCTGATTCCGGACATATTTTTACACTAAGTAATTATGCAAATTATCAGCTTTCCTCAACTGGCCTAATAGTCGCTTTTATCTATGGTAATGCTGGAGGAAATATTTATGACCCTCAACCCTTGCTCCCGATTTCAACTGATATCTTAGGTTTTCCTAGCTCAACAGCAAAAGTGACTTCTGGTAGTAATAATAATAATTATAATCTTTACCACTCCAATAATGTTAGTAGCACAGGAGCGATGAATGCCACGAATACACTTTCTTTAAGCCCACAAGGAACGAGTTCATTATATAGATCGGAATCACTTAGAATTATAAGTGAAGGCCCTATTACCGCCAACTCTAATGCTGACTCCAATGGTTATTGCCAAGCCCCCTTTGTTCCTATTTCTATGCTTAAAAAACGTTTTGGGCTTAACTCTACTTCTAACTGGCTCGCCTTTGCTTCTGATCGCCCAGTAAATTTAACTCTTACCAAACCTGATGGTACGACTTCACAACTTAGTTTGAGTCGCAATGGCACAGGAAAAACACCTTATAAAGCTTATATGGGTACTGACTACCCTGCAGGAACAATCATCGAAGGTGATGAGAAGTTTCAAGTCTGGTATCAACCTTATACAACAGTTTATTCAGGTGGAGAAGATGAAACAATTATGTTTGGCTGGGATGAATAATGAGTTAAAACTTCCACTCAAAATCAAGTCCAATAACACTTTCATTAGCTCTATTTTCCATACCTGCAGGAAGATTAGTCCCGTAAAAAGATTTTAAGGGTCGACTAAAGATATATGTATCAGCAGACTTAATAACTCTGGAGTTAAATAAGGAATTGATTCCATTTAAAACTCCTCCTGCAGGGTTCATAATGGCCGAAACAAAACCACCAAGATAGCGACTATTAAAAAGCTTTCCATCATTGCGTTCAATTTTTTGATCTAATTGATACATGTATTCACCCAAAACAGCTCCGATAATTGGTGTTGAAAAGAGGTCTTGAATAGAAGGTGTTTCAGCAAAGGCTTCTACACCATATTCCCAAACAAATGTCGACATAAAAACACTATAACCAAAAGATTCCCATCTCGTAAGCCCAGCGTGTCTAGCAACGACATAGTAAGCTGCACCTGAAACAGGGTGACCGATATAATTGATGGCCCACTCATCCTCATCCATAACTGGTCCTTCGGTAACATTTTCTTTCCACTTTTGAGTAAGTCCTTCTTCCTTTATATTTTCTTTATCCCATTTAGTCACAGATTCAGGTAACAACCAAAGAAGCCCGACTGCGCCAACCCCAACGCCAACAAAATTTCTAGTTTGTCTTAAAATTTCTTTTTGTTTAGGATCTAAATTATCAAAAGAAATCTTATGTCGGATCCCTTTATCCATCATCATCACGCTGACATAAGGACTATCTTTTTTAGGAACACAAATATCTCTTAAAGCGTCACGGCTATTTTCTAGTGCTTGGTATTGCGCCAATTTTTTTTGAATTTTTTCACAACTCGCTTTATCGCGAGTATCTATTGTAATCATTTTACCTTGTGAAAAAACTCTTTCTTGTTGCTGTCTTTGAATTCGCTTTTGTCGCAATTCTTCCTGAATATCTTCCCATCCTTCTTGAGAAACATATTGCGATATCGGTCGATATACCCAAGAATCATATTCCTCAGCAACTGCTAATAAATTTAATCCTCCGAAAAAAAATAAAACCAATGCGAATAATGTTTTCTTCATATAACGAACCCTTTTAATCATAAATAATACTCTTAGTCCTAGCTTACCTTTATTAAGATAAAAAACGAGTCATAATGAATTACTTACAAAGGGGTCGAAAAATTGACTAACTTTTAGACAGTTCATAAACAAAAAAATAACAACTTATTTTTTCAATAAATCAGGCCTAAATTTTTTTGTTATTTTCAAGGAAGATTCTTGTTTAAAACTTTCAATTCTTTTATGGTCACCCGAACTAAGTTCTTCAGGCACAACGCTTCCCTCAAAATCTCGAGGTCTCGTGTAAAGAGCATGCTCAAGTTTTGAATCTGCAAAAGATTCTTCTAGCGCAGAAAGTTTATTACCAAGAACACCAGGAGATAAACGCATGGCCGAATCAATAATGGTCATAACTGCAAGTTCTCCTCCCGTTAAAATATAATCACCTAAAGAAATATATTGATCTACATAATGCTCTAAAAACCGCTCATCAATTCCTTCATAACGACCACAAATAAAAACAATATCTTTATCTGATTTGGAACTTAAATAATTTGTAGCAAACTCTTTGGCCTTCTCATGACTCCATACTTCTCCCCTTGGAGCAGGACAGACAATATGAAGTTGCTCTTTGATTTTTTGGGGGTCATAAGCTCCAGCTGCAACCACTCCCTCTAACAAAGCACTCTTTAAGACATCAGCTCGCATAATCATTCCTACGCCTCCCCCAAAAGGAGAATCGTCTACCCCCTTAAAACCTTTTTTACAATACTGAGGGATGGACACTGAATGAAAAGAAAACTTAATATCTCCTCCTCGTTCTCCTTTAAAGACACTAGCGAGAACACCATACTCAAGAAATGAATCAAAATAGGAATCAAACATAGTGAGCACCCAGATTTTTTTTCTCACGAATCAAACTCCGGCATAATCATTGTAATTTTCTTTTTTTCAAGGTCTACTTTTGGGAAAAAGGCATCGACGAAAGGTAATTCAATAACCTCTGATGCCAATTTTACTTTAAGAACAATTTGAGCCCCATTATCAAAATAACCTTTAACCAAACCAACTTTATACCCATCCTGATCGTAAACATCTAAACCTTTTAAATCCTCAAGATACCATTCATTTTCGGGTAGCTTAGGAAACAGGTGTCTCGGATAATAGATTTTAAAAGGAAGAATCGTTTCAAGTTCATTACGATCTTTAAGGTTTTTTAAATAACAAATCACCTTATTTCCAAAATGAATGCGCTCAATTTCTTTTTGCAAACCTTCTTTTGGAAGACTACTTTTTTCATTTAAAGGATAAAGCCATAAAACTGAACCCTGAGTCAAAACACTATCATGGGTATTATATAACTTAAACTGAACTCCACCTTTAATTCCATGGGGTCTTGAAGCTATTCCTAATTCGATTAATTTTTCTTCACTCATAATCTTAATATAAAAAAAAGCCAATACTACCTAAGTAATATTGGCCTTTATAATCATTCATTAAAATAATTTTTACTTATTCAATAATTTCTAAAACAGATCTTCTTTTAAGTTTAGTTGAGGCTGCATTTAGAATAGTTCTTAATGCTTTAGCCGTTCGCCCTTGTTTTCCAATGACCTTACCACGATCACTTTCATCAACAACTAATTCAATAACTATAGTTTGCTCGCCTTCGATCTCTCTAACTTCAACTTTTTCAGGCATGTCCACCAATGACTTACCTACATACTCAATTAAATCCCTAAGTTCACTCATAACACCTACTTGGTAAATTATTAATATTAAAACTTATGAAATAATTGTACACCGGTTATATACTATTTCAAAAATTATTTTTCTAAAATATTAAAGTTTTACGCCATGTTTTCTAAAGAGTGACTTAACTGTATCGCTTAACTGAGCACCTTTACCAATCCATGCTTGAACAGCTTCTACTTTAACATCCTTAAGAACTTCTTTAGAGTTTGGGTCATATTGACCAAGTTTTTCCAAGAACTTACCATTTCTTGCTGCTCTAGAATTAGCTGCAACAATTGTGTAAACAGGTCTATGAGTTCTCCCACCACGTTGTAATCTAATTTTAACCATTTATATATCTCCTATAAAAACTCAATGTCTAAAAAGACTGTATTTTTAATTCATTACATCATTAAAGTCAATTTATTTCTCTAAAGTTACTCCTTAGAAAAATTTACTTCCAAATGGACCTTTCTTTTTTCCAGACTTTTTCTTTTTCCCACTACCAGCTGCTTGGCGAAAACCTGGCATTGCTGGCATTCCAGGAATATTTGGCATCGCCCCACCTTTCATCATTCCCATCATATTGATCATCATCGACTGCATTTGTTCAAATTTTTTAATAAAATCTTTCACCTCTTTATCTGTCGTTCCCGATCCCTTAGCAATTCGTTGAATTCGAGACTCATTAAGTAGCTTATGATTATCTCTCTCTTTTTGTGTCATCGAATCAATCATAACACGCATTTTTTTCATCTCATTTTCGGCAGGAGAGAGATCTCCAATTTGTCTCATCATTCCACCCATTCCAGGAATCATTTTCATAATGCTTCCCATTGAGCCGAGTTTATTAATCTGATCCATTTGTTTGATAAAGTCCGTAATGGTAAATTGTTGTTTTTCTAAACGCTTCATCATGCGCTCAGCTTCTTTTTCATCAATAGTTTCTTGAGCCTTTTCGACCAAAGAAACAACATCCCCCATATCTAAAATTCTTTTTGCCAAACGATCAGGATGAAAAGGCTCTAGCTCTTTCATTTTCTCACCGACAGAAATGAATCTAATTGGAACATTTGTCACATATTTTATAGATAAGGCTGCCCCACCTCTAGCATCTGAGTCCATCTTGGAAAGAACAGCACCCGTTAAGCCTACTTTTTCGTGAAAAACCTTGGCGACATTAACTGCTTCTTGACCAGTCATAGCATCTGCAACAAGTAAAACTTCAGGATCTTTAAGCTCATTTTTAACATCAACAAGTTGACCCATAAGCTCTTCGTCTACTTGTAAACGCCCTGCTGTATCAACAATCACAACTGATTTACCAAGTTTTTTTGCTTCTTCCATTCCCGCTTTTACAATATCCTTAGGAAGCATAGAAAGATCAGAGTCAAAATAGTCTATTTGCATATTTTTAGCATGCTTAATGAGTTGATCCTTTGCAGCTGGTCTAAAGTTATCTGCAGGAATTAAGAAGACTTCTTTTTTTTGTTTATTTTTTAAGAAAAGAGCTAATTTACCACTAAAAGTCGTTTTCCCAGCTCCATTGAGACCAACAATCAAAATAGGATTCAAAGGTCTTTCTAACTTAAGCTCTTGATGTTCGTCTCCCATTAAAGAAGTAAGTTCATCATGCATGATTTTTACAAACTGCTCTCCAGGATTAACTCCTTTTAAAACTTTCTCCCCTAAAGCTTGTTCTTTAACTTTCCCTACAAATTCTTTAACAACTTTAAAGTTCACATCAGCTTCTAGGAGCGCTGTTCTCACCTGCTTTAACGTTTCCTCAATATTAGATTCAGAGATTTTTCCCTTACCTGAAATATTTTTAAATGCATCTGAGAATTTTTCACTTAAATTATCAAACATGACTCACCTCTTAATTATAATCTTTTTGCAATATAGTTTTTACATTCATCAACACTTAAAAAACTCTCATCGGCCCCATGCTCTGCATAGGCTTTTGCAGCTGAAGCTTGTTGATGTCCCCACATGGCAGCTAAAGCTGTTGCTCCAAATTTTTTTGCGCCAATAATATCCCCTAGAGAGTCTCCAATGACAATCACATTTTTTGGATTTTCACCAAAAACCAATTGCTCAATTCCCTCTGCTGAAGGTTTACTAGCTGCATCGCTCCCACCACAGATACCACTAAAATAGGATAATAGCTTTAAATCCTCTAAAATACTTTTTGTCGACTCTCTTGAGCGAGCTGTCCAGACCGACATTTCAATATTC
>LULL01000101.1_pt1 | contig 63931 bp, 56 predicted proteins | sample 728161 | NCBI WGS metagenome assembly LULL01 (sample SAMN03860290, study PRJNA289734) | marine metagenome | biome: seawater column; feature: ocean; material: water; isolation source: Red Sea water column Station 149 - depth 500m | place: Saudi Arabia: Red Sea | collected 2011-10-15 | depth 500 m
AAATAAAACGTATTTATCCATTTCATATTCTAGATGTAAATAATCAAGCACCTCTTTTAAATCTTCAGAGTATTCCTGAAAGCTATCTATATGACCTCTTTTTCCACTAGATCTGCCATGTCCTCTTAAATCGTACAAACATATATTAAAATACTGTGAAAAAATTTTTTCAAGGTACTCATGCCTTTGACCATGCTCACCTAGGCCATGAGTCGCAATAAGCCAAACAGGATTTCCTCTTTCATATATTTTTGCATGCAAAGAAATATCATCAGAAATAAAAATCTTTTTTTCTTCACCTATCATCTTAAAATCCTTTTATTATTTGTTCACAAGTCCTAATTTTTTGATACTATAGTATCATGTATTGTCCAGTTTGTTTTAATGATACCTTAAAAATTGCCTCAAGTGGAGTTGTAAAACTTCTCTTCAATGGAAAGGCAAAATCGACCAGCCAGTTTTTCTATAATCTTTCACAAGACAAAGATGAAGAATTGCTGCAAAAAATTGAAGACGTAGTAAAAGACTACTTTATCTACTACTCTGGCTTTCAAAATAAAGATCCCATCGAAAATATTGATGCTTACTCTATTGATTTTAAATGTGAAAATAAGTGCGTGATCAATATCAACCACAAGGTCAATGTTATAGGGCTTCTTTTTTCACAAGATGAATTAAATGAAATAGTGGAAAAACTAGCAAAAAAATATAATATTCCAATCGATCTAAAAGACTTAAAGAGGTAAAGAAAGCTCAACTTCGATTTCAATAAATCCATGGAAGGTAAAATCATTCCTCACCAATTTATTTAACCCAAGGTATGTATCAATAAATATCTGAGGACTTTTTTCCAGAAAAGGGATTAAATTAAGCCCTGTGCCTTTTAAGTCTAAACAACTAAAGTAATCACACTGATTAACTTGAACTTCTCCAAAATCAGCAAATTGCTGTTTCGTTTTTTCAAGCTTTTCTTTAAAAAAAGATACATACTCACCTTCTTGAAGCTCAATAAAAAGAATATTACCAACCAACGAGATATCATTAAGATATTGAGAATAAGCCTCTTCATAAATCTTCTTTAATTCCAACGCATTCTTTTCCACCTTAACCACAAGCATATTTTTTTGAACACTTGAAGTCGACCCTTCAATAACGTTTTTGAGTTCATTAATATGCCCACGCTTTCGCAACTCAATTAAAATACCATTAGGTCTCTTGCGATAAAGCTCGTATGAATCGGAATTAAGAATAGGCTGAGAATGAACATGCCTTATATAAGGTTTAAATTTATCTCCCTTCAAATATTGAGTTATAGCCGCTTTATCATCACTTACCTTAAGACGGTAGAGTTTGTTATCGGTTACATGCTCAAGACGACTTACATCGATAAGAGGAGGAGGATTTTTCATTTTTAAAAGATTAATATGACGATAATTATCTTTACTAAAAAGTTCCTTTTCATAGTCTACAGCTGTCTTAACGAAAGCTTTTCTTGAAATATCTTCAAACTCATCATAGTCTAACTCATTTATCATAAATGAGGCTCCATTTAACGTTTTATGAGCACTTGCAATATTAACAAACAAGCTATCGATAAGAGAAAAACCAGACCTTTTATTACCATTACAGTCCTTTAAATCAGAATGACACTTATCCGTGGTGAAAATAACTCTTTTAATTTTCGCTGACTTTACATATTCAGAATCAACCTCTGGTAAGTCAAAGTATGAACGAAACATCACATGATTTCTTCTACCCATTTTGACCCACATATTATAAAAAGAGTACCTAAAGGAGTCATAAACTTTTTTTATTAGTCTCTTGTCTCCTGCATCTAAATTTTCATTACCCAAAATTTCTTCAACTTCATAATAGCCCAAAGTATCCTGAGTCAATGGAATCTTAAAATTAAGACTTAACCTCTGCCCATCACCAAACTTTTCCACTAACGTTTCAGAAGAAGCAAATGGTTTTACTTGTGAAGTTGACCTAAAGCCATTATCACTCAAGTCTTTAACGAGACATGCTTGAAACAAAAATAAAAATACAATAAAAATCATTTTCAAAAAAAGAACTCCTACATAATGTGGATACACCTACCTTACAAGAAATTACTTAAGGGAAAAACCCAAAAAGAGCGCACCGTGTCATTTTTACATTTCTTTTCTTTTCTTCTGAAATAAAAATGCTTTGCAGTTAAAATCTTGTGAATAATAAATATAAAAATTAAGGGATTCAATATTTTGAGAGCACTATTTCAAATAAATTTTTTTTTAATTTTATTGCTTTCTTGCCTCCAAGCAAATGCTCAATACTACAAGACCCTTCCAGAGGGAGTCAGGCTCCTCAACACAAGATATATTAAGTCCAATATCTCATCCTCATTCAATCGCTCAAAATCAGAATCTCCTTATCAATATGAAATTCAAGCTGATACCCAGCAACTTGAAAGTATTAATAATCAAACCCTCAATGATGCTCTTGAGGTCTTACAAGAATATCCTGAAGCCTATGATAAATTTACTCTAGGAACTCACAAGCTTGACGCTAAAGCCGATGTGAACGTAGAAGTTCTTGGTTTTGCCTACGGGATATCTAACCAAGTCACTGCGTATGTGGGTATCCCTATCTACCAAGCAAATGTAAAGCTTAACTACTCACGTCCTCAAGACAGTACTCAACAAGAAGTCGCCCAAATCCTACAAAGTGAATACGGAGATAATTGGGCACAAACAGTTGGTAATATTCTTGAAAAAATTTATCAAATAGATCAAGCTGCGATACAAAGTACTCTCGTAAATCATTACGGATATCAAGAATTAGGTGACTGGAATGGAACTGGCCTTGGCGATATTGAGCTAGGTTTCATGTATAACTTTAAAGAGACAAAAACATATGGACTCAAATCAACAATAGGTTTTATTGCTCCTACAGGCTATACCGACGATCCTGACTTGATTCAAGACATAGGATTTGGCGATGGACAATGGGACATTTTTTTTGAATTTGGAAGTGGGATTAGAGTCGCTGATAATACTTATTTTAACATATGGTCACGTTATACATATCAAATGGAAACGACGAAAAAACTAAGAGTTCCTTATGATGAAGATATCTTTATTTCAAGTGAGAAAGGCTCTTTCCGTGAAAAGCTAGGGAATCAAATCGAGCTAAATTTAAACCTCGGTCACACCTTTAATGATTGGTTCACACTAACTCCTGAGTTCAATTTTAACTTTACTGAAGCTGCAACCTACTCATCTGATCATCATGAGGCAAACGATATCCTTGCAATGAATACAGAGTCTTATTCTCAAAACTTTAAAATTGCCGCAAACTTTAGTAGCATCGAGCTTTTTCAAAAAAACAGTTTCCTATTACCAGCTCAGCTTAATCTCTCCTATCAAACGATGCTAACTGGAAAGAATACACCAAAGGTAGACTTACTAGAAATTGATTTTAGATTATTTTTTTAAACGAGTTTATAACCTTTCCCCCAAACGGTATCAATAAAAAGGTCAGCTTGTTTGATTTTTTTTCTTAAGGAAAAAACATGCACATCAATATTTCTCACCGTCATTTTCTCATCATTTTTAAAACATTCAATAAGCTCCTCTCTCGTGACAGCTTGTGAAAGTTCATTATAAAGTTTTTCAAAAATAATATATTCTCGACGGGTTAAGGTGACTGTCTTTCCTTTTTTGATAAAGGCACAGGCTTCAGGCAGAAGTTGAAAGTCAGTTGAAACAAGTTCTTCATTAAGGTGGCGAAACTTAGCTTGGGCATTCTCAATCCTGGCCAACAACTCCTCTAAAGAAAAAGGCTTCGTTATATAATCATCAGCGCCTGCTTTTAAACCAGTAACAATTTCTTCATTTTTTGTGTAAGCCGAAACCATAAATATAGGTGAATATTTATCTGTCTCTCTTATTTTCTCAATGATTTTAATTCCAGGATCCCCTGGTAAATTCCAATCAACAATATATAAGCCTTTAAAGTCCTTTTTGATGTTTTTATGAAAATCTTCAGCATTATTAAAACTTATAACAGAATAGTTTTGAGCTTCTAAAAAGGTTGTTAAAGCCTCAACAATATCCTTTTCATCTTCAATAATACAAATCCTTCCTAGCTCCATACAACCTCACACCTAACAAACGAAAGAAAGAAATAAACTTTTTAATTTTTTTCTTAGTTAATATAGTAGCTTATGTCATCTTAAAAACAAGAGAAATTATCAAAAACAACCCGGCGCAAAATATGTTTTAATTTTATTCATATCCCCCATAGGAACTAACTCTTAGGCAAAGTGACTAATTTTTAGACAATTTCTTATGGAATTTTTTACTCATTCCGATAAAAATGTCTAAAAATTTTTCTCACTTCAAAGAAAATGTAAAAAAATCTTGCAGCGGAGCGTCATTTTTAGTATATTGATTGTTAAATTTACTAAAGTCATGAGCGAAGGAATGCACATACTGTAAAAAATCAGAGGTGCAAACGTGAAACAAACTAAAAAAGGTCAGGAAAAACATTACAATCCTAATCTAGGTTTTATTGGAAATTCAGAAGTGAAAGTTTCCAACTACCTATTTTCAACCCAGCGACTTAGAAAAGCTTACGACCATGCTAAGCCTATAACTGATAGACTTATGAATGAAGCAATCTCAAGTCACTATACAGAGAGTAAAAAATTAACAAAGTTTCTAAAAAATAGAGATTTAACGTTCTCCAAAAAAACCTCTAGCGGTGAATACAAAACATTTACAGTTCCTTGTACCACCACTGTTGTTCCTCTAGAGAAGTCTTTATTTAATGAAATTGAAGTTGCAGCTCAAAAACTAATGATTTCCTTACGTGGAGTTATCCAAGATATTTACGGGTCAAAAAACTTGGAGTCATCTAAGTTTATTCAAAGTCTACCAACACATGTGAGAAGTATCTTTATAGAGGCAATACAAACATCTGCTAATTATTTTCCCCAACTTCATCACCCTAACATGAAAGATTATCCCTTTTTAGATAATGTTGGTTTGGATCTTGTTCTTGTTGAAGATTACCTTCAAAGGTCTGAAGAATTTCCTCACCTTATTTCAAAAAAGAAAAAAGAAGAGCTACCAGGTTTACCTTTTAGAATTCTAGAAATTAATGCTGGCTCCCCATCAGGAGCATCTAATAATATGAATGTCCTCGAGGGAATTTATGCTCAAAACCCAGAGATCTTAGACTCTCTAGGTAAAGTTATGCCAAATGATCATTTTGAGATACTTGGTAGAACTTATAAATCTCTAGGTGAAAGCTGGACTAATAAGAAAAACGGTGTCCAAATTCTTCTTCCACCTGGAGGACAAAATGGTGCTGCACCAGAAATTCATCAACTAGCCGCATATTCTGGATTAATCTATGCTGAAGCCGATCAGCTTTACCAAGATAACGAAGGAAATATTCGTCTAAGAACAGTTGAAAAACATAATCCTATTGTGACTGCTATATATTCTCGTGTAAATGCTGACTCAGCTCTATACGATCCTGATAAAAATATTTTTATGAAGGATCCCGACTCTGCAGAGCCACTTTATTTAAGAGATAGTTTTATAAAAGATGAAGAGGGTGAAGGTAAAATTATTCTTGATGAAAAAGGAAAACCACTTCCTCAGCAGTCTTCATATGCCATCCCTGGCTTAGTTGATGCCATCATTAACAAGAAGATCTATATGGGAGGACTAAACCGAATACTTGATAACAAAATTATCTTGGCGACGTTAACTCATTACGCTCCTAAGTTTTTCAAACAAAGAATTGAAAAAGCAGGATTAAAATCTTTTGGAGCCAAGATTCTTCCTCCTCAAACATTACCACCAACAAAAGAGTCTGTAGATATTATTCTCAAGAACCCAGATGAGTGGGTTGTTAAAGCTCCTTCTCTTGCAGGTGGACAAGGTGTCTATATTCTTAAGACAATGCCCAAAGCTCAAAAAGAGGAAATTCTTAAAGAAATTCAGAAAAAACCGCAAGACTATGCCTATCAGCAACTTGTTAAGATTGCCCGAATCCCGGTAGCTGTTCAAAGAAAAGCTGAAGGTTATAAATTTGCGAACCTTGCCGCAGATATTAGAACGTGGGTTTTCTTTGGAGGAGGAAAAAATGCCATTCCTCAAATGTCACACAATGCCCTAGTAAGATATGCCCCCCAAGAAAGAGGAAAGATGAGCTCTATCGTCAATACCTCAGCCGGTGGAGGCTACGCCCCTTTTGTCATTGTCGATAACACAAATGACCCTAAATCCGTTTTGGCCAAAGAGCTTATAAAGCCAAAACAGCCCTTAGTTTTTAATACTTATATGCCTGTCTTTGTTGCAGCTCAAATGGTTCAAATTTCAAGAATGCTTAATGAATCAAGAAGGCTTTTAGAAGAAGAAAAGACCTATGCTTTTGACTTATTAAATCTTATTCATGAACTAAAAAAACAAGTAAAAGAAGTTCTTTCTTATCTTCATCCACGAGCCATTGGCGATATCTACAAGATATTAGATATCCTCGAAACAAGAGTTAGCAAAACAGAGAAAAAGGAATATGAAAACTTTATTCTTCAAAATCAACTTGAATTAGTTTCTTTGCTCAGAAAGTACGACAATCACAAAGATATAAAAGAAATTAGAGATATTCTTGATAATATTAGAGTTCTTAATATAGAAAAAACTCAAAGTACATATACACAAGAAGAAAAATCGCTTGATCTTATTTTGGTTGATGATTTAATTTCTTTCACTGAAAGCTTAAAGGATAAAGATTTAAAGAATGAAATATTTAAGTTAGTCAAAATAATAAAGTCATCTGTAAACAAGGATACGCCTAACGTCTTGCTAGGACCAATAACGAAGAAAACAATTCTTAAGCATTTAAAAAGTTTTTGTGCTAAATCTAAGAAAAGACTTGAAGGTTCACCAAAGCTCGCAAACTTTTCAGAACTTTTTCAATTGGATGCTAATGTTACAAAACTACGTTTTGAAACACTCTACTTAGGCGAAAGAGATCATGACAAAGAAATTTCTGTGGCCACTCAATATGAGATGAGAACCGGACAATCACTTATTGATGACTCATTTTTAGCAGATGATCTCGTTCGAGCTCGTCAAGAATGGAAGCAAGTTCTGGCTTTGGCCAATACGATTACAAATGAAAAAAAGAAAAAGGATTTTATTAACCAAAAAAGAAATGAACATTTTGGAAAGTTTCCAAGACTCAAGCATTTTCAAAGTATCATTAATAAGCCAAATGCTAATAAAGATGAACTCATTGAGCTCCTTGAGGTCGTACCTTATGCAAAATTTAATATTGAAAGTTTTGCTAAAAGTCTTAATTTGTCGGTCAAAGAAGTTTTTACCAATAGACTCAAAGAAGATCGAATCTCTTTACTGAGTTCTTCACAACTCAAAAAACACAAATTAGAGCACCGTGAGTTTGCCGGAGAATGCTTTGCTAAAAAGAAAGCTTCGCATGGTTTATACTCAAATAGTGAAATCTATATCTGGATTAGAAAAGAAATAAATCCTTTTGTGATGCTTTATACTGCAGGACATGAGCTTATACATTATCAACAAATAAAAAACTCAATGAAGGCAGAAAAAAGAGCTCTTAAAGATGGAGGCCTTTCGATAGCAAAATTTTTAAATTATTATGGAAATTTTTTGGGAGCAAATAATCGTTCCGTTGATAAAATTGAATTTGATTTAAAGATCAACAGAAAAACGCTCTATGGTTATAGTGACCACCTTTATTCTCATGATAAGTCTGATAAGCCTATTATCAGTGAACTTGACCAGGCCATTCGTACAAGTGATCAAGCTTGGGATCAAAAGCTAGATGAATTTGGATCTTTGCTTAACTATATCATGAATAGTGATAGTGGGGATAAGGTCAAGGCCCTTCAAGAAGTTCTTCCTGCACTAGAAAATGCTAAGAATATACTTTTTGCCCAAGAGTTAGGACTTGAGATTAATGTTAACCCAGTTGCAGCTGCGATGCCATCAGCAAATGCTAACCAAGTTAAATATTATGAAGATGATATCATAGCTGCTTGTAAAACATCGGATCCTATATGGGAATCACTAAGAATTATTGCTTCTCATCAATATCATGGTGTCAATTTTTCAAGAGGTGATAATGACCGTTTAAGTACGACGCTTATGCCTCGCTTAAGAGCAGTAGCAATGGGAAGTAGTTATAACCAAACACAACAATAAGAAGGAAAGGTATCAAATGGTTAGTGCAAATGCAGTAACTTATGTTTCAAACCTCGTGATGAAGCAGGCCATGACTCTGGAAGAGCGATTGGCCTGCCTTTTATCTCACGATGGCGGACGCAAGGAATTAAAAGACACATCTATATCGGTTGTCGATGTCCATGCTTATAATGGTCTATGTGGTTACAACTACTGGGATGGTGAAACATTAATTGGTCAACTCTATATGGGGACTCTTCAAAGTGGAACCTACGTCATTTACAAAAGAACGTACATTGATGAAAAAATAACAGAAGCTTATGACTATTACGACCCGGCCGGAAACTTTTTTTATGCTTCAAGTAGTCTAGATGGATCATGTATAACCTATGAATCCATCACAATGGATCCAACCAATCCACTTATTAATCATATCTATAATATTCTTTATGTTGAATACGGTGGGACGACCTATAATTACGGAAATACCTCACGCATAAAGTTTTTAGAACAAATTCTCAATACTTTCTATAAGTCTGAGCAGTATTTTATTTCCGCAGAGAATAAGCTCAAAGACACAGCGATTTTGAAAATTTCAGAAGAAATACTTAGGGTGGAAAATGACCCTGTTTTAAAATGGACAGAAAGACAAATTATTTACAAACAGCTAAAACAAAAACGTTCAAAGATTTTAAGTACAAAAAGACGGGCCCATAACTTTCATTATATGCTTTATGACTTTATAGTCATGTTTGGAAATATTAAGTTAAAATATCAAACTTTTAAAAGGCGTCCTCTCAATAATCTTTCGGGTACTTTTTATCGCCACACTCTCGGCCACTTTTTTTGGTTTGTAAATACTGTTCGCAATAATTTAGGCTACTCTATTGCCATGGCGATTTACGGCCCTTTTACGTTTTATTTTATCACTCAACCAATGAACCCTCACGCCATGTGGGCCGTTGGTAAAGTTCGTAACGCCTATATTGAAACCATGAAAAGTGTTTCAGATGATGATAAAAATGATAAGGCTGACACTAAGAAGCAATTAAAAATTATTGAAGATCAAGTTAAGACACAAAAAGCTGCTCCCAAATTGCTTGTATATCCAACTCAAGATATTTCTTGGTCTGAGAGAATGGGCAATTTTAAGGCCATGCAAATTGCTTATGAAGAAGCGATGGTCTTTGCTGAAAGAATGGGAAGAATTGAACAATTTGAAACTCAGCTTAATTTTCCGCTTACAGCAGAAGCGGCTTGGATGGAAATGGAGCTTTACCTTGAAGATTTAAATGGTAAGTTAGACTACTTCAAAAATCTTGATCAACGTCTCGTAAAGTTTCTAAAAAATGAGAAAAAAAGAACCCTTGAATTACAATTTTATATTTGGCAAAAAATGGGACAGTTTTTTATCGATTACCCTTATATTGTTGTCGATCAAGAAAATGAACAGACACAAAGAAATTACTACCTAGGTCGTCAATTCGTTTTTTTTGAAAAAATATCTAAAAAACTATCTGCTCTAGGCATGGCCAGCTCACCAAAAACTCATAAAAATGTGATTGCCCTTGCCAATCGTTTTAAAAAAATGAAAATTGAAGGAAATACAGTCCTCGATACCTTAAGAAAAAACTCCAAAATTTTTCAACAAAAAAACTTTCTTAGCTCCGAAGAACACAGAGATTATATGAAAAGACATTGGGAAGTTCTTTTTATGCAACAAAACAAAAAACAAGAAGCTTCCTCATTTTCTCTTCAAGCCTATACATGGTCCGTTAGAAATGCCATTTGGTTACTCCAAACGATATATTCGGCTAAAAGAAGTGAACTGTATAAATTTGTGGCCAATTACAACTTAGATAATATGAGTAGTGAAAAAGAGCAAGCCTCTGATGCCATGAATGAATATTTGGCGAATATGTTTAATAATTTAGTGATGGAATACGTTTCAATCAAAAAAGAAATGGTTGAAAATCTTCCCGGAGATCCAGAGTTTCGCCTTCGAGAAAATGTTATCCATAATATAAAGGCCTATTTAACTGAGCGAGATAAACTTTTTAACCAAAATATTTATGCTTCAAAAGAAAGTAAGGGCACGAGAATATAATGAACAAAAAAATTCTTCATACTCTTTTTTTTAATATCATATTGAGTTCCCTAGCACTGGCCAATACTAATGATATTTTTATCAACCAAGAAATTTCCAAAGGCTCAATAAAAACACAAGATATAAAGCGTAAGATACTTAAAAATATCAGGGCCAGTTATGGATTAAAAGTTCTTGGCCCAAGCCTAGCAGGAACTCACCAAGATGGAGCAACATACAATCGCTATAATTCAGGTCAAGACTGGAAAAATGATGATTTAGACGCAACAAGTTCGCAACAAATTTACCATGCATTTAGTTTGGGTTACCAAGTCACTCCTGATGTTCAAGTTTATTACTCTAAAACTTTTCAAGATGATTATAATGATAATATTCAATATGAAACTTATAATGCTGATGGATCAATTTACAAAATTAATGAAAGAGAAACTGGAATCAGCCACAATAATGAAAGAATAAATGCCTTTATCACTAATATATATTCAAACCAGTACTTTTTTGTCATGGCCAACATCTATTACGAAATTCCAACATCAGAATTATCAAAACAAGCCGATATGCAATACGGTATTGGAATTCAACCAACAATCGGTATTTTTTCTTCTGTTTATGGTCTTTATCATGGACTTCGCTTTTCACTCGCAAGGGATTATTACAAAAGACAAGAATATGAATATAAATGCGGAGGATTTACCTGTAATCAAAAATACCAAACATCTCGTCAAAGTATCTCAGCTTATATTGGCTATAATATTACAGACAAACTTAACCTTAATATGGAGCTCAGCTTTGACTGGGATCAAAAAGGTGATCAGGCTCAAGCACTTAATGAATTTAATAAAAACATGGATGATATTATTGAAATTGGCCCCAATTATTCCCTAACAAATAATATTTATCTAGGAGCAAGAGTCCAATATGCTCTTACAAACGCAGAAGCTGAAAAATCGGCTTTAATAGGAACAATGAATCTCAGTTTATAACTAAGATGCCTCATTGCTCAGTTTGAGTTTTCTCTATCATTAATGAGAAACGTTAGTAAAAAATCTTAAAATATTCTTAAGGTCATTTTTTTCAAAAAATAACTTAATCTCAAGTTATTGAACTCCGATAACTTATTAAATAACGGAGAATAATATGACCGAAATTGCCTATATCGATGATAATAAAGATTGCCTGCTTGTAGTTCAAAAAGCCTTTCACGAAGTAGGTATTAAAATCGATATTTATGATGATCCCATCCAGTTTTATCATATAAAAAAGCAATACAAACTAATCATCTCTGACTTTGATATGCCAAACCTCAATGGACAGGATTTTCTAAAGCTTATTAGAGAACGCCACCCCGGAGTTAAAACTATTATCTACTCAGGTATGGTTGAAGAAATAAAAGACCTCAATTTAGATATAGACTCATTTTTATCTAAACCAAGTCAATTTGAAAGCTTATTAAAAATAGCAAAGTTTCTACTCTATGAATATAATAACGAAAATAAACTAAAAGCTTAACAACTGGTTTTTGAACAATCTTCCTCAGTACCTTCTTCACAAATTTCTCGTCCAGAAGACTCACAAGTTGACTTCATAGCACAAATATCGCAAGCCGATTTTCCCATTAAACTTCCAATACCACCACACGAGCCCTTAATCACTTTATCAGAAATGATTACACCAACGGCCATTCCCATAAAAGCTATTAAAAAGACTGATATTGTTACTAATAATGTATCCATAAATATCCTTGTCCTATTGAGAAGTCTTCAAGTACTTATCAAAGTATGATGAAGCTTTATACACTATTTTATCACCTTCTTTAACCTGAAAAAACACTGCTAAACCATTTTTATCAGCAATGTCTAAACCTTTTTCAGCTCCCATACTCATTAAAGCTGTCGCCCATGCATCAGCATCTGCACAATAATCATGCACAACACTAACCGAAATAGTTTTATGCTCAACTGGCATCCCCGTATGTGGATCAATAGTATGAGAAAAAACTTTATCACCATACTTTAGATAGTTACGGTAACTCCCACTTGTGGCCATACTCTTATTTTTTAAAGGAACAACTTTGATTATACTGGCCCCTAAGCTTTCATTTGGTCCTTCAATTCCCACTTTCCAAGTCGTTTGGTCAGCTTTATGGCCTCGGGCCCTTAGTTCTCCACCTATCTCCACTAAGAGATTAGCGTATCCCTGATATTCTAAGAACTTAACTAGCTCATCCACGCCATAACCTTTGGCAATGGCCGAAAAATCTAACTCCATACCTTTGAGATAATAAAGTCTGTCATCTTTCACTTCTAATTTATTAAAGCCAACTTTTTTTATGGCCTGTTCAATGACTCTCTTTTCAGGAGCTGATTTAACTTTATGAGGTCCAAAACCCCATAAGTTCACTAAAGGAGCAACTGTCGGATCATAATACCCATAAGACTTTCTTGAAATGTTTTGAGATAGCTCGATAAGCTTTTTCATTGAGTCTGATATTTTAATTTGATCAAATTTATGTTTGTTGATTTTTGAGACTTCAGAGTCTTCAATATATGTAGAAAAGACTTGATTAAATAATCGTAAAAATTTATCAATATCTGCTTTAAGTTTTTCCTTACTCTCACTTGAATATAGCTGTACCCGATAATAAGTCCCCATAGTTTTTCCCTCTATAGAAACAAATTTTTTCTCTGAGCTACAAGCTATAAAAAAGAACAACAACAAAAAGGTTCCAGCAGACTTGTGGAGGTGCGGAGTGTAAAAAAAACTACGCATAGCTAAACCACAAGTCTGCTGGAACCTTTTAATATATTTATTAACCACCGAAATCATCTAGCATGATATCTTCTCTTTCTACACCAAGATCAAGAAGCATATTAATTACACATTGGTTCATAATTGGAGGGCCACACAAATAATACTCACAATCCTCAGGAGCAGGGTGATCTTTCAAATATTCATCGTAAAGAACATTATGGATAAAGCCAGTATATCCATCCCAATTATCTTCAGGTAAAGCATCAGAAAGAGCACAATGCCAAGTGAAGTTTTCATTTTCTCTCTGGATCATATCAAAATCTTCAACATAGAACATTTCTCTTTTTGATCTTGCTCCATACCAAAAAGTCACCTTACGATCAGTCTTAATTCTTTTAAATTGATCAAATATATGAGAACGCATAGGCGCCATTCCGGCTCCCCCACCGACAAACACCATTTCTTTGTCAGTGTCTCTAGCAAAGAACTCTCCAAATGGTCCTGAGATAATACACTCATCACCTGGTTTTAGATTATAAATATAAGAAGACATTTTCCCAGGAGGAACATTAGGTTTACTTGGGGGTGGAGTGGCAATTCTAACATTTAGCATAATCATCCCTTTTTCCTCAGGGTAATTGGCCATAGAATAAGCTCTCACAGTTTCATCATCTACCTTGGATTTATATTGCCAAAGATTATATTTATCCCAATCTTCTCGATATTCATCTTCAATATTAAAATCTTTAAAATCAATTTCTAATCCTGGAGGTCTTTCAATTTGAATAAAACCACCAGCTCTAAAAGGAACTGACTCACCTTCGGGAAGTTCAAGCACAAGTTCTTTAATGAAAGTCGCAACTGAGTCATTGGACTTAACTTTACACGTCCACTTTTTAACTCCAAAAACTTCTTCAGGGACTTCAACCTTCATATTTTGCTTACAAGTTACCTGACAGGCCAGTCTCCAACCATCTTTGGCTTCTCTTTTAGTTAAATGAGACATCTCAGTAGGAAGAACATCTCCTCCACCTTCCATCACCTTTGCCACACATTGCCCACAGGTTCCCCCTCCACCACAGGCAGAAGAAAGAAAAAGTTTTTCATTTGCAAGAGCACCAAGAAGTTTTTGTCCTGGAGAGACTTTCAAATCTTTCTCACCATTCACATTGATATTAATATCACCTTGAGGTACTAGCTTTGAACGTGCAATAAGAATCAATACTACTAATAAGAGTATGACTCCTGTAAACATTGCAACACCTAAAATTACTACATTCATTTTATTATCCTTTAATTAACTTTCTTAGAGAGAAATTCCTGCAAATGCCATAAAAACAATGGCCAGCAATCCACATGTCATAAAGGTCATTCCTAAACCTCGTAAACCTTTTGGAGGATCAGAATAATCCATTTTTTCAGTTATTCCAGCAAGTATAGCAATTGCCAAAGCCCATCCAACACTGGATCCAAATCCATAAGCAACAGACTCGCCAAAATTATAATCTCTTTCTACCATAAATAAAGACCCTCCAAGAATTGCACAGTTGACGGTAATCAAAGGCAAGAAGATCCCCAAAGAATTGTACAAAGCCGGGAAAAACTTATCTAAGGTCATTTCTAATATTTGGACCATTGCTGCAATAACACCGATATAAGAAATCAAACCTAAAAAAGAAAGGTCCACATCAGGGTAACCGGCCCAAGATAAAGCTCCTGCCTTCAAAAAGTAGGTATATAAAAGGTTATTTGCAGGAATCGTAATTGTCTGAACGACAATAACTGCAACACCTAAACCTAGTGCAGTTGATACTTTTTTCGATACTGCCAAAAATGTACACATCCCTAAAAAGAAGGCCAGTGCAAGATTTTCTATAAAAATTGCTTTTACAATTAAACTTAAATAATGTTCAAACATATCAACTGCTCCTACTCTTCAATTTGAGATGGGTCTTTTGTTCTTATAGCCCAAATAATTAAACCAATAATAAAAAATGCACTTGGTGGAAGTAGCATCAAACCGTTAGCTTGATACCAGCCACCATCTTTAGTTAAATCAAAAATGGTAAAACCTAAGAGTTTCCCAGATCCAAACAACTCTCTAAAAAACCCTACAACGATAAGAATAAAAGAGTAGCCTAAACCGTTTCCAATTCCATCAAAAAAAGATTCCACGGGGCCATTTTTCATTCCAAATGCCTCAGTTCTTCCCATTACAATACAGTTTGTAATGATAAGACCAACGTAAACGGCCATCGTTTTCCATTGATCATAAACATAAGCTTTTAAAAATTGCTCAGCGATAATAACCAAGGAGGCAATGATCGTCATTTGCACAATAATTCGAATAGAACTTGGTACATGATTTCTGATTAAAGAAACGCCTAAGTTAGCAAAAGCAATAACCATTGTAACTGCTGCACACATAACGAAAACATTTTTAAGCTGGACTGTTACAGCTAAAGCCGAACATATCCCTAGTATTTGTAAAGCAATTGGGTTATTTGAAATGATAGGTTCAACAACTAATTTTTTGATGCTCATATTATAACTCCCCAGCTTTAACAGTTTCTAATAATTGAGCATACCCATGCTCTCCAAACCAGTACTCAATAGAGTCAGAGACACCGTTAGCCGTAATGGTAGCTCCAGAAAGACCATCAATTTCATACTGACCTTGGCCTTGTCCCTTTACAACTTCTAAAGCAACTTCACCTTCTTCATTATAGATTTTTTTTCCAACCCATAAATTTTTCCACTTGGGATTATCAACTTCTCCACCTAAACCAGGAGTTTCACCTTGAGAATAATAACCAAAGCCTTTGACTGTATTCATATCAGGCCCTAAAGCAATAAAGCCATACATTGTCGACCACAGTCCTTTCCCCCACTGATTAAGAATAAGTGTATTAATTTTTCCTGTCTCATCTCTTTTTAAATAAACCTTAGCAAGTTTAGATCTACGAGATAAACCTGCAACATCTTTTGAAGCTGGTATCTTGACACTTTTCTTTGGATTTTTTGAAGCTTCAACCTGATTGAAGTCTTCAACATCTGCATTTTCAACTCTTTTACCTGTCTGCATATCAACAACAACAGTTTCGATTGATTTAAATGCTTGGTTAATATCATCGCCTTTTTCGATTAAGCCTGCACTCATCAAAATATTCTTTTTCATGTCCAACTCTGCATTTTCAGCTTGTTGTGGCCTTAGTGTCACAACAACAACAGAAACGAGAACGGAACAAACAAAACATAATAATCCGGCAACTACTAATGTTTTCACGGTTTGATTCTGCTTAGACATCTCTTGCCATCCTTCTTTTAATATTTTTATCAACAACAAAATAATCAATTAATGGTGCACAAGCATTCATAAATAAAATAGCTAGCATCCATCCTTCAGGATAAGCCGGGTTAACTACTCTAATCAGAACTCCAAGAACACCGATCAAAAATCCATAAATATACCTTCCTGTATTTGTCATAGCTGCACTAACTGGATCTGTGGCCATAAAAACGCAAGCAAAAGCAAAACCACCTAAAACTAAATGCCAAGCAGGTGTTAAAGCAAATAAAGGATTTGAATCACTGCCGATCATATTAAAAGTAAGGCTCATTAAAGCCATTCCAATTAGCATTGAAAGCATAATTCTCCATGAGCCAATTCCTGTTAAAATAAGATAGGATGCTCCCACTAAACAAAGCAAAGTTGATGTTTCACCCATTGAGCCAGGAATAAAACCAATAAAAGCATCATTCCAAGCGACAGTAATTGCATCTAGCCCACCAGCGGCTGCTTGAGCAAGTGGTGTAGCCCCGGTATAACCATCAACGGCAGTCCATACTGCATCTCCTGAAATTTGAGCTGGATAAGCAAAAAACAAAAAAGCTCTTGCGGTCAAAGCTGGATTAAAAATATTTTTTCCCGTACCACCAAAAATCTCTTTTCCAATGACAACACCAAAAATAATCCCAACAGCAACTTGCCACAAAGGTATTGTTGGAGGAAGGATTAACGGATACAATAAACCTGAAACTAAAAATCCCTCATTAATTTCATGCTTTCTTATAACTGAAAAAATTAACTCACAAGTCCCCCCTGCAATTTGGGTCACCAAAAAGACTGGGAAAAACCACATAAAACCATGAAAGAAATTATGAAGCATATTAGAGGGATCAAATCCCAGACCAATTGCTCTAATAAGGTCTGCTCTCCATCCTGTAGCTTCAAGACCTGCACTTGCCAAGGCATTGTTTGCTTGCAAGCCGGTATTGTATAAGGCCATAAGAACAATAGGTCCTAACGCCATAGCAACAGTAATCATTGTTCTTTTTAAGTCAATTCCATCTCTAACGTGAGTATTACCTTTAGCCGTCTCCCCAGGAGTGTAGGCAAAAGTATCAATTGCTTCATATAAAGGATAGAAAAGTTCAAACTTACCACCCTTATGAAAGCTCGGCTCTAATTTATCAAGGGTATCTCTTAAAAACTTCATTACCCCTCCTTCTCAATTTCAGTTAAATTCTCTCTCAACTTGATAGCAAAGTCATTTTTACAAGGGTCAACAAATGTACACAAAGATAAATCTTCTTCATCCAACTCTAAAGCTCCAAGCTTGACACACATATCTGTGTTCCCACTCATTAATGCTCTTGTTAAAAATGTAGGCAAAATATCTAATGGCATAACCTTTTCATATGAGCCAATTGGAACAATTGATCTAAGTGAGCCATTTGTATCTGTATCAAAAGCAAATTTCTTAGAAAAAAGTTTAGAGAGATAGATTGGCTTAACTGAAAACTTATCAAATCCAGGGCTATGCCAGCCAAGTAGTTCTCTGTGTCCACCTTCAGCTAATAAAGAGACTTGATTGTGAAAACGACCTAAATAGCCAAAACTATCTTTAGCATTTCTTCCACCGAAAACTGATCCAGAAATATATCTTACTTTATCAAATTTAACTTCATCCTTACAAAGCTCGTTAATTGCCGCTCCCATTCTGGTTTTTAAAAGCCTAGGGTTTTTCGCCGCTGGCCCGGCCAAAGCAATCACTCTATCTGTGAAGATTTCACCATTTTCAATCAGTTTACCCAGCGCAATAACATCTTGATAACCAATATGCCAAACAAACTTCTTCTCACCAACTGGATCTAAAAAATGAATATGAGTCCCTACCAAGCCTGCAGGGTGAGGGCCAGAAAACTCTTTCTTAGTTACACCCTCTTGAGGCTGAACTGTTGAGCCTTGAGCCGTACACAAGAAAACTTTTTCACAAAGTTTTTTTAAAACTTTAATACCTTTAGCAAAAGCTTCTTCATTATTTTTAATAATCAAAGCAGGATCTGGACTTAGGGGGTGAGTATCAATAGCTGTTACAAAAATTGAACTCGGTGTTTCATCGGGCTTCGCAACTTTAGAGAATGGTCTACGACGCAAAGCAGTCCACTGTCCTGACTCTATTAGTAAATCTCTAACATCTTGAGAGTTGTACTGTGATAAATCTGAACCTTTATAAGACTCAAAACTTACATGATCCTCACTCTCAACCTTGATAACCAAAGACTCAAAAGCTCTTCTCGCTCCTCGGTTAATCTCAAGGACTTCTCCAGCAACTGGGGCCGTATACTTCACTCCTACAGTTTTTTTATCAGAGTACAACAACTGCCCTTTTTTAACTTTATCTCCAACTTTAACTTCCATTGTTGGTTTCATTCCGACTAAATCATCACCCAACAGGGCAACTCGAGTAACTTTTGGGCCATCATCAATTTTCTGCTGAGGTTCCCCCTCTATAGGCAAATTAAGACCCTTTTTTAGTTTAATCATTGGTACAAAATCCTTTGTAAAATATTAAATTTAAATTTGGATATGCGTAATGAATATCATATTCTTAAAGATAATGACAATGAAAGTCAGCTCACTTGTTAAAAAAAATTAAGAAATTAATCTGTGCATAGGTTTTGATATATGAGTGTTAAAGAAAAAATCTTAGAGGGTAAATATAATTATTTTAATGAAGGCCATGTCTACACAGAAGAAATTTTTCATGTCGAGCGAGAAACAGGAATTCAAGGCAACTTTTTTTTTAACGCAGAGGTTTTAAGCCGTGTTAAAACTGGTGAATTTTTAAAAATATATACAGAATATGAAGTTAATAAAAACTTTGATCCTGTACACGTCAAAATTACTCGTCAACTGGGAGCTCAAACCAGTCAAGAAGACTTCTCAATCGATCTAAAAACCAAAGTCACTCATTATAAATTTACTTGTGATGAAAAGGAAAACCGCTTTGAAAAAATTCTTATGAGCACCCCTCATATTGCTGCTCCTTGTTTTCTTACTTCAATGATAATGGTTAACCAGAAAAAAATAGATCCGGTTCAACGAACACCATACACTCTCATCAGCTCAAACAATATCTGGAAATACAAAGGACCTTTTTTTGAACATGAGACCTATCTTGAACTTGAAGAACTAGAACCACAAAAAATTATTATTGACGGCAACGAGCTCAAAGCAACGCACTGCAAACTACTGCAAGTAGACTCAAATGGTTCTATTAATAGTGCTGGCCGAGATATTTGGTTAAGTAAATATTATTATATTCCTTATTTAGCTAAATTCGATAAAAATCTTGAAATTAGAATTGAAACGCTTAAAAACTTAGAAAGCAAAACAACTAATCAAATCTAAACTAAAAAATCTCTTGTTTGTGTACAAGCTTCCTCTAACTTAACCATTTGAATATCATAAGGGGCCATCATTTCTTTAAACGTTTCCAAGGTTCTTCCTTTCCAACGAGAAAGTCTTGAATCAGTAATAATTATACATCCTTTGTCACTCTCTCTTCGTAGCAATCTTCCCAATTTTTGATGCAGCGCTCTTGTTCTGTGAGCAAGAAAATAATCATTAAACTCATTTCCAAAATTAGCTTCATAAAATTGTCTGCGTTTTTGCGTCACTAAGTCTTGTCTTAAATCTGGAACCTTATCAATATATACAAATTCTAAATTATTTCCGGGAATATCAATTCCTTCTCCGAAAGACTCCATCCCAACTAAGATTCCCTTATCAGACTTTTTAAACTCATCGACAACATTTTGACCAAGGCCCTGGATAAAAACAGGAATTTCTCCTTCAAACTCTTTTAATAAAATCTCACAGGCCTTATCAAAGCGAACCCTGGCCGAAAATAAAAGTAGTGACCTTCCCCCTAGGTCTCTAATCAGGGGGACAATTTTTTCTAAGGTTAAAGGCACAAAGCTTTTGTCATATAACGAAGGCGTATCAGTACATAAATAAACTTTTGCCTGATTTTTGTAATCATAATTGTTTTGCAAAAAGAAGCCGCTTTTAAAACGTTTTTTAGCATCCAAGAGATTATATCCTGTCATCCATTCAACCTGGGGCATTCCCTTCGACCCATCATGATTCGCCAAAGTTGCTGAAGTAAAAACGACAGACTCAGCTGTTTTCATAACTTGATCATAAAAAATTTCTCCCACATTGATGGGGGCACTTATTAACTGATAGCCAAGCTCTTCATGATACTTAATAGAGCCAGACCTCTGTTCTGAATGCTCCAATAAATTTGTCAAAGTGCTCAAGGTATCTTCAACATGTGTCACAAATGACTCGAATAATGTAAAGGCTGTGATTTGGTTTTCTTCACTTAAAGTATTTAAATTCCACTTTGCCAATAGAGGAAAAACGACATCGTAAACGCCTTTAAAAATATAGCGTAATGAGTCGATATGATTAAAAATTCCAACTTCAACAGAATTATTCATCTTATCTTCAATAATCATTGGAAACTCATTCCAATAAATATCAGTAAATCTTGGTAATTTTTTTGCGTATCTCTCAATTAAACTTGCTAAGCCTTGGATATTTTCTTCAATGGCCTTAGCTGCAGAAGTCGTTTCAGACTTTACCCTTTGAACAATTTCTTTAGCCTTATCATCATCTCCCAAAAGATAATAAACAGGTGCTACCATAGAGGGCATATTTTTTGCGAATCCTTCTAGATCTGATTGAGTCACTTCTTGAGTAAAGGCTTGAGTTGATTCTCCCTCAAGCTTATGAGCTTCATCAATGACTATGTATTGAGGGCGCTCCATTGACTTGGGCCAAGATAAAAGTAAAGAATGATTACCAACTATAATATCTGCATCTTTTGATTTTCTTAAACCTTGAAAGTAAGTACAATTATGTCTATACGGACATTTATTGCCAGTGCAGGCCCTAAAGTCGACCTGAATCTCTTTGTCTTTATCAGCAAACTCTATAAATTTTCGTTTAAAGACAAAGGGAATGGACTCTCTTGTAATAATTTTTGAATAATCTTCTACTCTTTGATTATAAAAGAAGAGAGTTTCAAAATAAGCATGAGTAAGCCTTTCTGGAAAACTTCTCAAATCAAGCATACTTTCTTTTTGATTAGCATCATTTCGATACAAAAGTTCACAATAATGATTCTTGGACCCAACCAGTCTAATGACATTTAAATCATTCTTACCTAGTCCCAGCATTTTAAACATTAGAGGAATGTCATTTTCCATCGCTTGGGTCTGCAGAGCTTTTGTTCCTGTCGATATCATAACCTGCTGCTGCTGGCCTTTGGCCAACAATACGGCCGGTAACAAATATCCTAATGTTTTTCCAGTACCTGTTGGTGCTTGAATCAGGGCATGCACTCCATTAGCAAAAGATTGACCAACTCTTAAGGCCAGTTCCTCTTGAGACTTTCGATATTTATAGGCTTGAAGCTCATTCTGAATATGAGTTTCATCTCGAAGAATTTTTTTAATCTTCTCTCCTGAGAACTCCCAAGAAGATGTATTTGATGAGTAAGGACTTATTTCTCGCTCAAGATGTTTTTCTCTATAATAAAGATAAGCCTCTTCGACATCAAAATTTATTTGCTGTGCTATCTCAATCAATTCACTTTGATCTAGCTGAAGAAATTGTTTAAACCAAAACTCTTGAGTAGCAAAATTCTCTAATTGTAAGTTTAAAAAAGCTTCAAACTCTTTATCCCTTTTAACTAAATAAGTTGCCAAGAGCATCACTCTTAAAAGATCCTTTGAATCGGCCAGTCCACGATGCTCTTCTTTCGTTGCAATTTTTAAATCTATTAAGAAACTTTCTAAATTGAGTGAACTTCTCTCAGGAAAAATAAGAGCAAGAAAAAAGATAGAATCTTGATATGTCTCACCTTCCCTATCCAGAGCTAAGGATTCAAAGTACTGACTTAAAAACTTTTCTTCAAATTCTGCGTTATGCGCAATTAAAGCATGCCCATCAAGACTTAATAATTCAGGCTCAACCTTAGACCAATGCGGAGCTTTATCAATTTGAGCTTGCTTAATTCCCGTCAATTTTTGAATAAACTGAGAAAGTTTAATATCAGAGTAAACTAAAGAAGAATACTCTCGAACAAGTTTTGTCCCATCAAACTGCAAAAAACCAATATCAATTATATTATCATATACAGCATCAATTCCCGTCGTCTCAATATCAATTAATGCCCATTGTCCAAGTTCTGCCATCTTGCCTTCCTATAGATTATTTGGAAAAATAACCCTACAATCTTACTTAAGGATAATCAAATGTCATCGGCCATATTTCAGGTTCAATCTTTTCTTATCGTCATGCTCATGATTTATGGTGTTTACAACCGTAAAATTCGCTTCAAACATGTTAAGATCATGAAAACCGTCATTATCTGGGACCTCTTGCTAGTTGCACAAATTGAATTAACGAGAAGTGCAGTTCTCAAAGCATCAAAAGTGGTAAGTAACCCAGCAATACTAAATATTCACGTCAGTTTAGCCGTAAGCACCGTCATTTTATACGCCTTCATTTTTTATACTGGTAATAAATTAAACAAAGGTGATGAAAAAATTCGAAAATGGCATAAACCACTAGGCTTTGTCACATTGACGACACGTATCCTAACCCTTATAACTAGCAACCTAATATAAGAATGAGGTAGCAATGAATCCACTAGAAGAGGTAAAACAACTTATTGAAAGTAAACTTGATGACTCACAAGTTATCGTTGGTGATCTCACAGGAACACTTGATCATTTAGAGATTCTTGTCATAAGCGATCAATTTAAAGGAAAAATGCTTTTAGATCAGCACCAGATGATCATGGATATTTTAAAAGAAGACTTAAAAGATAAAATTCATGCAGTAAAAATCAAAACAATGACAAAAGAAAAATATGCACAACAAGGATAGCTAAGATGGAAGAGAACAACCCTTTTAAAATTTTAAATAAAGACATAGCCTCAACAAAAGAATTTCAAGCAACACAAGCAACGGGAGAACTTAAAGATAGAATCGAAACGATTATTGGTAGTGACAAACTCGTTCTTTTTATGAAAGGAAATTCAGAATTTCCTCAGTGTGGATTCTCTGCAAATACAGTTGCAATTCTTAAGCATTTAGGGGCCAGCTTTACAACTTTTGACATTTTACAAGATATGGATATCCGTCAAGGCTTAAAAGAATACTCTAATTGGCCGACATATCCACAACTTTACTTTGAAGGAAAGCTTCTTGGTGGGAATGACATCATTACAGAAATGTTTGAAAGTGGTGAATTAAAAGAATTTTTTGATGCTAATATAAAATGAATGCAACTCAAGGGGTCATAGGTAAAAACATTGACCCCAACAAGCCTATTCACATTATTGGCGCCGGCATCAGCGGTTTACTTCTTGGGTATTTTTTAAAAAAAGAAGGCTTTAACTTCACTATCTATGAAAAAGAAAAAAATATAGGTGGTAAAATTGGTACAAAAAAAAATAAATATGGTTTGGCCGAAAAAGCTGCCAATGCGATATTCACCAATGATGATGTAATTGAACTGCTTGATGAAATAAAACTTTCTTATTATCCAAGTGCCAAAAAATTAAAAAAGATTATCTGGAGAAAAAATAAAATATTTTCTCCTCCTGTTCGACCTTGGGAAATGATTAAGCTTATCCCACGGCTTTTTAAAAGACCTCCTTCATCATATGATATGAGCGTCTATAACTTTTTTGAACCCTTCTTAGGTAAAGAATTGTGCTCAGAAGTCCTTGCACCTGTTATGGCCGGAATCTATGCTGATGACATTAAAAACCTACACTTTCTTAGTGTTTTTAAAACAACTAAACAATATTCTAATTATTTATCTTTTTTTTTAGAGCTCAAGGGAAGAAAGCAAAAACAAAAATCAAAGTCCATGAGTGTTAGTTTTGAATTTGGAATGCAAAGCTTTATCGATAAGCTTTACTCGATTCTTAATGACCATATAAAAGTAGAAAAATGCATTGAGAAGATTACAGATATTGAAAATACAATTATCTGTACTGATGCCCAACAAGCTTCAGACTTAACCAAAGAATATCCCACTTTCTCAAATCTTTTAGCACAGATTTCTTATTCACAAATAACAACTGCAACCTTAATAACTAAAAAAGAAATTTCATTCCTTAAACAAGCCTTTGGCATTCTTTTTCCACCAACATCAAGCCAATTTAATAGCCTAGGAATTTTAAGTAACTCTGAAATTTTTCCTAAAAGAGTATACCAAAACTCACATTCTTATACTTTTATTTTAAAGGGTACTAATCATATCGAAGAAAAAATAGAAAAAGATCTCTCTACACTGGGTCAATACCAACTTAATCAACAATTTGAATGTTTAGAGAGCTCGAGTTGGCCACGTGCGATTCCTCGCTATAATCTTGAGCGCTATCAGGCCATACAAAAGCTTTCAGCTGAATTAGCTCAAAAAGATATTTCATTAGCTTTTTTTGGAAATTACACAGGAAATATCAGTATAAGAGAAATATTGAGTTCAGCAAAAAGTTTTTCTCAACAACTAGTCTTGCTTAACAACTCTCAATAAATAATCGCCAAAATATTTTTTCTGATCCTTAAATACCTTAAGTAACTCGTATCCTGTTTCGTCGGCTAAGGACTGTATATCCTTATCAGAGTACTTATGTGAATACTCCATATGTATAGGCTCAAAAGCAGCAAAAGAAAATTTCTTTTTCAAATAAGAGATATTTACTAATTGGTCCTCCATCGAAATTATATAACTCTCCATTGCGCCTAAACGTGGATTATAAGTCCCAAAATGCTGAAACTTAGAGATATCAAAATTTGCACCCAACTCATTATTCATACGAGTTAAAACATTCAGATTAAATCTACTTGTGACTTTTTCTTTGTCATTATAGGCGTCCAACATAACATCAATATCCTTTTTTTGATCGGCACCAATAAGCAAAATATCTCCTTCAGAAAGTGCACTCCACATAACTCTCAAAAAAACAACTGATTGAGTACGATTAAAATTTCCAATATTAGATCCAAGAAATAAAATAACCTTTGGACCACTACGATGCTCGTTAACCCAATTTAACCCTTCAACATACTCTCCGGCCACGCCCCATATATCTAACTGAGGAAACTCTTCTGAGAACTGCTCAGTAATCCCCTCAACAGCAGAAGGCGAAATATCGATGGGTAAATACTCTATTTTTTTATTTTGTTTCAAGACTTCTTGCAAAAGAACTCTTGTTTTTCTTCCATCACCTGCTCCAAGCTCAATTAAAGAAAACTCATCAGGAAATAACTGAACAATATCTGTTTTATTAAGATTAAAGACTTCGAATTCACACTTAGTAGGATAGTACTCTTGTGTCTCTGTGATCTTTTGAAACAGCTCACTTCCTTTTTTATCATAAAAATATTTTGAAGCTAAAAACTTAGGTTTTGATGAAAAGCCAGTAAGTACATCTAAAGCAAACTGATCGCGTAGCGTATCTTTTTTACTATTTTTAATTGAGTCTAGTATTTGGTATTTCATAAACTCTCCTTTACAAGTTTCATTCCAGAAAACATCCACCTTTGATCTGGATAAAAAAAGTTTCTATAAGACGCTCTATAGTGACTGCGAGGAGTATAATAAGAACCTCCTTTTAAAACTAGCTGATTCAGCATAAACTTTTCATTGTATTCACCCAATGCTCCCTTTGGTTTTTTATATCCAGGGTAAGCTCTATAATCAGAATTCGTCCACATCCATAAGCAGCAAGAGTTTTCCTCTTCATCTTTACTCAATAAAAGTTCGAGTTGATCTTGGGAAGGTAATCTCAATCCCTTCCAGTTAGCATAGGCACTGGCTTCATAAAAGCTTATATGTTTAACAGGAGAATCCAAGTCCATTTCCATCAATCCATTAAAATCATATTCAAACCACTGTCCATCCCGTTTAACCCAATAAAGAGGGCTACAAAGCTCTCCTTGCTTAACTTTTTTATATCCATCGCTAAACCAAAGATGATGATTTTTATAATCACCAGACTCAACAAACTCTAGGTAGTCTTTATTAGAAACAAAGCCTTTCATAATAGAAAAGCCCTTCATATTTTTCTCATGTCTGGGTGTCTCATTATCATAACAAAATTGTCCGTCCTCATAATTAAGACCGATCATACATTCTTGATCTTCAAAATGATAAAATTGAGTTGAATCAGCTCTTTTTTTCTTTGGGAAAGCAGGAATACTTTCACAGGTTGGAAACAAAGGGTTAGTAAAAAAGTTTAATTTGACATCCATACAGATAAGTTCTTGGTGTTGTTGTTCATGATGAATACCAATCTCAATAATTTTTTTATCTTTCTGTGTCAGTTCTTCCCAAAACTTCTCTATATATTTATCCACATGCTCTCTATAAGACTTAATTTCACTAATTGTTGGTCTTGAAAGTAATCCTCTCCTCGATTGCTCCCAAAAGTCCCCTACGCTTTCATAATAAGAATTAAATAAAAAATGATAACGAGAATCAAAACTTGTATAGGAGTCTTTATGTTTAAGCACAAACTCTTCAAAAAACCAGGATGTATGGGCAAGATGCCACTTTGGTGGAGAAACAAAATCATAAGTTTGAACGACAAAATCTTCTATTTCTAAGGCTGAACATAAATTGAGAGTCTGAAGACGTGTTTCTAAAAAAAAATGAAATAAGTCTAAGTTCTTCTTGTCTTTCATGTCAAAAACTTAGCATCAAATCCTAAACATGAAAAATAATTTCACCTAAACACAACTAAAAAAGAAAACCAAAGCCCAAAGTCAACGAGGTATTTGTTCGCTCTAATGTTGCTAACTCAGTCAGCTTTAACTCATCTTTGCCTTGAGTTGCCTTGCTTTCAAAACTATCCTGGCTGTAACTCACTGCATCAACCGCTATAGTAGCTGCTGTCTTTTTTGTAAAATTATAAAACCTTAAACCAAATGAGACCATATTAATATTTAACTCTTCAGTATATTCAATTTCGAAACTACGAGCATCTAAATTTTCATCTTCATATCTTAAAAAATATGTATTCACACCATTCTCATAAAATGATCCAATAAAAACCTGAATTTTATGATTATCATAATAATAATTGTAATTTAAACTCACACCAACTTGCCCAAAATAACCTGAAACTCGATCAACGGAATTAAGACTTTTTGTCGCTCCTTGCTCGTATAAAGCCTCTTCACCGGCCATCCCACCTAAACCGATAGTAAAACTTGCTGAAAACATTCTCTTACTAAAAATTTCCTTTTCATAGGCCACAGTTAGCCTATGTTGAAATATATCTGATGTTTTATCAAAGCTTCTAAAGTTAACATCGTCAGACTTCTCTTGGTGTATAATATTATTTTTAATAAAATTATATTTCAATTGAATTTTAGATGTAGGAATAAGCTCAACCTCATTTGTTGTTTTTGCCCAAGATATTTTATTCCAAGTGCAAATGATGGTGACTAAAAATAGTATTCGATCTAGTTTCATATTTATAATCTCATCAACTTTAAGCTATCTCTTCTTAAATGTTCTTTTAAAAAGTCATCTTTCTTTTTTGCCAGTATCATAAGGTCACTTAAATACGCTTGGGCCCTTAAGAGTTCATCAAGTCTCCACAGTTTCGTCTGAGATAAAATTTGTTTATCATATTTTGTCATTCTACTTTTTTTCTTTAAATAACTAGGATCTGAAATTTTTTGCAAATGAGACTGTAAAAAATAAATAAGTCCAAATAACTCATGGCCTGCGTCCATAGAGTTTAAAAGTTTATCATAAAACTCTTTCATTTGTTTTCCTCCAAAGAGTCTGCCCATCTCAAAATGATCAAATTTAAGTTGAGGAATAAAGTTTTTAATTTGATCAATATCTACTTCTTTTTCGTTTGGATAATTTATCTTTATTTGGCTCAGTGCTTGGTAATAATTTTGAATCGAAAAAGCCAATTTATCCTTTAAAAAGTCTTTCGCTCTCATCGTTAAATAAACACCGATGTGATGAGCTAAAAAATATAATAATTGATCTTCTTCCCAAAAAGCTGGTGATTGAATTAAAACAGTATGAACTCGATTTGAGCCATGTTTTTGTAAACTTTTGAAAAACTTTTCTTCTTTATTAAAACTCAATAAAAGTGAGCGATTATCCAGGATGAATTCATCAGCGTTATCAAGAATAAAGCTTTTAACCTCTGAAGCTATATCCTCCGCCCCCAAAACAAGATATGAATCTTGATTCCCAAACAATCCAAAAGATTTAAAATTATCTTCTAACCAAGCTAAGCTTAGTTCACTAGCAAGCATAACGTTGAGTTTAGACTCATAGAACTGGGAATATTCAAGTCGACTCTTAATCAACTTAAAGGCTAAGGGATCAAAACAGAAAAAAGCATTAATCCCATCCTCAAGCTTTAGCTGTGGATGAGCTTTTAAATAATCCCATATTTTCCATTTAGAATGCATAAAGAATCATATCCTGAAAGCTACGTGCGGCTTGCTCGGCCATATTTTTTAAAGCTAATTTTTGAATACCTCGGTTTTGCGTTCCTAAAACCTCAAGACTTCCACTTTGAAACTCTTTAAGATTAAAATTTTCACTTAGAAAAATTCTTTCATTAAAAATCACTTTAGAAGTAATAACGCCTTCCACAATATTTTTTTGAAAAAACTTTATCTCTTCCTTAGTTGGGTGTTTGATAACAATAATTTTTAAACTCAAGTTAAGCTGACTTACACTGGGAACGTAGAAGTCCTCACGCTTTTCTCCTAAAACATCATCACCATAAGTACTTTTTACCCTTTTAGAAGCCTCCGTTGATATCGCTTCTTTTTTCTTTTCAGGCGACTCAATAATTCCTACTAAAACAGCGTCTGCAGGGCCTGTTGTCACTAGACGTAACCCCTTAAAATCAAGTAATGTTTTATAAATCTCACGAGTAAAGTCGCCACTTACTGATGAGAAACTACTATGATTATAAAACATAGGGACTTTTAAGGTCTTGATTCCGTACTGAGAAAAGGGATTAACTTTATTTTGCAGGCGATATCCTGCACATCCCATGAGAAATACTAATAATAACAAACTTATTTTCATATGACTTACTTACTCTATATTTAGCTAACAGACAAGAATGACTTGGTGCGCACACCTCCATTATTCACAATCAATGCCGACCATGATAAAAATAATTATGTCCAACCTAAAACCATTAATTGATATTTTAGGTCATGATGATGAAACACAAGAGCTTTATACATCTGACCAAAAAAAAAGATATTTTCGTTCTCAAAAAGGGCCATATAGTCGTCAAAAAGGTTTATTTAACTTTTTACAGTTAATAAAAGAATGGGAAGTTATTGTGGGAAAGCTCATGGCCCAAAATACAGTCCCTTTAAAAATTAAAAACAAAATTCTTTACATTAGTACGAAACACTCTATTTTTGCCCAAGAACTAGGTTTTTTAAGTCCTGAAATTCTTCAAAAAATTAAAAAACAATATCCTGAGCTTGAACAACAGGTTCAAAAAATTAAATTCGTTCATTCAAATTTTTCTGCGGAGCAGTTTTCATCTGAAAAGGTACAGGCTAAAAAGCAAACACAAAAAAGAAAAACACTTCATCCTTATTCACCTGAATATCGTGCTAGGCAAGCCAAAGCTCAAAAGATGTTTGAACATATTGATGATCCTGAGATAAAAAAAATACTTTGTGACTTCATGCTAACTTGTAAATAACAGACTTCTGCAGAAATTTCTTTTCTATTATGACCCCTTGTTCAACGGCTTTACGAAGGTAAGATAAATTCTTTCTCCCCAAAAAATAAGCCTCTCCTTTAGATTTAAGAGCAGACTTCATAAATTGAAGTAAATTAAAAAAAGATATTTCATTCCAAACATGACAAATTCTTTTTTCATTTACGTATGGCAAACGAACAGTTCCTTCAATATAAAATGGAGGATTACAAAGAATCAAATCATACTTTATAGCGGTTTGAATATTTTCAAAATTATCAATCATAACTCTAGAGTCTATTTTTTTATTGAGTAAATTTATATTTTTTTGTAAACAATGACGAAATTCTGGTTGTCTCTCAATAAAATCAACGTAAAGTTTTCCTTTAAAATTCTGTGCAAACTCAAGCCCAACGACACCACATCCAGCACAGATATCCAAAAGAGAGACCGATTCTTTATGGTCAAATAAACCAGCTGCAAAATGAGCAAGCTCAATAGAGTCTCGTGAAAAATGATAAAATTCAGGTTGCGAGAATTTGAGACTCATCGTTTAATATTTAATGCTTCTATCACAAATTTTTCTTTTATATCACCTAAACCGATCAACTCCTTTAGGCAAAATTCTAAACACTTTTTATTCTTAAATTGTTTTAAAAACAAGTTCCTCTTTAAGTTAACAAGAAGTCCCAACTTTTCACTGGTATGTGCTCGGTACGTTTGATAAAAAATTTGGTCTTGGAGCAACCTAAAATATAAAATTCTATGATAGACTCTATTCGATTGTCTTAGCTTCTTCATATCACGTAACAAGTGATCTTTTTTATAGTCCTTTAACCGATTCATTCCTCGAAGAAATAATAAATATTCAAAATCTCCTGCCAATAATTTTTCTGAAACATGTGAATTTTGAATATAGTGCTCATATTCTTTTTGTCCACTTTCCTTTAAAATAACAACAGACCAAACATAAGGAAATTTCAGTCCATATAAAACAGAGTTGTATTTTTTCCTGATTGCCACCATACCTTTATCAAGATGAAAGGAGTCACTTAAAGAGTCAGAGAATTGCTCACTTGTACCATAGAATAAATAATATTTTAGATTAGTAAGTATTTTTGAATCCTTCAGCTCTTTAGCTATTTTTTTATAAATATTTTCAAGATGGCTTTGTTGCTCTTCTATTGGCAGAGTTGAAATATCCGAGCTAAAGGCATGGGCCATGAGTTCGCGATTCATAATTTCACTTAACAATTTTTCAGTACGTGCTGTATTTCCTGAAATCATATAAATATATGCTTCGGCTAACCGGGCCAGAATATTATTGTATTGACTTAAATTTTGAAGAAGCTGATAAGCTTTTTCATAACTATATTTAAAAGTAAAAACGTCTTCAAAAACTTTTAAAAATTCTACGGCTTTATCGCTTTTTCGTTGAGGTTCAACATGGCTCCATTGTTTTTTTGTAAGTTTAATTTCAATATTTTTAAAATCAATTTTTTTTGCTTTATCATTTCTAAACTTGTTATAACAATTAAAAAATAATTTTCTTTGTTCTGAACTCACTAAAAAAATAGCATAAAATAAATTTTCTAAGCGTGCTAAGTTTTCTTGACAATCTAATTCATCTTGTTTCATTTTTGTTTGAAAATATAGGCCAAAAGGAGTGAGAATCATTCTCCCCTCAAAGATATCTGACTCAAGATTTGAAAAGTTTAACCATTTTTTTTTTTAGGGCTTTCTAAGTAAGTTTGTGCATAAGACTTTGGAATAAGCTCAATTGAGACATTTTGATTAATTTCTCTTAAAAGCTCTTCTTTATAATAAAATGAAAGAACAGCAATGATTAAAAACAAAAATGCTAAGAGATATAAAGAAAAAAGGCTTAAATTAAATTTTTTTTTATTAGCTCTTTGCTCATTGCTATCGACTTCTTTTCTGGTTTTCCCCGCTTTTATAACAAAAGACTCATTGGGCGGTGTTTTTTTTTCTTTGTTGTGATCTGACTCATGCTCAATTTCTTGATCTTGTCCATCTTCACCCAACTCATTCTCTTCTGACTGCTTTAAATCTAACTCAATATCCTTAGGAGGAAAATCTGCTAATTCAACTGGTTCTGCCTCCTGAACGGGATTAAATCCTTGCTCTTGTGCGCTTACAACATATTTTGCAATAAGATCTTGTTCTCTTACATAGACCCAATAACCATTTCCAGAGCAAACCTCATCATCACCCTTAATAGTTCCATTTGCAATAAGCTCCTGTATTTTTTCCTTCGTCACAGGACCTAATATATGATTGTTCTTTGTTCTAATTAACCAAACTCTATTCATTTAAATTGCCAATCCAATAAGTCCTGCCAGATCTTCATCTGTAAATCTCAAACCAGCACTAAAAGTATAAACATGATATCTACTTGCCCTTCCAATATCCTCTGCAGTGGCTTTTGCATGTAAGACATTCCACAATCTTATTTCGGTTGAGAATCTTAAATTCGCCCCAATATCTTCCCTGTAGTCATAGGCTTCAAGTCCAGCTCTAAAGCCATACTGAGGAAGTTTATAATCAAAGCCGAGCCCTCCAGTTGACTCGATTAAGCCGGCCCTAAGAGAATAATTTCCTAAGTCACGACCAATTTGTAAATTAAAACGATATTCAGAAGTATTGACTTCTGTTTCATCTTTAACAACAGGAGTTCCTCCATCGACAACCGTAGTCGTAGTTGTTTTTCTCTCAAGGCTTGTTACATCTCCAGAGATTATTCCAAATCTAAAAAACCTTTCTGGGCCTGGCATAAGATCTAGCTCCGCCTCTGTTTTAGAACCATCGTTATTATTAACACCACTAAAAATCGAAATCTCCGTTTTAAATTGATTCACTCTACCAACAATTTTATTCACACCTGAAAGAGTCTCATTAACTTTATCTATAACTTCTTCATCTCTAAGTAATTTACCGACAGTTCCTTTTCCTGACTTAACATCGGCCATTATCGTTCTCAAATCTCCCATCGCAATATCAACTTTATCCAAAATAGGACCGACTTGTTCAAGATCATTCATAAAAGAATCTTCTTGATAACGATCTGTCTCATAAGCTAACTGCTCTGAAACTTTTCTTAAATTTTCTACAACTTGCGCTATTTTTTTATCATTAGTTTCCAATATATTTTTGAGAGATTTAGAAATATCATTGGCATTATGACTAAACTCATTAATTTGACCTACTATTTGTTTAATTGCATTTTGATTATCATCTGTGTAAAGAGAGTCCTTAATCACTTTAGTGATGACCTTAACATCCTTTAAAATTTCAGAAGCATTTTTACTGAGTTGCTCAAAACCAGCTCCACTTTCATTAGAAATCATTGAAAATTCTTTTAAACGAGGTGCCTCTGGATTTCCTAAATAAATATCAATATACTTATCACCTAAAAACCCAACGCTTTTAATTCTTAGTTTTGAATATTGAGTAATTTTAATATCTTTTAAAATTTCAAATTTGACTAAAGCTTGAGAGCCACTTAATTCTATTGCCGTAATTCTTCCTGCTACAATACCTGCAACTTTTATCGAAGACTTTTCATAAATTCCGGTCGCATCATTTAAAATTGTTCGATATTCAATAAACTCACCAAATGTTGCTTTATTTGCAGTAATCTGGATTGAAACAATAACCAAAGAGCCAATTGCCATTAAAGTTAATAAACCAACTTTTAACTCGTTCAAAAACTATCCCCGTGTTTATATTTTTGTGGATAAAAATTTAATATTAATATTGTAACTCAAGAAGATAAAATTGCTAGAGTTTAGTCAGTTTTTCAAAATAAAACTCTTTACTTAGAAAGTTCAAGAAACTTTTGAATAACAGGATTTTTTGATTTTTTAAAATCTTCAACAGAAGAGTGTTCCACAACTCGTCCCTTCTCCAGAAAAGCGATATAGTCGGATATTCTCAAAGTTGCTGCAATATCATGTGAGATAATCACTGAAGTCATAGGAATATGGGAGTTGTTTTGATGTGTCCGCTTAATTAAATTATCTACCATATGAGTTGTAATAGGATCCAGACCCGTCGTGGGCTCATCATATAGCATTATTTTTGGTTCTAACGCCAAAGCTCGAGCTAAGCCTACTCTTTTTCTCATCCCTCCAGATATCTCTGAAGGAAGTTTATAAAAAGCATGATCTTCAAGTCCAACTTGTTCCATTAAATTTAGCACTTTTTGTTCAATCTCTGCCTTGGACATTTTAGTGAATTCTTTCAAAGGAAAGGCAACATTTTCAAAGTTGGACATAGAGTCAAAAAGAGCTGAATACTGAAAACTCATTCCAAAGTTGGTGCGAAATTGTCGGATTTCTTTTTCTGTCATTTTTGACAAATCTTGACCAAGAACTCTTATCTCTCCTTCTGTTGGGTGATAAATTCCCAAAATATGTTTCAAAATAGTCGACTTACCCGCTCCGGAAAAACCAAGTAAAGTTGTAATTTTTCCTTCATGAATTTTAAAGTCTAAATGATCTAAAACAGTATGCTCGCCAAACTTCTTGCTTACATGATTAAACTCAATTGTCATTTTATCATTCACATCATTCATTTATAAAATCTTTGTTAGGATAGCCGTCAAAAAGAAATCTACAACTAAAACGATAATCATTCCCCACACAACGGCCATATTTGTACCTTTTCCTACTCCCTCTGCACCGCCTTTAACTGCAAAACCTTGATAAGTTCCAATAATAGCAATTAAATAGCCAAAAACCGCGGCTTTAATAAGCCCCTCAACCACCATTGTCACTGTCATAAAATCACTTACTTTTGAAAAATACATAACTTCATCAATGCCTAAGACCTTGGTGCCAATTAGCCAAGAACCAGTATTTGCCACTAACATATAAATTGCGGCTAACATGGGCATAGTCACAACTGTTGCAAAAATTTTAGGTACTGCTAAATATTGGATAGAATTGACCCCCATCACTTCTAAAGCATCAACCTGTTCTGTTACTTTCATAGAACCTATTTCAGCAGCCATTGCGGCTCCGCACCTTCCCGCGACAACGAGTCCACTTAAAACAGGTGCTAGTTCTTTACAAACAGCAATGGCAACAATCGGCCCAACAAAAGAGTCAACGCTAAAAGCAGTAAAACCTAAATATATCTGATAAGCAAAAACCATTCCGGTAAAAGATGAAGTCAAAAGAATAATAAACAAACTTTTGTTTCCCATAAAAACCATTTGCTCAAAGAATAATTTTGCACGAAAAGGCGGACGCAAAAACCACATAAAAGAGTGATACATATACAAGCTAAGACGACCTAAAGCTGGAGTGACATCCAAAACGATCCCGCCTAATGCTTTAATCAAATTTTTAATAAAATTCATCATATAGTGATTGTATGCAATTATTTAAGATATCGTCTAGAAACTCTAGGAGTTATTGCCGTAAAAACTTGATAAATAGTTGTTCTAAAGCTATCGGCCAAGTTTCGCACAGAGTTTTCACTCTCATCCCAAAAAACAAATCTATCAGATTCGCAAAAACCTGCTGGCAATTTTTCAAAAAAAACGGCAACCATATCCATATTCACTCTTCCTAAAATTTGGGTTTTAACACCACGAAAATCAAAATCTCTGCCAGAGTAATATGTTAAGATTCCATCCCCATAGCCCACAGGTAAATACACTAAATGGCCATTTTTGCCACAAACATGACTGCCATAGCCAACAGGTACACCTTTATTTATCTTGTTTATTTTAAGAATATTTGTACTAAAACTTGAAATCGTCTGACCTGGCCATGAAGAAAAAGGAAGAGTTTTTCCAGCATACATCATTAATCCTGGCCTCACATGACTTTCTGCTAAGGAAAAACCTTGCTCTATGGCCCCCGAGTTGGCACAACTGGTTTGCTCAATACTTATACCTGCTGTTTGTAATTGTTGCTTGAGCTTTAGGAATAACTGATATTGCTTATGAGTTTTATCACCATCTCTTAACTTTAAATAAGAATTCCCAAAATGTGTCATCAAATGAAATATCTGTCGTCTATTATGTTTTTTTAATAAACTAATTATTTCATTTAATTCTTGCTCATGCACTCCTAGTCGATTCATTCCTGTATCAAGCTTTAAAACCAAGGGAGAAGAGTCAAAGTCTTTATCTTCTAAGAACATTTCCAGCTGCACTTTATGAGCAATGACTGGTAAAATATTTAAGTTTAAATAGGCTTCTTTAGCTGCTTTTAATTCCAAATTGAGATCACTAAAGACCCACAAGTTGCATTCTAAGTGAGGAAGATTCCTTCTTATAGCAATCGCTTCCCCTACAGAAGCACAGCCAAAATTTTTAATTCCTAATTCGACAGTTGCAAACTCTACTATGGGTAAAAGGCCATGTCCGTAAGCATCTGCCTTGACCATAAAAATAATTTCGTTATCTGGAGTCAAGCCTTTAAGATGTTCAAAATTTTTTGCTAACAAATCTAATCGAACTTCAAATGATGTTTCTAAACGCATAATAAATCAAACATCAATCAAGTTTTCTTTAGCCGGTGTTTTTATTGCCGAGTTTTTATGCATAAAACTTGCAGGCCCTTCACGTAGTTGCCGTAAAACATTTACTGATGAAGGAGCTACAAATCGAATATCAGGTGCTATATCTGAAGAAATAACTAATGAACTCTCCTCAAAATACTTCCATAACTGAAAGTCTTCTACAAAGGTTTTAACTTTGAGATAATCTGTTTCAATAAAACGTTTATCAATATTAATTAAAAAACAATCAACCCCATAGTGAGCAATCTTATAATTTCCACTCAAAACCTTATCCATTTGATGATAAAAATCAGCAGCAAAAGCTTTCCAATAAAAACGATTGCCATGTCTTTGCTTGACTAAAGAGACAAGACTTGAAAAATCGACTAAGAGTGTCCTGTGTTCAGAGGAGACTTTATGAAATTGTTGATCATCCAAAACCTGAAAGGCTTCAAAAATACTCTCACGGTGAGAGTCTCGGTGCGACTGAGTAAGTTCCTTCAATTGAACTCTTCTGTACTCAGAAGAAAGACCCCTTTCTAAAATATCCCAACTTAATTCGCGTTTAAACTTTCCAACAATAAGAATATCTGAAAACTTCTTAACTCCAGTTATACGAATAAAATTAACATCGGCCCCAATTAAATCATAGGCGACATCATAAACTAAAGCTTCAACCTTTTCGTCTATTCCATCCTCATGAGGTTTATCCAGCCAAAGATCAGGTAACTCAAATAACTTACCAAGACTTTGCTGGGTAGACGAAAGTTTTTGTGATGTTTCATTAAGCTCATAAACTCCAAACTGCTCACACTCTTTCCAATCTGAAAAACACCGAATAAGTCTTGAAATAAATTGGTCTTTAGAATTCACTTCTCCAAAAGACAAAGCAAACTCTTTAACTAATTTTAACTGTTCCAATTTAAATTGATGCTGTTCATGCTCAATAAGTTGCCTCTTTGATCGAGCTTTAAGTCTTTTCACCCTCTCTTGTAAATCTTGGGCGTAACTTTCAAGTTTGATTTCTTCTTTACGTCTATACAAAACTGATCGCAACTGGCTTACTAAATTTAACTCCGCTTTGATATACCCATAATGATCAAGGTCATAAGTTGACTTCAATAAAGCTTGAGTTGATTCTTTATAATAAAAAGCTAATTTTAAACTTTTATTCTTAATCTTTTTATGTTGTCTAAGCGATAATTTACCCTGAGACATTTTTTTTACATCAACTAAGCAGAGTTCTGGAGTATATGTATTAAGAGAAACCCACATTTCATCTAGGTCTTGATAATAATGAGCAAAAATTCCAAGTTCCCTTAAACCATCAGAAACAATTTTTGCCTCAGAAATATTTTCCATTAAGAGTGCAACTTGAAAATCCATTTCCTGCTCCTTCATCTACAGATTCCTTTAAAGATTATGGCATTTTCCGACTTTATCTGACAAGTCACGTAAATTTATTCGATGTTTTTAAATATAAAATCAATGAGTTGGCCCTGGTTGCTTACGGCCGGAAACTTTTTATACCACAGGACTCTTTGCTCATATATATTTTCCAGCTCTTTTTTAGGCTTTTTCGTAATAGGCCTTGAGTCGTCTCCCTTAATTCGTAAATAGCACTCTGCAAATGATGTATTCAACCACACCCCTTTCCAGCCTACTAAAAGTGTACTCGTCTTTTCATTTAAGGCGCCTCCGCCCAAGCTTAAAATGATTTTTTTATGAGAACTTAGTCTTTTAATTTCCTCATACTCACGCACACGAAAATAATCGATTCCTTTTTCCTCAATAATTTGAGCTACTGATTCGTACTGCTTTTGCTGTCCTAGGATAAATTTGTCTAAATCAATAAGTTGGTATTCACCGAGCCCATCGATCTGTCTTAAATGATTCAATATTGTGGTCTTCCCTGCCCCAGTAAAACCACAAATAAAAAATTTCATGAAGCCCTTTTCAGTTAATAACCTATAAGCTATAAAGCCCGCTAGTTTTAAGTTCTTGAGGATTATTATGACGCAAAATCACAAAGAAGAAAACAAGCTTGATAAAAAAGTTAACATCGTAAAATTCCCCAAAAATACGACAAAATTCTATCTCTTAGACCAAAAACAAGACTGGGTTAAGGAGCTTCTTTTAGAGCTAAATGAAAAAGCACAAGAGCATAGTCAAGAATTCTACCTTGAAAATTCTCATCTCAATATTCAACTAACACTTACAAAAAGCTACAATAAAGAATTTGGTGATGTTTTGTTTTGCAAAGGCTCGGTTAAGTCTCTTTTTACGACTCAATGCATCCGAACACTCCAAGAGATTCAAGACTCCCTAGACTTTAGCTTTATGAGTTGTTTTGTAGACAAATCTTTGGAAAATAATGAAGATTTACTTGAACATATGGAGGTTTATGAAGACCAAAATATTTACGATGCTTACTTTCAAGAAAAGGGATTTGCAGATATATACGAGATGATCCACGAGCTTAAATATTTACACTCAAAAATTGAATAGTGAATGAATTAGTACAAACTGGAGAATAAAATGGCAGTTCCTAAGAAAAAAACGTCGGTAGCAAGAAAAGGCTTAAGAAGAGCTGGTCAGCACCATAAATTATATAGAAAGCACCCTATGAGTTGTCCAAACTGTGGTGACTTAACTATGCCTAACAAAGCTTGCCCTAGCTGTGGTACTTACAAAGGTAAGCAAGTTTTTGAAATAAAAGTTAAAGCTGACGAAGAAGAAGAAGCATAGAGTAAATTAACTTAAGTTAAAATATGAGGAAAGGCCTTCAAGTCACAAATGATATTTGTGATTTGAAGGCTTTTTTTGTATAAAAACATATTTAAAGATATTAACAAGGAAATATTATATGGAGCTCTACCGCACCAAAATCCAAGGGACAGGAAAGTATCACCCCCAAAAAGTTATGACTAATGAAGACATCACTAAGCTTGTCGATACGAGTGACGAGTGGATTGTCCAAAGAACTGGCATAAAAGAAAGACGTATTGGCGATGTCGCTAAAGATGAATACCCGAGTGGTATGGCCCATAGAGCTGCAAAAATTGCTTTAAAAAATGCAAAACTTGAGCCTAATGATATCGACTTTATTCTTTTTTCAGTCACCCTACCTGATATGATGTTCCCTAACTCTGCTAGTTGCTTACAAGAAAAACTTGGGATCACAAATAAATGTGGTGCCTTAGATATTAATGCTGCTTGTACTGGCTGGGTTTATGGGTTGACCCTAGCAAATTCACTCATCCAAACAGGAGTTTATAAAAATATCCTTTTATGTGGAACAGAAATGGCTTCTGCTTTTAACAACTGGGAAGATAGAAACACATGTGTTCTCTTTGGAGACGGTTCTGGAGCCGTCGTTCTCTCCAGAAGTGAGCAAGAAAATGGATCGCAAATAATTGACTCTATTCTTACTAGTGATTCCAGTAAAAAAGACTCTTTAATTCTCCCAGCAGGCGGGTCCATCAGACCGGTCAGAGAAGATGTCTTAAAAGAAAATGCTCAATGGATGTCAATGGATGGACAAACTGTTTTTAAAAATGCAGTCAAAACCATGTCTTCTCACTGTGCAACACTCTTAAAACGCAACAATATGACTATTGATGATATCGACTGGTTTATTCCTCATCAAGCAAATCTTAGAATTATTGAAGCGACTGGGAATCTTTTGAAATGCCCACCAGAAAAAGTCATTGTTAATGTTGAAAAATATGCAAATACATCTTCTGCATCCATACCAGCAGCTTTACATGAAGCCGTTGAAGCAGGAAAAATAAAACGTGGAGACACACTTCTTTTTGCTGCCTTTGGTGCTGGGCTCACATCAGGAGCAACCCTTTTAAAGTTTTAAAGGAGAATTATGAAATCAGTAACTTTACTCTTTCCAGGACAAGGCTCCCAGTATGTTGGGATGGGAAATAACATCAGATCATTCTCTGAGTGTGATAAAATTTTTCAACAAGCAGATCAAGCTTTGGACTTTAAAATCTCAGAACTTTGTAAAAATGGACCTGAGGACCAACTCAAGCTAACTGAATATACCCAACCCGCCATTGTAACTCACTCGATAGCTCTTTTTCAAAAGTTAAAACAAATTTTAGAACAAAAAAATATTAAAATTGAGCGCGTCCTAGGCCATTCAGTTGGTGAATATTCGGCACTTGTAGCAGCAAAAGCTTTAAGCTTTTCTGATGCAGTAAAAGCGGTTCACTTGCGCGGTAAATATATGCAAGAAGCTGTTCCCGCAGGAGAAGGAAAAATGTTTGCTATCTTACGAGTTCCTCAGGAATGGGTCGAACAAGCTTGCCAAGCATCCTCTACAGATAAAGAGCAAGTTATGTGCGCAAACTTTAATGACCCAACTCAAATTGTTATTTCTGGTCATACCAAAGCAGCTGAAAAAGCTGTTGCTTGGCTTAAAGATAATTATGAAGGCAAACAAATGGCCAAAGAATTACCTGTTTCTGCTCCTTTCCATTCTAGTCTTATGGAGCCAGCTGCACAAAAGCTTAAAAGTTTCTTAGAGACAATTGAAATGAAATCAAATGAAATTGCTTATGTCGCCAATATTGATGCAAAAGAACATATTACTGATGGTGAGCACATTAAAGAAAATCTTATAAAACAAGTATGTGGTAGTGTCTTATGGACTCAAAGTATTTCTTCACTTTCAGATGAAACACTCTGTATAGAAGTAGGGCCAGGTAAGGTCCTTAGCGGATTAAACAAAAGAATAAATAAAGCCATCAAAACTTATACCTTAGATAGCGAAGCTTCTTTTGATGGACTTGAGGAGTTTTTAAAATGATATATCCAGATCTTAAAGAAAAGAAAATTCTTGTTACTGGTGCCAGTCGTGGAATTGGAAAAGCTATATGTGAAGCCTTGGCCAAACAAAATGCCCATATTGTTTTTAATTATCGTGGAGATGATCAACAAGCAAATGAACTTAAAGAACACTTTGAAGTCTTAGGGGCAACAAAAGCTACGGCTATTCACTTTGACGTTACAGACTATGAGACAATGAAAAAAAACCTCGACCAATTCGTCAAATCAGAGGGGCCAATTTCAGGACTTGTTAACAATGCTGGTATTTCAAAAGATCAGCTTTCATTAAGAGTGAAACCTAGCGATATTGAACAAACGTTAAATATTAATCTCAAAGCTGCTATGGTACTTACAAATCACCTTAGCCGAAACTTTCTCAAGGCTAAAGATGTCTCAATTGTTAATATGAGTTCAGTCGTGGGGCTAATGGGAAACACAGCTCAAACAGTCTATGCTGCTTCCAAAGCAGGCTTAATTGGCTACACAAAATCATATGCTAAAGAGTATGGTTCTCGTCATTTTCGATGCAATGCTATATGCCCTGGTTTTATCGAAACAGAAATGACAAAAAACCTAGAAGAAAAAGCTAAAGAAAACTATATTCAGGCCATACCCCTTGGTAAGTATGGAGATACAGAAGATGTAGCAAATTTGACTTTATTTTTGTTAAGTCGATCATCAAAATATATTACAGGAGAAGTAATTAAAGTTGACGGCGGTTTATATATTTAATTATGATACACATATAAAATTTTGGAGGATATATGGAAATTCAAGAAAAAGTAATCTCGATTGTTAGTGAAGCTGCGAATGTAGAGGCTGCAAATATTAAATCTGAAACAAGCTTTGTAGATGATCTAAACTTGGACTCACTAGACATGGTAGAGATGATGATGAAAATGGAAGAAGAGTTTGGAGTTGAAATCCCTGAGGATAAAACAGAAGAGCTCAAGACGATTAAAGATGTGACAACGTATTTAAAAGACAACGCGAACTAAAAAAATAAACACATAAAAAAGCCTCTGCTTTAGAGGCTTTTTTTTTAATGAAAAAGTTATAGAGAGTGCTTATGAAACTAAACAAAGTAGCTGTTACAGGTATTAGTGCAATTTGCGGACTAGGTCATAACATGAATGAAGTCTGGGATAACCTGATTAATGGAAAGTCGGGGATTAATACAATACCAGATATTGATCTCGATATGTGGCCAGTTCAATTTGCAGGCCAAGTACAGAACTTTGAAATTTCAGAAGAACTACTCGATAAAAAAGAGCAAAAGCGCTTTGATACTTTTATTCACTATGCTCTTCATTGTGCAGATGAAGCTATAAAACAGGCCAATTTATTAGAAGCTGGATACGATCCTGTCGCTATTGGATCAATTTTAGGGACAGGACTAGGTGGTTTTCCACTCATTGAAAACATGACTAAAACCTATCTTGAAAAAGGTCCACGAAGAGTTAGCCCATTTTTCATTCCAGCATTTATTCCCAATATGTCATCTGGAAAGATTTCGATGAAATATAATTTTAGGGGTGTAAACTATGCAACCTCATCTGCATGTGCTTCTGCATCTCATGCTATTGGAGCGGCTATTAGTGAAATTATGCTAGGTCGCCAAGATGCTATTATTACAGGGGGCTCAGAGTCGGTTATATCAGGAGTGACAATGGCAGGCTTTGCTTCAATGAAAGCACTCTCAAAATGGAATGAGAATCCTCAAACGGCAAGTCGTCCCTTTGATATCGATAGAAATGGATTCGTCATGGGTGAAGGTGCAGGTATTCTTGTTTTAGAAAACTATGAAAAGGCTAAAGCAAGAGGAGCAAAAATTTTAGCTGAAGTTGCTGGATTTGGTGCCACTGCAGATGCTTATCATATAACTTCTCCTCACCCTGAAGGTGAAGGAACAGTGCCTTGTATGGAACAAGCTTTAAAAACAGCTGGCATATCTAAAGAAGAGATTGATTATATTAACGCCCATGGAACCTCAACTCCAGTAGGGGATATTGCAGAGATTAATGCCATAAAAAAAGTTTTTGGCGAACACGCGTATAAACTTAATGTCTCTTCGACTAAATCAATGCATGGCCATTTACTTGGGGCAGCTGGTGGATTAGAGTCTGTGATTTGTATTAAAGCTCTTGAGTCTGGAATTATTCCGCCAACAATTAATTTAGATCATCAAGATGAAAAATGTGACCTCAACTGTACACCTAATCAAATGGTCAAAAAAGATATTCGTTATGCTTTAAATAATTCGTTTGGATTTGGCGGAACAAACTCAACTACAATCTTCAAACGCTATGAAAAATAAACTATCGTCGCCTACCAATAATATCACTCGCAGCACCATTTAAAATAGCTCGCTCAATTTGTTCTTGTGTAAGCTCAGTTGGAATACCAAAAATTCTACCAGCATCAGGGCTCATAGGAATTTCCTCAACCTCAATTCCTTGTAATTCATCGCTCAGTCTTTTAAACTCTAGGCTTTCTTGCAAGCTCCTATTCTCTTTATTTCTTAATTCGGCCAATCTTTGCTTATCGGCTTCCGCCAACTCATAATTCCACCTTCTTCTTCTTTCTGCTTGCTCGACAGCTAAATTCCAATCACGTTCAGATCCTTCTCCGACAAGAACTCTTCCACTAGGGTTTGAAAGATAATCTCTTTTGTAGGCTTGATATCTGGCCATATCAATCTCTCCGACTTCGTCTCTTATTTCCCCAGCTCTTTTAAATAAATCAGCTTTCTCTTTTCCAGAAGCTTTTGAGGCCATATCAAGAATCTTTTCACCTTCGGCCATTTTTCTATAATCTTGAACTTCTTTTAAGGTGTAATACTTTGAAGTGTTAACTTGAACGCTCCCACCTGTTCGAGATAGTGCTGTTGAGTTTTTTGCCATCTTTGAAAGTTTTACCAAACTGGAAGCTGCAATAGGAATGGCGCCAACACTCATACTCACAACTGCTTCTTGAACACAGCGATTATAACTTAACTTCGCTTTAAATAATTGAGCATTACTAGCACTTGCACATAAGCCAGCTGATGATTGAAAACTTGATAACTTATCAAACTCTTCTTTACATATACTAAAATTATGTAAGCCTCGACTAGCTGAATAAGCACTACTTGAGGCAAGAACACTCAACTGCCCTCCTCTAATAGCATATGTCACAGCTCTAGAGCCTGTTGCAATAAGAGCTCCCCCGCTTCCAGCCGTAACTAAAGACAAAGCGACAGTGACTGCAGCCGCTCCAGCATCCCATAAAGAGTCTTGATGAAACTTATCCCGTCCAATCCTTTCATTTAAAATACATTGAGAGAGTTCGAGTTCACTTTCCATAGCAAGTTTATCTTTGAGATTATCAGTTTGAGACGGGGTCAGGTTTCCTTGAGGAATGATTGTTTTTATTTTTCTCTGGAATGATTGAAATGAATTTAGCTTAGCTAAATTTTGTTCATAATTATCACAGTTTCCAGAAATATTCACTCCATCTAAACACTCATTCATTTGATTAGCTTGAGTTAATTTTAATTTTAATTCTTCTTTATTATCTGTCAGCTGCTTTAAGATAGCCTCTTTAATATCGTCATTTGAAAGACTGCCATTTCTTAATTCACTTGCGACACTTTCTTGAAAAACTTTTCCAGCGATCCAAGGAAACAAAGACTTCTTATAATTAATCTGAGATTTTAGTTCTGTAACTTTAGCCCTTTGCTGTTGTAATCGCTCAGAGTTTTGTGGTTTAGAAGCATTTGCAGCCATCACTAACTCTAACATTTTTAATTGATTTTCAAGTTCATGTACTTCTTTAGCAACTGGCAATGTCTCTTGAGTTAACATATCCACTGTTTCTTTTCGCTGCTGATCAGACAAGCTGGAGCAACCTTTAACTTCATTACATTTATTTTGAATATATTCAGAACTTTGTTGAGCACAATTAATATCTTCAAGAGAGTCATTTCCTAAAAGAGCATCAATCCCTGAGATGCCTCTTAAATAAAGCTCTGTTTCGTCATTGATTAAATTTTTGCCTAGATAGTAACTTGAAATCAAAAGTTTCTTTTTTTGATTTGAATCTGGTAAATCATTTAACTCTTCTAAGCAGCCTGGGTAGACCTCAGAAATCGAAGCATCTAAACTTGTTCGATTATCTGTGGCCAGAATTTTTTCTAATCTTTCATGAGGAAACTTTTGAAAAAACTCTGAACGTATTGCATCTTTATCCGCTCCACAAATTTGAGCTGGAGATCCTGACCCTTCAAGGGATAACCTATTAATAAAGCCCCAATATCCACCATAAGTCGCGTCATCGACTTGTCTTTTCAATACTGCTGGACAGCCTCTGGATATAGCTTTTTCACCACAGTTTACTTGTAATTGAGGGGAATTAAGTTGATCTATATTCTTAGTAACTGCATCTACTGTTTCCTCTAATGCTTGTGCGTATGCAAACAAGGGAGAAAAAAAAATCAGCAAAATACCTATCGAAAATTTTACTCTACTCATGATAATTGCCTACTTTAAATAAAGTTCAAACATTTATCGGAGTATTTTTCTATTTCTTTAATCTAAAAAATGATTATTCAGTTAAAATCCCTAATAATTTTGCCTCACTACGCTTCACATAGCGGTCTTCTCCAGCCTCAACAGCTTGAAAAATTGGCCCTGGTAAACTTGCAAGGAATTCTTCATATTCCCTAAGAACAGTAATCATCGAAGGGCTTCGTGAGCAAAAACTATTCGAATCATGAGAAGTTTCACAAACTCGCCACAACCCCCAACCATAAGGAATAATAAGCTCATTTTTGTGATACATAAGCTCAGCTTCCTCTCCCATCGTTCTTTTAGATGAATGATGAAAGAAAAAACTACAAGCTGAAGCACATATCCCTTTACTTGGGACATGAACCCTTAAATCCAGCTCCTCAACAATAATATTCAGTGGAATAATCTCCTGTAAGATTCCTCCCTGACTATCAATAATAATCATTTGAATATCTAACTGAACAATATATTTCAAAATTTCGAGGGCCAAATCTCTTTTTTCTTCTTCAAGAGCTTCATAGGCAAGAATACGAGCGATAATAGGATTTAACATTCTTTGATTTTGCAATCTTTGTAATTTCGTCTTTCTGACAACAGAACCACTGCGAACGGCTTCATAATACTTTTGAACCAAAAAAGTATTTAATTGCTTCAAAAAATCCCTTTCTATGGTTCCTTGAAAAATTAACTTCTTGTGATCTAACTCTAAGTTCAGTCGCTGACCATGAGCAAAGCCTGACAGAGATAAAAAGAAGAATATCACAATAAACGGTACTAATTTCATAAGTGATTTAATTTACTATATCTAAGAGATAAATCAATGCGCTACATAAACTTTACAGAGGACTTTCATGCCAAACTGCTTAATTGAGCTTTGCAAACGCTAGAAAATTCAATAGCATTTTCTACATAGAATCTTAGCTAAGGAATTCAACCATGTTAGATAAAACAGATCCCGCAATTTTTAAACTCATAAAACAAGAGCAACAACGACAGGAAGAAGGTCTAGAACTCATTGCTTCAGAGAATTATTGCTCCAAAGCCGTTATGGAGGCTCAAGGAAGTTGCTTAACTAACAAATATGCCGAAGGCTACCCTAAAAAGCGCTATTATGGTGGATGTGAGTTTGTCGATGGTGTTGAAGAATTGGCCATTGAAAGACTCAAGAAACTCTTTCAGTGCCAATATGCTAATGTCCAGCCCCATTCTGGCTCTCAAGCCAATATGGCAGTTTATTTGGCCTGCCTTGAAATTGGAGATACTGTTTTAGGAATGGATCTCTCTGAGGGTGGCCACCTTACGCACGGGTCTCCAGTGAATTTTTCAGGTAAGCTTTATAATTTTATTAGCTATGGCCTCGATCCAAAAACAGAAGAAATTGATTACGATCAAATGGCAGCTCTTGCCAAAGAGCACAAACCCAAACTTATTGTCGGTGGGGCTTCTGCCTATGCTAAAATCATTGATTTTAAAAAAATGAAGGAAATAGCTGACTCGGTTGGCGCCCTTTTTATGGTAGATATGGCCCATATTGCTGGCCTGATTGCAGCTGGTGAGCATCCCTCACCGGTAGAATATGCTGACTTCGTTACCAGTACAACTCATAAAACTTTAAGAGGACCACGTGGTGGATTAATTCTCACCAACTCCGCTGATTGGGCAAAAAAAATCAATTCAAAAATTTTTCCTGGAATTCAAGGTGGTCCATTAGAGCATGTTATCGCTGCTAAAGCTGTGGCCTTTGAGGAAGCTTTATCACCCGCATTTAAAGTATACCAAAAACAAGTTATTGAAAATGCCCAAGCCTTAGCAAAAAGTCTAATGGATAAAGATGTAAAACTTGTTTCCAATGGAACTCAAAATCATTTAGTCTTAGTTAAAACAGACTCTGTGAATCTTTCAGGTAAAGAAGCTGAAGCTATTTTAGAATCAGTCCATATAACGTGTAATAAGAATATGATTCCAAAAGATCAAAGATCCCCTTTTGTCACATCTGGAATCAGGCTAGGAACTCCTGCCATTACAACGAGAGGTTTTACTCCTGAACATATGCAACAAATTGGTACTTGGATATACCAAGCGTTAACTGATAAAACCTCCCATGAAAAAATTCGCAAAGAAGTTATTGAGCTTTGCCACAAATTCCCCGTTTATTAACAAGGAGATAATATGAAAACCTTTTTATTACTGACAATTTTAATGACTCTTATCGCTTGTAACAAAGCTCCTAAGGAGGACCCAGCTAAAACTGTAATCAATAATGATATTGAACAAGAGCATTCTCCAGATACAGAAGATATGAATCAAGCAGAACAAGAAGCAAATGGAATTGTAGAAGAAAACGATGCTTGTATTTGTACTAAAGATTATAATCCTGTTTGTGGGTCAGACGGTGTCACCTACCCTAATGCCTGCCAAGCTGGTTGTGAAGATATTACGGACTACACTATGGGTCCATGTGATAACGACGAAGAAGAATAATTTTATAATTTAAAAAGAGCGAAAGGATTTACGAGAGATTCTTTCGCTCTTAAAAGTTCACCCCTAAGCTTGCACTGAAAGCTTGAGAAGTTTCATTTGAACTCTCGGTATCAAGAGAACTTATATAAGCAGCAAGAATTAAACTATAACGATGACGATGGCCAAATCGATAATGAGGGCCTAAAGAAATGTCTATTCCAGATATAGACTTTTCAAAAGCCGTTAAAGCTCCTAAATGTGCAAAGAAGCCTAATTGATCTTTAAAGCGATAAAAGTTTTTCAAAGCTAAACGATGAAGATAAACCGTACTAAAAGTTATATCGACATTAGTCTTCCCACCAATAACAAAATGATTGAGAATATCGTACTGTAAGCCGATAAACCATTTCTCCTTTAGTGGATCTTGTTTATTTATCTCTAGTACAAACTCTGAGTAAAAATCAGAAGGGCTTAAAGCATTTGCCGCTCCCGTGTACTCAAAATTAGTAAATCGAGTTAACTTTATTCCGGCCCTATATTTATATCCATCAAAAAGTTTGTTCGTATAATAATAAGCAAATTTGGCAAAAGACATGGATAAAGTCTCTGGGCTTTTATCAATGCTCAAACTTCCATACTGCAGGCTAAATTGATGAAAGTATGGTCTCTCTTGATTCTCTTTTTTCCCATCTTCTCTTTTCACTGAAGATGTAACAAATTCTTTATATTTTTTTTCATCAATAAAATTTTTATTGATAAACAATCGTATCGTTTCACCTTCACTAATTTTACGCCAATCTTTAATATGCGAGTTATAATTTAAAGTTTTTTGTACCATAGGTTCTCGGCGAGAAATAATTGAGTCAGCTTTCACAAATAACCCTATGACTTTAGCGAGAGTTTCTCCTTTGATAAAAGAAAGCTCAATGACTCTAAATTGCTCTCGCTCCTTAGGCGAAAGAAATGAATCATCAATTTCTATCAAATGCTCTCGCTTATTTTTTGGAAAATTATTTTCAATTTGATTTAATTCGTTTCTTTCAGATTCTGAATCAATTTGTTCAAGTGCAGATTCATCTAGGTTCTGAGAAAAAGTCAGAGAACTTAACAAAAACAGATAGAGTGAAAAGAAGATACTAAAAATATTCATACTAAACTATTTTAGCATAAAAAATAAAGCTCGCTAGTAAGAAGAAAACTAAGTATTTAAAAGAGTTACTTACTCAATTAAATGCTTGTTGCATAATTACGATTAACGCAACAATTAGCAGAAAGTGTTTAAAAAAAATCATCTCATATCTCTCAAAATATGTCTTGTGTGTGTTATTTCAAATTACCAACACACATAATTAAAAGTCAATCATGTTTTTCGCTAGCTCACTGCATCTTGTGTCTTTTACCCCGAATCTGTGTTTACATACACTATATTTAGGGGTAGATTATCTCAAAAAGGATTTCCAATGAAGTGCCCTTATTGTCAACAAAGCGAAACGAAGGTTGTCGACTCAAGGCTTTTAAAAGAAGGTCTTTCTGTTAGAAGAAGACGTAAATGTGAAGCTTGTGAGAAGAGATTTACCACATACGAAACAATAGAAATTTCAATGCCAAATATTGTCAAACTAGATGGGCGAAGAGAACCCTATAATAGAGAAAAGATTTATAGTGGAATTGAAAAGGCCTGTCAAAAAAGACCAATTTCCACAGATCAACTTGAAAGAATCGTCGAGAATATTGAAAAAAGTATTGTCGATGTCTCTGCAAAAGAAGTTAAAACTCAAGATATTGGTAATATAGTCATGATGTACTTAAGAAACCTAGACCCCGTTGCTTATATACGATTTGCTTCGGTTTATCGAAAATTTCAAGATGTTGAAGAATTTGTGAATGATATAAAGCATGATGAAGAATCATTTAGTTCTACGATGAGGGATGCATGAAGAACATTCGTAATGCAAGAGAGTTTTGTTTTCAGTTCTTTTTTCATTTACAACTCCCAATCTTTCAAGAATTAAAGCAACAACTGCAAGCTGATGGTGGAGAGGTTGAGTTAAACAACCAAATCAATGAATTCAAACAAACTACAAACTCACTTTTAGCAGATAATGAGCAAAACTTTGTTGAAACCCAAGTCAAATCGACTTTAAAACATTATGCCGAGCTTGAAAAACTGATTGAAGAGAACCTCAAAAACTGGAAAATATCTCGTCTTTCCAAAGTTGATCATACAACTTTATTATTGGCGGTAAATGAACTGAAATATACACAAACAGCTCCGAAAAAAGTTATCATCAATGAAGCCATTGAAATTTCAAAAAAGTTTGGAACGAAAGAGTCTTCAAGTTTCATCAATGGTATTTTGGATAATATAGCTAAGAAAGAAAACTAATCTTATGGATTTAGGAATAAAACACCTCTCAAATGCTATTACCCCACAGAGTTCAGGTATCTTGTGGCTTACAGATGAGAAGCTCACATACAAAACCTTAGGGGTTTATGAGTTTAACTATCTGCTCGATGGAATTCTGATCAAAAATATCGCAAACACAACAAATGACTCAAAATCTAATTTTTTTCTAGGGGAAAGTTTTGGCAATCCCTTTTTTATAGGGCATACCATTATTCAAACAAAAGAAGATATAGCAAATTGCTTCAATCACGTAGAGATTGCCGCCAAGTTTATACCTTCTGATTCAACGATATATATTTTTAATCGGGCAAAAAATACAGCCCACACAAATATTCTAAAGGAATTAGAAAAAAAATTTAATGTTTTTCAATTTAAAAACTTAAACATATAAATAAAATTATTGGCCAGGGAGTTGTTATGAAAATTATTTTAATTACACTATCACTAATACTAAACTTAAACTCTTATGCTAAAGAATGCTACCAAACAGCTGCAAAAAACTTTAAAGTCGAATGGACCGCTTTTAAAACTCCACTCAAAGCAGGTGTAAAAGGATCTTTTAGGGATCTTGGTCTAAAAAAAGAAACTTACCAAGGAAAAAACTTAAAAAACTTCTTAGAAGGAATTGAATTTAGTATTGATACAGCAAGTACGACAACAAAAAATACGGCCAGAGATGCGACAATCGTAAAACACTTTTTTCAAAAAATGAACGGTGGGCTTAATATTAACGGTAAGATTGAATCATATAATAAAAAAGTTGTTACAGTTAAACTTACTTTTAATGAAGTGACTCAATCTATTCCCCTAAAAGTCTCTACCAAAAAGAACTCTATTATTGCTCGTGGAACTATTGACTTACTTGACTTCTCACTCAACAAAGCACTAGCAAGTATTAACAAGGCTTGCTATGAACTCCATGAAGGAAAGACTTGGAACGATATTGATCTTAAGCTTAAGATCAAACTTGACAAGAAGTGTTAAGAGTTTTCTAAAAGTTTGATGTAATTTTTACATCAAACTAACGATTAAATATAAGAGCAGCTATAAAGAGTATCAATGAGAGTATTTAAAAACTTAAGCACCATTTTCATTTTTTTATTTCTTTGTTGCGACGTATTTGCTGCTCAACTCTTAAGTGACCTTAAAGAACGAAAAATCTTACTAGACGAATGTGAGCAGAACAAACTTCATTTACCTTTAGACTATAATGTTCAATGTGAATTGAATCTTCACCATTACAATTCTAGTGCTGCCAGAAATAATTATAGCCGCTACAGTGCTATCAGAAAAAGACAAGTGCGTCTTGCTGAATTTAATTTATTACACCCAGGAATGGGAAAAACAAGATTTAAAGACTATCATCATGTAGCAAAAATCATTAACCAATTTGACGTTGTCGCTGCGACAGAGCTTATTCCACTGGTAGTCGATGACCAAGAAAATAACGATGCTGTCATGGCATTTATTAAAAATACTCCTAAACAAATTCAATCTCTTGAAAAAGAAATGAATAAACTTAAAATAAGTATTGAGCAATCCACTCGTGGAACAGTCACAAAGAGACGAACACTTAAGCTTTTAGAAAAAAAAGTCAGTCAACTCAGGTCAGACTTAAAAAGTGCTGCTGGTCTTTTTCGTGAACCTGGCTATCTTAAGATTCTGCATGCCCTTCATAAACTTCCCCAAGGAAAAGAATGGGCCCTTATTTTGTCTCCCAGAGGTGAAGGCTCCTCAGTAACACCTACTCCAGAATTAGTAGGTTATTTTTATCGCAGCAGTCTCGTAAAACCCAAAGTCAATAACTATTGTCGACGTATTAGAAGGTATGGCCGTGCTGCTCCAATTGCTTGTATAGTCAATATGGACCAAGCGGACATGGGGATCAATAAAAAAGATGTCTTTTCAAGAAGACCTTTTTTAGCCGAATTTATCAGTGGTAAATTTTCATTTACTCTCATTACTAGTCATATTTTATTTGATGAACCTGATGACCCAAGACTACAACAGCAAATACTTCGTAAAGCATTTAATGTCTCTGATTACAGAGTATTGGGAACTGGTGCCTCTAAAGATAAATATGCTCGTTTTGCAGAGGTTAAAATGACATTAGATTTTGTCCGAAGAAATCTCTTAAATTCACCAGGGCAAAAAGATATTATTTTTATGGGAGACCTTAATCTAGAATTGGACAATCAGTTCTGGCCTAATGTCTTAAATTCTTGGCCAGATAGCCAAATCTATATAGCTGAAGAAACATCTTTGTCTACCTCACGCTATTTATCTAATGGAGAAGAGACCTTCGCTAAGTCTAGCAATTATGACCACTTTATTTTCAATCCAAAAGAAACTGATGAGTGCTTACATCCAAAATCTCATAAGCTAAATGGTGGCGTCTTTAATTTCGTTAGCGGAAAGATCGCACAAAGTCTTAATCAAACTTATCAAGTTAGAAATAGCTATGGAAGAAAGTATAAAGAGATTATAAGAAAATTTGTTTCTCCCTATAAAAATGGTTCATCACCAATCCTTACGATTGGCTCAAAAAGTGTTTCCTATGGCAAATATCGTATGAGTTCTGAAGGTATTGTTATTGATAATATTGCCAACCGTGACTATATAGAAAAGTTTGCTGAAAGGATTTTAGATTCTCAATTAAGAGCTGAATCTTACTATTCTTATTTTGAAAACCTCATTAGTGATCACTATCCTATTTACATGAACTGTCGAACTTACTGATTATTTAAAACTTAATTTTTTAATTTTTGTTTTAAAAACACCATTATGATCATCCCCATCTGCTCGAAGCCATAGGCCCAAAATCTTTTTAGCCTGAGGTTTTATCGTTAAAGAAAAAGTGTTTTCTTTAGTTAGTTGCTTCGCCTTAATAAAAGAAAGCTTGATTTTGCGAATATGATCTTCTTTAGCTACAAAACCTTTTTCTTTATGGATATGATAAAAAGCGATTTCACTCACTCCAAATTTTTCGTTGATATTTAAAACAGTATTGAGCCATTGCGGTAAGAATTTTTGGACAAAAAAATGGGGTCGATACTCACCTTTATAAATAAGACCAAGTTGAAAATAGCTATCTTTTTGCTCACTTTCTAAATTTTTAATAATTTCTACCTCTCCAAGAACTTCTATCTGTGAAATTTTTTTGGGGGTCTCAAATTGATAAAAAAGTGGTGAAGCCGAATGGTTGACATCAATCATGATTTCTTTTTTTATTTTAATCGTATTTGGTTTTATGTCTGAGTAAGTTAAATGTAAAAAGTCACTAGGTGTCTGAACGGGGATAATAATAATGGAGAATAAAAATTTCTGTATTTTTCTCATAAAAAAAGGCCCTTTTTACAAGGGCCATTATTTAATATTCTAATAAATCCCTCAGGGCCTTTTCAATTTTTTCTTCATTAGGTAAAATCGCTTTTTCTAAAATACGATTAAAACCTACAGGAGTATAAGTAGAACCAACCCTTCTTACTGGAGCATCAAGTTGTTCAAAACAATTTTCATTAATAAAGGCTACAATCTCACCTCCAAACCCGCCAAAAACTTTATCTTCATGAACAACAAGACATCTATGGGTTTTTGAAACAGTTTCAATAATTGCTTTTTCATCTAAAGGAATAAGAGACCTTAAATCCAAGACCTCAATATCATATCCTTCTTCGGCCAATTTTTGAGCAACTTTTAAACAAAAATGAGTTGTATTCCCATAAGTAATAATTGAAAGATCACTTCCTTGTCTTCTCGTTCGTGCCACCCCAAAAGGAACTTCAAAATCATCAGGGACGACTGCCATCGCATCCTTTGAGTTATATAAAGCCTTAGGTTCTAAATATAATGTTGGTCCTTTAGAACGCATAGAAGTTCGCAATAAGCCTGCAGCGTCGTCTGCAAATGAAGGACAAACAACACGAATACCTGGGATTCCCGCAATATTACCTTCTATATTTTGTGAGTGATATAAACCTCCCCCAATATAACCACCAGATGCAAGTCTAATCGTAACATTGGGAGCAAAGGCACCATTACTTCTCCAATAATCATGTGAACACTCAAGATATTGTTCCATGGCCGGCCAAAAATAATCAGCAAACTCTGCCCCTTCGACCACAACACGAATATCATCTCTAAAGCGAGTCATCCCATTTGCTGTCCCAAGAATATAATCTTCAGCAATAGGTCCATTAAAAACTCTTTCTTTGCCAAACTCTTGTTGCATCCCTTTAGAGACATTAAAAATTCCGCCTTTTTCTTTGTTGGCCATATCCTGCCCCCAAATAAAAGTATTTTCGTTATGTCTAAACTCAGCTTTTAAAGTTTCATTGAGAGCTGTAATAAACTTAATAGACTCTCCTGACTCATTATGAGTTCCATCAGGATATTTATCTGCAGGATATGCTTCTGGGTATAAGAAATCATAAATAGAATCCGCACTAGGATGAGGAGCTTTAACCGCTGCTTTATGGGCTTGCATTAGCTCATCTTTACACTCTTTTTCAAGTTTTTCTAATTCACTTTTTTTGAAACCATTTTCTAATAAAAGTTCTTTATATTTTGGAAGAGGGTCTTGAGCCTTCGCCTCTTCACGTTCTTTTTCATCTCTATACCATTCATGTTTATCAGAGTTAGAGTGGTTTCCTATCCTTACACAATGGGCATGAACAATGACTGGTTCAGATTTTTTAAGCACGTGCTCTTTTGCGGCCAACATAGCATTCATCGAATCAAATACATCTTTTCCATCACAATGAATAATTTGTAAATTTTTAAAACCGCTAAAGTTGTCGGCTGCAAATTCATTGGCCGTTTGATCACATTTTGGAACAGAAATCCCATAACCATTATCTTGAAAAACAAAAATAACTGGAAGTTTTTCATTCGAAGCCCCATTAATGGCTTCATAGCAATACCCTTCTGAAGTCGATGATTCTCCCTGAGAAGAAATGGCCACGCCTTTATGTTGATATCTTTGCATCCCCCTGGCGACCCCAACTGCATGTAAAGTGTGATTTCCCGTACAACTAGAAACGTTGTGAATATTCCACTCAGGTTTAGCAAAATGATTCGACATATGTCGCCCACCTGAAGCTAAGTCTGATGCCTTAGATAAACCATTTAAAATTAGCTCTTCTACGGTACAACCAGCTGACAACGCAACTTGCATGTCTCGATAATAAGGAAAAAGATGATCCGTTTCTTTATCAAAAACTTGTCCTATGGCCAATTGAATTCCATCATGTCCAGCATAAGGCGCGTGGTATGACCAACCTAAGGCTTGTTTAAGATAGTTTGGCGCTCTTTCATCAATCATTCTTCCTAAAACAAGTAAACGATACCAGTGCTTAAGAGTTTTTTTATCCGTTTTTTTAATGTCATGCACTTTAGCTACTTTCATCAGCATTGACCCCTAATTTTAAATATTTGTATTTAAATTTCATTATAAATGAAACAGAAAATTAGCATAGTTCTGGAAGAATTGTCATGTTTTGTTACGCAATTACTTGAATATAATACTTAGAGATATTTTATACTTAACAATAGTTAATTGGAGACCTTAATTATATCAGGACCACTGCCCCCCGTAATTCTCCAATCAGAAATAAAATTCCAACCTGTAAAATTAGCTGAGTCCTGCATTTGAGTCGTTGTCAAAGGCTCGTACTCCCCAGCTCTTGCTCCTGTTGAAATACCTGAGGTAGTTGAGTTCCAATAATTATTTGAAACGGTTAGATTTCCATTATCTTGATAATCACCAGCAAAGCCTTCTCCACTAGAAGTTCCACTAGAGTAATTTGCTATTAAAGTTAAGGGCTGTACTCCCATATCGGCAACTTGCCCAGCGAAACCTCCCACATTTGACGCACCTGAAACCGCTCCAGAACTAAATGAATTGGTAATACTTCCTTGAGCTGCATCAGCGACAAAACCACCAACAACCCCTCCTGCTGAAACGACATCTCCTGTTGCACTACAGCCACTAACCAGGCTATTTGCCATCTGGCCCATAAAGCCTCCCGCCCAAGAAGCAAATCCATCTGTAATACTGATATCTACAGCACTATGAACATCACGAATAACAGATTGTGTACTTTGTCCAATAGCGCCGCCAATATAGTCCCCAGTGGAAGTCATACTTCCACTGACATAAGAGTTATCCAATAAAACCGTTGCTGCTTGACCAATAAGACCACCAGAAGCTGAACCAAACGAAGAGCCTTCTTTTAAAAAAACTTGTATATTTCGAATAAAACTCTCTTGAGATGTTCCTACTAAACCTCCAGAGGTATCACCAAAGTTCATTTTTGCATAAATCTCAATATCAGAAATAAAACTATAATCAGCATTTCCTGCTAAAACGCCAGATGTCGCCCCACTGGTAAAGTCAAACTCAATAAGTTTCATATTTTTTAATACAGCACTATCAGCACTTCCAAAAAAGCCTCTATTAGTTCCTGCTACATCATCATAAACTAAATTAGACAGAATATGATTTTGACCATCAAAAGAGCCTGTAAATGGATTTATCGCTGATCCAATAGGAGTGAAAGTTGTCACTCCTTTAAAATCAATATCATTAAGAATTTTAAAATGTGCACTACAACCAGCAGGGGTAGAATTATTACAACCATTAGTCGTATCGTTTCCTAAATCAAGAATTTGTTCTTTAAAACATAAAAGATAAGGCTCTGAAATAGTCCCACTTCCTATATCGTCAAATTCTGTAGCTGTCATATTAAACTGGCAAACCGGATGTAAGTCCCAACGCAGTCTAGGCATGCGAATACCACCACCAATGGCCCAAGTATTTATAAAATCCCAACCTGTAAAATTAGCTTGATTTACTAAGCCAGCCTGATCTAAAGAAACATACCTTCCGACTTCACTTCCAGCTCCGTTTCCTCTTCCGTCAGTTTCTCCATTTCCATCAAACCAAAAATTATTTTCAATTGAGCTAGTTGAACTTCCGGTTCCAGTAAAAGCTCCGATATCTGTGGCACCAGGATTAATGACATCGGCATAATTATAATTATGTTTTAATACTCCTCCACCAACGCCAATACCACTAAAGCCACCTAAAACATTTGCTGTTGAGTTTCCATCGACACTTCCTAGAGCATAGGAATCATAAGCATCCCCAGCAAATAAATAACCAGCAAGGGCCCCGCCTCTTTCGATTGTCACATCAATATTTGAAGCAGCATAAGATTGGGAAAGGAAACCATCACATCGTCCACAAACTCCACCGATATTGCTAGCTCCACTAACATCCATAAAAGATTTTACTTGTTTTACTATTCCTGTATCACCAATATTTCCAATAATTCCTGATGCTGAATAATTATTAATATCAACTGAACCAAAACTCTTCAGGCGGGAAAAAATTCCAGAAGCCCTGCCTGTGATCCCGGCTGTGTTAAGGGAGCCATTGACTGAACCAATAAAGCTGGAATGAGCAAAAACTTGGTTTTCATCTCCATTTGCATATCCAACTAAACCTCCATTACTGCCCATATTACTAGCGTCAAGTTTAGCTTGGACATGGACATTTAATAAAGAAGTTTCTGAGACGTTAGAGATCAATCCCCTAGGGTCACCAACACTAGTCTGCATAAGCCCATTTAGCTTTAAATTTTTAATATAAGAGCCTGCGTTACCTTGAGCAATTAAAGAGTGATTATCTGAATAAAAGTTCAAAATGGTTTTATTATTTCCATCAAAGCTTCCACTTAAGCCTCCCATATTACATATAGTATAAGAGCTGAAGTTTTCACCTTTAAGATCAATATCTTGTCCCAATTTATAATGAGCCGAACAATCATTACTTCCAATACTTTTTAATTGATCCGCATTACAAATTAAATAAGGACTAGCTAAAGTTCCACTTCCGATGTCCGTATAAGTTAAGGCCGTAGGATTTTCCATACAAGTCCCAACTGTTGATGATTTTAAATAAGGTAAACTTTTGTCTGTTAACTGTCCCCAATAAGTCGTACTAAAGCCAGTTGGCAGGGATCCTCTCAATGTAAAATCATCTACTCCTGTCGCACTTCCAGCCGCCTCTGAATTTTCTGTTGAGTTGAAATAAACATTTGAGAATGTTCCTCCAGTTTCAAGACCAGCAAAAGCTCCTATATTGGTTGCCGTCGAAGCTCGAATAAAGCCATTAGTAAAGGAGCTAGATATTGCTCCGGTAACCAGCTCTCCAATAAAACCTCCGACCTCACTGGCCCCAAACACAGCTCCTTTAGAATAAGAGTTATCAATATTACTATCTTCATTAACTCCTATAAAACCGCCTACTTTATTTCTTCCAAACACATCACCTAAAGCATAAGACTCATCAATATCATTAGTCGCATTGGTTTTGTGTCCAATAAGGCCACCTACGATATCTCTTCCTCTAACGACACCTGTAGCATAGGACTTTAAGATTGCTCCTACCGAAGCATTTCCAACTAGCCCTCCTATTTTATCTGTAACGGCATAAACATTTCCGGTTGCATAAGTTTCCGTATAAGAGCCTCCCGTTAAGGTCCCAATCAATCCGCCAACTTCTCCATAACCTAGACCAAAAGCTATTTGAGATACATTACCAGTGGCATAAGAGCGAGTGACAGTTGTATTATATGAACTTCCAATAAGTCCTCCTGCACGACCGTCTTCACAAGAAACATTTCCCATAGCAAAACTATCTATAATCGTTTCAGCTGCGTCTCCTACCAAACCACCAACTTCACTATCTCCTTTAACATCTCCACTGGCCCAAGACCTCTGAACGATTTTGCTTCCCGAAGAATCATCTATATTTCCTACTAAACCACCAACTTCAACCCCATTACTTTTTACATTTCCAGTAGCATAACAATCTTCAATTGTTTGAGTTTCAGTAGCTCCGGCCATACTTCCTATAAGTCCACCGACATTTGCAATTTCTCCATCGACATCCCCTGTGGCATAACAATTTGAAAGAATAGATGAGCCCCGATTAAAATTTCCTACAAGACCACCAATATTACTACCTGTTCCCACAACTTTTCCTTTAGCATAGACATTTGAAATCGTTCCAGCATCTTTTCCGCCTGCTCCAATGAGACCGCCAACTCTATTATCTCCACTAACATCACCTAAAGCATAGGAATTTCCAAGATTACAATTATCACAATTTCCAATCAAACCACCTACACTTGAAGAAATGGTACTCACAGTGACATCAGCAAAAGAGTTTGTCGTCGTTGAGCCACTGGATCTTCCCATGAGGCCACCAAATGAAAGTCTTGCGATGTTATTATCACTAACCGATCCACTGGCAGATGAATTAGATAAACTTCCTCCATTCATTTGTCCTACAAGAATACCTGCTCCTCCACCATTACTAGTGGCAGTACCGCTAGCCACAATATTATCAAGTGTACAGCCCGAGCCAAACCCCAGCACTAAGCCAACTAAAGTATTACCTAAAACATTTCCATTAACAGTTAAATTTTTAATCTCACCTGAATTACAATAACCAATAAGAGCTTGATAATCAGATGCCCCATCACTGATAACAAAATTATCGATCGTTTTATTATTGCCATCAAAAACGCCACTAAAGCCATTCGTAATCCCAATGGGGGTGAAGCTTCCCGCATCCATTGTAATATCTTTAATTAGTTTAAAATGATCAGAACAAGCGCTAGCAGTGGTGGCGTTACACCCTTCAACTGTATCTACTCCAATATCCCTTAGTTGAGTTGCATTAAAAATTTGATAAGGACTAGTCGCTGTTCCGTCACCAACATCATTAAACTCGGTCAGGCCTGAAAAATCGATAAACTCTAAAGAGCCAAGATCCCAACTAGAACGTACAGCTCCTGAAGCATCTAAGTTAAAAGCATAATCGTTATCAGCAGATAAGTCTTGTCCTACTCCAACAGCTTCCATATCCGTTGCATCTAAACGAAAATCATAATTACTAGGGTCAATGAAATCTAAATCAACATTATCAATGGCCGAAGCTCCACTGGCCGAGCTATCTGAGGCTAAATTATTTTCAGAGACAAATGTTCCTTCATAACAAACATTAGAGCAATCTTGGGTAATATTATTTTTAATGATGAAAGTACTTCCGCCTTGATTATCAATTGCCTTAGCTGAATTTACAACAGTATTATTATAGGCAATAGCAGTTCCTCCACCAGTAAAGAAAAGTCCTGCGGGAAAACCAACAACAAGATTATTTATAGCAATAGAGCCGCCAGTAAGAGAGATTCCGGCCATGTTATATTGAGTACTCGTTCCTTCATCAATAATAATATTATCAATCACATGCTTGGAAAAGTTTCCACCAATACCATGATCTGTCGTTGAGTCACTTGTCACTTTTATTTGCAGACCAATAACTTTGATCGGAAAATTAGTATCAACTCCAACATCTCCACCGGCCTCAATTAAAACCTTAGATTCGTCATAATAACCAGAGTGCCGTTGGGAAACGCCAACATGATGAGCTTCCTTAGGGGCAAAATAAACAACTTCATTCATTTTTTGCCAATTGACATCCCAATTATCAGCAGCTAATCCTCCAGAAAAAACCGCATCAGCATAAAAGGCAAAATAACGTTGGGTATTTAAGGCGACTAAGTCCTCTCCATTTAAATATGTCTCAAAATCACTAACTGCAGGATCCAAACTTGCATTTTCAACTGAGGCTGAATCAATTCCAATTCTTGAAGTAAAAGCACGAAAAATACTCCAACCATTATCAGCACTCACCAAGTCAGAAGGAAGTGCACCAGTATTTGTTCTGACAACATAACTTGTAGAACTATTTCTATAACTAATAAAAACTAATGAATCGATACTTCCATTTCCGTCGCTATCATATTGAAGGGCATCACCAACTCCGATATTATCAGCTAAGGCAACACCAAAACTTGCCACACCATTATTAATAAGTAAGTCATTCCCTGCTCCTGTTGCTAGGGCTCCAATTGTTCCCTGTCCGATCGATCTATAAATTCTAGCTGGTGCCTCATGAAAACCAATATCCCAACTTCCATCTTGTCCTCTTTGGTTTTCTATAACATCCTTATTTAAAAAACTTAAAGAACTAAGGTCACTTCCTTGATCTTTCGCGAGAAAACTATCGGGAGTTAACCTATAATCATCTTCTGACACATTAGAAAAAGTTACGGCCAAACTTCGCAAACTCGCGTTGGGAGAAGTGGCATCAGAAGAAATATTTGTTGCACTAGACTCTAAAGTCCCCGTTCCACTAAAATCATCAGTGGTATTATTAGCTGCTAAGTTATTTGCCATATGAATCTTAGTTGTCCCAGCTGCTAATAAAGTTTCAAAGCCGTGAGAACAATTAACCGCCGTATTATTATAAAAATAAACATTTGTGCTTGCTCCAGCTAAATGATGAGCTCCATAACATGCTTTAGAACCAGTTGTGTTATCATAGGCTAAATTATTATAAAAATAAATTTTAGCATTAGTATTTTGAGTTTGCTCCGCCCAAAAAGCGGCTCCTGATCCTACATCAGTAATTCCTGTAACTAAATTAGAATGAACAAAAACTTCGCTAGCTTCTTCAGCAGAGACTGCCTTCACATCAGTATAAGGACCTCCAGAGACTGTAAATTGAACTCCTTCAATTGTCATATAGCCTTTGGCCACAACTTTACTTAAGGAAGCATTAAAAGAAATAGTATAAAAGTTTGTTGTATCCAACTTTCCAAGATGCCTTTGACGTGTTCCCACTTCTGTCGCTAAATAAGGAGTAAAAGCTCTTACGGAGTTTACCCTAAAAGCACTTGAGAGAGTATCAACAGCATCAGCATAAAGCGCAAGGTTAAGCTTTTGGTTGTATCGTTTTAAATCAAAACTACCATTATGATCATCAAAGTTTCTCAATGCCAAAGGGATGCCAGTATTTTCTTGAGCGCCGTCTACATCACTAGCTGTAGTATAAGCTCTGAAAACTTGCCAATCCTCATCACTTGAGGCCATATCTTCTGGAATATTTCCTTGTGCATCTCTTACATCAAAGGATGAGTTGGAATTTCTTTTGTGAATAAACACAATATCATCAACTGGGCCATCGCCACTTCGATCTATAACGAGGGCATCTCCCACCCCAATACTGGTAGAAATTGAGCTTGAGAAATTTGCAACTCCACTAGTGATCGTTAAGCCATTGCCCGTTCCACTAACTAAAGCACTAGTTGAGCCAGGACCTACTGAACGATAAATAAGATTTGCCGCTTCATGAGCTCCAATATCCCATGAGTTATCAAGGCCATATGTATTTTGCATAATATCGGCATAATCGTTTATCCCAATTTGACTATAAGGATTTTCACCTGCATTTTTCGCTATTGAATCAGACTCTTTTAAACGATAATCAAAAGTATCAATATCAACAAAGGTTGTATCAGTTAACGTCGTATTGGTGATATTATCTGTAAAAACACCACCAGCCGTAATAGTCGAATCAGTCGTTATATTTTTAGCAAGATATTCTCTACCTTTAAGGGTGCTTGAAAAAGAAAAACTTCCCCCTACACTTGGCTGAATTATATTATTAACAATATTCAAATCTGAATTCGTTCCATATAAAGCTTTACTGATGGCACTACTTGTTGTTCCCATCATCGTGTTATTCAAAATATGATAACTTGAATTATCAACAGTTCCTATAGAGTAGATTCCTCTAAGCCAAGGACCATACATTAAATTTCCCACTACATAAAAAGCTCCTTCAGCACTAGAAATATCTATGATATTATTAGTCGGGCTTGGGTTTGCAACATCTCGCCTCACAATATTATTCATAAAATAAAAAGAGCTATAATCCCCATAAGTCACGTGTTTAGAAGTAATACTTCCATCACTTGAACCTGCAGTATAAGTATTATTAAACTGTATTCCTTCTAAACGGATATTATCTAAATAAAGAATG
>LULL01000030.1_pt1 | contig 63710 bp, 60 predicted proteins | sample 728161 | NCBI WGS metagenome assembly LULL01 (sample SAMN03860290, study PRJNA289734) | marine metagenome | biome: seawater column; feature: ocean; material: water; isolation source: Red Sea water column Station 149 - depth 500m | place: Saudi Arabia: Red Sea | collected 2011-10-15 | depth 500 m
ATGTTGTTATGGGGGCCAGTATTGGTTTGGCCTACGCACAAGCCTTTGGGAGAGAACAACAGAAAAAGCTTTCTTTTAACCTCATTCCTTTTGCAGATGGGGCTTTTCTTTCAAAAAAATGGTTTTTCTAAAAAGTATAGGGTTTAGATTTACTGATAATGAGCTTTAATTCGTAATAACCTTCATTGACTCTTTTTAACTGTGAGCTGTAAATTTTATACTGCATATTTTCATAATCTGCTTCAATTTCTTCGCAGTCCTTTAAGCTACAATGAGTTGCTAAGACTTCATAAGCTTCTTCATAATCAGAAATAGCATATTCTTTATAGCGATCAAAGCTTAGATTTTCTTTTTTAATTTTTTTTATCATCATCTACCACAGTATATTGTGCATCAATGATATCATCATCTTTTTGCTTAGATTTTTTGCTGTTTTTTACTTGGTTTTGTAGCTGATTAAACTTTTTTAGGTGATTCATAACCAATCTTACAGCTAAGAAAATAAGAGTTAGGTATAAAATCTTAATTAACATAGCAAGAATATCTCTTTTCTAGAACAAGATGTAAAGCAAACATTTTATATTCACCTTACTCCCCTAGCTCGTTAACCACTTTCTGTGCTTTTTGATCAGTGGCCTTTTCTTTTTCCTCAGCCGCCTTTTGGGCCTTTAGTGCTTCTTTTTTTGCCTCAGCTTCTGCTTGTTTTCTTTTAATATAATCTTCTTTAAGTTTTTCAACTTCTTGGGCGTCAGAAGCCTTGGCCAAATCTAAATCACGGAAAAAAACAGAGTTAATAAAACGCCTTAATTCTTTTTTTTCTAACTCTCCTGTTGCATGAATAATTCCATAATACTGAGAGTTAATGCTTGTAAACTCTGGAGCTGCAACAATTGTCACATACATAGGAACAGGCAAAGAAACCCGAATAATACTTCCTTCTTTAAGTGGCTCCAATGAATTAAAGTAAATATCATTTTCTGAACAACCCAACAGGGTAATATCAGTTTCGATTTCGGCGTAACTTAAATCTGTCGTCTTATCGATATAAATGTCCCCCTTTTTTGGCTGAGAGAGTTTAGCAGAAATCTTGTCCTTTAATTTTTCGGCCATCTTTAAGGCCAATTCAGTATCCATTGGCTCCTTAACAGCTAACAAACTTGGATAATTAAAAAGTTTTTGCATTTGAGCAGAGTCATATTTTCCCGAATTAAAACAAACGATAATCGGGGGGAAATCTTTACTAACTTCTTTTACTGTTTTGATAAGATGTTGAAACATCCGTGAGTCATTATAAGTGTAAGCAATATCTGCATTTGCTTCTAAAGTTTCTTTATCTACATCTTCCAAATTAAATAAGATCAAATGAGGTTTAATATTTGTTATTTCTTTTTTTGCGTTAGAAATAAAGGGTTGATTTCTAAAGACATAAGAATAGCTATCTGTTAAGGGTGCATGATCATAAAATGAGCCTGTTTTGTCTACGACATAAGCTTTTAAAAGCTTAGGCCTTGAATTTAGTTGATTATCTTGAATCCACTTTCTTAAGCGATACTTAGACTCCTGAATAAGCTCTTGTCGTTTTTGTTGTTTAAGATCAAAGTCCTCTTTTGTCATATTATCGGTTTGCTCAACGGGATCAGCATGAGCAAGCTGTAAAACTTGGGAAAACTCATGGTTATAATATAAATTCTCTTGCGACTGATCAACACACATAACCAATGAAGAACGGATAATTTTATTTCGTTCCCAGTAATTTCCTAAGCGCAAAATTTGCTTCGGCTTCATTCTTAAGTCTGATTCAATCCGAATAAAATTTTCATTAACAAGGCTTAGCTTGCAGGGATGAAAAGCATGAATTGGATCATCCATTTCCGCCGTTGCAAATCCATGATTGACAACCTTATCCGCAAAACCCAAAATCCCCATACTGTAAACAACGGCCTCATACTCCAAAGACTTAACATGAACACTGGGCATTCGAGTCATGATGGCCTTAACAATAACGGACTTGCTTTGTTTATAATCACATAGGCCAATAAAGTTTATTTTTGAATAGAAATTCTGTCGCATCCAAATCCGTGTAATATGAAGTTTTGCCTTTTCATTTTGTGAAAAGTCAATCAAAACAACCTTAGGCTTTAAGTCCCTTATTTTTAAAATATATGATTGAATTATCTTTGGATCTTCAGAATTAAACTGTAAAAATTCAACATCTATATCCTTGAAATGCTTTTGAAATTGCTCCTTAATATTGGAAAAAAAATTCTCATCACCACCAATATAAATAATTTTATTGCTTGGTTTTTTTTCTTCCTCTTTTTTCATAGCTAAATCCATAGTCTAATTATATCAAATAATTAAAGCTTTCCTAATAAATAAAATAAGTTCTTAATTTTACTTTAGTTAATTTTTTAAATACACATCAAAAATCAAGACTGCCAAGTTTTTGTGCATATTGATCATAAATGGCTTGAGCTTTCGCCTCAAAGGGAAGCTTATTCTTATAATAGCTTAATTGTTTATAAAGGTAATTCTCTTGTACCTTTCCTGGCCTCTCCCATAGTAAAGAACCAATTTCAGTAATTTTCTCTACTGCAACTAGATCCAAGACCATAATTTCATAATATTTTCCCTGCTCTTCTACTAAAACTTCATCTTTTAATCTAAGATCTGTTTCTTTAATTAAACGTTGTCTAAGTTTTACGTTATTTTTATGTAAACTTACAACTAATGTATCATTTAAAGTAAAACTCTTTAAAATCTGTAAAATTATATTGAGCCCAACATCTGTGCCTACACCTGCTACAATATAAGTGTTTCTTTTATTAGTGGAGAGTTTTGCATAATCATACTCAATTGCATTCGCTGTCATAACTTTATAAGAGGACAAATCAGTAGAGTTCGCTGCTAGTTTCAACTTTAATTTTGAAGTAATGCTCTCAACTCGATCAATAAAAATAACGTTAACTTTTGAATTAAGAAATTGAGAACCAATTAACCCATGATCACAACATATATCCCAAAGAACCTGTGTGTTCTCCGGAACAAGATTAATTATTTTTTGTAAACGCCTTGATAAATTCACCTAATTACTATAAAAAATTGTCATAGGTCTGACCATATTTTCTATCATTTTCTTCTGTGAAGTACTTTCTCACAAAATATTGTCCAGAGCGAATTGTTTCAATAAAGCCAAATCCTTCAAGCTTTCTAATCGTTTGGTGCAAGATATCTGTAGAGATGTCTAATGTTGAAGACAAATCTCCATAAGAAACAATAGGTGCAATCCCAAACTTTTGATGTAAATTGGCCTTACACCAAGTGATTCTGTACAAATACATCAATAAAAGAATCTCAGTTCTTGTTAATTTAAATTGAATTAAAATCTCATCAAAAAAAAGATCAGGAATTTCAGATGTAGTTGCTCTAACTTCTTCGTTAGTTGTCTTTATCGCCTTAGCAGTAGCAGAGTTTTTTGAATGATGAGAAGAAAGTATCGTCTTTAAATCTTCCATAACCCACCTCATAAGACACATTATTGTATCTTAACTTTAAGTTTAGGCCCAAAGCATAAAAGATTCAAGCGAATTTTATTTAGGGAATTTTTTGCCCCTTACAAAGTTAAGTCCAAAGGTGCTCCATGCCTCATTGTATTAATTGCAAAGGCCCTACAATGAGTATATCGGTCAAGTGCTTGCCAGAAATTTATCTTTCCTCCTCCATAATAAATTTTTGTTAGATTTTGATCAAACTGTAAATTATTTATTAAGGATTGAAAAAATTGATCATCATATTCCCTTGCAAATAAGATAAATTGATATTTCTCTTCTTTAATAATTTTTTCCAAACTTTCCTTACTGAGTAAAGATAGTGAAATATTATAAATTGAAAAACCATTCTTATAAGCAATCTCAACGACTCTTTTCCATTTTGCATATATCTTCTTATTTGTCGTCATAAGACTAATTCCATTTCCAATAGTAGCATTAATAAGAAAGTCTACTAAAACATCTACTGATATTCTTTCGCTACAATCAACAATAAGCCCATTTCCAATTGGTAAGTCTTTTTGATTAAAACTAATTTGTCCTGGGATATCTCTATTTGGAAAAACTTTCTCATGTAAATTAAACTCATGACTCACTAAAGCTTCCAAAAACTCAATAAGCTTATTTTTTTCAATTTCAGAAATTTCTTCAAGTAATATCTCAAAATGTTCTATTATTTCAGTTGTCAGTGCTGTCGCATTTAATACCCTTCGTTCAGAAGCAAGCTTCGATGTTTCAGCTAAAAACTCTCTTACCTCTTGATCGACATCAAATATTGCCTTTCCTTGGTAGTTTTGCATAAGCTGAGAACGATTAAACATACTAAGATATTCTTTTCCACCGGCTTTTGGCCCTGTGCCACTCATTTTGAAGCCTCCAAATGGCTCAATAGCAACTCTTGCCCCAGTATTCGAACGATTTATATAAATATTTCCGGCCTCAAGTTTTGGAACGATATAGTCTAAGTCATCTTGGGACTGACAAAAAACTCCCCCCGTTAAAGCATACTCAGTACTATTAAATAGCATAATGGCCTCATCTAATTCCTTGTAGGGAATAAGATGAACTAATGGTCCAAAAACTTCCTTAGAAGCAATCGTTTCTTTTCTCATTGTTATGTCTGCAGGGATTTCAAAAACACTTGGTCCAACACAATGGCCAGGCACTAACTCTTGAGATCGATCAATAAGAGTTCGTCCACCATATTGTTTAACTTCGGTAGCTGCCTCCTGGGCCATAGTTCGAACACGACTTTGATCTTCTTGCGTTATTAAAGGATTAATAACAGTTGCGTAATGAAACGCCTCCCCAACTTGAATGTCTTCTACCGCCTTTGTAAAACGTTGAATAAAAGCATCCTTAATCTTTTCATCAATAATTATTCGAGATGCTGCTGAACATTTTTGTCCTGAATGGGCAAAAGCGGAATAAAGAATTCCTGAAACTGTTTCATCTAATTCACAGTTATTAGTGACAATAATAGCATTCTTTCCTCCCATCTCAGTTATCGCAAACTTAGGCTCTGAGGGGTAATCATATCTATCCGAAGTTTTTTCTTTAGATAATTTGCGATAAATACTCTCACCGACTGCTTTTGAACCAGTAAAAACGACACCAACTGTAAGCTCATGTGAGACGATGGCCTGTCCAACTTCGGCTTCACCATAAGTTATTTGCAAAACTTCTTGGGGAATTCCTGCCTCATAACATAATTGTACAAATTTTCTGCCAATTAATGAGGTTTGTTCTGCCGGTTTTACAATGACACTGTTCCCAGAACATAAAGCCGCTGTCGTCATCCCACAACAGATTGCTATCGGAAAATTCCAAGGAGCAATAACACCAACAACACCTTTAGCTTTGAAGTCTCCAGCAAGTCCTAACTCTATCTGCTCTCTGACATAAAAATTAATAAAGTCAATAGCTTCATCAACATCGGCAATAGCTTCGTCTAGAGTTTTCCCTGCCTCAAAAACGATCAATGAAGTTAATTCTTCTCGATTAAAAGTTAATAAATCTGCCAATCTTAATAAGTGGGCAAATCTATCTATTTTCCGAGAATTTTTCCAATCATTGTTTTGATAACCTTTAAATAGCTTTTCTATTTTAGCATCAACCTCTTGTGGAGTATCATACTCAATTTCACCCAAGACTATTTTTGGATCCGAACTACATTTAACCACTTTCTTATCGGTTTGTTCTAAGGATTTTTTTCTATATTTTTCTAAGTCTTGTGTGATAACTTTATCAACCCGATTAAAATGGTGTTTTAAATAAGTTCTTATAGGGTAAATATTCTTGAACTCACGACTCATTTGAGTAAGGGCCTTATCCCATACGACTTCTTTTTTATCCTTCATGTCCTTAAAGGCTTGTGTTGGAGTTTTAAGCCGTAATCCTTTTTTATGCGATCGCATTATAGTCAAGACACCAACCTGAGAAGAATTTTCCATGATTCTTCTTACAAGATAGGCCATACCAACAAGGAGATTTCCAACAGGGATATAGTTTCTAGTGGCCCATTTCATTTTTGAAAGACCAACAGAAAGCCCTTCGTAAGTCATATGTAAACATTGATGTTCAATTAAAGGAGCATTAGGAAATGCCCTAGAATGTAGCGACCTTGCAAAACAATGATCATGAATATTATGTGAAGCAACAGCTAATTGCAGATAATCACCCAGTTCAAGTGTTTTAAAAATTAATTGTCTAAAATGAATATCAGTTTCTTCTTTATTAATAAATTGAGGAGCTAAAAAATTATGAGCTTCAGCCTCGATTGTTTCAGCATCCCAATAAGCTCCCTTAACCAACCTAATCGGCATAATTAACTTACGTTTTTTTGCAAGTGCAACTACATCTAAAAGATGCTCATAAGCATCTCTTAGATAAGCTTGGACAACAATTCCTGTTTGATCATAATCTGCTAATTCAGCAGTTTCAAGTAAGACTTTAGCGTAAACTTCTAAAACAACATCGCGATAATGATAGTGCTCGGCATCTATATTTACAAAAACGTCATTTTCCTTCCCACTCAGAAGAATTCTTTTTAGTCGTGGAGCAATGTTTTCATAAGTATAATCGAAAGCTTGTGGTTTAAAGTCATGACAAAGAGCAGAGACCTTAATGGAAACATGGGCCTTATTAATTCCAGAGCTATTTTTTTCACCTTTAGTAATATTTTGATTTAAACCTTCAATGATCTCTATAACTTTATTTGTGTAATCATCAGCTTCAATGTTTGAAACAACAAGTTCACCTAACTGATCTATTGTTGCATCTCTTTCACTCGACAACAAATCACCCAGTGAGCGTTTGGCCGTATCAATAGTCTCCCCAGCAATAAATCTTTTGGCCATAACACTAACGCTAAAACGTATAAATCTTGCTAGATATTTTGCAGGAATATGCTCAGAAACCGCTAAAGTCCATTTAATGATAATATGATATAAAAAGGGCAGTTCTCTTTTTTGCCCCTTCAAACCTTTAAGTTTTGCTTTGGTAGAATCTTCAATTAAGCGTCTCAAAGACTCTTCAAAAATTCTCTTAACTTCCACACCTTCTTTATCGTGATTTAAATTTGGAAGTATGGCCAAAAACTTTAATAAGTGAATGCGAACCAACATAAAATTAGCTGTTAAATCTAGACCAAAGTCAGAAATTTTTTCAAAAAAACTTTGTTTATACTCTCCAATATGTTTTATTAAATCTGTTCCTAATTCATCTGCGTAACGATGTACTTCTTCAAACTGACTTTCGTTAAAAAGCGGTAATTTATGTTTATGTGAAATAAACTCTATAACTGTCGGCGTGTTCTCTAAAGGAAGTTCTGCCAAGGCAAGAGTGTGATCTTTCATGGCCAAAAAATTCTGATCTCGACACTGTTCTTGAGAGTGAATTAAGGCCAACTCATAACTTAGGTGTTTTGAAGCTAGACGAATTTCTTTTTGTTCTAAAAAAATTCCTGCCATAAACTGAACAGTTCCTACTTCCAAACTCCACTTAAAGTTTTTACGCTCAGGATGCTGATTACAATAATCAATTAAATCTGATATTTCATTTTTATCATCTGTAATATTTTGTTCGAGGTAATCATGATAAGCTTCATATGTAATGATTGACCACTCTGGTTCAAATTTATAAGCTTTGGTTTTAATTTCATAAAGACCATTATTTTTCATTTTTCACCTCATTAAATAAAATCAATCTTGTATCTGAAATAACACATTCCGAAAAGCAGAATTTGACTGCCACAGTGGGAAAAGATACAATTTTGTTATGCGCTACTTGCTTATAATTACATTGGCCATGTATTTTTTCAACCTAGATATTAGAAGTTCTTTTGCAAAGAGTTATTCGCAAAGAGATCTAAATGTTTTAGTCTCACAAAAAAGCTTTTATGAGTTTTTTGAACATGCACATGATATTATTCCTAGTCAGCGTTCTCAAGAGTGGAAATCTCAAGTTGAGCAAATGGCACAGGAATACTTGGATTTTTTAAAGACAAAATCTGAACTTAAGTCTAAACAAATAAAGCTAGTATATGAGATATCTAGCTGGCCTCATTTAAGAAATAATGAGTTTTTTATTAAAAAGCGTGATTTCATTTTCTTATCAACCCTAAAACAATGTTTTAGTGCTAAGAACAAAAAAGCTTGCCTAAAAAAAGTAGATCAAATCTATCATGACTTTAAACATAACCGAGTTTTTTCGTTTGAATTGGCCATTTTATTACAAAAAAACCATATTGATGAAAAAATCATATGGAATTATATTAAAGATCTAACTTCTCATCCTATTTCCGAGTTTTATTGCTCTCAAGATGGATTTAAAAATCTCGTTCTCAATAAAATTCACGAGCTAATGAGCTCGACGAGCAAGAAAGACTTACCAATTCATCAGGATTGCATAAAATCACTAAAAACAGACCTAAGCAAACAACTGCTAAGCTCAGATAGAATTGTTAGGTCTAATGCCTTTAAAGTCCTAAAAAAACACAATTTACTCGATAATCAACAAACAACTAGTTACCACACGCTAAGCTTTTTGGCCGAAAGAACTCAAAATAAGCAACAAACAAATTTGTCACTTAGCTCTTTAAAAAAGCTATCAAAAAATTATCAACTTAGAAACAAAGTCTTGGCCCAGTTAAAAGAGCTTGACCCCTTACCTGGAGATATTTTTAAACATAATACAAATAAAATAGTAGAAGCCAAAACAAGAATACTCTCTCGCTACTTTCCTGAGTTTTTAGATCACTATGCTCGGACATGTTTGGATTATTTAAGCGGTCGCAAAACCTTCAATAAAGGAAATCCTACACCTCATTGCCACCAATTGTTCTCACATAATAAATCCGTGAAAGTCTTACCTGAAAACTTTGTCCAAGAATACAATAAAGCAACATATTTTTACAAAAAGTAAAAGGGGCATCATTTTGATGCCCCCTAGAATTCATATAATCTCTATTAGACTAGAAACTAACTTAAATGCTTAGAAACCAGCTTTGTCATTTCAAACATTGAAACTGTCTTCTTACCACCAAAAACAGGCTTTAACTTATCGTCAGCATTTATATTTCTTTTATTCTTAGGATCTTGCAAATTATGCTTCTTGATATAAACCCATAGCTTTTTTACAACCTCAGTTCTTGGAAGTGGTTTTGATCCAACAACTTCTGCTAAGGCCTTTGAAGGTGTTAAAGGTTTCATAAATGCTGCGTTTGGCTTTCTTTTACTTGCCTTTTTCTTCGTAGCTTTTTTAGCTACTTTTTTCTTAGTGGCTTTTTTAGCTACTTTTTTCTTAGTGGCTTTTTTAGCTGTCTTTTTCTTAGTAGCTTTTTTAGCTGTCTTTTTCTTAGTAGCTTTTTTAGCTGTTTTTTTCTTTGTAGCTTTTTTAGCTGTCTTTTTCTTTGTAGCTTTTTTAGCTACTTTTTTCTTAGTAGCTTTCTTAGCCGTTTTTTTCTTTGTAGCTTTTTTGGCTACTTTTTTCTTAGTAGCTTTTTTGGCTACTTTTTTCTTAGTAGCTTTTTTGGCTACTTTTTTCTTTGTTGCTTTTTTCTTTGCCATTTCTATTTCCTCCCAGAAAGACACAAAAAATTAATGTCTGGCCTATATTGTTTTAACCCATTCAATCATATTATTGTTGCCGACAAGAGTTTTACCCGTTTTTTCATAATCATGCCCTTCATTAAGAGCAATCATTCTAAAATTGTCGACAGGACAATAATTATAGATTTTATGAACGTTATTATCCTTAGCGTATTCTTCGTAAAAATCTTTAATTTTATGAGAAAAACCATTTCCTTGGAAATTAATTTTAATTGGAGTATTTTTAGTTAAAAGAGCATCGGCTTTAAGCTTCATAAAAATAGCGCAAACGATCTCATTTTCACATTGTCCTGAATACAATACCCAACCAGATTTAATTTCTTTTTTTATATTTTCCTTGGTCCAAGCAAAATCGTGTGAATCAGCAAAAGCCTCAACATTAAAATTATAAATTTCTTTTATCTCTTTTTCGGACTTACTGGGTGTAAAATCAATTTTCTTATCTGTCATTAAATAACCTTTTTGATAAGATAATTGTAGTTAAAGAAAAAAATTAATGCAAATTTTTATCGGAAATTTTTTATTTTCACTTCTGGTAAATACAAATCCGAATAAAAAAAGCAAGAAAAGCTTTGTGCAACATAATTGTCATTGTCATTGATCTTTTAATATGGTTTAAATATAGCAAAAGAATCGAGATAATTATGAATAAAATCAAAAACTTATACAATTTATTTGAAGCAACACTCTCTAACGTTAAGTTTGCTGTCGTTATTATTAGCCTTTTTACTATTGCCCTAATCTATGGAACCTTTATGGAGAGTTACCATGGAGCAGACTATGCTAATAGACTTGTTTATAAGTCTTGGTGGTTTATCTTAATTGAAATCTTTATCTTTTTAAGTGTTTTTATGGCCACGGTTGTCCGTCTTCCTCCTAAAAAACGTCTTTATGGCTTTTACACTATTCATGCAGGTTTAATTATCCTTTTTATAGGCTCTTTTTTCACTTATATTAATGGTATCGACGGCTCTATCCAACTTCTACCAAACACACCGGCTAAAAAAATTGTCATTAACGAAGATCTACTTAAAATACATTTTTCTAAAACTAATACCGAATATAAATTATCGCTACCTTATACACATAAAAAAATAAATATTGATAAAACTATAGAACAGATTCAAATAGAAGATTATATTCCTTTTGGAGAGAATCAAATTGAATGGATTGCGGACAAGCAAAATATGAGACAGCAACATTCAAGTACATATCTTCTCTTTAATCAAAACTTATCTCAAAAAATCACTCTTTCTTTAAGTCCTGATTCTGATTTTAAATCAATGCAAAGAATGGGCTTGCTCAATCTCCATTATATGCCAAGTATTCTAAAAGATTGTTTTGCTAAAAAAACACAACATGGCTTTATTTTATGGCATTTGGGTACAGGAGAATGCTTTACGGCCGAAGAAAAAAACCTACCTGTTGATAAAACAGAAAAAGGAACCCGATTTTTATTACTGAAACATCAAGGAGAATATCTAAAGTTTTTTCCAGATGTTAGTCCTGTCGCGGTTAATGATGATCTAACTAAAAACAAAAATACCCCCTATAGAGTTCTTTCAAAGAAAATTTTTGAAGAAAAGCCCAATCTTTTTCTTTTTGGTGAAGATATAGCCTTTTATGATAAGTCTAAGGATGATTGGGTTGTAACAGACTTTAAAAATGGCCTTGCACAACTGCCATGGATGAATTTTCAGCTTAGACTTCTTAAGCATAGTACAACTCATTATCCAGCAGAGGTGCCAAAAGCAGTTCTTCCGGTTCAAGAAAATGGAAATATTATCAAAGGCAATCTTAAGGCCGTAAAAATAAAATTTTACAATAAAACCTATTGGGTAAGAAATGATGGCCCGCTTGAACTTACAGATGGCAAAAATACAATTAGACTAATTATTACACCCAAAGAGATTGAAATTCCATACCAGATAACATTAGATCGTTTTAAAATGAATACAAATCCGGGAACTAACGATCCTGCAAGCTATGAAAGTTTTATTCATTTACTTGATGGAAGAACCAATTCTGGACTCGAAAAACATCATGTTTTTATGAATAATCCCCTTAAGTATGATGATTTTACTTTTTATCAATCCTCATACTTCCAAGTCGGCCCCAATCAATATGCTTCCGTTTTATCAGTTAATTATGATCCTGGAAGGTTTTTTAAGTACCTAGGCTCACTTCTTATCGTTCTGGGTAGTATTTGGCACTATATATTAAATAGAAAAAAGAGAAAGGTTTCAGCATGAAAACGACAAAAATTCTTTTAACATTATTATGTTTATTTACTCTTAACTCACAAGTTTCCCAAGCACAAGTCAATCAAACCTGTACTCTATTGAAAGATGACATTCCTGTACTGGCCGGAGGAAGAGTAAAGCCCTATTATGTCCTAGCGAAAGAAAGTATTAAGTTTTTAACTGGTAAATCTAGCTACAATAATGAAAAGCCAGGTTTAACATTCTGTCGCCTTCTTCTTCAAAACTACACCGAAACATCAATAAACTTTCCTATTTTAATAGAACATGTCAAAACAAAAGCATTTTTAGAGTTAAATGAAGATGAGACGACATTGGGCTCCCAAGAACTCCTTACAAAAAAAGAACTTATTCGCTCAGAGATCATTTCTTTGAAGGAGAATAACTCCTATAAAAAAGACTTAACAAAACTTTTTAACAGAATTGCAACTCTTGAAAAAATTCAAACAGCCCAAGCTTTAACTGTCTATAGTAAAACTGACTCAGCAAATGAATGGAAAAGTCTTTCAGAACTTAATTTTTCTAACTTAGATCTAGTCAACAAAGCAATAGAAGAGTCAAAATCTTTATATACAAAAGATCATGGTGATGATTACCTTTTAGAGCTAACCTATGTTAAATCACATATTTTTTCTTACGCTCTTTTAGTGGCCCTTGTTGGTATTTTTCTTACTGTTTTAATGAAAAACAATACAGCTGGTGTTGTCGCATCGATTCTTGCCCTTGCAATGCAAATAGCTGGAATGATCATGAGAATTCTTATCTCTGGTAGGGCCCCTATCACTAATATGTACGAAACTGTAATGTTTTCTGGTTTTGGAGCCCTAATAATTGCTTTATGCATCCTTTATTTCAAAAGGGATAAAATCTTTCTCCTTGCAGGGCTTGGATATAATATACTATGTCTTTTTATGATGATGTTTGCCAACAATATGCTTAATAGCTCTATATCTCCTCTTGTTCCTGTTTTAAGAGACAACTTTTGGCTAAGCACTCATGTGACAACAATTATTTTAAGTTATGCAGCCTTGGCTTTAAGTTGGATGGTGGCCAATATCACACTATTTAAAATGAGATTAAATAAACTGACCTCTAAAGAATATCGTTACTATCAAACATTAATCTATACCTGCATAAAAGTAGGTATTGTCTTATTAGCAGCTGGTATAATTCTAGGTGGTGTTTGGGCAGACTATTCATGGGGAAGATTTTGGGGCTGGGATCCAAAAGAAACTTGGTCACTAATTGTCCTTTTATTTTATATGGTTATCGTCCATGGAAGATACAGCAATTGGATTAACACTCACCGCTTTATAATCCTCTCAGCAGCAGGGTTTATGACCGTAATGATGGCATGGTTTGGAGTTAATTATATCCTTGCATCCGGGTTGCATTCCTATGGCTTCTCTGAAGGAGGAGCAATATTTTTAGGTAGTTTTTTTGCCGTCCAAATTGCAATCCTGATCTTCTGTGGCCCAAAAGCAAATTTTAAAGTCAATAATAATGATTAAGAAAGAGTTCTTATTTATTATTATTTTGTCACTAACATCTTGTGCTCACTGGAAAAAAACACAAGACTATGAAGTGACTAGCTCTGTTATCGATTTGGCCAAGTCAAGCTATTTGAAAGGCTGTATTGATGGAATGAACTCGATACAACAAAAGTTTACCCGTGGTGTTCGTTTAGAGAAATGCAAAAAACTTTCGATTAAACATGAGTGGGATCTAAAAGATATGTTAAACCCACAGTAAGAATAAATTTAACTGTGGGCTTAAAAATTATTGAATAATATAAGGATTAATCAATTGATTCTTTATATTTTTTGACATCTGCTTATTTCCTTGTAAATCAAAATAAGCGACGAGAGCACCCTCAAGGCGTTTTTGATCAACATAATAAGACTTTAAAAAGCTTTCAACTTGGCCTTTTAACCAACCAGGGATAGGAAGAAAGCTTAAACCTAACTGTCCTAAATTTAATAAAGACCTAAAACGCTTAACTTGATTCGGCTTATCATAATTATATGCAGTGGCCATTTGAAAAGAAAAACTATGTTTAGTATTCACAAGGTTTTTAACGACTCGCTGTCCATCTTCTATAGCTTCAAAAAATGCAAAATTATAACGTTTATTAACATCATCAAAGCTTCTTGTTGACCTTCTAAATTTATTATTTGCCATTCTTACCATAGCGTAAAACTTATTCAGGCCATATCTTGCCCAATTATCTGCAGCACGATTAGACTCCCAATAATTAATAGGAGAAATTCTTGACTCATATATAGAAGAAAAAATTCTATCTGCTTCAGCAATAGTTAAACCTAACTTATCTTCTTTAACATTTTGTAAGTAATGCAATAGCATATTTTGGTGAAATAAACGCTGTTCAAGTACCATCTCATGGACTTCTACCAAAACATAAGAAACAAGATTTAAAACAGGAATACTAGTAAATTTATCTTTTGCAAAATTAATGGCCCTTTTTAAAACTTCGTAAGTGACATTTCTTTTATAAAAATAACGTGGATCCTGTGTGCTTGCGATAACACTCAAATCTAATAATCTTAATGCCTCCTTTAATTCTTTTTGAAATTTACTTAAAACCCCTTTTGTTTCGATTTTATTAAAAAAATGATCAACATCGATTGTTTTAAGTTGATCGAAAGATCGTCTTAAAGTCCCAATATTTTCAACAAACTCATCTGACTTATGGGCCCCTTGCTCTAAATGAACATATAACTCTTCTAGTTCTTGTTCATAAGACTTTGATCTCATTCTCTCAATTTCTCTTTTTACATCTTCTTTAATCTGATTTACATAAGGTGAAATTGACCATTTGTTGTTAATTAAGTTCATTTTGACATAACTAACCTCACCTTGGTCATTTTTTACGTAACTAAAACGCTTTTTAAAAGAATTGAGGTTGATTTCAGAAAACGCATTAAAACTTAATGCTAATGCAACAATTGCACTCATTGCTTTAAACATGAGAAACTCCTTTTCTATGTAGATAACTCTATTTTAAAGGCAATCTATTTATAAGCTAGGAAAATTCAAAGAATGTAAGAAAATGTTATTGCTTCTTAGCGCGAAAATTGAATTGCATAGGTATTTTAATTTGTAATTCAGCAATTCCTGCGGACTTAGGTATTGGAGGGAAACTCTCAATTTTCTGCATTGTTTTTTCTGCCAAATTTATAAGGTGTGGATTTTTGCCATCTATAAAAAGCAAATCATATTGCCCATTTTTTTGTATTTGAATTTTTACAATAACTTTCCCTTGAAGTTGCATTTTTTTTGCCTTAAAAGATGAAGTTTTTTGATTTAAAATCGTTTGCCTAACAAGCTTTAAGTATCTATCAGCTTCTGGGTTCCCTTTAGTTGAGCGCTTATTAATTGCGACCTTTTCTTCTTTTTTAATGACTTTCCCATGAAATGTTTTATGAGTCTTTTGGATCATTTTTTCATTTGTTTTAGGAGGAACAACTTCTATTTTTGAGATCTGAAATGAATGAGCTTTGTCAGCTTGTTTCGATTTTTCGTCTTTTGCACTAAGTGGCATGGCCAACAATCCGTGCAATAATAAACTTGTAAAAAATGCAATACTCAGCTTTTTCATAAAACTACTCTTCCTTCATTTCTTGTGGCCTACGTTTAAATGGTAAGCCAGTATCATGATCCATGGCCCAACGATCTTTTAAATACTCTTGTCTTTCAACTTTATAATGATCTAAAGACTCATCAACAGAGTCTAATTTTTTAATAAGTTCTGTTTGAAGCATAATATTTTCTTTCTTTTTATTTAAAAGATTATCTAGCGCTAGCTGTTTTTCTCGCCTAAGACGATTAATCTGCTCGTCGTATTCCGCAGCTGTTTTAAGTCTTTGCTGGTCAAATGTCCATAAAAAATGATTAATTTCATTTAATTGCTTTAAAAAGCTTTCCTTTCTAAGAATCAATAATTCTCTATATTTACTTGCTTCAAAAACCCTTTGCTCTAGCTTTGGAGCTCGAAAATTAAGCTGCATTCCTCTGGGAAAATACTTTCCCTTAGACCAACATTCAGAGAAGTCTTGAACATACATGCTAAAATAAAAATCTTCTATAGAACGCACAGAACCTTTACAATAATATTTATCAGCATGATTATTAACTTTAAAATAAAGAATATCCCCTGTTTTTAGAAATTTTGTATTATTGTTTTCTACCTGAACCTTTAAAATTTGCCCCGAATCCCCTTTATCTGTAACTCTCCCCCTAAATCTTCCATAATCAATTTTTGGATCAATAAAACTATTATTAGGTTTACTCATTGTACTCTCAGGAGCATGCTTGGGTACAGCAATGATGGCCATTAAATTAAGAGGCAATATGGCCAATAATAAAAGAGTCTTGCTAAGATTGTTCATACTTAATATTATGAAGCAAAATAAAATGAAATTAAAGTCAAGAAGGAGTTAATATGGAGTTTTTTATTGATACAGGCGATTTAAATGAGATTAAAGAAGCATATTCATGGGGATTAATCGATGGCGTTACAACAAATCCCTCTTTAGTGGCCAAAGCTGGAGTTGATCAAAAGACTCTGATAAAAGAAATTTCTCAAATTGTTGATGGCCCTATCTCAGCAGAAGTTATTTCAACTCAGGCCAAAGGCATGCTAGAAGAGGCTTACGATCTTGCAAAAATTCATGACAACGTTGTCATTAAACTTCCTATGACAAAAGATGGTATGATTGCCTGTAATGAGCTTAGTCGCAATAATATCAATACAAATATTACACTTATTTTTAGTGCAAACCAGGCCTTACTGGCCGCTAAGAATGGTGCGACCTATGTTTCTCCTTTTATTGGAAGATTAGATGATATTGGACAGACTGGTATGCAATTAATTTCTGAAATTAAAGATATTTTTGATAATTATGCCTTTACGACCAAAATACTCGCCGCATCTATAAGACATGTTGATCACGTCAAAACTTCGGCCCTCATTGGCTCAGATGTCGCCACTATTCCTTATAAGGTCTTAGCTCAGCTATTTAACCATCCTTTGACTGATTCAGGGCTAAAAAAATTCCTTGAAGACCATGCTAAAGCAATGAAATAAGGTTGTTACCAAGCAATATACTCAAGTAATACATAATAACCTCCGATAATGCTTAAGTATTATGGAGGTTGTTTTTGCACCGGTTATTTTATCTTATACCTATTCTTTTTAATCTCATTGCTTGTCGACCAGAACAATCTGTTGAAAATACAGTTAGGAACCCTGCAGGCCAGGCTAAACTAGATGTAAAGTCTAAATGGCCTAATGAGATCTTTCCCCTGCATCTCAAATATGGGGATAATTTTGATACAACAGAAATATCAGTCATTGAGTCTGCTGCAGATGCTTGGAGTGACTCAACTCAGAACCAATTTCATTTTTTTGATGTCAGTAGCTCATTTATAGAGTCTAAAAAATCTCTTAAATCTTACGATGATCAGGAAATAGGGATCTACAAGCTCAACCAATGGCCAAAAGAACTTCCTCCTACGGCCTTGGCCATAACTCAAATTTATGGAAATAGAAAAAATAAAGGTTCTTCAGACGAGCATATAGCGATTGATCATGCAGATGTCCTTATCAATTATGCTAATTTTAGCTACACGACCGATGAGTCCTGGGGCTATGATTTAAAAACTGTGCTTTTACATGAGCTTGGTCATCTTTTAGGTCTCTATCATAATAGCTATAACAAAGATTCAATCATGTATCCTAGTATTAGCAGCTCATCTAAAGTTGAAGACCTGAATGAAGATGATGCACAAGATATTTTAAAGCTCTATACCAGATCATCTTATGCAACATCACAAAAAGACAACTTAGACTCTCTCTTAGAAAAAAGAACTGTTATTCGTATCGAGCTCTATCCTAATAAAAAAGAAGTCATTAAAATTATCCAAGGAGACAAAATCTATGAAAGCACTACTCATAATTGTTCTCACTAATTTTTTAATGATCTCAACCCAAGCAAGAACAGGCGATCATGTTCATGGATATGAGCTTTTCTTGCAAATGCACGAAACAGAGCAACAAGAAATAAAAAATCAAAGAGTTCCAAATACCGAAACACAAGAGGAAGAAAAAGATAATCTTCAAAGTGAATCAAATCCTCGCCTGCAATGGGAAAAACAGAGGTGAATAAAACGAAACTCAATAAGGCGTAGCTTTAACAAAGTTACGTCTTTTTAATTAATTCTAATACATAATAATCTATCGATTTACCGAGAATTAGGTTTTAATTTAGCGAGTTCTTAAATATCATATATTTAAAAGAGAAATCATTTCATACCTTGATAAGATCGTGAATTCTTTTTAGTCTCAACACTTTTTAAGCATTTATTTTATCGATTAATACGCACAACACTACTTTCATATGTTCATTAAGACTGAAAACTTGAACAATATATGAATTTTAAATATTTAAATCTCGAGCAAATTATATTCTTTCTTTATTTCTTTCTTTAGATTATAATTTTTTCTAAAAGGATTTTTATATGCTTAACAATGAAAAAGGATTTTCTCTTGCTCAAGTTATGATAGCCGCAGGACTTCTTGGAGGCTTGTCACTTATTTTTATGCAATTAATGAAAAATATGGGACAAGCTCAAAACTTTGCACAATCCAAATCTGATGAAATAGAACTTAAGTCTTCTATGAGGATGATTTTAAACGATGAAAAATTTTGTCGTGTCAGCCTTGCTGGAAATGGGCCAAGCGGCTCTCCCTCATCACCTATTGTATTTAAAAAAAAGAATATTGATGAAAATGACGAAGGATTAGATATTGCTCTTTATCTATCAAATCAAGCGGGAGACGCAAGAACTTTAAAGAAGTTTAATGGTGAAAACAATCCTGGAACAAATGATAAATCAAAGTTTGGTAGATTAAAAATTAAGACACTAAAACTTATAATGAATAATGGAATAGGAAGTAATTACTCTGACAGTTTAATACATACGGATGTTGGAGTTCTTAGGGCCGTAGTTGAAAAAAAAGTTTCAACTACACAAACTAGAAAAATTAAAATGGACTTTGATCTAAACCTTGTTATGTCTACAGGACAAAGTCCTGAAAACCATGGAGAAACAAGAATTATTTCGTGTAATTGGGGACCAGCATCTCTTCCCACATCATTTACTACAAAGACTGTAACTGAAACAGGTCAAGATTTTTGGACCCCAGGGTCAAATTCAAGGATCGTTACTCCAAACGATACTTTTACAAAAACAGCTACTTGCCCAGATGTTCCAGGCAAAACCTTTCAATTTAGGACTTGTGAAGGATATTGCAATTTTTACTCTTGTCAAAATCCCCCAAGTTTCTGTTCAAAAAGGTATAACGGCATAATTTCCTACATAGGCTCTCTTAAATTTCCCACTGCTGGTGGTTTCTATACCTCTCCTAATTCTGAAAAGGAGTGTAAAGTTATTTGTTCATCTGGATCAAGTTTAGCTGTGTATGGGAACATAGTCGGAGTTTATGCTAGATGCTATTACAAGTGACTTGACTTCGTCTAGAACGAAAAAAAAGAGTTAAAATTAATTCAAGATATCCATTGCAGCAAAAGAGCGGTCTGATTTTTTTTGAGTTTTATGCTCACCTTTGCCAAGAAAGCTGACTATCAAGATAATATTTAAAATAATAACAATTACAACCGATTTCATGTCATTCTTAACGGAATTTCGAGGAAAAAACCTTAGTCTTTTTCCTCGAAATTATTTATTTATTTTCTTTTTCTTGTTTTCTTTTTTGTCGCCTTAGCAATTTTTTTATAAACAGCTTTTCTGGCATCATCTTTTTTCTTCATGATATCATCAATTTTAGAGCTGACATCATTAAGCTCTTTGATTAGTTCTTTTTTGATACGTGCAGGAGAAGCTACAATTTTTTCCCATTGTGATATTTTTTCCTTATCATCTTTAATCATTAAGTTTCTTTTTTTAACTTCTTCTTTAGTCATGCGATAAATCGCCATATCAGCAAGATAATCTGCATATTTAAACTTCTTCTCAGTTAGATATTCAACATAAGCTTTTCTATTGGCCTTTTTTTCGGCCACAGCATAATGCTTTTCTTTAATAAAACGAATAATTTCATTATTTTTTGCTAGTCTTTCTTTAGCATCTAAAATGAGTAATTCATAACGCCGCTTAACAACTTCTAGTCTTTGAGTTGTAAAAATTTGAATAATTTCTTCTGGTTTATCAAGAACTTTTACCCCACGCTCGGAAATTAAAGTGTAGTTGGGAGACAAAGAAGTTGAGGTCCCCATTTCTTTTTCAACTTCTTCTAATGAAGGCTGTTGACCTCTTTTAAAAACCAACTCAATCATAACATCGTTATCAACAGTTGAGTCGATATAATCTTTAATAAAATCATTATCTATATGTTTATTTAAAAACTTATAAACCTTTTTTGCATCATAGCCTCTAGGAAGCTCAGTTATATAAATTTTTCCTGAAATTTCTTTAAAACCCATTTTAAAATGAATTTTTTTGTTTTTGTCGACGTTTATGTTTTCAGAATAATTGCGAACCCAGGGTTTGAGTCTTCTAGGACTACCTGTTTCAATGAATTGAATCATTGATTTAACAATATCACGATGATTAAAGCTAGGAATAACTGATGAAAACCCTGTTCCTATTCCCTCTGCACCATTAAGTAACATAATAGGAAGCTTAGGGAGTAAACCTAAAGGCTCTAAGACTTTTTCATCGTAATTTGGAACCATTTCGACTTGGTTCATATCATCAAAAAGAACGACCTTAGCAATTTCACCAAGCTTGCATTCAATATACCTTCCAGCTGCTGCTTGAGTTTCCATTCTCTCACCAAAATACCCTTTTTTATCAATCAAAGGATAATTATTAGAAAAAGTATAATCTTGAGCAAGGTTGATCACAGAGCTTTCAACAGAGGCAGGCCCATGGGGATGGAGTGTTAAAACAAGTCCTGTTAATCCCGTCACCTTCATTAATCCCTTAGACTGATTTCTCCACAAAGTAAAAAGAATCCTTCTTTGAGAAGGTTTCAATCCATCTTGTAAGTGAGGTATTGCACGATCCATTAAAGTATAAATTTGATAAGTTCTATATTCATCTTTAACAATCGACTCTAAAGGAACTGACTCTAACGAATGAAGATAAGTTTCTTCTTGCATATTTTATCTACCTTTTTTTCTTTGCTGCTTTCTTTTTTGTGACTTTTTTCTTGGCAATTTTTTTCTTGGCCGTCTTCTTTGCGACTTTTTTCTTTGCTGTCTTCTTCGACTTTTTTTTCATTGAAGGTGGAGTTTTTGCTGCTAAAGGCTCTGCAGGTAATTCCTGTTCATCAATAAGTAAGTCTTTACGTAGCTGTGTATCTTTACCAAAACAAGTATGGAGCATTTGTTTTGATGCTTCCATATGATCAACAGTAATTTTAGTATAAGTATCACGACTTAATACATATTTAAAAGCTTCAGGACTCATTTCCCCTAGACCTTTATTGCGCTGAATCTCTTTAATCACTAAGCCTTTTTGGGATTTAATTCTTTCAAGTTCAGACTCGCTCTCAGCATAAATAGGATCTTTATTGGTAATAATTTCAAAAAGCGGAGCTTTTGCAATCTGAATACAACCATTTTCAAATAGCTCCGGCCAATAGGTAAAAAAGAAGTTTGTTAATAATGTATTGATATGTCCACCATCAACATCAGAATCGGCAAGAAAGACTATTTTTGGATAACGAAGTTTTTCAATTTCAGCCGGCTGACCAATAACTAATCCAATCGAAGCCATAATGTCTGAAAATTCTTGATTATTTAAAACATCTTTAATCGTTGCTTGTGTGACATTCATGGGCTTTCCTCGTAAGGCAATCCCACCTTGATAAAGTTTATTTCTAGCAGACCGTAAACCTCCGATAGCAGAATCCCCTTCGCATATAAATAAAGTACAGGCGGAACGATCTTTTCTTTCATTGGCATCTAAAAGTTTTTCTACTCTTTGTTTTTTTTGTTTTTTACCTTTTTTAGATGCATCTTTTAAAGCTGCAAATCTGGCCCTAGACTTGGCCCTTTCTAATACATGCTCAAGATAATCTTTATTATTTCGGATAAATTTAGTCATATATTTATCCATAAATTTTTCAATCGCTTTATCTAAATCAGAATCACGAACTAATTTTCTTTTTGTTTGAGACTCAAAACGCGGATTTGGCATAATCACGCCAATAACAAATGTCATTCCACTTAAAATATCATTATCGACAATAGAAACTTTCGCTTTTTTTGCTTCCCGCTCAAGTTTATCTTTTAAAGCGTTGATAAAAAGTCTTTTCACTCTGTCGTGATGATAGCCTCCGTCAAAAGTTGGAGTCGAGTTTACAAAAGAAATAAACTTTTCTCTCTCTTCACTTTTTTTATCAAGAACAACAGAAACATTGATATCAATAAGAGCTTTATACTTTTTCTTTTTTGTTGTAACACCTTCAAAAGTAAATTTATCATCACCTATTAATTGGGCATGGTCAGCTGAAACCCTTTGGGCCAATTCATAAAGGCCTTTTTTATAGTGATAAATTTCTCCATTAAATACAAATTTTAAACCAGGGTTATTGTAAGCTAAGTCAATAATTCTTTTTTCAAGTAGTTCTTTGTTAATTTTAATGTCTTTATAGACTTCCTTGGCCAATTTGATTTCAATTTTAACTCCCGAGGCTCCTTTAAAAGGTTTTGGACGAGTTTTATTTATTTTCAAAGCACCATCTAAAAACTTAAATGTTTGTTCTTTTTTTGAATTATAATGTTTTACCGTAACAATAAATTCATCAGAGGTTAAACAAGTCGCCGCCGCTCCTAGCCCATTCTGCCCTAAGGTTCGGTGTAAATAGCCTTTTGAGTCAACTTCTTGATCCTTAAACTTTGAGCCAGTTCTAAATTCAGAATAAACCATCGGGACTTTGCTCAAAGGAAATCCGATTCCATTATCTTGGATTATGACTCGTGTTCCATCTTCACTTAGTGTTGTTCTCACTTCTGTAACATGGCCTCGATAAAACTCATCGATACAATTATCTAGAATTTCTTCAATTGCTTTTGACTTGGCTTGGTGAAATTTTACTGTTTTAAATTCTAAAGAATTCTCAGTGTAAACATATGTATCTAAATCCTCAATATCATTTGAACCAAAAACTAAAGTCACTCTATTGCGACAATGCCAACGTTGATCTTTAGCTTCAATTTCGGCTTCTTTTACCTTTTTGGCTTTTCGTTTGACTTCCTTTACGGCCATGACAACAAATCCTTTTGATTTCACATTGTATGTTTTCAGATATTTAGCTTAATTTGCGTGAAGCATTGTGAAAAGTCTAATTGCGTTATACAAATTGATTCTACATAATAATTCTTATGAAAGTTTTTTTTCTTATATGTTTTTTATTGAGTTTTCCCCTTATGGCCAAAGATCAGAGTCTTGATCATTTTTTAAATAAGCATTGGCCTCTCAATAAAACCCAAAAAAAATATCTTATCCAGAGTAAAGTTCTCACTGATGCTGAAGTCAAAACTAATGGAAAAAAACAAAGTTTTTCACTCAAAGCCCTGGCCTATCATCCCAAGCGCTGCCGTAATGTTTTAAGAAAACTTTCTATGTTAAATAAATATAAAGACTGGATTGATTTCATCAAATATTCACATTACAAAGAAAAATCGAAGCTTTTTACCTTAACAGCCGATCATCCTTTGCTACCTTATCCAATGAACATCTACATCCTTGTTGACCGACCAACCAAAACAGGTATATATCCCTTTACCTTTCCCGTCGGTATATTTAGAGGACTAAAAGGAAAGTTTCATATACTTGAAATTAATAAGCGATGTTTTTTATTTGCACAATCAAACTGGACCGGTCCTCAAACTAAAATACCTAATTTTGTCATTGAGATTTTTTCAGAGACGCTTTCAAAATTAGGTGGCGAAATACTTATTCGAAAAACTAAGTAATTACGCATCACTTCTTTTAATTTAAGTAAAAGCAAGTATATTCGTAATACTATGATAGTGAAACAAATTGATGCGAAAGACACATACCCCATCAGAAGCGAAATGCTTCGCAAAGATCTTCCTTTAGATTCATGTCATTTTGATGGAGATAATGAAGACTCAACATTTCACTTAGGTGCTTATATTGACGACAAATTAGCAAGTGTCGCGTCTTTTTATCTAAAAAATAATGAAAAATTTTCTGAAGAATATCAATATCAGCTAAGAGGAATGGCCACTTTGCACAGTTATCAGGGCCAAGGACTCAGTCAGGCCTTACTTAGAACTGCATTTCCCATCATTAAAGCTAATCATGTAAAACTCGTCTGGTGTAATGCTCGTATTTCCGCTATTGGCTTCTATACAAAAGTAGGCTTTGAAGTTGCCAGTGAAGAATTTGAGATCCCAGGAGTCGGCACTCATAAATTGATGTTTAAATATGTCTAATTAAGTTTTACCTACAATAAGGGCTCAAATTGATGATTTATACAGAATACCGTTGCCATATTTAAGTGTATAAACTCCCTTTGCTTTTCAGTACAAAAGGCTTCATTTTTATAAATTTTTACAAATGCACAACTAAAACGAGCTTCGTTGTGCTCTCTTGAATAAGATCTGCTTTCTTGGCACCTCTCATATTCAAATTTACCAGTACAAACCCAATGTTGATCTTCACAATCATAAACTAAATAACGTCCCCGTTCATATTTTTCAGATAACTGTGGATCTTGAAGTAGGATATCAATTTTTTCTTGTTTAAAATTTTTTTGAATATTTTTAACGGACTGCCCAGAGGCAACCCCCATAAAAAAACTTAGAAATAAGAATATAAATTTACTCATTTTTTTTCTCATGCTATCTTACTTATCGTCCAAGTCTTTAGATTTATTAATTATTGAGGATTTCATGCAATTTAAACAACACAACCTAATATACTGCCAAATGGCCAACACACTAGCAAAAGCTCTTGAAAAAATGGGAGTTACTGCCAAAACGAAAGATTTATATAAACTTTTATCTAAACCCCCAAAATCGAATATGGGTGATATTGCCTTTGCCTGCTTTAGCCTGGCCAAAGAACTTAAAAAAGCTCCCAACCAAATAGCTTCTGATATACAAAAAAACCTTGATCAATCTGATTATTTTTTAGAAGCGAAAGCTTTTGGGCCTTATTTAAATTTTTTTTTAAACCCTAAAGTTACTAATAACATTATTTTAAATGAAATTTTATCAGAAGAAGCTTTTTCTAAACCCTTAGTTGAATCATCTCCCAAGACAATTATTGAATATTCTCAGCCAAATACTCACAAAGAAATGCATGTTGGACACATGAGAAATCTCTGTCTTGGTAATGCCATCGTTAAAATTTATCGTTATGCTGGTATAGAAACGTTATCCACCACTTTTCCAGGTGACGTTGGAACACATGTGGCCAAATGCTTATGGTATTATAAAAAACATAATCAGCAGTCCCCTCCAACAAAACGTAAAGGTGCCTGGTTAGGAACCTTATACACAAAAGGAAACCTCCTCTTAGAAGAGCAAAAAAATACAGCTCAAGCAGAAGAAAATAAACGTGAATTAACTCAAATACTTAAAGAGTTACATGCTCAATCAGGGCCTTATTATGAACTTTGGAAAGAAACTCGCCAATGGTCAGTTGAGCTTATGCAAGAGGTTTATAACTGGGCCAATGTAAGCTTTGATAGTTGGTACTGGGAAAGCGATGTTGACGCTAGTTCTGTTGATTTAGTTAAAAAATATTATGAAAAAGGTCTGTTTATAAAAGACGATGGGGCCATAGGAATTGATTTAAGTGATGAAAAATTAGGTTTTTGTCTCTTGTTAAAGTCAGATGGGACTGGGCTATATGCAACTAAAGATCTCGAGCTTGCCCGTAGGAAGTTTCAAGATCAAAAAGTCGAACGCAGTATTTATGTTGTTGATAATCGTCAATCCCTCCACTTTAAACAAGTTTTTAAGACCTTAGAAAAAATGGGTTTTGAACACGCTAGTGATTGTATCCACTTACAATATGAAATGGTGGAGCTTAAAGATGGTGCCATGAGCTCAAGAAAAGGCAATATTGTTCCTATTCAAAGCTTAATTGATCAAATGATCTCTCATATAAAAACTAATTATCTTCAAAAATATGAAGGTCAATGGGAACAGTCTCAAATTGATGAAACGGCCAATATAGTCGCCAGTGGTGCGATAAAATACGGAATGACACGTGTCGATTCAAACAAAAAAATTATTTTTGATATGAAAGATTGGTTAAAACTAGATGGAGAGTCAGGACCTTATATCCAGTATGTTTATGCTCGAATCAACTCTATGTTAGAAAAGGCTCAATATAAAAAACAGGAAGCTTCATTTGAACAACTCACCCATCCACTTGAGCAAGAACTTATTAACAAGTTAGCTTTATTTAGCACAGAAATTGAAAACAGTGTCAGTCAAAATAAAACACATAACTTATGTGCTTATCTTTATGACTTGGCCAAAAGCTTTAATTCTTTTTACGCTGAATGCCCTGTGGCCAAAATTGAAGACCAACAATTGCGCCAATCTCGCCTCGCACTTTGTGATGCGGTTGCAAAAACCATTGCCACCGGACTTTCAGTTTTGGGTATAAAAGCTCCTAGCAAGATGTAGCTAGCTAACAAGACTTTAAGAACTCTCCTAATTCTTCCTCTAAGAATTTTTCGTCTAGCTTAAAGCCGGCACGATTAGAAAAAATATTTTTACCTTGTTTTTTGTACCTGTAATCCAACATATATTGCATATTTATCTTAATCGGTCTTTTTAATTCCACTGAACCTAAATGAGTTATCATTAGCTCGTCAGACTGTTCAATAAAAATCTTATTTTGATTTGAAATAAGTAAACATATCCCAGAGTTTGAAATATCAACAAGTTGAAAACGTAAGACATGTTGATTATAAGTTGAATTCCCTTTCATAATACTTAAAGTAATTAAAATCTCCTGATTTAAATCAACACTCGTTCTGGGCTCACTTCTAAGTTCAATTGTTTTTATATCATTTGCCTTAGGCAGCTTTATAAAAACATATTTTCCCTCTATACGCTCAATCACAGTTTTAAACATTGATTCACGATAGTTTAACTTCAAATAAACCATTTGATTTGGGTCAAAATCATTCAGATAATTTTTTAATTTCAATCTTACCAGACGCTGCTCGTCTAATAATTTTAGACCATCAAGATCATAAATAACACGCTTACTATGCTGATTTTGCCACACAACACAGTCTCGATAATCTGTTTCTTTAATAATAGATTCAATTTCACTAAGAGAGTTTGCGTCTCTATATTCACCTTTCATACTTCTTATTATGGACTATTTTAGACAAATATGAAAATCAAACAAGATTTCCTATCTAGATTCGATATTAAGCTTGAGTTTTTCTAAGTATAAACCATCCAAATCCTGACTAAATTTAAAGCCCATTCGATAGGCTTTCACTGGCTTTGTTCCATATTTAAAACTAATTGGCTTATTATAAACAAGCTTTAACAAAGGAGGATTAGCAAGATTTATCTCATTGGCCCCATGAAATGTCGTTGCCACAGATTCTTTCACAAAATGAAAATTTCTTGCTGGAACTAATATGGCCATTCCACCTGAAGAAATATCTGCAATATGCAATTTATAAGCATCATTAGCTGCTGGAACTAAGTCACTTAGCAAAGAAAACGATCCAATTAATTGTTCAGAATGACCTAGGCACAAGCGCTCGCTCTGCCTTTGTTCAGCTAATTTTAAAAATTCGGGAAAATAGAAAACAATCTGATTACCTGAATGAGATAAATATTCGAGTTTACAAACCGAATCCCTCGTTTTTAGCTTTAAATAAAAATTACTTAGTGGATGAATATGTTTAAAACTTCTGGCCTTAATTTCTATTCTGATAATTTTTAAAACAGGGTCGATTTCCATCGAGTCAATATAATGAATAAATCTTTTTTCATATATATTTTGCCAAATAAAACATTCATTTGTAGCGCCTTTATCCAATATTCGGATAATTTCCGCTCGATTCCGTGTACTTCTGTATAAATGCTCCATAAAAATATTATCAGTGATTTAGTAAAATAAACCTACTAAAACTATCTTTAGAATGCTTAAACAATATTTAGATCTTAATTGATTAAATACCAACTTAATGATATACGACATATAATAAAAATAAGTATTTTTTTAACCTGTTTCTTTTTGGAGAGCTAAGTGTTTAAAATTAATAAAAAGGTTGAGTACGCACTCATTGTACTTAAGCATTTTGAAAAAAATTCTCAAAATGATCTAGTTACAGCGAGAATGATTTGTGACCAATACTTAACACCATTTGATACCACATCAAAAGTCATGCAGACAATGAATAACTACGGAATTTTAGAGTCTGTTCAAGGTGTAAAAGGTGGCTATAAAGTCTCAGCAAACTTAGACAAAATCAGTTATTTACAGTTATGCCAAATGATTGAAGGGAAATCATTCGTCCATGATTGCGCAAAAGTAAAATGCAGTCTTTTAGAATCTTGCAATATAGTTGGTCCCATTAAACGCTTAAATGAATCATTAGTTGATTTTTTTTCCCAATTAACTTTGGCCCAATTACTCTCAGAGCAAAGTCAAAGACCAATAAATACAAATTATAACAGCCAAAGCGAAGGTCATCATTTATGAGTGAAGAATTAGAAAAAAGAATCAAAGAGGATTATAAATGGGGTTTTGAGTCAAATATAGAGATGGAGGAATTCCCTAAAGGCTTAAATGAAGATATTATTCGACTCATTTCTCAGAAGAAAAATGAACCGCAATGGCTCCTAGACTTTCGACTAAAAGCTTATAAGCAATGGACTCAAATGAAACATCCAAATTGGTCGTATTTTAAAACACCGAAAATTGATTTTCAGGACTTGTATTATTACGCAAAACCTAAAACACAGAAAGAAGCCCCTAAGAGTCTAGATGATCTTGACCCTGAATTACTGGCGACATTTGAAAAACTTGGAATTCCTTTGCAAGAACAAAAAAGAATTTCAGGTGTGGCAATTGATGCTGTTTTTGATTCAGTAAGCTTAGGAACAACTTGGAAAGAAGACCTCGAAAAAGTAGGGGTTATTTTTTGCTCAATATCTGAAGCAGTAGAAAAGTATCCAGATTTGGTCAAAAAATATATCGGGACTGTCGTCCCCACAACTGATAATTTTTATGCTGCTTTAAACTCCGCAGTTTTTACGGATGGATCTTTTGTGTACATTCCCAAGGGAGTGACTTGCCCCATGGATCTTTCTACCTATTTTAGAATTAACGCCAAAGAAACCGGTCAATTTGAAAGAACCTTAATCATTGCTGAAGAAGGAAGTTTTGTAAACTATCTAGAAGGCTGTACTGCACCTCAAAGAGATGAAAATCAACTTCATGCCGCTATTGTAGAACTCATTGCCTTAGATAATGCAGAAATAAAATACTCTACGGTTCAAAATTGGTATGCAGGTGATAAAGACGGCAAAGGCGGTATTTATAATTTTGTCACCAAAAGAGGACTTTGCGAAGGAGTGAATTCCAAGATATCTTGGACACAAGTCGAAGCTGGGTCTGCCATCACATGGAAGTATCCAAGCTGTATTCTCAAAGGTGATAATTCCCAAGGAGCTTTTTATTCAGTCGCCCTTACAAATAATAAGATGTGGGCGGATACAGGAACCAAAATGATCCATATTGGGAAAAACACAAAATCAACCATTATCTCAAAAGGAATTTCTGCAGATGAGTCAGAAAATGTCTATCGTGGAGAAGTCAAAGTGATGCCGAGTGCACATAACGCCAGAAACTTTTCTCAATGTGACTCAATGCTTATAGGCGATCAGTGTTCAGCCAATACTTTTCCTTATATTGATGTCAAAAACCCAACTGGAACAGTTGAACATGAAGCTTCGACTTCGAAAATCTCAGCTGATCAGTTATTTTATTTGCAATCGCGAGGAATCGATGCGGAAAAAGCAATCTCACTTATTGTAAATGGTTTTTGTAAGGATGTCTTTAAAACCCTTCCTCTGGAGTTTTCAGTGGAAGCGGTAAAATTAATTGAAATGAAACTAGAAAATTCAGTCGGATAAAAGGAACGAAAACATGTTAAACATAAGTAACTTACACGCGAGTGTTGAAAATAATGAAATTTTAAAAGGAATTGATTTTCAAGTTAAAGCCGGGGAAGTCCATGCCATTATGGGGCCTAATGGTTCAGGAAAATCAACGTTATCCAAAGTGATAGCCGCTCATCCCGATTACGAAGTTAATAAGGGCAAGATCGAATACATGGTAAATGGCAAAATGCAAGATCTAGAAGAACTCGAAACAAGCGATCGTGCAAGAGAAGGAATCTTTTTAGGCTTTCAATATCCGGTAGAGGTTCCTGGTGTTACCAATATCAATTTTATGCATGAAGCTTTTAATGCCCTCTGTGAACATCAAGGAGCTGAAAGCATGAGCGAAGGAGACTTTAGAGAGTATGTAAAGTCCAAGCTTCCTTTGTTAAATATGCATGAGGACTTTCTTGACCGACCAGTCAACGAAGGCTTTTCTGGTGGAGAGAAAAAGAAAAATGAAATTTTACAAATGCTTCTTTTAAATCCAACTCTTGCTCTTTTAGATGAGACTGACTCTGGTTTAGATATTGACGCACTTAAGACAGTTGCAAATGGAGTTAATACCCTTCGCTCAAAACATAATGCTATTGTTTTAGTCACTCACTACCAAAGACTTTTGGACTATATAAAACCTGATTATGTTCATGTTCTTTACCAAGGGAAAATTATTAAATCTGGAGATAAATCTTTGGCCTTAGAGTTAGAAGAAAAGGGTTACGACTGGCTTATTGGAGAGAAATCATAATGGAACTTATAGAAAAATATATTGCAGAAGGAGCAAAACCTTCTCATGAGATTTCTTTAAGTGCAAAAATCAATGAGCTTAAAGAAAAAAATTTAACAAAACTAAGAGCGACTGAAATTCCCCATAGAAAGGTTGAAGACTGGAAATATACCAATATTAAAGGTGATCTCAAAAATGATTTTACCTACTCACCTTCTGGCGCTTCTTATGAAAAGTCGCAAAATCACAATTTTATCCATCTTTATTTTAAAGACGGCCAATTTCTGGCCAAAGATTCTGATAAGGTTGAGCTAGAGATTTCACCTCTAGATTCAACGCAAGATCAAAACCTTCTAAAAATTTTTGAGTTTCAAAGTTATTTTAAAAATGATTTTTCACTACTTTTAAATCGAGCTAATTTAGCCCTTGGAAACATAATAAAAATAAAGGCCAAGACTCAGATAAAAAAGCCTATTTTGATTCATCACTTCTTTAGTGGAGAGTTTTCTTTTTATAATTATAATTCTCTTTATTTAATAGAAGAATCATCTCAATTAACAGTGTTAGAAAAAGTAGAGTCCGAAGCAGAGGTTTTTTTAAATTATTCGACAGATATCATTCAGGATAAAAATTCATATTTTGAACATACCATTATTCAAGATACAAAGCAGGGATCTTTGGTACTGGCCAATCTGAATGCAAAAATACAAAAAGACGCGGAATATAGAAACATCACTTTTCAAACTGGAGCTAAGACTTCACGTCAAAATCTTTTTATCGACCTGGTACATGAAGGAGCTTGCGCCCACGCCCATGGTCTTTATGCTCTTCATAGCAACCAACATCACGATACCATGAGCTATATAAAGCATAGCGCGGCTCACACTCAAAGCCATCAGCTTTATAAAGGAATTCTCAATGATGAGTCCCGTGGAGTGTTTACTGGTAGAGTCAGAGTAGAAAAAGACTCTCAACTTATTAATGCTAATCAACTTAATAAAAATTTACTTTTAACAAAAAAGGCAAAAGTGAACTCTCGCCCCCAGCTTGAAATTTATGCTGATGATGTAAAATGCTCTCATGGTTCTACCACCGGTCAACTCAACGACGACGAACTTTTTTATTTTGAAACGAGAGGAATTACAAAGCAAAGAGCAAGGCAAATTCTTGCAAGGGCCTTTGCCTATGATGTTGTCTTGCAAATCAAAAATATTACTGTAAGAGATATTCTTAAAGAACACCTTTTATCAAAACATATAGTGAGCTAAAAATGTTAAGTCTAAACGAAATAAAAGAATATTTTCCACAGATCGGGCAAAAATATAATGAACAAAATATCACTTATCTCGATAGTGCTGCAACAAATCTAAAATATAAAGGCGTTATTGAGCTTACGACAGATTATTATGCAAAAACCTGTGCGAGTGTTCACCGAGGAGTTCATAGTTTAAGTGAGTTCAACACAAATCGCTATGAGCAAACACGTAAAAGCTTACAAGAATTTTTAAATGCGAGTTCTGACTCTGAAATTGTTTTTACGAAAGGAACAACTGATTCTATAAACCTAGTGGCCAGAACTTGGGGAGATCAGAATATACAAAAAGATGATGAGATTCTTATTTCAGAATTAGAACACCATTCAAACATTGTTCCTTGGCAAATGCTTTGTGAAAGAACAGGCGCCAAACTTAAAATTGCACCGATAAATGACAAGGGTGAAATTCGTCAAGAAGAATACAAAAAACTTATAAACTCAAAAACAAAACTTATTAGCATTGTCTATATTTCCAATGCTCTTGGGACCATTAACCCTATTAAAGAAATGATTGAAATTGCCAAGACAGAAAATCCTAAAATAAAGTTTTTAGTGGATGCCGCTCAAGCCTCTGCTCACCTCAAACTGGATGTTAAAAGCTTAGACTGTGATTTTCTTGCCATTTCCGCCCATAAAATGTTTGGGCCGACAGGTGTAGGAGTCCTTTATGGTAAACAAGAAATTTTAGAAAGTATGCCTCCCCTACAAGGAGGAGGAGATATGATAGACGTAGTTACATTTGAAAAAACAACTTACACGGTCCCTCCCCAAAAGTTTGAGGCTGGAACTCCTGATATCGCTGGAATTATTGCTTGGTCAGAAGCCATTAAGTTTATTAATCAAATAGGTTTAGATAAGATTTTTCAACATGAACACACTCTTCTTACCTATGCAACTGAACAAATGCAAGAAATAGACAAACTTCATATTATTGGTACCGCCAAAGAAAAATCAGCTGTTATCTCTTTTGTAATAGATGGGCTTCATCCTCATGATATTGCAACTTTGGCCAATAAATATGGTCTTGCGCTTAGGACTGGACATCATTGTACTCAGCCACTTATGAAAAGACTTGGAGTCCCTGCAACTGCAAGAGCGTCTTTTAGTATTTATAATACAAAAGAAGATGTAGACCACTTAGTAACAAGCTTAAAAAAAATTATTGATATATTTTGTGAATAGGAATACTTATGACTGAAATTATGACTCAACCCACACCCAATCCAAATGCTTTAAAATTTATTCTAGATAAAGAAGTCAAAACAGAAGGAAAAACATCCTTTAAAAACCCTAATCAGGCCAAAGATGTCCCCTTAGCAGCTGCTCTTTTTGACTTAAGAGGTGTTGATCAAGTGCATTTTTTTCAAAATGTAATCACTGTATCAAAGTTTACTTTTGAACCATGGGAAACTTTAGAGCCCTCGGTCCTAACCCAAATAGAATCCTTAATTTCTGAGCATAATCCTGATTTTAAAGATCATGATCCGGAAAAAGAGCGCAGAAAAAACCTTCCCGCTGAACTTATTCAGATAGAAGAAATTTTAGATCGAAGAATTAGACCTGGTCTTCAAGGTGATGGTGGTGATCTTAAAGTTTTAAGTTATAATGACAATGTTCTCTTGGTTCAATACCAAGGAGCTTGCGGAACTTGTCCCAGCTCAACCACTGGAACGCTTGAGGCCATTCGCGCAATTTTACAAGATGAATACGATCCCGAGATTGAAGTGTATATTGCACCGGAAGCTTAATGTAAAACAAGTGTCATTCTGACTTCATCATAACTTGCTTTAGCTTCTTTTTCTGATTTTTTCCAACATGAGTGTTTAAAAACTGACAAAAACACTTTTTCAATGCTACTTACCCTATAGTTTAAAACCTATTTTATAATAAAAGAAAAAGGATTTTTAGATGTTAGAATATCACGACAAATGGCTATTGGATGAGTTTGAAAAACGTAAAAAAAGAAATAGTGCCTATTCTTTACGAGCATTTGCAAAGAACATAAAGGTTTCCCCTGGACTTCTTTCAAAGATTTTTCGTGGAGAAAGTCAAATGACTCCTGAGACGGCCCTAAAAATAATAGAAAACCTTAATATCAACCACAAACAAAAAGAAAAACTTCTCACACACTACAAAGAACTCAAACGCAAAAATGCTCTTATAAAAAAACGCTTAATCAATATTTTAAAAGAAGGTGATCACCCAGAAAGCCAGAGAGTTAAATACCTCAACACAGAAGAGTTCTTACAAATCTCCCATTGGCATCACACCCTAGTTTTTGCCATCCTCCAATTTCAAGACGATTGTTTTGACAGTTTTGAAAGTTTTTGTAAATTCATTTCTCAAAAGGCAAATATTTCTTTGCAAAGGTTACAAGACATCCTCAAGCGATTAGAAAATTTAAAGCTTGTCACTTTTAGTAAAAACTCTATGGAACTTCACTTTGATAGTTTCATCTATAAAGGAAGAGAACAAGAAGCTTCTTTAGATGACCTTCTAATTGAATTTGGATCGAGTGCCAATGAATTGGCCGAAATGGGTATAAAATCTATTTATCCAAGAATATATAAAAATGAACTCATAACTAAATCCAATACTCTTAGTGATGGAATTAATTTAATTAATTGGCACTTTTATCCCATCAGCAAAGACACCGCTTTTATAATTGAAAAGCTTATCGAAAATCTTTATGCTGATATTCACAAATTATCTCTAGATGACTTATCTGAAGCAACAGAAGTTTATTGTATGAGTTCTCAGTTTTTTAAAGCAACAAACAGTATTCAACACCCTCACCTGTAAAAACTACCTGTTTTTTCTTCTAAAAAACAGTTTTGCTTCTGACTAATTATCTTAATCTCATTTTGTGTTATTAAACTCTCCTAGATGATTATATTTTTAACAGGAGAATAATTTATGAAAAGTATCATTTTGATCACGACCCTATTATCATCAATAACAATTATGGCCAAGCCTATTTGTACCTTTAAAACTGACTCTGATGTAAAGATAAAGCTAATCAATAAAGAGAAAGACTCCTTCTCTACCGCTTATACAAAGTTTAATCATCGATTAGTTCAAGGCCAAGAAGGAGTTGAAACCCGCGAGTTTGCCGTTGAACTTTCTCACCATATTGATCACTACCGGACTATCTTTAAAATCTTAGTTGATGAAAATCAATATATTTATGAACACTTTTTGGGCAAAAGCTTTTTTAACAAAGAAAATATTCACTATACTGCAGAATTATCTGCTGTAGGAAATTTCATACAAATGAGAGGGGTTGAGAATCCGGTTAGTGAACCAAGACGAGCACCACATATGAAAGTTAAGTCTTCTGCTCGAGTTTTAGCTGATTATTATCGACAGTATGGTGTACAGGCCAAAGTTGAAACACACTTTAAGGCGGGAAAAGACGGTGATAACTTATTTAAAATGGAATGGAAAGACTTAGATATTGAGTTTGATTGCCAAGGCAAACTCTAAACAGACCAAAAATAAAATTATTGCGTTAACAAAAAAGGAGAAATTTTATGACAAAACTATTAGGTTTTATGCTTTTTATACTAACAACTTCATCGCTATCATTTGCAACTTGTGAAAAAGAAATACGAGCAAAGCAGGCCATCGAAACTTTAAAAGTTAGTGATCCTGATCCTTATCTACTTGAAAAGTTAATAAAAGCTGAAGAGAGCATAAAGGAGGAAGGATTTTGTTCTGGACTTACAGGAGGCTTAAATGCAGTTGGCTTTTGTATAGACCTTACAATGTCTGTATTCGACTCCATCTCAATCCGAAACAACCCAATGACAATTCAAACGAGATATGATACCCCTGAAATAGCTCAAGCTTTACTAGCTTACGGAGATCTTTTTCTATCTAAAGAAGAAAATCCTTCTACATTTAATTGTGAACTTAAAAGAGCTATTTTTAGATCACTTAACGATTAAACAAAACATTAAAAATTACCTGTTCTGAGGTTTCCATCAAGCGAGAAAATAATCATTCTCGCTTGGCCCTACCACTCATAAGGTTTATAATACTCTAACATTTTCTCGTGAGGAGTGTTTTCTTTGGGTTGATATTTATAGGTATACATACAGCGCCTTGGCAGTGAAATTAAAATCGAATCAATTCTTCCCTTCGTTTTAAGGCCAAACAAAGTTCCTCTGTCGTGAAGAAGATTAAATTCAACATAACGCCCTCTACGATGAAGCTGGAACTCAACATCCTCATCAGTATATTCTTCATTCATTCTTTTTTCGACTAAAGGAAAATAAGAATCGATAAAATGATTGGCAAGATCAGTCACCATTTTATAGTCTTTTTCTATGTCACCAGAATTATAGTGATCAAAAAACAAACCTCCAATTCCTCGCATCTCATTATTTCTATGAGTGTTGACAAAATACTGGTCACAGGTTTTTTTCATTTCATCGTAACATCCATAAGGAGCACAGGCTTTTTTCCAAACAGAGTGAAAATAATGAAAATCTTCTTCATAGGGATAATAAGGTGTTAAGTCTGCTCCCCCGCCAAACCAAAACTTATCACCTTGATGAATCATGCGAAAATTGGCATGCACTGTAGGAACTTTTGGATTATAGGGATGAATAATAAGAGAGATTCCTGTGGCCCACAACTCATCTCCATTTCCTTTTAGCTTACTAGCAAATTCTGGATTAATTTTTCCATAAACTTCAGATGTATTAACGCCTGCATTTTCAAAAACCTCTCCTTCAAAAGCACGGGTAATTCCCCCTCCCCCAGGCATTTTTACAAAATCAGTTCTTTCCCATAGGTCTTCATCTAGGGAAAGCTCAGCATCTAATTGTTGCATTTTTTGAGTAATTTCATCCTGAAGTTGTCTGACAAAATGACTAAACTTTACTTTATATTCTTCTAACATGATTTTTCACCTATTAATTTAAATACTTACTTTCCGATAACTTAAGATATAGCAAAAAAGCTTTTATCTTAAAAGGAAAGATTGATGAAACTTCTCTCTAAGTTTATGCATATTTTAGGGACAATGGTTATTGTTTTAACTTCAGTCATGGGAATTGTTCTTGGTTTATTTTTAAAAGATTTAGATAACACATATTTTCAAAAGCCAGTAGAGTTCTTAACTAGCTTGGAGTCTCAATTTTTTGACTACAGATCTAAGGCCCTACACCCAAAGTATCAAGCTGATGATAATTTAGTGTTGATTAAAATCGATGACGAGTCTTTAAAAAATATTCAGGCATGGCCAATTCCCCGAGAAAAATGGGCAAAAATGCTCGATAATCTTACAGAATTTGGGGCCCAAAACATTGTCTTTGATGTTCTCTTTCCAGAGCCGGCTAAAAGTTGTGGAGAAACTTCTCCCGACGATATCTTTGCTGACTCAATTAGACATTTTCAAAAAAACCGCGGTGATGTTATTCTTGCCTATAGTGTTCAACAAGAAAGTTACAAAAGCGATCTCGTTGATGAAAACTTAATGCCAGAGCCTCCATTTGAGCTTCTTAATTCTCTACAAACTTTTCAAATCGATGAAAACTGTAAAAATCCTATAAAACGAAGAGTTGAAAAGCATAATTGGCCAATTCAAACTTACGTAGACGCTGAGCCAATGTTAGGTTACCTCAACATGCAAGAGGATCATGATGGAGTTTTTAGACATTATGCTATGTACGCCTATATGTACTCAAAAGAGATGGAGGGAGCTTTTTTATTTCCTTCTCTAGGGCTAAGGGCCTTTTTATCTAGTGTAGATTCTTCTGATCTGACTATACGAGTTGATGATCAATGTTTAGGATCTATGGAGGTTGATGGCAAAAGAATCAATACAAATATATATGGTGAAACTAAAATTAGATGGATCGGCGATGCGGACAAATTTAAATCCATTTCCTTATTTCGTGTTATAGAAGGTAAAAACTTTGAAAAAGAAGAAAAATATTATGACAACAAAGGTAATGTCAAAGTCAAAAAAACTCCTATCAATTTAAAAGAGTTTTTTGAAGGAAAAACTGTTTTTATCGGCTCCACTGCACTTGGAGCACACGACTTTAGAAATACACCAGTAGATGCAAAGCTCCCAGGAGTTTACGCTCACATGAGTTTTGTCAATATGCTTCAGAATAAGTTCTTTTACCAAGACTCTGGTGTATCCATTCTTTATTCTTTAGGTTTTTTATTTATTGGCATGCTTATTATTATCATTACGATGCTTTTTAATAAGGCGATTTTAGATATCATCATGCTCGTAACGATTATTGCGGTATCTTATTATTTGGATTACACATACTTTTTACCTAAAGGTTATGAATTAAAACTTTTTTATTGTTATTTTGCTTTTGTGGCAACCTACTCATGGATTACTTTTTTAAATTTTAATCAGGCCAGTGCAGAGAAAAAACAAATCAAAGGTGCCTTCTCACGCTATGTTGCCCCTTCCATTGTTAATGATATGCTAGATAATCCAGATAAACTCAAAGTGGGTGGTGAAAAAAGAGATATTACGTGTATGTTTTCAGATGTAAGAGACTTCACATCTATATCTGAGCAATTAACAGCGACAGAACTGGCCATGGCACTTAATCGCTATATGGGAGAAATGACAGACATTGTATTTGAAACAAATGGAACTCTTGATAAGTACATTGGAGATGCTATTGTCGCCTTTTGGGGAGCCCCTATTGATATTGGTGACCATGTTAACCAAGCGTTAGATGCTGCAGTTAAAATGTTAGAAGCCTTGCCTGCAATAAATGAAGAGTTTAAACAAAAAAACTTGCCTGAATTTAAAGTTGGACTAGGCTTAAATTCTGGAGAATGTTCTGTCGGAAATATGGGCTCGGATCAAATTTTTGCCTATACTGCACTAGGCGATAATATGAACTTAGGTGCCAGACTAGAGTCTTTATGCAAATATTACGGCGCACAAATTCTTATTTCAGAGTATACATATGAACGAATGGATCAAAACAAATTTACTTCGCGCTTAATTGATAATGTCATAGTTAAAGGGAAAACTGAGCCTGTTGGTGTTTATGAAGTTCTTTATTCATATCATCCTTTTATGCAAGACAAAGAGGCTCTAGAAGAATTTAAAAGCGCCTTTGACTTATTTTTAGCTGGTGAGTTTGAACAGGCTAAAAGCATTTTCGTCAAACTCGTTCAGAAGCATCCTGACGATAAAGCGAGTAATAGAATGCTTGAAACATGTCAGCATTGGATTGAAAATCCACCTAAAGAAGGTGAAGACTTCAGAGTAACAACAATGAAAACTAAAGGTTAAATTTTAAATATTCATTATCTTTTGAGGCCGTCTAGTCAATTTTGCTTTGCTGACTAAACAGTTTTTGATAGCATTTTCCCCTATATTTACCAATGAGGAAGAGATTATGCTGTATAAAGCAAAAGACAAAATAACAAAGTCCTATGATACGATTATTATAGGCTCAGGTCTTGCCGGAATGACAGCGGCTAATCGCTTGGCCAAACTAGGAAGAAAAGTTCTTTTACTTGAGGCACATAACAAACTTGGTGGCTTTGCAACTTGGTTTTATCGGGCCAATAAAAAACATGTCTTCGATATTTCTCTTCACGGTTTTCCAGTAGGTATGAAAAAGACTTGTCGTAAATACTGGAACAAAGAAATCGCAGATCATATAATCCAACTCAAAGATGTTCGCTTTATTAACCCTCAATATCAAATTCAATCAGAGTTTACCCGCGAAGACTTTACAAAAAAGCTCACTGAGAATTTCAAAGTTTCCCTAGAACAAGTTAATGCATTTTATAATTATATTGAGCACATGAATTTTTACGATGATCAACAAATGACCAATCGTGAATTATTTGAAAAGTTTTTTCCAGGCCGAGATGATATTGTTCGATTTTTAATGGAACCGATTGTTTATGCTAATGGCTCCACTCTGGATGACCCTGCCATAAGTTATGGTATCGTCTTTTCAAATTTTATGAAAAAAGGGGTTTATACATTTAAAGGAGGGACAGATCACCTTATAAAGATGATGCAGGATGAACTTCTTAAGAATGATGTGGATATAAAAAAACATGCAAAAATAAATAAAATTGTAATTGAGCAAGGTAGAGTCACTGGAGTGATGTTAAAAGATGATTTCATCCCTTCTAAAACGGTGCTTTCAAATGCTAATTTAAAGTCAACTATTTTCCAAATGATTGGAGAAAATGAATTTTCGAGTGAGTATATTGAAAAGGCAAAAAACGTAAGACTCAATAGTTCTTCTTGCCAAGTCTATATCGGGATTAAACCAGGAGAAAAGATTGATCATATCGGTGATCTTATTTTCACTTCTAGCTATCCCAAGTTTGATACCAAGGCCCTGCTTGCTAAGAATATAACCTCTCGGACATTTAGTGTATATTATCCAGAGGGAAGGCCTTATGATAAAACTCCTAAATATGCTATTGTCTCGTCAACCAATGCTAATTGGGAGGACTGGGCAAACCTCTCAGACGAAGACTATGAAAGTGAAAAAGAAACGATGATTCAAGAAACAATCAAAGCCTTAGAAAATTTTATCCCTGATATTAGAGATAAAATAGACTTTATTGATGCTGCGACCCCGCGAACAATCAAAAAATATACTCATCATCAAAACGGTGCCTCTTTTGGCACTAAATTCGAAGGCTTAGAAGTTAGTATGAATATGCATCAAGAGCTTCCAGGCATGTTCCATGCCGGAAGTGTTGGAATCATTATGAGTGGATGGTTAGGTGCCGCCAACTACGGAGTTATCCAAGCAAATGAAGTCGAAAGTTATTTATATAAAAATGATCAACAACACATGCAGGTTTTAGTATGAATTTTGAAAATCAGGTGGCCATTGTTACTGGCGGAACAAGAGGAATTGGAAAAGGAATCACTCAAGCTTTATTACAAGCAGGGGCAAAAGTTATAGCGACCTATGCACATAATGATGCTAAGGCAAATATGTTTAAAGAAGAAATGTCCCTTTACGCTGATCGACTTACACTTAAAAAGTTTGATGTAACAGATAAATCCCAATGTGAAGATTTTTTCAAAGATGTGACAGAAGAGTTTGATCAAGTTCATATTCTGATTAATAATTCAGGTATAAGAAGAGATAATCTTGGAGCTTCAATGACGCAAGAAGATTGGGAGCAAGTCCTTGATACAAACCTCAAAGGTAGCTTTTATATGTCTCAGCTATCGATACTCCATATGATGAAAAAGCGCTACGGCAGAATTATTAATATTTCTTCTGTTGGTGGGAAGATGGGACTTGCCGGTCAAGCAAATTATGCTGCCTCAAAGGCCGGTCAGATTGCCATGAGTAAATCTCTTAGTAAGGAAGTGGCAAAAAGAAAAATAACGATCAATAATGTCTGTCCTGGTTTTATTGAAACCGAGCTTATTGATGATCTTTCAGAAGACTTAGTTAAAGAATACAAATCACAGATTCCTATGAAACGTTTTGGAAAGGTTGATGAAGTGGCCAATGCTGTTCTTTTTCTCGCAAGCGATAAAGCAAGTTATATTACAGGTACAACTTTAGATGTCTCAGGTGGTCTTTAATGGATATTAAAGACCTTATTCCGCAAAGAGACCCTTTTTTGTTTATCGACAATGTTGAAAGCTTAAGTGAAAAAGAAATTATTGTTTCGACAACTTTTACTGCTGAGCTTGATGTTTTCAAAGGACACTTTCCTGGCAACCCCATCGTTCCAGGTGTTCTTTTAACAGAACATTGTTTTCAATCAGGGGCGGCACTCATTAGTGGCCATTCAAAGACTGGTTTCCAAGATAAGCTAGCTGTCGTTAGTCGTATTCAATCAGCAAAGTTTAAACATATTGTAAAACCAGATGAACTCATCACAACTAAAACAACACTTTTAGAACAAATCGATAATGCAGCTTTTTTTAAGTCAATAACAACTAACTCTGAAAAGAAAAAAGTTCTTATTCTAGAGTTCGCTTGTAATTTAGTTTCAGGATAAAACCATGACCGCTCTAAACTTAGCAGATAAAACATTTTTTATAACAGGTATTGCCAATAAAAAAAGTGTCGCTTATTTTGTTGCTAAATCGTTACAAGAGTTAGGAGCAAAATGTATTTACTCAGCTCAAAACTCAGCTAATTTAGAACGTATTAAAAAGCTATTTCCTGATGCTCCCGCTTTTTTACTAGATGTAGAAAACACAACTCAAATGAAAGATTTAACTAAGAATATTAGTCATTACACTGATCATTTAGATGGTTTTCTTCACTCCATGGCCTTTGCTAATTTTAGTGAAGGGCCAAAACCTTTTTATGCGACTAAAAAAGAAGATTATCTTCAGGCCTGTCATATTTCTTCTTTCTCATTAATGGAAATAACTCATAAAATACTTCCTTTGCTTAAAGAAGATGCCTCAATAACAACCATTAGTATTTCTAATACTAAGGCCACTAGCTATGGTTATTTGGGTCCGATTAAGGCCATGCTTGAAACAACCGTATGCTATTTGGCCAAATCATTGAGTGAACACGGCCAGATAAGAGTTAACTCAGTTGGGGCCGGCCCCTTAAAGACCTCTGCTTCTGCCGGTATCCCAAATTATATTGATAATTATCTTTATTCGGAACAACTCACCTTAAGAAAACAAGCGCTCTCAACCCAAGAAGTGGCCAATACGGCCCTTTTTCTCTTATCCAAACTCTCAAGTGGTATCAATGCGCAAAATATAATTGTCGACGCTGGAATGAGCTCCAACTATTTTGATCAAGATATTGTTAAGAAATTTGCCAAAAATTCATAAAGACTTAATCTAAGTTTTTTTTAAAAGCCCCGATAGACTTAATATTGGAGTATGAAATATTATGATTGAAATATATGTCTTTTTTCCTGATCCTCTAACCGTAGGCAAAATAGCAGAGTTGGCCAAAAAAATAGACCCTCAAATTATTTGTCACAAAATAATCGATGTTAGACAATTATTTTTAACTCACAAAGGTTCAAATTGCGTCCTAATCACATCGCCCGACCTATATAATCAACATATAAAAGGTCAGGATATTCAAAGATTCTTTCAAAGCTATATTTTACCTGATGATAACGAAACACAAAGATCAAAAGAAAATATACACTTCATCAATCAAAAGCTTTTAATAACACAACTACGAAGTGTTCTTAATCAATACATAAAAGAAGTTTATGACCTCTCCCCCTATATTCCAATTGCCCTTGATCAGTTTGAAGAAAAAATTCGTTATCCATGTGACCTTTATCTTAAACTATCAGCTAAAAAATATATAAAAGTCTTAAAAGAACAAACTTCATTTCATAAAGAGACACTAGAAAAACTTGCTAAAAAAGGGATTACTTCTCTTTATGTAAAAAATGAAAATTATCAATATCTAAAAGAATTCCTTTTTACCAGGGCAAGTGAAATAAAAATATCTCCAAAACAAGTTCACTTAGGAGCGATTGAATCTCTTCACAAGCTTATTGTCGATATTGGATTTAATGAAAAAATCATACAACAAGCTGAGTCCTTACAACATCATATAGAAAAAAAAATCACTTCAAAATATATGCAAAACTTATTTAAGACTTTTAAGAAAACTGAAGGCAGTTTCTTATATAATCATACATACTTAACAGCGATCATTGCCTTAAATGCTTGTGATTATTTTGATTGGATGACTCCCGCAATAAAAGAAAAAATCTATTTAGCAACAATATTACACGATCTAGGTTATCAAAACACAGATAACGCCCTTAGAGAGTTACTATCCAAAAAAGAAATTCAAACGTTGCCATTTGAACAAAAAAATGACATTTTTGAACATACAAATAATTTTTCACGTCATCTGGCCCAAGTAGATAAAATTGACCAAGATATCATAAAAATAGTGAGAGACCACCATGGTGTTTATGGTGAAGATGCCTATCCTAGAGAAATACAATCAAATGATATCAATCTTGTTTTTGCATTATTTGTTCTTTCACATGAATTCACATTAATTCTCTTTAAAACAAATTTTAATCTGAATCAGATTGAATCTTCTTTAGAGTCTTTAGAAAAGAAATTTAATAATGGAAAATACAAAAATATTTTAAAAGAATTTAAAGAATCTATTTTACGGATTAAAAAAATAAATAAGGCCATTGCATAATTATTTTTTAAAGGTACGACTAAGACCTTCTTCAATCGAAATATCAATTGAATAACCAAAGTCATTCCTGGCCTTTTTATGTGAAAAATAATGATCTTTAGCTAATTGCATCGCTACAAATCGAGTCATGGGAGGTTCAGGTTTCAAAATTCCTAAAAACTTATATAGTCCTTCTAAACATCCCCCTAAAAAGTACGCCAATCTAAAAGAAATGGAGCTCTCAATAGGAGGAGACTTGCTAAGCTCCAAAACTTGATGAATAAAATCCCATAATTTTACAGGCCTTTCTTGTCCAACAAAATAAGTATTACCCCCAATATCTTTCTTCTGAAGGGCCTCCAAAGCGTTTACATGTGCCTTAGCTGCATTTTCAACATAAATGATATCGACTAAGTTTTGTCCATCACCGACTTGTTTAAGTTTTCCTTCTTTGGCCTTCTGAATAAGCCGAGGAAAAAGATGAGGATCTCCCGGTCCCCAAATAAGATGGGGGCGAATAGCAAGTGTCTTAAATTTATCTGTGTTTTGTTCAAGAATATATTTTTCGGCCATTGCCTTTGTCTTAGCATAGTGAGTATAAAACTTTTTTGGATAATCCAAACTCTCGTCTCCATGACTAATACTTTCTTTACCAAAAACAACACTCGGAGAAGAAGTATAAATAAAGTATTTAATTTGAGATGACTTTGCCTTTTCAGTTAAGTGTTGAGTTCCCCAATAATTAATTTGATAATAGGACTCTTTTTTTCCCCAAACTCCGGCCAAAGCAGCAGTATGAATAATCGCCTCAAAGCCAGATAAATCAAGTTTTTCAACAGCTTCTTTATCTGTTAAATCACAAACAATATTATCTACGCCTAATTTTTCTAAATGGGGATAGATATGCCGACTTAGGCTAGACACTTCATGTTTTTTTTCGAGTAAAGATTTAACAATATAGCTTCCTAAAAACCCTCCTCCACCAGTGACCAAAATCTTCATTTATTCTCCATGACATCTTTTTGCAGTCTTGTTCGATCAATCTTGATGTTATGTCTTGTATCCACAGGAAAATTTTTTCGAGCATAAAACTCTGTTACGAACTTAGTATGTTCATGCCCTTGAGCAATATTTTTTAAATCCATTAAAAACATAGACTCAATTTCTTCTTTTTTGTCATTTCGTTCTATAACAAGTGCCGCAGTTTGTTCTTTTTCATTTTTGATAAGAGCAGACCTCTTAATCTTGGGATGTTGATTAAAAATGTTTTCAACTTGTATGGGATACAGCTTTGTATTTTTAAGCTCCACCACATGTTTCAATCGGCCACAAAACCAAAGATTTCCATTTTTATCTAAATAGCCTACATCACCCATGCGATGCCAAACTTTTTGACCATCATATATTTTAGCCTTTTGTGTTGCTTCTTCCTGCTCAAAATAAGCTTTAGTCACATTTAAAGAATTAACAATAATTTCGCCAATTTCTTCTGCTCCAAGCTCTTCTACATCGGACATTTTTTTAATAATATCCTGACTTTGTTTGATAATTTTAACCTTTACACCTTCAAGTGCGGGGCCAACACAAACACCTTTTCCATTTTGTATTTCTTGGGCTGCATTACTCAAAATAAACTTACCTGAGACATTAGTTACCGGGAGACATTCTGTCGCTCCATAAGGTGTATAGGTGGTCCCCTGAGTAAGAATCTGAGCAAATTTACGATGCAAGCTTAAAGTGACTGGAGCCCCAAACATAACAACAGACTTAACACTCTGAATTTTAAGCTTATTTTTTAAACAATAATCAGCTAACCTTTCCCATATGGCCGGAGAACCAGCGATAAAAGTGGCCTGATTGTCTTGAATATTTTGATATAAAAACTCTGGTTTACATTCAGCTGGTTTTGCAGCATCCATAAAAGGAATAGCACTATTCATTCCAATCGCCATAGTAAACAAAGAAAACAAAGGAAATCCAGGAATATCAATATCAAATGAGTTTAAGCTAAATTCTGTTTTAAGCATTCTCGTTTGATTGATAAAAATATCATGCCCATATTCAACACCTTTAGGTTTACCAGTCCCTCCAGAGGTATACAAAATGGCAGCTAATTCTGTTGTTTTTGGTTGATAAATATTCACCTTTCCTAGCTGTTTTTTAAGTCCATGATATAACGATTTGTTAAGCACACTTAAATGAGACATCGTAATAAAAATTTTTATTGTGCTAAAAATATCTTGATAGAATAACCGTAAAAGATGAACTTTAGAGATTCCAATTAAAGCGTCAGGCTTTACTTCCTTAATACATTTAAAAAAATATTCTCTTTTCATTCCAGGGTCAATAAAAATAGCAATGGCACCTAAACGAAAAAGAGCAAAAACAATTAAATTAAAATCAAGATTAGGTTTAACAAAAATGAGAACTCGGTCTTGTGGCTTAACACCTAAAGCTTGTAATTTTAAAACAAATTGATCTATTTTTTTATTTGCCTCTAAAAAAGTTATACTTTTATATTTAAATCCACCAAATAGTTTTTTTCTTGGGGCCGTAATTGCCACGTTGTCAGGACGCTTTGTCGCATGATACTGGATAAGTTCAGAAACATTTTTACACTTATCAAACATTAAGACCTCATAAAATCATTAATTGCAGCTAAACTCTCTTCAGGCTTATCCTCTAGCACATAATGACCTGCATTTTTGAAATAGAAAGTCTGGGCTTGCGGATAAAGCTTTGTCCACCGATCAAAAAATCTTTTGTTAAAACAAAAATCTTTTCCTCCCCAAATGATAAGCTTTTTTGCCGTTAATAAAGATAATTTTGCTTCAATATCTTTAAGAGTTTTATATGATCGATGCTCTTCAGATAAAGGAATATCTTGGACAAACTCTGAAATAGCGATCCTGTTTCGAGCTGAATCATAAGGAAAGAGATAACCTTTTTTAACTAAGGCAGGAAGTTTTTGTTTCGTTGTCATAAAGGTCGCAGGGAAACAAAAAGCATTCAAATACTTGACTAAAAAAGCTCCAAAAAATCTATTTTTGCACAAAGAAATACTTAGCGGAATCTCTTGAGAGCGAAACGCAGCGGTATTAAGTAAGACTAATTTTTCTAGCTTTTCTGGGCAATTTACAGCATGCCCTAAACCAATTGCCCCTCCCCAATCATGGACAATCATAGAATAGTTTTGAACTCCTAGCCCTGCCAAAAGGCGTCCTAGGTCATCAATTCTTTGCTTTAAAGTATACTTATACCCTTGCGGTTTATCTGAGAGTCCACATCCAATATGGTCAGGAACAATCACTCGATAATGCTTAGATAAAGACCTAATTAAGTTTCGATAAAAAAAAGACCAAGTTGGATTACCATGAACCATAACGATGACCTCTCCTTGCCCTTCGTCGACATAATGCATTTTGTGTCGACCTAGATCAAAGAACTTTCCTTCAAAAGGATAAAGCATTTTTAGATCTTTTGTTAATTCCATTTAAGCTCCATCATTGTTGTATGTAGACCACTGCCAATTCCTAAAAGAGCAATACGATCATTTTTATTAAAACGTTTTTCTTCATAGGCCAAAGCTAAACCTAAAGGCAGCGCTGCAGAGCCTGTATTTCCGTACTTATCAAAAGTGGTATAATCTTTATGTAAGTCTAGCCCCAACTGTTCAAATAAATAATTTCGATGTTGAATACCTACTTGATGAGTTAGAATATGATTAAAGTCTGTTTTATCTTGAGAGAAATGACTCCAAGCTGTTTTGGCCAAGGCCACTCCTTTTTGCATTAAAACTTCTGAGTTTGTTTCCATAACTAAAGCCTCTGTAGAGCCATCCCCCTGACATAAAGTATGAGCTTGGGTATCAGATAAAGAATAAACTTCTCCAAGAGTAGCTAAACCAGCTGTTTTATTTAAAACTAAGGCCACCCCTGTGGAGCCAATAGTAAAATTAGCAAAATATTTTTTTATTGTTTTGCGAGTTAAATCCTTATTCTCTAATATTGTTTTCATAGTGTTTGAAAGCAGCGGCCAAGAATTTTCCCCTGTAACAATTAAGATCTTATTGACATCTTTTTGCTGCAGCATTGATCTAGCAACGTCAATCGCAGAAATAACTCCTAGGCAGGCATTTGAAAGGTCAAAGGAGCGACAGTCCTCTCTAAGACCTAAGTTATAATGAACAACACTCGCTGTAGATGGCTCTAAAAAGTTACGACAGACCGAAGCGTGAATAACAAGGTCAATATCTTGAGGCTTTATAACTGATTTTTTAAATAGATTTTTTGCTGCCTCTGTTGATATATCTGAAGGAAGTTTATTTTTAAAGACACCTCTTGTTTTAATGCCAGTTTGCATTTCAATTCTGCCATAAGGAAGCTTAAGTCGATCATAAACTTCACTAAGCTCAGTTTCAATTGACTCTGAAGAAATAAATTCATCAGCAGGGCAATAAGCAATGTCCTCAATATAAGTCTTTTGCATTATGACTCCATTAATCCATAAAGATTCGCCATTGAAATACCACTAAGCATACTTCCAACGATTCCCAAAAAACCTTGGTCAGTTCCTATAATATGAAGCCCTTCTATTTCAGTTTTTCCATCTCTTAATTTAGTTGTTGAACCATAAACTGTTCCATCAAAATGATTTGTATATCTTTCAATCGTTGTCGGTGTAAAAACATCTTTAAATAAAGGTTCGGAGTTTGGTTTTATTAATTTTTCTGAAAGTTTTTTTGCCTCTTTAAAGACTTCTTCTTTTTGTAATAAATAAGACTTTCTCTCCATTGCTTTCCATAAGTCATAATTGGCCATATAGGTTATACGGGCCATAGCATGACCTTGATCATTTTGTCTGTTATAATTATCAGGTAAACAAAATACTGCTGAGCTTGAGTCGAATAAATTTTTAGGTTTTTGATAAAGATATTTATCACTAGAATTATAAAACACAATTGTTGGATCAAAATCTTTCAAGATACTTTTATCCTCGTAAACTAAAATAGTCTCAGTAAAAGAAAGCTTTCCTACTTGAGGTAAAAATTGAGTTTTTTTATTTACCATCGAAAACGTTTCAGGAAGGCCGGCTGAAGAAAAAATCTTTTTTGCTTCTAAAAACTCTCCATTTTTTAAATAAACACCTTGAACAGCATCTTTAACCTGAATTGATTCTACAGGAGATCTAAAACGTATTTCTCCACCTAAACTCTTATATTTATCCAAAAGAAGATTAAGGACTGTTCGAACCCCTCCTTTAGGTCTAGAAAAGCCTTCAAAGTACAAAGATTTGAACATAATAACAAATTGGGAAAAATCCATATCATTTTCCCACGCTGAACCATATATAAGTAAAGGGGCCATAAGCATTTCTTCTAAAAGTTCATTATTAAAATACTTATTAAGTACAGCTCTAGCTGACACATACTTTGCCTGTAAACTAACTTCATTATATTCATTTAAATAAGCAACGAATTTTTCAAAGGAATCTTTTTCTTTTGGAAATTTTAATGAAATTTCAGAACGTAAAAGCTCAAAGTCATTAGAGAATTTTAATGTCTCTGATTCAAATTGAATTAAGGAATAAGTTTGTTCTTCTAAGCTTAAAGCTTCGTAAGGAATACGTAACTGCTTTAAAAGTTTAGTTAAAGGTTTGCCTCTTTGGCCTTTAGTGGCAAAATTCGTAAGTGCATGAAGACCAACATCCAATTCAATAATTTCTTTCGTTTGAGCAATTCTTCTTTGATAATAAGAATTAAGTCCTCCAGAAATAGAGTGCTTTTCTAAAATTACGACTTTTTTATCAAACATGGCCAGACGGATACCTGCAGCAAGCCCAGACATTCCTGCACCAATAATAATTGCATCGTAATGATTATTCATTTAATTTAAGCAAATTTGGGAGTCAAATATTCAACACAACTGTTTAAAGTTGCTAACTGAGGATAATCTTCAGAAGGCACTTCAACTTTATGTCTTTTTCTAAGTTCCATAACAATATCAAGAAAATCCATAGAGTCTAAATCAAGCTGGTCTCTTAAGCTTTCACCTTCGTTCAGCCCATCTAGCTCTTCATCTGGAGCTACATCAGCAATAATATCCAAAACAATCTTTTTTACATCTTCAGTTGTCATAATTTTTCCTCTTTAAATTTTATATTAAATTTTTTTAATAATTACAGATGAGTTAATACCTAACATTCCAAAAGAGTTATTTAGAATAATATTAACGTTATTAGTTTCTTTTGCCTTATTTATAACCAAATTATCCATAGCACATTTTTCATCTAGCTCTTGAACATTGATCCCTGGGTGAATCATTCCATCCTCAAAGCTAGGAAGGTTTCCTGCCAATTCAAGTGCTCCCGCAGCTCCCATAGAATGTCCTATATGACCCTTGGTAAAGTTAACCGCTGTTTGCTTACTTGTCCCAAAGACTTCTTTGACTGCAGCAACTTCGTTAATATCACCCATGACTGTCCCTGTTGCATGAAGATTAACAATATCAATATTTTGAGCACTCACATTTGCACGTTTTAGGGCCATATTCATGCATTCAATCTGTCGTTGTGTGTTTGGCAGGACAAAGTCTGTAGCATCAGAGTTATAAGCATACCCTACGATTTCACCATAAATTTTAGCATTTCTTTTTTCAGCACTTTCTAAGGTTTCAATATGATAAACACACCCCCCCTCAGATATTACAATTCCATTACGTGTTTTACATAATGGCCGTGATGCTTTCGCCGGGTCATCATGAGAACCTAAAGCTCCTTGGGCGTTAAAAGCTGCGAAGATCCCAAAAGTTGCAGGTGATTCACTGACACCACCACATAAAGCAGAATCAACTTCTCCTAATAATATTTGCTGAACACCTTGAATTAACCCCATATTTCCACCTGCACAAGCAGAGCCGACAGTAAAATGAGGGCCAGAAATACCAAGATTTAAAGTGACTTCTCCAGCAGGAGAATTCGCTACGGTTCTAGGGTTATGATGAATAGACCATAGATTGTAGTCCATATCATTTTGATGCATCTGATAAACTTCTTCCTCAGTTTCAACATTTCCATGTTCAGTTAAGCCTAAAAAAACACCAACTCTAGACTTATCCCAGTGATCTGAGTCGACTTTTGCATCATTTACAGCTTCATTTGCACAATAAATAGCAATAGAACCAGCTCGAGTCCCACGCCTACGAGTCTTTTTCTTTTGATATTTAAATTCATCAAAGTCACATAGACCAGCAGGCCTTTGGCCCATATAGCGAATTTCATTACTAGTGATTCCACTCTTGCCATCTAATAGATTTGTACGCATTTGTTGTAAGTTATTTCCAATCGGTGAAGTAAGTCCAACTCCAGTAATGACAATTCTTTTATTCATACTCTTCCTGCTTATTTAACATTTGTGCGAATATTAAACACTAGATATCGCAAATTGAGAATAAAAACTTATGAAAAATTAGCCTATCATAGAGGGTCTAAGCAGAATACGGCCAATCCTTTAAGAATATTTCTCAAACTGTTAGATTTTTTGACACTCCCTATAAAATCTTTATGAGGGCTATGTTTGTACATCTAAGCCAAGTAATCTAATCAAAACAAGGAGTTTATTTTGAAAAAAGCAATAATTTTAATGGCCATCTGCATAATTGGAATTACCAGCATTAGTTTTGCAGGAAGTTTAGAGCAATATAAAGAACTTAATGATCAAAGAATTCATCCACAACTTAAAAAGAACTTTGTTTATCATGCTAATCAGATGGAATACGAAATCGTTGAAGGATTTATTCCTTCAAAATCCCATATAAAGTTTATTTATCAAGGAAACCTTATTGGAGTACATTACCCAATGGGCTTTACTGGAACTGAATATTGTAGAGACTATGTCGCTTCACTGAAAGAAGAACTCGCAAATAACCCTCAACTTAAATTAGTTTTTACCATTCAAGATAAAAAGTCTTATGACTACCCAGGAACGTTTAAAATTTCCAAGGTAGTTCTATTAGAGCAAGCGAAGTAATTTTGTTACGACTTCTTAGCTGTTCTCCATAAATAAAGTGAAATAAGAATGAAGGCCATAACAGAGAGAGCTTCTCTAAGGTATCCCTCTAACTTTATTCCTAATAAATTAGGTGCAAAATAAAGAACAAGAGCAATTCCCACCCCCATAATCGCTTCACCTGCAATAAAGCCAGAACCTAAAAGAACACCTTTATCCTTACTCTCTTCTATATGTGGATGCTTTTTTTCAACAAAAAATCGAATAAGACCACCTACTAGAATTGGAACTGCTAAGGTAACAGGTAAATAAATCCCAACTGCCAAAGGCATAAGATGTAAGCGAAACTTTTTGCCCTTAAGTAGTGTCGAGTCGATAAAAATGACTATAATACCAAAAGCCACACCATAGAGAACCATATTAACCGGAAGATAACCTTCACCAAACATCGCTTTAGTAATCGATGCAAAAAGTGTTGCTTGTGGAGCTTTTAACCCTTCTCCTATCCCATAGGCTGAGTGCAGTAAAGTCAAAACAGGAGCTATAACAAAAGCAGGAATAACTACTCCAATAACCTGTGCGTATTGCTGATATTTAGGAATGGCCTTAATTAAAAAACCCGTCTTTAAATCTTGAGAACAATCTCCTGCAGTACATGCAGCACAACACACAACTGCGGCAACACCAAGAGTCGCTAGGATTGCAGAATCGCCTCTAAAGCCCAAAACAAGAAACAAAGCAGAAGATACGAGCAAAGCAGATATCGTCATCCCTGAGACAGGATTATTTGAACTTCCTACTAGCCCTACAATATAACTCGAGACCGCAACAAATAAAAATGAACAAATAATCATAAGAATTGTTGTAAAAAAAGTAATTCCAAGATCACCAATCATGCTATTATATAACCAAATCATCAGCGAGAAACACACAAGCATTACAATCATCATTCCCATGAAGGGCATATCTTTCTCAGAATCAATTTGCTCTATTGTTGTATCTTTAATTTCTCTTAAACCTTTTAAGCCTTGAACAATTCCTTTTCGCACAGAAATAATAGACCATAACCCACCAGTGATCATTGCCCCAACACCTAAGTAACGCACCTCAGTTGACCACAAATTCCAAGCTAAATCTATAGCGGACATATCAGTCATCCCTGCAGGAGTTCCTAATAAGGGAATAGCAATAAAGAAGCCAATCGCCCCCCCAATAAAGACTAAAGCCGCAACATGAATATTTACAATATAACCAACCGCTAATAAGGCAGGAGAAACATCAAAACCAAAAAATAATGTCGAAGTTTTGATTTTTTTTGCCACTTCAACTGATCCAACAAAAACTTTTAAGCCAGAGCCAATAAATTTAAATAAAGCTCCTAACCCAAGCCCTTTAAGGATAGTATAAAAACCCTCTTTACCACTTTTAGCATCTCCAGAGCGCAAAACGGCAGCACAAGCGACTCCCTCGGGATAAGTTAACTCTTTTTCGTTTTGAATAAGGGCCTTACGCAAGGGAATCATAAAAATAATTCCAAGTAATCCACCAGCAATGGCAATTAAAGTGGTAGGCCAAAATTCAAAATTCTTCCAAGCTCCGATGATGACTAATGCTGGTAAAGTAAAAATTATCCCAGCAGCTAATGACTCCCCTGCTGAGGCCATCGTTTGAACAATATTAGATTGATGAATAGAGTCTTTTTTAAGAATTCCTTTGTAAACCCCCATCGCAACAACCGCTGCGGGAATAGAGGCTGAAACTGTCATCCCTGCATATAAACCAAGATAAACATTGGCGGCAGTCATGATAACACCAATGATAATTCCAAGCCCAATAGCTGAAAGGGTAAACTCCTTTACCGTCGTTTTTTCCATGAATTCTCTCCTTGTCTCTCAAAAGATATTCTAGGATGGAGTTTTTAAATATGTCAAAATTAACTTAGATAACTCGAATCTAGCTCAGTGGTTAATTGCTCCAAAGCTTTAAAACCTAAATAAGAGTTTCCCTTTTCATTAAGCTCTGGTGACCAAACACTTACTGTATAAGCTCCAGGCAAACAACCCGCAATGGCCCCAGAAACTGAGCTTTTCACCGGCAAACCAACAAGATAAGCAAAGTCCCCAACCTCATTATAAGTTCCACAAGTAAACATCAAAGAATTAATACGCTTACAATGTCGTGGTGTTGTGACTTGAAACCCCTCTAAAGATTGTCCTTTATTCATCAAATAATAAAAGGCTTTAGTCAAATCCAGATTAGTTAAAGACAAAGAACAAAACTTAAAATAAACGTCCAAAACATCTTCTACGTCATTATAGATATTGCCATAGCTTTTAATATAATTCGCAAAAGCATAGTTTTTATGTCCATTGAATTTTTCACTCTTATAAATTTTATCATCAATTTGGAGGGTTTCATTTCCCGTAATACGCCTCATAAGATGAAGATATTTATCAACTGTATGATCACCATAAATTTCTAATAAAACATCCGCCATAACAATGGCACCAGAATTCAAAAAAGGATTACTGGGAATACCATTATTTTCTTCAAGATGTATAAGAGAGTCAAAGGCTTTACCAGAAGGTTCTCGGTCCATCCTTCCCCAAAGTTCTTCACCAACTTCATTCAGTGCCATAGTTAAACTAATAACCTTAGAAACACTTTGAATACTAAAACATACTTTATCATCTCCAACAGAAAAAATATGTCCTTCTTTATCTATAAGAGTTAAAGCAAATTGTTGCGCATTCACATTATTAAGGGCAGGAATATAAGTAGCTTTATGCCCCTGCCCATAAAATTTTTGCACATTTTTTTGAATTCTTTTTATAACAATTTCTATCTTTTTCACTTAACTCCTAAGTTTTCTCTTCTCTTATTGTGGAAAGACCTATGAGCTTTAGCAAGGAAAAACTTCTCATACAATGAGTTCATATTGTTTTAATCTCTTAATGCGCTTGTAAAGTGAATTAAAAATGTCTACAAATTATTGGAGCCCTTCGATTAAAAGGTTTCAATTGATCAATATGACTAATATAGCTCTTTCCTACATTATCATTATTTTGATTCACAAGATAAAAAAGATCCTCACAAGCTGCGAATAATTTTCTCTTGTTTTCTTTAGATATTTTTTCCTTCAAGCGAGGATCAGAAAAAACAGCTTCGGTAGCACCTATTTCATCTGAAACTCTCATAATATTATCTTTATACTCATTATAGTGATGATAAAGATTATAGTTTCCATAAATTTTAGGTGACACTAAACGATTAATCTCTTGGATGAACTCCATCGAACTTAAGTCATAATTATCTAAATTGTGAATAAACTCATTAACCACTCTAATTTCAAAGGCATTATCATAAATACTCCACAACACTTCGTGTAAAAATATCCACGAGTATTGTGACTTAAAAGCATCCATGCGAGAACGATCAGTAAAAAAATAAGTCGTGCTCTTATTAACCTTTCTTCTAATCACTAACTGAGTCGGTTCTAAATCACATCCATCCGGTAAATAAACGAGAAGATTCTCATCGGCAATTTCTCTGGGAGTTATATTCTTCCAAATATTTGCCTTTTTCATATCTGGATGATCATAGTCTTCTTTAAGCTCTTTTACTTTTAGGGCCAATTCAGGAATCTTCTTCTCTAACTTTTCAATCAAACGATCAAAGCTATCAATATAATATTCCTTGGGATTCTCCATCCGTGCCACTAAATAATCTAAAAAATACTCCCCTTGAAATTCAGCATTGCTTGAACATTCGACAGTGTCTCCGCCATTGCCTGCTCCAAAATCGCCTCTAGCATAGGTACTAGAACTTAAAATAAATAAACTTAAAATCATCGCTTTGATTAACATAATTGTGCTCCTTTATACGCATTATTTTTTAATGTATCCTGCGCAACACTTTTTGCATCAAAGTTTTCTGTCTTTGAGTTTTCAGTTAGTCGGAAAAATTGGATACTTGTTTGATAGACTTCATCTCCCTCGCCTGAAACAGCTTGAGAGAGTTTTCTTCTAAATCTTCTGATCATTTCTTTAGCCAATGGGATTTTTTCTTTAGCAATCGCCATCGTAAATGATTGAAATTCTCTTTCTTCGAGTTTTTGTTTATCAATTGCATTAGCTGCAAGGGCTATAACTTGTCTATGATATTCTTTGGCCCCTTCATTTTGAATATCATCTCTAGTGGTAATTTGATTAAAAGTAGGAACTAACCGGCTCACTTCATCCCACTTTAAAAGCTCCATATCTAAAAGCCTAGTAAGAGCCGCTCTGATTTCAGACAAAGTTAATTTCCCTGCAAGAAGGCGATGAATTTCTGTCTCTGTCCCTCTAAAATCTTTAAGCTCTGTCATGGCCATGATGGCCATATGAACCCAACCAGAGATAATTTTAAATTCTAAAACTTCTTTTGTTTTAACTTCACGGCCAGGATTTAATTCATTCATAAGCTTTGCTATAAAAGTTTTTTCTTCAATTGTTTTTGCATTTTGATATTGAATAATGGCCTCAAAATAAGCTGATTCATTTAATGAAAAACTCAAACCTCTTAATAAAAAATGGCAGTGTTGAATACGTAATTGCCTTTTTCCTTGTAAAAGCATGACTAAAAGAGAATGACTTTTTAGCTCCATTTCTTTTGCCCATTTTCTTACGGAAAAAGTTTTCTCATTAAGCTGCCTTGCGCTTAAATAATCCAGTAAGTACTGACGTGGATTTGTGTAATGATAGATACTTTGTAAATTCATATTTTTTGTATAGCATGAGCTTGTGACCAGAAAGAAAAAAAATGTCACCACTGAATCTTTTATAGGGTCACAGATTGTGACCAACAGAATCTGTAAGCTTTCTTTTTAAAAGAGGAACTAAAAGAAAAACAAAACAAACAGTAAAAAATCCACCCAAAACGTAAAGAGCAACATCTAAACCATATTGATCTATTACATAACCAATACATGGGCCAAGAAAGAAAAAGCCTAAACGAAAAAATAAACTATTTAACGAGTTGGCAGTGTTTCGAAACTCAGTGGGTATTTGATGATTAAACTCTTCTTTAAGGGCCACTGAACATAAACCGCGAGCTATACAAAAGAAAAAAATAGCAAATATACCCAAATTAAAAAGATTAATCCCCATTGTAATATACGAAGTTACAACAAGTAAGGCCATCACAATTAAAATCTTCTTTAGTCCGTATCTGATTATAAGTCTGGGAGCAAGTTTCCCACTTAAGGCTGCAATGAAATTACATAGTGCCCACAAAATGGCCATAGAAGATAAAGTTAAACTCTCATCACTCCAATACTTTTGGGTCAACCAAATCGCACAAAAAGTCCCTAAAGACCAAAGAACAAGATTCCAAAAAGTCAGTGTTATCGTTTTGTGGTCTTTAAAGATATAGCGAAAGACAATAAGCATATTATCTCTATGTCCCGTAAGATTCATTTTTTTATACTTAGGAGCTAGCAAAGAAAGACTGAGAATAAAAGGAATCCAGCCCACAATAAATTGAGCCTTCACAATATAAGCATATCCATACAAACCTAGAAAGCTACAAAGAATAGCTGCAACTCCTTCTCCAACTAAACTGGCTGCCTGGTAATTGCCCATTGCTTTCATCTGAAGTTTTTTATCATTGCCAATTGAGTCGTAAAGCAAGGATAGATCGGCACCAGAAATAAAACTCGCCCCAATGGCCAAAAGAACTTCATAAAAGATGAGTCCCCAAAAATCTGTGGCCATATGTAACATACTAAACCCTAGCCCATAAAAAAAACTTCCTAAAATAAGAACGGGTTTTCTTCCCCAAAGATCACCAATATAAGCAGAAGGGACCTCAAACACGACCATCGTCATTCCAAACAAAGCTTGAATGAGTAACACTTCACTCATACTTAGGCCCAAGCTCAAAAAATAGGGCACAATAACCGGAACAATAACTAAAAACATGCTAAAAAAATTAAACAGATAAATTTTTTGCACGTTAGTTTTATACTTATTCATAGCTTTTGATTATGCTATACTGCCAACATGGCAACAACTGATTTTAACAAAAAAGTCAAATTAATCAGGCTTATTGGGATCACCCTACATAAATATGGGACGAATGCTCCTCGCCTAGAAGCAAGCTTGAAAGATATTGCGAGCAAATTAGGGCTTACAGGAAACTTTTATATCTCGCCAACCTACCTCTCTATCTCCATAGACTCAGAAGACGATCAAATATCTCGTCATGTGAGAGTTCTGCCGGGAGAGACAAATCTGGCAAAATTGCATGAAGTAGATCATATTGCCAGCCTCTTATGTGAACAAAAGCTTAGTATTGATGAAGCGATTGAAAAAATCCAAGCTGTTGAAACTGGCCCAAATAATTACCCTAATATTGTCACTGTGCTCGCCTATACGATGACCTCTACCGCTTTGGCCATTATTCTTCAAGGAGGACTTATTGAAGTCATTCTTTCTACTCTCATTGGCGCAATGGTAGGGATTCTTGGTATTTTAAAATTTTATTTTATCAAAATAAATGAAATTTTTGAATTCGCAGCTGCTTTTATGGCCATGAGTTTTTGTTATTTATTTTTTACGGCCGATATTCTTTTTAATTACCAAATAGTGCTAATCTCGGCCCTAATTGTCTTAGTCCCCGGTTTAAGCCTCACTATAGCTATGAATGAATTGGCAACTCAAAACCTGGTCTCAGGAACAGCAAGGCTTATGGGTGCTATGATTGATTTTTTTAAAATTGCCTTTGGTATTTTATTAGCAGTTGAAATTGGAAAAATATTCTTTGGAAAAATTCCCCTCGTTGATGTTGAAGCTCTATCAAGTCTATATCTTATTCCTGCCATTTTTTTGGCCACACTCTCATTAACCGTTATTTTTAATGCACGAAAAAAGGACTTTGTTTATATCCTGATGAGTGGAGTTATTACCATTGGTGCTCTTCAGCTTAGTTCCCTCTTTTTTAATCAAATCCTTTCAGTTTTTCTCTCTGCTTTTACAATGAGTTTTTTTAGTAATCTTTTTGCTAGAGTAGAAAATAGACCAGCGGCCATTATTTTCTTACCTGGACTTATTTTATTAGTACCTGGAAGTGTAGGCCTTAGGGGTTTAAATCTTATATTTCAAAATGAATTTATACAAGGCCTTACTGGTGGTTTTCAAATGTTTATTATTGCCATAACAATTGTCGCAGGAATCTTCTTGGCCAATATCAGTTTAAATCCAAGAAAACATCTTTAAATTAACGAGTTAGTAATCTTGCGGTGAAAACCAACAAGTGGGCCTAGCTGCTTCAGGTCTATTCTCATGAGTGCAGGATCCTATAGCATAATTTTCGTCATCAAAATCACTATCAAACTTTTCAACACATAAGCTCCCCGCAATATAAGTATCAAAGCGACACTGAGGTTTTGGATGGCCATAAAAAGTTCTAGAAACACGATAAGATGACTCCGAGTTAGGATTAGGCTCACTCCAATCAAGTTTTAATGAGGCAAAAACTCGGCTTACTGACATAGCGGCATTAAAGGTGGCCAAGCATAGATCTGTTTTACACTTTGAGGTCTTACTAAAGTCGTAAGCATCAAAAAGTAATCCCATCTCAAAAATTTTACTCATACATTTATTTGTTGCAAAATAATCAGCTTGTCCCTCTGCTGAGGACCAACTTCTTTTTGTTGAGCGACCTCTAAAAGATTTTGGCGCCCCACCATAATGGTGACCTAATTCATGGCAAAGAATCAATAACAAACCATTCTCAGACATTTGTGGATGACGAACAAGCCCCCCTTTTAACACAATAATAGGATTATCTTGCATATCCCTAGTGGCATAGGCATCAACATCTTTATTATCCCACTCATCTTTAACAATTAACTTTTTATCATATTTCTCACGAATAATAGGCTCCCATACAGACTTAAACCGATGAATAATGCCATTCATTTGCGCTTTAGTTAATTGATTTGATAAAAACTTTGACGTATTTTTTTGCACCGGAATCTTAACATCAGACTCTGGAAAACAACTTAAAGCATTATATGAGGCCATACTTATCAGCATAATAAAAACATATCTAACAACTTGAGTCATGCTCTACTCCCTTTTTTGCTAATACTAAAGAAAATTTCAGATATATTTTATGATCTAAATCAGTTTATAAATTAACAAATCTCTGTATAAAGCAAATTTCAAATCAGTAACAAATAGTTTTTGATATGAAATAAATGATTCACATTATGATTTTAAACTCAGGAGGGAGTCAATGAAACACGTAAAAACATTTTTAATTTTAATGATGACTATGCCAATGATGGCCTTTGCAGGAACTCCAGTCGAAAAACAAGTTCCTATTGATGAAGTCTATGCACCATTAGGTTTTGATTCAAATGATAACTCACAAATCATTGTAACCGGATTCTTACCAAATCTTTGCCATAAATCACCAAAAACAGAATCCGAAATTAAAGGAAAAGAAATCCATATCAATGTTACTGCTTTAAAGTATCATCCAACAAATCCTTTTTGTCCCGAAATGATTGTTCCTTTTGTCCAATCTGTAAATGTAGGACTCTTAGACAAAGGTGATTACAAAATTGTTGTCAATGGAAAATCTCCTTATGAGAAAGAATCAAAAATATTCATTGCTGAATCATCTAGTAATGCTGTAGATGAAAATATTTACGCTAACGTACACTATATTGAAAAAACAGAGGGTGATCATAAAATGAAACTTGTGGGCTACAATCCTTCAGACTGTTTAGTTTTAGATGAAGTTAAATTTATCAGTAATAAAAACAATACAATGTCTGTCTTACCTAAAATGAAGAAAATAAGAGACTTTTGTCCAATGAAAATGACTCCATTTAGCTATGATATTGAAGTTCCAAAAAGTTTAGCAAATCCGAAAATTTTACTTCACGTAAGAAGTATGGATGGAAACTCAATTAATAGCATCTTTCACCAAACTTTTGAATAAAAATTATCCTTTATAAAAGCCTTTCGTAACAGAAAGGCTTTTATAATCCAAAGCTCATTCCTTCTTCACGTGGATCAGAGACCCCATGAAGCCTCCCATCACCCTCACGCATAATGGCCTGTATTTTACACCCTAAAGATTTATGATTAATTTTATATCCCATTTTTTTTAAATGAGACTCAGTATTCGAATCAAAAAAAGGTGGCCCAACACGGATCTCTTCTGGATACCATTGATGGTGATAGCGAGTCGCACTTACTGCTTCCCACAATGGCATCTCATATTCCAAAACATTTAAAATCGTTTGCATAACACAAGTTAAAATTCGGGTTCCACTTGGTGTCCCTAAAGCAAAAAAAGGCTTGTTCTTTTTGTCATAAACAATTGTCGGGCTCATTGAGCTCAATGGACGTTTCATTGGCTCAACTAGGTTATTTTGTCCCCCAATGGCACCAAAAAGGTTAACTCCACCAACATGACTAGCAAAATCATCCATTTCATTATTCATTACAATTCCAGTCCCCTTAGCAACAACAGATGATCCAAACCATCCATTAATAGTTTGAGTAGAAGTTACAATATTACCAAGACTGTCCATTAAGGTGAAGTGCGTTGTATGATCAGATTCTTTTAAAATTTTATTCAAATCAACAGGAAGCTCTTTTGAATTAATAGCTTTATTTTTTATTTTATTTTGTAATTTTTTAGCATATTTTTTTGAAATAAGTTTTTTAATGGGAATGGGTTTAAAGTCACTATCTCCCATATGTTTGGCCCTATCAGCAAAGGCCATTTGCATCGCAGCTGATGTCATATGTATAGACTTGGCACTTTGTGCTCCATATTGTCTAAGATTTAATCCCTCCAAAATATTTAAAATTTGAATTATATGGGTTCCCCCTGAGCTTGGAGGTGGCATCGAAACAATTTTATGACCTTGGTAGCTTCCTTCAATAGGTTTACGCTTTTTGACGACATAATTATTTAAATCGCTCATGCGCATATTGCCACCATATTGCTTTTGACTGGCAATTATTTTTTTTCCAATATCACCGTAATAAAAAGCTTTACCATTTGTTTGGGCTATTTTTTTTAACGTTTTGGCCAAATCTTTTTGGACTAAAAGCTCACCTTCTTTTTTAGCTGAACAGTTAGAATTTAAAAAAATTCTTTTTGCATCAGAAAAACGACATAAGTCATCAGCTTTTGCTTTTATCGCAACGGCCAAGGCAGGATAAATCTTAAAACCTTTTTGGGCCAAATCAATTGCAGGCTGCATAACTTCTTTTAAAGATAAAGAACCTAGTTCTTTATGAACTCTAATAACTCCTGCAACCAGCCCAGGAGTACCAGAGGCCAAAGCTCCTGTAAGAGATTTTTTTCTTATTTGCTTGCCCTTTTTATCTAAAAACATTTTTGAATGAGACTTTTGAGGTGCCATTTCACGAAAATCATAGGCAACATCTTTCTTAGTCATAGCATTATGAATCAGCATAAAACCAGCATCGTAAATATTTCCCCCACGATCAAAAACATATTTCGCTGCTTCAGTCGTGGCCTTTCCTTGAGTCGAAATCATATACTTAGTCCCATAGGCTTCGTATTGATCTTTAGATTTTCCTTTAATGAGCTGAGCTTGTCGCAAATTTTTGCTACTGCAACTCATGCCAAAAACAAAAACGATAAGTAAAAATATTTTAATCATGAATTCTTCCTTTGCTTAATACAATTGTAATGAAAAAGCACGTTTCTGCCTAGATAAGTTTGAAAGATGCAAAGCGGAGAAAAATTCCTAAGATTTCTTGCCGGGCACTAAAATGCTAAAATATAAGATATTCAGGGAGTTTTCATTATGGTTAAAAATAAATATCTAAACCTCGGACTTGTTTTTTTGCTCTCAGGATGCGCTCAAATTGTTCCTAACTACAAATACAAACAAAAATCGACACCCCATCTCACTAAAAAATCTCCTTCAGAGGTTATTAATTCATATAAAGATGAGTCGTTAAAAAATGAACTTTCTAAAACAATCGCTAAAGGCCAAATTAAAACAGCAGACCAAGAATTCCTACAAAAAGTTTCGTCTAAAAAAGTCAAGTTTTGGATCAATTACTTTACAACAAAAAACAAAGATAGACTTGAACGATTTATCTCAAACGGTGAGCAATATAGACCTATAATCGAAGAAGTTTTTGCAGAGTATGGATTACCAAAAGAGCTGTATTATGTTGGGATTGTAGAAAGTGGTTATATTAATAGGGCCAGAAGTCACGCCGGTGCCGTTGGCCCTTGGCAATTTATGAAGGCCACAGCACAAAGATATGGACTCAGAGTTACCTCCGTTGTTGACGAAAGAAAGAATATATATAAG
>LULL01000008.1_pt1 | contig 63465 bp, 56 predicted proteins | sample 728161 | NCBI WGS metagenome assembly LULL01 (sample SAMN03860290, study PRJNA289734) | marine metagenome | biome: seawater column; feature: ocean; material: water; isolation source: Red Sea water column Station 149 - depth 500m | place: Saudi Arabia: Red Sea | collected 2011-10-15 | depth 500 m
GGGCCGACCGCGGAGGTGGTCGAGCCGGCCGAGGAGCGCCCCGCGCCGAGCCGCGGCGAGCAGACCGAGCTGGGGGTGCGGGCCTTCGGACGCGAGGTCGACACCGCCTGGCGTCGTACCTCCTACTCGGGGCTGGTCCGCGTGGAGGAGCAGGCGCCCTCGGTCGGCAGCGAGCCGGCGGTGACGGTGCTGACCGACGAGCCCGACGAGTCCCTGCCCGACCTGCCCGGCATGCCTGCCCCCGCTGCTGAGCCGGACGCCGAGCCGGCGCATCCGTCCCCGGTCTCGCCGATGGCCGAGCTGCCGGCAGGCGCCGCGTTCGGGTCGCTGGTCCACGCGGTCCTGGAGCACGCCGACCCCGACGCCCCCGTCCTCGAGGCCGAGCTGCGGGCGCGGGTCGGCGAGGAGCTGCGCTGGTGGCCGGTCGACGTCGATCCCGATGTGCTCGCCGCGGCCCTGGTGCCGCTGCACCACACGCCGCTCGGGCCGCTGGCCGGCGACCGGACGCTGGCGCAGGTCCCGCTGCGCGACCGCCTGCGCGAGCTGGATTTCGAGCTGCCCATGGCCGGTGGCGACCACGCCGCCGGCGACCGGCCCGGGCACCTCGTCGGCGACGTGGCCGACCTGCTGCGCACGCACCTGCCCGAGGGCGACCCGCTGCTGCCGTACGCCGACCGGCTGGCCCGGCCGCCGCTGGCCGACCAGCCGCTGACGGGCTATCTCGGCGGCTCGGTCGACGCGGTGCTCCGCGTGGGCTCGGGTGCCGACCAGCGCTTCCTGGTCGTCGACTACAAGACCAACCTGCTCGGCGAGCAGGGGCGGCCGCCGACGGCCGCCGACTACGCCCCACCGGCGCTGGCCGAGGCGATGCTGCACAGCCACTACCCGCTCCAGGCGCTGCTCTACAGCGTCGTCGCGCACCGCTACCTGCGCTGGCGGCTGCCCGGCTACGAGCCGGAGACCCACCTCGGCGGCGTGCTCTACCTCTACCTGCGAGGCATGTGCGGGCCGGAGACCCCGACCACCGACGGTGTCCCGGCCGGTGTCTTCTCCTGGCGCCCGCCGGCGGCGCTGGTGACCGCGCTGTCGGACCTGCTCGACGCGCCTGCCCCCGACCCCGCCCCCACCGCCGGGGAGGCCCGATGATCGAGCGCTTCGAGCCCACCGACGCCCACGACCGACGGCTGGTGCCGGGCCTGGACGGCCTGCTGGGCGCCTTCAACGCCGCGGGCGTGCTGGCGGCGGCCGACGTGCACACCGCGCTGCGCCTCGGCGAGCTCGTCGGCGAGGACGACGAGCGGCTCCGGCTCGGGGTCGCGCTGGCCGTGCGCGCCGCTCGGCACGGCTCGGTCTGCGTGGACCTGACAGGCATCGCCGACGGCGACGACCTGCCCTGGCCCGACGGCGACGGCTGGGCCGACGACCTGGCGGTCTCGGCCTTCGCCGCCTCGTCGGTGGCGCGGGTCGAGCACGGCCTGGTCTACCTCGACCGCTACTGGCGCGAGGAGGGGCAGGTTCGCGACGACCTCGTGCGCCGGGCCGAGGCGACGCCGCCCGTGGTCGACGACGCCCTGCTCGAGGCCCACGCCGACCGGCTGTTCCCCGACGAGGGGTCGGCCGACCAGCGGGCCGTGGCGCTGGCCGCGGCGCGGCAGTGGACGACCGTGCTGACCGGCGGCCCGGGCACCGGCAAGACGACGACGGTGGCCGGACTGCTCGCGGTGCTGGCCGCCGAGGCGGCCGGTGGCCCGGACCCCCGCGAGCTGCGGATCGCGCTCACGGCACCGACCGGCAAGGCCGCGGCGCGGCTGCTGGAGTCGGTGCGCGAGGCGCAGGAGCGGCCGGGTGCGGGGTTCGACGCCGACGACCGGCGACGGCTCGAGGGCCTGACGGCCACCACCATGCACCGGCTGCTGGGCTGGCGTCCGGACTCCACCACCCGCTTCCGTCACCACCGCGGCAACACGCTCCCGCACGACGTGATCGTGGTCGACGAGACGTCGATGGTCTCGCTGACGATGATGGCCCGGCTGCTGGCGGCGGTGCGCTCCGATGCCCGCCTGGTGCTGGTCGGCGATCCGGACCAGCTGGCCTCGGTCGAGGCCGGTGCGGTGCTGGCCGACCTGGTCGGCGGGCTCGCGTCCCGGGCGCCCACGGCCGTCACGGGCCTCACCACGACGCGGCGCTACGGCGCGGAGATCGGGGCACTCGCCCAGGCGCTGCGCGACGGGGACGCCGACCAGGTGTTGCGCCTGCTCGACGCGGGCCACGCGCCGGGTGCGGGCGAGACCGGCGTACGCCGCCTCGACCCCGACGACCCGTCCGCCGTCGCGGCCCTGCGGACCCGGCTGCTCGACCAGGCCCGGTCCCTGCACGCGCTGGCCGAGGCCGGGCGCGCGGACGAGGCGCTGGCGCTTACCGAGGAGCACCGGCTGCTGTGCGCCCACCGCGACGGCCCGCACGGCGCCCGGCACTGGAACGCCATGGTCGAGCGGCTGCTGGGGGAGGAGGTCGGGTTGTTCCTCGGCCCGCACGGCCAGGAGTGGTACCCCGGTCGCCCGGTGCTGGTGACCAGCAACGACTACGGCCTCGGGCTCTTCAACGGCGACACGGGGGTCACCGTCCGCGACGGCGAGCAGCTGCGCGTCGTGGTGGCCGGCGCGTCGACGTACGCCACCTCGCGGCTCTCCGACGTCGAGACCCTGCACGCGATGACCGTCCACAAGAGCCAGGGCAGCCAGGCCCGGCACGTGACCGTGCTGCTGCCGCCGGAGGACTCGCCGCTGCTGACCCGTGAGCTGCTCTACACCGCGGTGACCCGGGCGCGGGAGAGCGTGACGGTGATCGGCACGCCCGAGGCGGTGCGGGCCGCGGTGGAGCGCCGGGTCCAGCGCGCCAGCGGGCTGCGCCCGCGCCTGGCGGTCGGCGGCTGACCCGGACCCGGGACCGTGACGTGGGTGTCACACGTGGCGGTTAGGGTGCCCGGGTGCCGTTCCTGCTGCGTGTCGAGCTCCCCGACGTCCCCGGATCCCTGGGTCGCCTGGCGGGAGCCATCGGTGAGGCCGGTGGCGACATCGAGGCGATCGAGATCGTCGAGAAGCGCCACGACGGCACCGCCGTCGACGACGTGCTGCTGGAGCTGCCGCCGACCGCGATGCCCGACACGATCGTCTCGGCGTGCAACCAGCTGCCGGGCGTCCACGTGGTGTGGATCAGCCGGTACGCCGCGGGCGGCAACCTCTTCCTCGACCTCGAGGCCGTCGAGGACCTCACGGCCAACCCGACCGAGGCGCTGGACCGCCTCGTCGACCTGCTGCCGGTGACCTTCCGCGCCGACTGGGCCGCGCGGGTGCACCGCGCCCACGGCCAGCGCTACTCCACCGAGGCCGCCCCCTCGGACCTGCCGTTCGTCGAGCTGGTGCGCACCGAGCGGGTCGAGATCGAGGGCGACGACGTCAACGTCGTCGTCGCGGCACGCCTCGGCGGCAACGAGATCGTGGTCGTCGGTCGACGTGGCGGTCCGGACTTCCTGGACTCCGAGCTCGCTCGCGTCGGCCACCTCGCCGGCCTCGCCATGTCGATCCAGCGCGACTGAGCAGCCGAGCACGAGGCACGAGTGCTCGGCGTCGCGAAGGAAGGTCGAGCAAGGCGCACGTCCGAGGGACGAGGACGTGGTCGCCGGGTCGAGACCCGGTGACGTACGCGCCTACCTCAGGTCAGACCCGCTCCAAGACGAACACCGGGATCTCGCGGTCGGTGTTCGCCTGGTACTCCTCGTACGGCGCGTAGACCGCGACCGCGCGCTCCCACCACTGTGCGCGCTCCTCGCCCTCGGCGACCCGGGCGCGGTAGGTGTGCTTCTCGGCGCCGTCCTGCAGCTCGACCTCGGGGTGGGCGAGGAAGTTGTGGTACCACTCCGGGTGCTCGGGGTGCCCGCCCTTGGAGGCCACCGCGGCGTACACGCCGTCGTGCTCGACCCGCATGACCGGGTTCTTGCGCAGCGCGCCGGACTTCACGCCCACCGAGGTGATGACCACGATCGGCCACTCGGGGTGGTCGGGCAGGGTGTTGGCGCGCTGCCCGTCGGAGGCCTCGTACTCGGCCACCTGGTTGCGGACCCACTCGGAGGGGCTGGGGACGTACTCACCTGTCAGCGTCATGCCCACCACAACACCGGGTTCCCCTCGGCTCTTCCACCCCCGCTAGGTTGCCTGCCATGAGCGCGATCGACGGCGTGTCCGACATCTTCGACCCCGAGCAGTGGGACGAGGTCCCCGGCTTCGAGGGACTCACCGACCTGACCTACCACCGCGCCAAGGCGCACGGCACGGTGCGCGTCGCCTTCGACCGCCCCGACGTGCTCAACGCCTTCCGGCCGCACACCGTCGACGAGCTGCTCACCGTGATGGAGCACGCGCGCACCTCCGCCGACGTCGGCTGCGTGCTGCTCACCGGCAACGGACCGAGCGAGAAGAACGGCAAGCACTCGTTCTGCACCGGGGGCGACCAGCGCATCCGTGGCAAGGCCGGCTACCAGTACGAGACCGACGGTCACAACGACGCCGGCGCCCCGCCGAACCCGATCGACAAGGCCAAGCTCGCCCGGCTGCACATCCTCGAGGTGCAGCGGCTCATCCGCTTCATGCCCAAGGTCGTCATCTGCGTCGTCCCCGGGTGGGCCGCCGGTGGCGGGCACTCGCTGCACGTCGTCTCCGACCTGACCCTGGCCAGCCTCGAGCACGCCCGCTTCAAGCAGACCGACGCCGACGTCGGCTCCTTCGACGGCGGGTTCGGCTCGGCGTACCTCGCCCGTCAGGTCGGCCAGAAGTTCGCCCGCGAGATCTTCTTCCTCGCCCAGGAGTACTCGGCCGAGGACGGGGTCCGGATGGGCACGGTCAACAAGGCCGTGCCGCACGCCGAGCTCGAGAAGGTCGCCCTGGAGTGGGGCCGGCTGATCAACGGCAAGAGCCCCACGGCCCAGCGGATGCTGAAGTACTCCTTCAACGCCATTGACGACGGCCTGGTCGGCCAACAGCTCTTCGCCGGCGAGACCACGCGCCTGGCCTACATGACCGACGAGGCCCAGGAGGGCCGCGACCAGTTCCTCGAGAAGCGGGACCCCGACTGGAGCCCGTACCCCTGGTACTACTGATCGGGCGCGTTTGAGCAGGTCAGAGGGGATGTCGGGCTGAGACGTCCGCGTCTGGTCCGCAAAAAGTCCGCAAGAGGTTGACGAGAGCCGACGCTGACGGGCTCCAGCGGGGTAAGCGCCCCGTTGCTCGCGCGGCGAGAGCCGATGGTGTGGGAGTGGCGGCTGGGCGTTCGTGCTGCGACCATGATGAGTCCGTGACGAAGGCAACTACAACGTTGTAATTACTGCCGAGGACTTGAAACCTGTTTAGATATGGCTAAACATGTACGCCATGAGCATCTTGCTGGCACGCCGTCGACGAAGTTGCAGATCTTCGGAGTACGGCTGCCCAGCGGTGCTTGCCCAGCGCTCGAGTGGCTGACGGGCCTGAACACGAAACAGCAGGCAGGGATCGCGGCGCGCTTCCGTGTCCTCGCCGAGCAGGGATGGCTTCGGTCACCAGACGCGTTCAACAAGCTCGATGAAGCAGACCCGCGGAACGGCGTACCGCGAGTGGATGAGATCAAGCACGTCAGTCTCAACCTGAGGGTGTACGTGGTCGGCTTCTCCCCGGGTGACAAGGAACTGTTTGTCACTCACGGGACGATCAAACCGAAGAAGAATCGGGTCGCCAAGGAAGTCGCGAAGGCGCGGGCGATCTACAAGGAAGGCACTGGGGCATGACCGCCATGGGAAGTTGGTTCAAGGAGACGCCTGAGTCTCTCCGCCTGGTGGCGGAGGAGGCCGCTCTGCTTGAGGCAAGTGAACTCGTGGCGTCATGCCTCGAGGATCGACAGATCAAGAAGAGCACTCTTGCCGACCGCCTTGGTGTAAGCCGATCAGAGGTCACGCAGCGACTCAATGGCAAGCGAAACCTGACTGTGCGGACCCTCGGAGCAATGCTCCACGAACTCGGTTACCGCCTTCGGTTCGACGTGCAGGACCTTGCCCAGCATCGGCCCCAACGGCACGTGGAGGTTGTAGGTGGAACCGGCTGGATCGCGCCCGGCGCCCGTTACACCCGCACGGGTAGCACTCTGCACCTCGTACGGCACGAAGTTGCTTCATGACCTCACGCGATGAAGTCTCGGAGCTTGCGAGCGAAGTCGTTGCTCGCTTGCTTCCGGGATTGCTGGTCCGCACTCAGGAATCCCGCTTCTGGTCGACGACGCCTGATGACGAGGTGCTTCAGGGCATCGTCGTGTCCGCGGGCATTGATGTAAGTGTCGGTCGGCGATCACAGTCGGTGGACGTCAAGACGACATACAACATCGACGCGCTTCGCCGACCCGACGATGGGGCTGATTCGGCTGGAGAGACTCCTGCGGAGGGTTGGCGTAGCAGCGTTGTCCTGCATGGCCAGTGGCACCTCGAAGACCCGCAGACACTGAGCGATGACGCGGTCAGAGCCTTCGCTGTGAAGGTTGGTGTGATGACTCTGCATCCGTACGCCAGGGCTCACATCCAAACGGCCGTTGTAGCAGCGGGCTGGCCTACCTACACGCTCGACGTTCTGACACATCAAGACGATCTATTCGTCAGTGAGGACGACCCCGAGAGCGTTGATCTCAACTTGGTGACGCTGGACTGAGTGCCTGGCGCATCAGCTCTGAGGCCGCGGCCCGTGTCCGGTCCTCCGCCGTCGGCCACAGATGGCTGTAGGTGTTCAACGTGGTCGTCGCGGACGAGTGCCCCAACGCTCTTTGCACGGTGACGACATCGCAGCCGGCGGCGATCAGCCCGGAGGCGTAGAAGTGCCGCAGGTCGTGGAGCCGCACGTGCGGCAAACCGGTTGAGGTCCGGGTCGCTCGCCAGCGCCAGCGCCAGTCGATGTCGTTGTCGTACATCGGGTCGTTGTCGACGGTGAAGAGCCAGCGGTCCGGCAACTCGTCCGGCAGGAATCGATCGATGTGCACGCGCAGCATCGCGACCAGCTCGTCGGGCAGGTGCACGATGCGCTCGGAGCCGTACTTCGGCAGCCGCACCGCGAAGGTGTCGCCATCGCGCTGCAACTGACGCGACACGGTCAGCCGACGGAGCGAGAATTCGATGTCGCCGGACTGGACTCCAGCGGCCTCGCCCTTCCGCAGCCCGGCGAACGCGCAGAGTGCGACGTAGGCACGGAAGCCGTGACGCGTCGACACGCGGTTGCTGTCGGCGTGTGCGAGCAGCTGGCCGACCTGCGCCACCGTCGGGATCCGCATCGCGGCCTCGACCTTCCGCCGGCGTGGCAACGCGACGCCGGCGGTGGGGTCGGCGGCGATGACGCGATCGGACACCGCGGCACGGAAGACCGACCGCACGATCACGAACCGCGTCTTGATGGTCGTCGGCGCCCAACGACTGGAGATCCACTTCACCCACGTCTCGATGTGCGAGCGTCGGATCGCCTTCATCGGCAGATCGCCGAAGCTGACAGACCCGACCGCGAGGTCGGCGTTGGCGCGGGTTGACGGCACCCAGAGTTGGCGCGGCGCCCAGGCGTCGTAGAACTCCTGGAAGGTCACCCGACCGGCGCGCGGGTTAACGTACGTACCGGTGTGGAGCGTCGAGGTCACCTCGTCGAGCCACGCAGCGGCGTCGACCTTGCGCCTGAAGTGACGAGAGCGCTCGCGCCCGGTGTCGTCCCGATAGCGGGCGCGCCAACGGCCGTCGGGGCGCCTCGCGATGCTCCCGGCCATCGGTCACCTCCTTGCGACGATCGACTCACCTTGCGCCGCTCGGCCGCACGGTCGGCGGGCTCAGTCGTGTCTCTGTGGACGGTTGGTCTGCTCGGCCAGCCATAGGACGAGGTCGGCACGCCAGTAGCGGACGTGGCGGCCGATCTTGAAGCTCCGCGGTCCGCAGCCGAGGTGCCGCCAGTAGCGCAGCGTCCCCTCGGCGACTCGGAGGAAGCGGCAGGCCTCCTGGAGGGTGAGCATCTCGTCGCCGGGGTTCTTGATCGGGCGGCGGTTCTCGTCGGGGTTGATCGGTGATGCGGTCATGGCGTTGCTCCTCGCCGGTTGGGGCCACGGACGGTCGGTCCGTGTCGGCCAGCATGGGCGGCCAGGTATCCACGATTTCGGGATACCTGGAGGGGGATACCTGGCCGCAACCCGCGTTTCCACAGGTCAACAGGTATCCCTAAGTCGTCACGCTGGATGACTTGTGAGTCGTTGGCTCACGCCGATCAGCGTGGACTCCGGGTGTTGCCGAAATCCGGTAACAAGAAGGGGGGAACGTTGCCTTCTTGCAGGTCAGGTGCGTTCCCTAAGTTCTCCGGCCGCACGCGGGTCAGAGCCAGAGCCCGATTCCAGGCGCTCCGCCGTCGCTGGGCGCCGCGACGGGTCGAGGGGGAACGGTGCCCGCACGACGCATCGCGGCGGGTCCATACCGGTCGACAGCTTCGATCGCCTGGCGTCGGGCGTGGGCGGGTCCGAGGTCTGCATGGTCGCGGCTGAACACGTCGATCCACTGCTTGCGGGCGTCCTCGACGGACTCGGCCACGAGGTGGGCCACGTTGGTCTGCCGGCCTCTGGTCATGGCTACGTACGCCGCCGCGGCACCGGTCGTCTCGCCGATCGCGACGTGCGCATGGTCGACGGTCTCGCCCTGAGCGCCGTAGATCGTGGTGGCGTAGGCGAGCTCGACATGCTCGCGGACGTACTCCGCGGGGAGCGCCCGGTCGCGCCGCTGGCCCGGCGCGTGGACCATCAGGCTTCCGTCGTCTCGCCTCCCGACCACTGTCCAGGTCTGCCGGTTCGCCACCCCGAGTGCGGGGTCGTTCCGTCGGGTCGCGACGCGGTCACCGAGTCCGATCCGGTCGCCTCGCTGCGTCACCACGGCGCCGAGGTCGTGGCCGTGCTCGTTGCGGATGGCCGCGTTGGGGGTCGCGACCTGCTCGCGGGTGTCGGCGACGACGAGCGCTCCGCCTGCGCCAACCGCCGCCAGCGCTGCCGTTCGCTCTGCCTCGAAGGCGTGCACGACGATCTGCCGGCGTTCGACGAGCCGGTCGAAAACAGCGTCCGCTTCGCGGCCCTCGCGCATGGCCAGGCTGAGCTTCGCGTACTCGGCGTCGACGAACCGTCGCACCTGGTTCATGGTGACGACCGCGGTCGGGTGGGCCCAGGCGAGGGCGTGGTCGAGGACGCCGCCTCGTCCGACGGCGGGCAGCTGGTGGCGATCGCCCATGAACACGACGCGTGCTCCGGTCTCGTCGGCGATCGTCAGCAGCGCGAGCGCGGTGTCTTGATTGACCATGCCTGCCTCGTCGATGAGCAACAGGTCGCCACGACGCAGCCGTGCCTCCGGAGCTGGATCGCTCTCCTGTCGCGTCCAGCGGCCGTCGGCATCCCAGCGCCATCCGTGTTGGCGGATCAGCCAGGCGGCGGAGTGGCCTTCGACTCCGGTCTCGCGGGCCGCAACTTCGGCAGCTTTCAACGTCGGCGTCACGACGAGCAGCCGACGACCTCGCATCGCGAGGTGTCTGCTCACGGCTGCCAGCGTCCTGGTCTTCCCGGCACCGGCGGCGCCTTCGACAACGATCAGCGGTCCACGACCGCAGAACAGGTCGGCGACCCGACCCTGCTCGCGGGACAACTGAGACAGGGTCGAGCGATGCAGCCGTGCTGGCTCGGCCTGTTGCGAGCTACGGAGCAGCCGTTCGAGGATCTCGGTCTCGACGGCCAGCACGGCGTACGACGTCAGGGCCCGAACATGCTCCGGCACGTCGGGTCGCAGCAACAGGGGAGTGCAGCGTGCCACCGCCCGGCCGGTCAGGTCGTCTGCGAGTTCGATCCGTACGCCGGACTCAGCGATCAATCCGGTCTGCGCGACCAGCGCCTCGACCTGTCCACGGATGTCTGCCGCGTTCCATGCCGAGCGTTTCGCTCCGAGCCGCGACAGCACCAGCTCGGCAGCAGTCTCGCGATCGATCTCGCCGATTCGAGGAGAGACCAGCGGCACTGGTCCGGTCGGGTCGGCGTAGCCGAGCGATCGCAGTTCCTCGTTCCAGTGGGCGACGACCTCGGCGCCGTCCTTCGGCACCGCCTTGTCCGGGCGCGCCTCCGCCCATGCCAGCCGGTCCCAGATCTGGCGGACCCGTGGGCCGGGCTCCTCGCCCGGGTGGTCGGCCCGCCACTCGGCCTCATATCGGTCGATGTTGGCGCGGATCTGCGCCGACCGGGCGCTGAACGCTCCGACGTACGGCGCCAACTGCTGGATCTCGCCGGTCTCGGGATCCATCCCGAACCCGGCGTTGGCGAGTGCCGCGCGGAACTCCGGATCCGTGGCGACGGCGGCGTGGCCAATGCCGTTGATCGCGTCGATCATGTCCCGCACACCGACCGAGTGCAGTCCCCGCCATTCGCCCTTCGCGAAGACCCGCGCGTTGATCTGGAGGTGCAGATGCCGGTGTGGGTCGCCCGCTCGCGACGTGAAATGCCGGATCGCCGCAGCCTCGATCTGCTCCACCGGGACCTGCACCTGCCGACCGCGCGGACCGACGCGGGTCGTGGCGTGCTTAGCCAGGTAGTCGATGACCTGCTTCGTGGCGCGCTCCTGGGCGGCGTCGAGCGCCGCCTATACCTCCGGGTGGAGGGCAGCCGCGAACGACCAGGTCTTCGGCCCGTTGATCGTGACCTCGACGAACCGCAGCCCGTTCGCGTCCTTGCGCAGTCGCCCCTTCGGCTGTCCGGTCTCGACGACCATCCCGGCGACCCAGGCTTCGTAGGTCTCGCCGTCCATGCCCGGCTTCTTCTCGAGTGCGATGTCGCCAGCGGCTGTCGAGCCGGCGACGAAGCGCATCGCGATGCCGTCGCCCTCGGCGAGGTAGTAGTCGTCATAGCGGGCGCAATCCCTCTCGACGTAGTTGCGCGCGGCCTTCGGAACGCCGCGGTAGAACTTCACGCCGCCATGCATCCGGATTACCGCCTCCACGGCGTCCGTCGACAACCAACGGACCCCTAGAAATGCCGCGTGGGCCGCCCGATGTCGGACGACCCATCTACGTCCTACGTAGCACGCGTGCCGCTCGAGAAGTAGGGGTGAGAGCCACGAAGCAGAGGGCGGCTGGGACGAGATTCTGGGAGCAGATAAGAGCCAGTGGTGTTCAACGAGTGAGGGACTGAGGACGGGTAAGCGGCAGGACCCGAGGAAGGCCCAGAGGGCAGGTATAGCGCATGTCGTCCACAGCTTTCCTCGCCTTAGCTCGCGGGCCACGCTGGCGCCGCCTCACCCTCGTCGGATGACGCCCGACCTCGACCGTCTTCTCGCACTCGGCGAAGCCGGTCCTGTCTCGCCGCGCTCGCAGACGCAGTTGACGACGATGTCGCGGCAAGTCACTTCGAGCGCCTGCTGACAGCCCTCGATGTACTCCAGCCTGATGGCCCAGCCTCGTGGCCCATCGACGGGAAGCCTACGGTGTTACTCGCTCGGCTGGCCCAGGCCGCGGACCGACTAGTGGAGCTCGGCGCTGACCCCGCGCCTCTCGACCTGATCGTCAGTGTCGCCCACATGCCGCTCAGGCCGATCTGACCCATTCATCGGACGTCCACGGCAAGATTGCCGAGTGGAGACTTGGCGGCGGCCGAGGATCGGGCTGGCACGCAGCTGACGCTGTTAGAAGATTGGGAAGATTGGACACGTGAAGCTCAACCTGAAGGCCGTCGAGGAGCGGGTGAAGCCCCTCGCGGGCCGTGACTCCTACGATCGCGAGTTCATCTTCGAGCTGTTGCTGGCCTACGGGCGATCCCAGGCGAACGTCACTCGGCTCCGCAATGGGTCGCTGAACGTAGCCGACGACCAGATGACCGAGGTCGCGCAGAAGGGTGTCGTCTACTTCAAGGAGACAGCCGACGACCCGCTCGCCGTGATCGAGGAGCTCAAGACATCGCCGACGGTGGTGCGCTACCGACCTCGCTTTGTCATCGTCACGAACTACGAGGAACTCCTCGCCGCCGACACGAAGACCGAGCAGAACATCGTCATCCCAATCCGTGACGTCGACCAGCACTTCACCTTCTTCCTTCCGTGGGCTGGCATGGAGAAGGCCCAGTACGTCGCCGAGGCCCTCGCCGACGTCAAGGCGGCCGAGAAGATGGGCAAGCTCTTCGACGAGCTCCTCGCGGCCAACCCGTCCATCCTTGACGACCCGTTCGGACGCCACTCACTTAACGTCTTCTTCACCCGGCTGCTCTTCTGCTTCTTCGCCGAGGACACCGCCATCTTCGGTGAGAACCAATTCACCAACGCCGTCGGTAGCCACACACAGCTCGATGGCTCCGACATGGCCGACTTCCTCAACGAACTGTTCGTCGCACTCGATACGCCGCATGCCGGCGACAAGCCCGCCCATCTGCGCGACTTCCCATACGTCAACGGCCGCCTGTTCACGGTTGCCGCGGAACACAAGGTGCCCGCGTTCACCAAGAAGGCACGCGAGCTGCTCATCGAACTGGGCACGCTGGTCTGGCGAGAGATCAACCCCGACATCTTCGGGTCGATGTTCCAGGCCATCGTCACGCCAGGCAAACGCTCGGACCTAGGGCAGCACTACACGTCCGTCCCGAACATCCTCAAGACGATCGAGCCCCTCTTCCTCGACGGGCTCAAGGACGAGTTCGACGCCGCCTACAACTCGCCGCGGAAGCTGGAGGCACTCCTCGAGCGCATCGGTCAGATCAAAGTGTTCGACCCCGCCTGTGGATCCGGGAACTTCCTGATCATCGCCTACAAGGAACTTCGCCGCCTTGAGCACGCGATCTTGGAGCGGCTAGCCGAGATCGACGTCAAGCACCAGGTCCTGTATGCCGAGTCCAAGATCAACATCGAACACTTCTACGGTATCGAGATCGACGACTTCGCTGTCGAGGTCGCGATCCTCTCCCTCTGGATCGCCAAGCACCAGATGAATGCCGAGTTCAAGGACAAGTTCGGCCTGTCGATCCCGCTGATTCCGCTCAAGGAGACCGGGCAGATCCGGGAGGCGAACGCAACGCGGATCAGTTGGGAATCGGTATGCCCGAGTGGACGCGACGAGGAGATCTACCTAATCGGCAATCCGCCTTACAAGGGTGCGAAGACGCAGACCAAGGAGATGAAGGCGGATTTCCCGCATGTCTTCGCTGGTCGGCCGTACTCAAAGAACCTCGACTACATTGCCTTGTGGTTTACCAAGGGAGCGGACTACATCGCAGGGACTAACGCCGAACTTGCCTTTGTCACCACCAACTCGGTTGCCCAAGGGGAGCACGTCGGGCTGATGTTCCCGCGACTGTTCGACATGGGACTCGAGATCGGCTACGCATACACGTCTTTCAAGTGGGAGAACAACGCTAGGCGGAATGCTGGTGTGACGGTCGCTGTGATCAGTCTTCGCAACGTGCGGCCAGCACCGAAGTACATCTACGCCGACGGCCTAAGGCTCCAAGTCGCGAATATCAATGGCTACCTCGCCGACGGGTCGAACGTGTTCGTCGGTCGTAGAAAGTCTCCCTTGGGTGCGCGGCGTCCCGCGATGGTCTTCGGCTCGATGCCGAGGGCAAAGGGTCTGGTCGTGACGCCGGACGAACGCCTCCGGATGATTGCGAACGACCCGCGGTCCGAAAAGTTCATCAAGTCGTACATCGGAACATCGGAACACGTCGACGGAGTGGACCGCTACTGCCTGTGGATTGAGGATCGGGATGTAGCCGAGGCGCGAACGGTGCCAGACATCGCACATCGGCTCGAACGCGTGAGAGCGGAGCGCGCCGACAGTGACGCAGGAAGCACCGCAGCTTTTGCTGAACGCCCGCACCGTTTTGTCCAGATTAGCTATCGGCCGACTGAGTCCATCATCGTGCCGAGCGTGTCGTCCGAGCGAAGGGACTACATCCCGTTCGGCTACCTCGGACCGGAGACGGTCGTCTCTAACCTGGCGTTCGCTGTCTACGACGCGAAGCCGTGGACCTTCGCGCTACTCACGTCACGAATGCACATGACTTGGACTCGAGCGGTGGGCGGACAGCACGAGACGAGGCTGCGGTACTCGAACACGATCGTTTACAACAACTTCCCCGTCCCGCAGTTGAGCGACCGGACCAAGGATGCGTTCGATGTGGCGGCCTTACGTGTTCTGGACGTTCGGGAATACCACTGCGAGCGCACATTGGCGGAGCTCTACGACCCCGACCTGATGCCGCCCGATCTTCGGGCGGCTCATGCGGAGGTGGATGCGCTCGTCGACTCGATCTACTCCAAGAAGCCTTACGAAACCGATGAGCAGAGGTTGTCGGACCTCTTCGCTATGTATGAGGCCATGACCGCTGCTGAGGCATCCAAGGGGGCCGCGAAATGAAGCACCAGCCCAACATTGTCGATGTGACCTACGCGCAGACTGGCGCGTCGGTGCACACCGATGCAATGGGAATGCGCGAGATGCAGCGGCGTGTATTTGCACAGCGGGATGCGCAGTACTTGCTCATCAAAGCCCCGCCAGCGTCGGGCAAGTCGCGCGCGTTGATGTTCGTGGCTCTGGACAAGCTGTACAACCAAGGGCGCAGGAAGGTTATCGTCGCCGTGCCGGAGCGTTCGATCGGTGCATCCTTCGCCTCGACCCAGCTCACTAGCCACGGCTTCTTCGCGGACTGGGAGATCAAGGACGAACACAACCTGTGCACGCCTGGGTCGTCGGCGGGCAAGGTCGACGCGTTCATCAACTTTCTCGATGGCCCGGATGCCACCCTGGTGTGCACACACGCCACTCTGCGGTTCGCGTTCGAGAAGTTGGCTCCGGAGATGTTCAACGGGACCGTCCTGGCGATCGATGAGTTCCATCATGTCTCTGCTGACGTCGAGAACAGTCGGCTGGGAGCCCTGCTCCGCGACGTGATGACTGGATCTGACGTCCACATCGTCGCAATGACCGGCTCGTACTTCCGCGGCGATTCCGTGCCAGTTCTGTCAGCTGAGGATGAGGCGAAGTTCACGCCAGTCACCTTTAACTACTACGACCAGCTCAACGGCTACGAGCACCTCAAGTCGCTCGGAATCGGGCACCACTTCTACCAAGGTCGTTACACAGACGCGATCGGTGAAGTATTCGACCTGGACAAGAAGACGATCCTCCACATCCCCAACGTGAACTCGGGTGAGTCGACGAAGGACAAGATCGAGGAGGTCGGCTACATCATCGACTCGATCGGGCACGTCGAGTCCACGGAGCCCGACACTGGGATCATCAACATCCGGCGGAGCGACTCGGGTCAGATCGTCCGCGTCGCTGACCTGGTCGATGACACCGACCCGAAGAAGCGAGCCGACACGCTGCACTATCTCTCCACCTTCGCTTCCAAGAACCGCGACGGCGTCGATGTGATCCTCGCCCTCGGTATGGCCAAAGAAGGCTTCGACTGGCCGTTCGCAGAGCACGCGTTGACCGTTGGGTACCGGGCGTCGCTGACGGAAGTCATCCAGATCATCGGACGCGTCACTCGAGACAGCCCCGGCAAGTCCCACGCTCAGTTCACCAACCTGATCGCCGAGCCTGATGCCTCCCAGGGAGAGGTGAAGGTATCGGTCAACAACATGCTCAAGGCCATCACCGCCTCGCTGCTGATGGAGCAGGTGCTGGCGCAGAACTTCACCTTCAAAACGAAGCGGTCCGACGACGGGGGTGCACCCGAGCCAGGCTGCATCCGGATCAAGGGGTTCAAGGAGCCGTCCACCGAGCGGGTCAAACAGATCGTCGCCACGGATCTCACCGACCTGAAGGCGAACATCCTCCAGGACGAGACCTTCGCCCGTGCGGCCGCCGGTGCCGTCGATCCTGAGACGACGAACAAGGTCCTGATCCCCAAGATCATCCGTGAGCGCTACCCCGACCTCGACGAGTCGCAGGTCGAGGAGCTGCGCCAGCAGGTCGTGGTTGACTCGGTGATCAAGAACGGAGAAGTCCGCGAGGTCGGCGACAAGCGGTTCATTAAGATGGCGGAAAAGTTCGTCAACATCGACGACATCAACATCAACCTCATCGACTCCGTCAACCCGTTCCAGAGGGCCTTCGAAGTCATGTCCAAGTCCGTCACGCCATCGGTGCTTCGGATCATCTCCGACGCGATCACGGCGACAAGGGTGGACTTCACCGATGAGGAAGCGTTCGCGCTGTTCCCGAAGATCCAGGCCTGGGCCAAGGTCAACGGAAGGAAGCCGAACGTTCGGGCGGATGATGCAACGGAGAAGCGCTACGCCGAGGTCCTGCTCTACTTGCAGAAGCGCAAGCAGCAGCACCTTGCTGAGCAGCGCGCAAGCCAATCGGAGGGCGAAGCGTGAGCGAGCCCGACGACACCCCCCGGGTCGAGCCCTTCTTCTCGACCAACATCGCCCTCCTCATCGACGCCGACGTCGACGGCCTTCTCGACGCCCCGGAGAAGCCAAAGAAGGTCACGTCGAGCGATCGACTGGAACGTGCGTTCCTGGAGATCCTGGAGTTCAGGCGCGCGCACGGACGCGTCCCCTCATCGACGACCCGCGAGATCGCCGAACGTAAGCTCGGGGCCCGACTCGAGGGGATTCTCTCCAGTGAGGAGAAGCTCACGGCGCTTCGACACCTCGATGAGTTCGGTCTCCTGGACGTCCCCGAGGCCCCAACGTCGATCGATGACCTTCTGGAGGGCGACGAGTTCGATCTGCTCGCAGACGATTCGGGGCTGCTGGATGTCAGTGACCTTCCGGTCCGACAGCCACCCGCTGCGGTCGACTCCGTCGCGAAGCGACAAAAGTGCCTCGACTTCGACCAGTTCGAGCATCTCTTCAAGGCAAAGCACCAGGAGCTTGCCGACGGAGCGGCGCAGATTGCGCCCTTCAGAGGCTTGCGCACCATCACCGCCGGCCGATTCTTCGTCCTCAACGGTGTGATGCTGTTCGTTGCCGCCGTCGGCGAGACTCGAGAAATGGTCGTGGGCGGCAAGCCTGAGCAGAAGCAGCGGCTGCGAGTCATCTTCGAGAACGGCACCGAGTCATCGATGTATCGGCAATCCCTCTCGATCCGGCTGTTCGAGCAGAAGGGCCAGGCGGTGGTCGGCGCCGACATCAGCGATGAGGGCGTGCTGGATGGCGAAGATGTCGCCAGCGGCTACATCTACGTCCTCCGCTCGCTGAGCAATGACCCGCAGATCGCCGGGATCAGAGATCTTCACAAGATTGGCTTCTCGCGTGGCCCGGTCTCCAAGCGAATCAAGAATGCTGCCAAGTCGCCGACGTACCTCATGGCTCCGGTGGATCTTGTTGCGAGCTATCAGACCTTCAACCTCAACGTCGTGAAGTTCGAGAACCTCCTGCATCGCGTTTTCGCCGATGTCCGCTTGGACATCACCCAGATCGACCGGAAGGGCCGTGACTACGACCCATCGGAGTGGTTCATTGTGCCCCGCAGTGTCGTGGACCAGGCGGTCGAGCTCATCGTCTCCGGCGAGATAGTCGACTACGTCTATGACAAGGATTCGCAGGCGCTTCGGAAGCGATCGTGACTGACCAATACGACGGGACGCCGGACTCGGAGCAGGAGCCTGCTGCCGCGAGCGACCTCATCCGCGCTGCGTCGGCTTGGGCGCAAGACGCCCTGTCCGCGATCCACGACGAGGCTGATCATCGGGCCGCCGTTGCTGGGCCGATGGCGGTCGAACTGCTCGGCAAGGCTGTGCTCTGGCGCACGAATCCACTTCTGGTGGTAGCGCCCGAGTTGTTGAAGGACTCGGCCTCCGTGGTCAAGATTGCTGGTGACCCCGATCTCCGTGGACAGCGGATGAAGACGATCTACCTCGCCGAGGTGCTGAAGCGGATCGCGATCCTGCTCGGAGGGCTTCCGCTCGACCAGAAGAAGCAGGACCGCCTCTGCGACACACGGAACGGGGGCGCCCACGCCGGCCTGCCGGGCCCATCGCGCCAGGCACTGGAAGACAGCCTCAGCGTCCTGGACGCCCTGCTTGCTTATCTCGACATGGACCCCGACGAGTTCTATGGGGATCTCGCCAGCACAGCCGCAGGGCTACGTGCCGAGTACCGCGACGCGATTGACGCACACGTGCAGTTGGAGAGCGTGATGGGTGCCTGGGTCGCGCTGCAGAAGCTGAGGAAGTCGCTCGGCGATGCGGAATTCGAGGACCTCTGCAGACGCCGGTACGAGGCGACGGACGAGGACCTAGCCCCTGAGAACTTCGGTGCGGGATTCTTCCGCACCCCCTACGCGTGTCCAGCCTGCTCCGAAGAAGGCAGGCTGTTCGGATCGGTCGAGGTAGACGACCGAGTTGAGTATGACCATGAGAAGGTCGGGCCGGGCGACTACGAGGCTGTCCCGTACGTCAGCTTGGTCCCCAGCCTCATCCCCGAGGTGTTCGCCTGCAACGTGTGCAAGCTGGTCCTTCGTTCTGCAGCTGAGCTCGCCGCTGCCGATCTTCCGGACACTCGTTTCGAGGTGTCCGAAGGTGCGCTCGGCCCCGACTTTGACGCTGCCGAGGCCGCCGCATCGGAATCGGGATGGCGAGATTGAGTCCGCACAAAGTCCGCAAGTTCGGTTCCGCTCGGACCTGACCAACACTGTCGTCGCCGACCGTTCGAAGGTACCTGCAGGTCAACGACACTTTCCGGCGACTTCCAACGTCAGCAGGGGCCACCTCAAGCCCAGCCGAATGCTTCCCCTGGTACTACTGATTCGACACGTTCACGCAGGTCAGGGCGCTATGAGAGGCCTGGGTGGACCAACGTGACTCGTCATCACTTCTAGCCCGCCGGCAGGGGTCTTCCGATCAACCTTCGAAGCAACGTCGAGCCAGGGTTGATGTCGGCCTTCCGGCGTACACTGACAACATGAGCCTGAGTGCATCGGAGTTCTACGAGGCGGGGATGAACCTGCCTCCTTCGGTGCGCAAGGACGTGGCCCTTCGGCTCCTCGAGTCGCTCGAGGTCTCCGATGATGACTCGATCGACGAAGCCTGGACGGTCGAGATCGGCTCTCGCATCGACGACATCCTCAGTGGCAAGGTGGAGACCATTCCGCACGCCGAGGTCGTGGCGCGAATGGCTGAGCGCCGCGCTGCTCGTCATGCAGCCCGACGGCAGACGTGAACCTGGACGTCAGTTGGCACCCGGAGGCTGAGGCCGAGTTCGATGCCGAGGTCAGTTGGTACGAGCATCGCAACACGGGGCTCGGTGACCGGTTCGAGGCGGATGTCTTCACGGCGGTGGATGAGTCGGTTGACACGCCGGAAGCATGGCCGCCGTGGCCCGGCTGGGAGCGAGACCCGGTGGTGCGTTCGAAGGGCGTGACCGGCTTTCCGTACCGCGTCGTCTACGTCGTCGAGGGCGACCTGTTGACGGTCGTTGCGGTTGCTCACGCGAAGCGCCGCCCCGGGTACTGGCGCGACCGCGTCCGGTCCTGAGCGCTTCCCCGGGTGCTACTGAGCCCGATCACCGCCGAACCGGCGTATTGATACGCCGGCTCGGCGGCCAAGGCCCCTGCCGCCGCGGCGCCGTCCGTGGTACGACGGAGTCACCACCGACAACCGCCGGCGGACAGGCATCTCGGGACGACCCGAGGAGTGACCATGGGACGTAGCGTTCCCACCATCCGTGCCGTGCTGGCGCCCGCGGCGATCGTCGCGGCCCTCACCCTGACCGGCTGCTCGTTCGAGGCCTCGGTCGGCGGCAACAGCGTCGACGAGGCCGACCTCGAGCAGCAGATCAGTGATCAGCTCGAGGAGCAGGTCGGTCAGGCGCCCGAGGAGATCGACTGCCCCGGTGACCTCGACGCCGAGGTCGACGCGACCATCGAGTGCACGCTCAACGACAACGGCGAGTCCTACCCGGTGAGCGTCACCGTGACCGCCGTCGACGAGGACACCGAGCAGGTGCGGTTCGACTTCGAGGTCGGCGACCTCATCGAGTGAGGGATCGAGTGACGGAAGGATGCGCCGGCTCGGCGGGTCTAGGGTGTCGGGCGTGAAGATCGTCGTGCTCACCGGGGCCGGCATCTCCGCGGAGAGCGGGGTGCCGACGTTCCGCGACGCCGACGGGCTGTGGGAGGGCCACCGGGTCGAGGAGGTGGCGACCCCCGAGGCCTACGACATGGCGCCGAGCACGGTGCACCGCTTCTACGACGCCCGCCGCTCCGCCCTGCTCATGGTGCAGCCCAACGCTGCCCACCACGCGCTGGCGCGACTCGAGGAGGCGCTCGGCGACGACCTGCTCGTGGTCACCCAGAACATCGACGACCTGCACGAGCGCGCCGGCTCCCGCCGGGTCCTGCACATGCACGGCGAGCTGCTCTCGGCCCTGTGCCGCGCGTGCGACGGCCGGGTGCGCTGGGACTCCGACCTCGTCGACCTGCCGCCGTGCCCCGGCTGCGGCGTCACCGAGCTGCGGCCCGACGTCGTGTGGTTCGGCGAGATCCCCTACGGCATGGACCGGATCTCGGTGGAGCTCGCCCGCGCCGACCTGTTCGTCTCGATCGGCAACTCCGGCGCGGTCTACCCGGCGGCCGGCTTCGTGCAGCAGGCGTTGAGGTACGGCGCCCGCACCCTCGAGCTCAACCTCGAGCCCTCCGACGGCACCCCGTGGTTCCACGAGGCCCGCCACGGACGGGCCAGCGAGCTCGTGCCGCACTGGGTCGAGGAGCTGCTCGGTACCGCTCAGTCCGCGAGCTGATCGCGGATCAGCCGCTCCAGCCGGTCCAGGTCGTGCTCGAGGCCCATCCGCGGGGCGAAGCGCAGGATCGTGTCGACGAACAGGTCGCCGCTCTCGACCAGGCGCGGGTCCATGTGGCCGAACACCTCGAGGGTGACGATGCCGTAGAGCTGGGTCCAGCCCTGCATGTAGACCCACAGCAACCCGCGGTCGGCCTCGGCGACGCCCTCGCTCTCGGCGGGGATCAGCGGGTCGAGCACCGCCTCGCGGGCGGCCGGCGGAAGATCCTCGACCGCCGGGATCGGGAACCCGTTGGACTCCCAGATCGCCTTCATCTGGTCGGTGAACAGGTGCCCTGAGCTGCTCAGCGTGAGCATCTCGCGGCGCGCGCAGGAGGTGTCGGCGATCGGGTTGGCGAAGACCAGGCCGAACTCTCGCGGCGACTCGTGCGCCCACTGCCGGAACGCGGTCGCGCTCAGGCACAGCCGCCCGGCCACGTCGTCCTCGGGCAGGGTGTCGGCCGCCGCGCGGAACCGCTCGGTCGCGGCCCGGTCGACCTCGTAGGCGACGAGGTCCACGAGCTCCTGGTAGCTGGCGACGTAGCGGTAGAGCGCCGGTGCGGTCATCCCCATCCGCTGGGCGACCGCGCGCAGCGAGAGGTCCTCGCCGTCGCGGAGCAGGGCGATCGAGGTCGACACGATCTCGGCGTACGTCGCCTCGCGCTGTCGCTCTCGACGGGTCGTCGGCTCCACGGTCACGCGGCGGCTCCCTGCTGTGCGGTGGGGTGGTCCAGGCATCGTGAGTAATGCGTTGACACCTACGTTAACACCATTTACGGTTCACGGCGTTCACTTATGTAGATGCCCTGTCACGCATCCGCACCCATCTCATCACGCCGAGCGCGAGGAACCGTCATGATCGATCGTTGGGGAGCACTCGTGGGCCGCCGGGCCCTCGCCGTCCTGCTCATCGGGGTGCTGCTCACCCTGGGGGCCGGTGCCTTCGGCGCCGGTGTCTTCGACTCGCTGTCCCAGGGCGGGTTCGACGACGCGTCGTCGGAGTCCGCACGCGAGCTCGACGCCGAGCGCGAGGCCTTCGGCAACAAGGGCATCGACGTCGTCGCGATCTACGCGGCCGAGGACGGCGATCTCTCCGCCGACGACCCGGCGTTCCGGGCAGCCGTCGAGGAGGTCGTGGCCGACATCCCCGCGGACGCGGTCGCTTCGGTGGTGCCCTACTACGAGACCCCGCCCGAGGCGGGGCTGGTGAGCGACGACGGCAGCCACGCCCAGGTGCTGATCTCGCTGGCCGGCGAGACCCAGGACGACTTCCTGATCAGCTACGACCGCGTCGCGGCCGTGCTCGACGCGCCGGAGGCCAGCGGCCTGGAGACCTCGGTCGCCGGGGCGTACGCCGTCTACAACGACGTCAACGAGATCACCTCCGACGACCTCAAGCGCGCCGAGCTCATCTCGCTGCCGATCGTCGTCCTGCTCGCGCTGCTGATCTTCGGCTCCGCGGTCGCCGCCCTGATGCCGGCCATGGTCGGTGTCATCGCGATGCTCGGCGCCCTCGCGGTGGTCCGGGTGATCGCGGAGTTCACCGAGGTCTCGATCTTCTCGGTCAACGTGATCTCGCTGCTGGGCATCGGCCTGGCCATCGACTACGCGCTCTTCGTCATCAGCCGCTTCCGTGAGGAGCTGGCGCTGCAGCCGCTCGACGAGCCCGACGCCGCCTCCATCGCGATCCGCCGGACCATGTCCACCGCCGGCCGCACCGTGCTCTTCTCCGGCCTGACCGTGGCCGCTGCGATGGCCAGCCTGCTGATCTTCCCGCAGGCCTTCCTCCGCTCGATGGGGTACGGCGGTATCGCCGCCGTGATCGTCGCGATGCTGGCTGCGCTGACGATCCTGCCGGCCGTGCTGCGCCTGCTGGGACGCCGCGTTGACGCCGGCCGCCTGCCCTGGCGCCGCCACCGTTCCCTGGCCCCCGCCGACGGCGGCCGTTGGGCGGCCCTGGCCCACGCGGTGATGCGCCGCCCGGTGCTGGTCATGGTCGTCACGATCGCCGCGCTGCTCGCGATCGCCAGCCCGTTCCTCGGCGCGAAGTGGGGCAGCGTGGACTACCGCGTGCTCCCCGAGGACGCGCCGGCCCACCAGGCGGCCGTGGTCCTCAACGAGGAGTTCGGCGGCGGGGAGGTGTCGACCGCCCAGCTGCTGCTGCAGGGCACCGACCCGACCGACGTCGCGGCGTACGCCGAGGAGGTCCGGGCCGTCCCCGGCGTGCTCGACGTCGTCCCGGTCGCCGAGGCCGACGGCACCACGCTGCTGCGCGCCAGCTGGGACGGCAACAGCCAGTCCGAGGCGTCCCAGGACCTGCTGCGCGACCTGCGTGAGGTGCAGCCGGCCTCCGGCGAGGTCCTCGTGGGCGGCCTCACCGCCGAGACCGTCGACCTGGTCGCGTCCGTCTCCAGCCACCTGCCGCTGATGGGCCTGATCGTCGTCGGCGTGATGCTGGTGCTGCTGTTCCTGGCCTTCGGCTCGGTGGTGCTGCCGGTCAAGGCGGTGGTGATGAACCTCTTCTCGATCACGGCCTCCTTCGGCGTGGTGACCTGGATCTTCAGCGACGGCAACCTCGCCGACACCCTCGGCTTCGCCCCGCAGGGCTTCCTCGACGCGACCAACCCGATCCTGATGCTGGCGGTCCTCTTCGGCCTCTCGATGGACTACGAGGTCTTCCTGCTCAGCCGGGTCCGCGAGGAGTGGGACCGCAGCCACGACAACGACCGCGCCGTCGCGGCCGGGGTGCAGAAGACCGGTCGCATCATCACCTCGGCCGCGCTGCTGCTCGGTGTGGTCATCGGCGCCTTCGGCACCAGCGGCATCGTGTTCATGAAGATGCTCGGCGTCGGCATGCTCGTCGCCCTGCTCATCGACGCCACCGTGGTCCGGGCCCTGCTCGTCCCCGCGACGATGAAGCTGCTCGGTCGGTGGAACTGGTACGCCCCCGGGCCGATGGCCCGCTGGTGGGAGCGCTACGGCTTCCGCGAGGAGAGAGCCCCCGAGCCGGCCCCGACCCGGCGCGTCGAGGAGCCGACACCGGTCTGAACCAGTTCGCGATCCGCGCCCCCGCCGGCCGCCGTCGTCCTAGCCTGAGGGTCATGACGACGGCGGCTGACGGGCTGACCATGAACCGGCTGATCCACGGTGCGGTGCGCCGCGACGTCAGGCGGCTCGCGGAGGCGCTGGAGGCCGACCCCGACCAGGACCGCGCCGTCGACCTGCTGCGGGCCTACCGCTTCCTGCGCGCCGAGCTGACCCGGCACCACGAGGGCGAGGACACCCACATCTGGCCGATGATGGCGCGCCTGGGTGCGGACACCTCGCTGCTGGAGCAGATGGAGTCCGAGCACGAGGCGATGGCCGACGCCCTCGGCGGTGTCGAGGCGGCCCTCGTCGCCCTCGCCTCCGCCCCCTCGCGCACGACCCTCGACGCGGCGCGCGAGGAGGTCGCGACGATGTCGGGCATCGTCGACGCCCACCTGCGCCACGAGGAGGACGAGCTCGAGCCGGTGCTGGTGCCGATGACCAGCACCCCGGAGTGGGCGGCGGTGGAGAAGAAGCTCCGCGGTGGCTCGGTGGTGGAGGCCGGTCGGTTCTTCGCCTGGCTCACCGACGAGATGCCGGCGGAGGACAAGGCGTTCCTCGGCACGCTGATCCCGCCGCCGGTCACCGGCCTGCTCTCCCGGCTGCTCGGACGCCGCTACAGCCGCGAGATCGCGCCCGTCTGGGCCTGAGCGGAGCGACGGGCACGCCGCGGCAGCAGGAGCGCCAGCAGCAGCACCGCGAGCGCCACTCCCGCCGCGATCGCCACGTCGCGCCACAGGTCCGCCACCAGCGCGTCCCACACCGCGAGCCCCAGCTCGCGCTGCTCGCCCGGGTCGGCCACGGCCTCGAGCACGCTGCGTGCGCCGAGCATCCCCAGGGCGAGCATCCCCAGGGCCGGCAGCGCGAGGACCGCGGCCACCACCGTCGTACGCCGACGCAGCGGTGAGACCAGCAGCGCGACCGCGAGCGCGGCGGCTGCCGCCACGGGCACCCACACCCCGACCTCGTCGACCCGCTGGATCGTCGAGCGGGCCCGGTCGAGGTCGGAGGAGTCGGCCACCTCGAACTCGACCGCTCCCACCTGCGCCCCGCGACCCACGGGCACCCCGCGCTCGCGCAGCAGGTCCAGCGTGGCGCGCACGACCCCGGCCAGGTCGACGCGGACGGGCACCGGCTCCCCGGCCCCGGCCTCGAGCGCGTCCATCAGCGTCTCGTGGGCAGCGCGGTTGGCCGCACGCCACAGGTCCGGCCACTCGGGCGAGGCGAGCACGGCCCGCACCGCCGCTCCGACCGCGTCCTCGACCTGGGCGCGTCGGCGCTCGGACGGGTCGAGCGCCGAGACCACCGCCGCCTGGGTGCGGACCCGCACCGAGTCCTGCACGGTCTGCTCGTCCGCGAGCGGGGCCACGGTCGCCACGTAGGTGTCGGTGTCGGTCACCGTCCGGTCCAGCCACGAGCCGGCCAGCGCGACCGGCAGCAGGGCGACGGCACCGAGGACCAGGAGGACCGAGAGGAGTCGCCGCAGCACGTTCACGGGCGCATCGTGCCAGCCCGCCGGTCCGGTCAGCCGACCACCGCGCCCGCGTGCGGGGGAAGCGTGAGGGACCTCTCGGACAGGGTGGGTCCCGCGTGCGTGCCGAGCAGCAGCTCGCCGGCCAGGTCGGGCACGGTGAGGGTCCGCTCGCCGAGGTTGAGCGCGACCAGGGTGTCGCGGCGCCACAGCAGCACCAGGCGCGTCTCCTCGTCTACCTCGCAGCGCGTGGCGGCGAAGGAGGGATCGGTCAGCTCGGGGCGGCTGCGTCGCAGCGCCCCGAGCGCGCGGTAGAGCTCCAGGACCCGGGCGTGCCGGCCGTCCTGCGCCTCGGCCCAGTCGAGCTTCGAGCGGGTGAACGTCCCCGGGTCCTGCGGGTCGGGCACGACCGCGGGATCCCAGCCCATCCGCTCGAACTCCGCGAGTCGGCCCTCCGCCGTCGCGCGGCCCAGCTCCGGCTCGGGGTGGGAGGTGAAGAACGCGAAGGGGGTCGAGGCCGCCCACTCCTCGCCCTGGAAGAGCATCGGGGTGAACGGCCCGAGCAGCACCAGCATCGCCGCACAGCCGAGCTGGTCCTCGTCGAGGACCTCGGTGACCCGGTCGCCGCGGGCGCGGTTGCCGACCTGGTCGTGGTTCTGGCTGCACACCACGAACCGCCAGGTCGCCGTGTGCTCGGTGTCGACCGGGACGCCGTGGTCGCGGTCGCGGAAGGAGGAGAACGTGCCGTCGTGGAAGAAGCCGCGCTCCACCACCTTCTGCAGCGCCGAGAGCGGCTCGAAGTCGGCGTAGTAGCCGTCGGTCTCCCGCGTGAGCGCGACGTGCACCGCGTGGTGGAAGTCGTCGCTCCACTGCGCGGTCAGACCGTGCCCGCCGGCCTCGCGCGGCCGGATCATCACCGGGTCGTTGAGGTCGGACTCCGCGATCAGCGACAGCGGCCGTCGCTGGTGGGCGGAGAGCGCGTCGACCTCGACGGCCAGCTGCTCGAGCAGGTGCACGGGGGAGGAGTCGTGCAGCGCGTGCACGGCGTCCAGGCGCAGCCCGTCGACGTGGTAGTCGCGCAGGAACATCAGGGCGCTGTCGAGGATGAAGCGCCGCACGTGCGCCGACCCCTCGCCGTCGAGGTTGACCAGGTCGCCCCAGGTGTTGCGGCCGTCCTTGAGGTAGGGCCCGAACAGCGGCAGGTAGTTGCCCGACGGGCCCAGGTGGTTGTGCACCACGTCCTGGACCACGCCGAGCCCGCGGGCGTGGCAGGCGTCGACGAAGCGCTGGTAGGCGGCCGGGCCGCCGTAGGTCTCGCTCACCGCGTGCCAGCCGACGCCGTCGTAGCCCCAGTTGTGGGTGCCGTTGAAGGCGTTGACCGGCATCACCTCCACCAGGTCGACTCCGAGGTCGACGAGGTGGTCGAGGCGCTCGATCGCGCTGTCGAGGGTGCCGGCGGGGGTGAACGTGCCGACGTGCATCTCGTAGACCACCGAGCCGGCGAGCTGGCGCCCGGTCCAGCCCTGGTCGGTCCACGCGAACGCCGCGGGGTCGTAGGTGCGTGAGAGCCCGTGCACCCCGTCGGGCTGGCGCCGCGAGCGGGGGTCCGGCCGCGGGGTCGGGTCGTCGTCGAGCAGGAAGCCGTAGTCGACCTCACCGCTCACCGGGACGTCCGAGCGCCACCAGCCGTCCGCGTCGCGCTCCATCTCGTGGGTCGCGCCGCCGCACACCAGCCGCACCCGCCCCGGACGCGGGGCCCACACCTCGAACACCTTCAGTCCTCCTTCACCAGCAGGGCCACCGGGTACGCCGACAGCAGGGACCCCACCGAGCCGTCGGTCAGCCGGTCGGTCAGCACGTCGCGCCAGCGCCCGGGCGGCAGGTCCAGCCGGGTGTCGCCCCAGCCGCCCCCCTCGACGAGCCCCAGGGGCAGGCGGGTCGCCACGGTGAGCGCCCCGCCCCGGTCGAACGCCAGCACGTGGTCGGCCGCCGGGCCCTCGGCCGTGACTGCGGCGTACGTCGTGAAGAGCCCGGGCCGGTCGCGACGCAGCCGCAGGGCGGTGGCGACGACGTGCAGCTTGGCGGTGCCGGGGTCCTCCAGCCCACCGACCAGCGAGCCGGGCCCAGCGGCGAGCATGGAGCGCCGCAGGTCGTGGTCGACAGGGCGGCGGTTGTCGGGGTCGACCAGCGACTGCTCCCACAGCTCCGAGCCCTGGTAGACGTCGGGCACGCCGGGCATGGTCAGCGCCACGAGCTTCGCGGCGAGCGCGTTGGACCACCCGGGGTCGACGGTCCACCCGAGGACCTCGCCGATGACCTCGCGGACGTCCTCACGGTCCAGAGCCGCGTCGACCGCTGCGTGCACCGCCGCCTCGTACGCCGCGTCCGGCTCGGTCCAGGTGGTGCGGTCGCCCGCCTCGCGCATCGCCTTCTCGGCGTAGCCGTGCAGCCGGCTGCGCCAGTCACCGCCCGGCTGCTCGCCCTCGTCGGCCGGCCAGGCGCCGATCGCGGCCTGCCATAGCAGGGAGGCGAAGCCGGGGTCGGGCAGCGGCACCAGGTCCAGCAGCCGCTCCAGCGCGTCGGCCCAGCGGTGGGGGGCCTCGGCGAGCACGTGGATGCGGGCCCGCACGTCCTCGCCGCGCTTGGTGTCGTGGGTCGACAGTGTCGTCATGGCGTGCGGCCAGTCCTGCTGTCGCCGGGCCATCGCAGCGTGGAAGTCGTCCACCGTCGTCGAGAACACCGACGGGTCGCCGCCGACCTCGTTGAGGGAGGTGAGCCGGGGGTAGCGGTAGAACGCGCAGTCCTCCACGCCCTTGGCCATCACCATCCCCGAGGTCTGCTGGAAGCGGCGGGCCCCGTCGCAGCCTCCGTCGCGCAGCCAGGGCTCGAGCAGGTCGAAGGTCGCGGCCAGGTCGGGTCGGCGGTCGCGCGCCGCCTCGAACGCCTGGTCGAGGTGCTCCTCGCCGTCACGGTCGGTGGGGGTGAGGTAGGAGCGGTAGACCGGGAAGCAGGCGAGCAGCTCGGCCACGGCGTCCTCACCGCGCCCGGTGGGCAGCCGCGGCACGTCGCGGCGCAGGTCGCGCACGATGCGCGCCGTCTCGCTGCCCAGGATGCCGTCGGCCACCTCGCGCTTGAGGTCGTGGACCATCGCGTGGAAGTCGAGGCCGCCGCTCAGCTCGTCCAGGGGTCCCTCGCCGGCGGTGTCGACGAGCACCCGGTCGACCAGGGCCAGCGCGTCGTAGCCGGTGGTGCCCTCGGTCGCCCACGAGGCCGGCAGCTCCTCGCCGGGCTCGAGGATCTTCTCGACCAGGACGTAGGCGCCGCCGGTGAGCCGGGCCAGGTCGTCGAGGTAGCCACGCGGGTCGCGCAGGCCGTCGGGGTGGTCCACCCGCAGCCCGTCGACCAGCCCCTCGCGGAACCAGCGCGCGATCTCCACGTGGGTCTCGGCGAAGACCTCCGGTTCCTCGACCCGCACAGCGGCGAGGGTGTTGACCGCGAAGAACCGGCGGTAGTTGAGGTCGTCATCGGCGCGGTGCCAGTCGACCAGCTCGTAGTGCTGGCGGGCGTGCACCTCCTGCGGGTCGTCGTGCAGCCCCGACGCCGTCCCGGGGGCGACCGGGAAGGCCTGGTCCCAGTAGTGCAGCTCGAGCCCGTGCTCGCCGAGGGCGAGCGTCAGGTGGTCGATGGTGCCGTCCTCGGCCAGGTCGTCCTCGCCGACCACGGGGATGCGCAGCCGCTGGCCGGCGGTGTCCCAGTCGACGTCGAAAGCCGCCGCGTGCTCGGCGTCGCGGCCGTGGCGCAGCACCTCCCACCACCAGGGGTCGGCGGCCGGCGTCGCGACGCCGACGTGGTTGGGCACGATGTCGACGAGCACGCCGAGGCCGAGGCGCCGGGCCGTCTCCGCGACCGCCGCCAGCCCCTCCTCGCCGCCGCGCTCGGGGTCGAGGTGGTCGTGGGCGACGACGTCGTAGCCGTGGCTCGAGCCGGGTTCCGCGGCCAGCAGCGGGGAGAGGTAGACCCAGTCGGCGCCGAGGTCGTGCAGGTGGGGGAGCAGCGCGGCGACGTCGTGCAGGTCCTGCTCGGCGCTGACCTGCAGGCGGTACGTCGACGTGGGCACCCGGGCCGGCACGGCCCGGGTCCTGGCGCTCACGAGGTGCCCCGGCTGGCCTGCTCGCGCAGCGACGCGTCCACCGACCAGTCCACCTCGGGGTCCGGCTCGGCCCACTCCTGCAGCACCAGGACCGACCGGCCCGGCAGCTTCAGCTCGGTGCCGGCCAGCAGTGCGGTCTCGGGATCGGTGCCACCGGCGGTGTCGATGACCGCGGCCCAGCGCCCGGCGTACTCCTCGGGCGGCAGCACGAGCGGCACGTCGTCGGCGCCGGCGTTGAAGAACAGGCAGAAGTGGTCGTCGACGATCGGCCCACCGCGCTCGTCCATGCCCTGGATGCCGTGGCCGTTGAGGTACATCCCCAGGACCCGGCCGTCGCCGTCCCAGTCGGCCTCCTCCATCGGGCGGCCGTCGGGGTGCAGCCAGACGATGTCGTTGAGTCGCTCGGCGCCCTCGGGGCCGGTGCGCACCGTGGAGCCGGTGAAGAACCGCTTGCGGCGGAACGTCGGGTGCTCGGCACGCAACCGCGACACCGCGGCGGTGAACTCCACCAACGGCCGGTCGAGGTCGTCCCAGTGCATCCAGGAGATCTCGTTGTCCTGGCAGTAGGTGTTGTTGTTGCCGCCCTGGGTGCGGCCGCCCTCGTCGCCGTGCAGCAGCATCGGCACGCCCTGGGAGAGCAGCAGCGTCGCGATCATGTTGCGCTGGGTGCGGGCCCGCATCCGCAGCACCTCTGCATCGTCGGTGGGCCCCTCGACGCCGTGGTTCCACGAGCGGTTGTGGCTCTCGCCGTCGTTGCCGTCCTCGCCGTTGGCGTCGTTGTGCTTCTCGTCGTAGGAGACCAGGTCACGCAGGGTGAAGCCGTCGTGGGCGGTGACGAAGTTGATGCTGGCGAAGGGCAGTCGGCCCGACTGCTCGTAGAGGTCGGAGGAGCCGGCCAGTCGCGAGGCCAGCTCGCCGAGCGTGGGCTCGCCGCGCCAGAAGTCGCGCACGGAGTCGCGATATTTGCCGTTCCACTCCGTCCACTGCGGCGGGAAGCCGCCGACCTGGTATCCGCCGGGGCCGACGTCCCAGGGCTCGGCGATCAACTTGACCTGCGAGACCACGGGGTCCTGCTGGACGAGCTCGAAGAACGTGGCGAGCCGGTCGACGTCGTAGAACTCGCGTGCCAGCGCGGCGGCGAGGTCGAAGCGGAACCCGTCGACGTGCATCTCGGTGACCCAGTAGCGCAGCGAGTCCATGATCAGCTGCAGCGAGTGCGGGTGCCGGACGTTGAGCGTGTTCCCGGTGCCGGTGTAGTCCATGTAGTAGCGCTCGTCGTCCTCGACGAGGCGGTAGTACGCGGCGTTGTCGATGCCCTTGAACGACAGCGTCGGCCCGAGGTGGTTGCCCTCCGCGGTGTGGTTGTAGACCACGTCGAGGATGACCTCGATGCCGGCGAGGTGCATCGCCTTGACCATCGACTTGAACTCCTGGACCTGCAGCCCGCGGGCCGAGGGGTCCTCGAGGTCGCGGGCGCCGGCGCTGTACTCCGCGTGCGGGGCGAAGAAGCCCAGGGTGTTGTAGCCCCAGTAGTTGCGCAGCCCCTTGTCGAGCAGGGAGTCGTCCTGCACGAACTGGTGGACCGGCATCAGCTCGATGGCGGTGACGCCGAGCTTGCGCAGGTGCTCGACCACGGCCGGGTGCGCGAGACCGGCGTAGGTGCCGCGCAGCTCCTCGGGCACGTCGGGGTGGAGCATCGTGAGCCCCTTGACGTGCGCCTCGTAGACGACCGTGTCGGTGTAGGGCGTGCGGGGGGCGCGGTCGCCCTCCCAGTCGTAGAACGGGTTGACGACCACGCCCAGGGTCATGTGGGCCGCAGAGTCGTCGTCATTGCGGGACTCCTCGTCGCCGAAGGTGTAGGCGAACAGGGAGGGGTCCCAGTCGATCTCGCGCCACGTCGCCTTGGCGTAGGGGTCGAGCAGCAGCTTCGAGGGGTTGCAGCGCTGCCCGTGCTCGGGCGCCCACGGGCCGTGCACGCGGTAGCCGTAGCGCTGCCCCGGCTGCGCGGAGGGCAGGTAGCAGTGCCACACGTGCGCGTCGACCTCGGTCAGCTCCACGCGCGTCTCGGTCAGTGCGCCGTCCTTGCCGTCCGGGTCGTCGTCGAACAGGCACAGCTCGACCCTCTCGGCGACCTCGCTGAACAGGGCGAAGTTGGTGCCGCCCCCGTCGTACGTCGCCCCGAGCGGGTAGGCGTTCCCGGGCCAGACCTCCATCGGTCTCCCTCCATCGCGATGGGTGGTGCTTGGAACGTTCTAACAAGCCGGTGGGCACCCGCGCCTCACCCGTCGTGGCGGGAACCACCGGGGCGACCCCTGCCGCAGGTGGTTACCACTCGGTAGCATCGGCGTCATGAAGCGCGAGATCTACGACGAGGACCACGAGGCGTTCCGCTCCAGCGTGCGGGAGTTCCTGGAGCGCTCGGTCATCCCGAACGTCGAGCAGCACGCCGTCGACAAGGCCATCCCCCGCGAGTTCTGGCTCGAGGCCGGCAAGCAGGGGTTCCTGGGTCTGGAGATCCCCGAGGAGTACGGCGGCGCCGGCGCCGACGACTACCGCTTCAACGCCGTGATGGCCGAGGAGCTCTCCAAGGTCAACGCCGCCCTCGGCTCCTGCTGGGGCATCCACGCCGACATCACCGCGCCGTACGTCGTGGCGATGGGCACCGAGGAGCAGAAGCAGCGCTGGCTGCCCGGCGTCGCCGCCGGCGAGATCCTGCTCGCCATCGGCATGACCGAGCCCTCCGGCGGCTCCGACCTCGCCGCCTTGAAGACCACCGCGGTCAAGGACGGCGACGACTGGGTGATCAACGGCTCGAAGACCTTCATCACCAACGGCTACTCCGCCGACCTGGTCGTCACCGCGGTCCGCACCGACCCCGAGAAGGGCGCGCGCGGCATCACGCTCTTCGCGATCCCCGCCGACGCCCCCGGCTTCTCCCGCGGCCGCAAGCTCGACAAGGTCGGCCAGGACGAGTCCGACACCGCCGAGCTGTTCTTCGAGGACGTCCGCCTGGGCGAGGACCACATCATCGGTGAGCTCGGCGGCGGCTTCATCGCGATGATGCAGAAGCTCCCGCAGGAGCGCCTGGGTTGCTCGATCAGCAACGTCGCGCACGCCAAGCAGATCCTGCTCGAGACGATCCAGTACACCAAGGACCGCAAGGCCTTCGGTGCCCCGATCGGCACCTTCCAGCACAACAAGTTCCTCCTGGCCGAGCTCGTCACCTCCATCGAGGTCGCCGAGGCCTACATCGACCGGTGCGTCATCGCCCACGACAAGGGCGAGCTCACCCCGGTCGACGCCGCCAAGGCCAAGTGGTGGAGCAGCCAGGTCCAGAACGACGTGCTCGACCACTGCGTCCAGCTGCACGGCGGCTACGGCTTCATGAACGAGTACCGCGTCGCCCGCGCCTGGCGCGACGCCCGCGTCTCGAAGATATGGGCGGGTAGCAACGAGATCATGAAGGAGCTCATCGGCCGCGATCTGGGCCTCTGAGCCGGGGCACCCGGCAGGGCCTGAGCCCAGCCTCACCTTCGTTGCCGGGTCGGTCGGCTCGCAGTTCACTGGACACCGTGACCTCCGAGCTGATCGACCCGCCCGACGTGGACCCCGCCGACGTCGAGCCGGCGCTGCACGACGACGAGCCGCACGGCGAGGGCCTGCGCTCGCGGCTGAACTGGCTGCGTGCCGGCGTCCTCGGCGCCAACGACGGCATCGTGTCCACCTCCGGCGTGGTCGTCGGCGTGGCCGGCGCGACCACCGACCGGACCGCGATCATGGTCGCCGGTGTCGCCGCCCTGGTGGCCGGCGCGCTGAGCATGGCCGCGGGCGAGTACGTCTCGGTCAGCACCCAGCGCGACTCCGAGCAGGCGCTGCTGGCCAAGGAGCGCCGCGAGCTCGAGGAGGAGCCGGAGGAGGAGCTTGCCGAGCTCGCCCAGATCTACGTCGACAAGGGCCTCTCGCCCGAGCTGGCCCAGCAGGTCGCCGTCGAGCTCACCGCCCACGACGCGCTCGGAGCGCACGCCGAGGCCGAGCTCGGCATCGACCCCGACGAGCTGACCAGCGCCTGGCAGGCGGCCTGGGCGTCGATGGTCGCCTTCACCGTCGGGGCACTGCTCCCGCTGCTCACGATCCTGCTGGTCGTGGCCGACCTCCGGGTCCCGATCACGATGGTCTCGGTCGCCGTGGCGCTGGCGTTGACGGGGTGGACCAGCGCCCGGCTGGGCTACGGCCCTCCCGGACGTGCGGTGCTGCGCAACGTCGGCGGCGGTGTCTTCGCGATGGTCGTGACGTTCCTCGTCGGCTCCGCGCTCGGCACCACGATCGGCTGACGAGCCCGGTTCACGCCTGCTCGACGCCGGCGGTGCGGGCCAGCCGGTGCAGCGACTCGCGCAGCGCTGGCTCCGGGGTGACCGCCCGGCGCAGCCCCGCGACCAGCTCGTCGGGCAGGTCGTCGAGCCCGCGCACCTCCTGGTGCAGCCCCTCCATCGTGGCGTCGAGCCGGGCCGCGGTCTCGGCCGCCTCGCGCAGGCCCTCCAGCAGCTCCGGCGGGACGTCGCGGCGGTACTTGTAGAAGATCTTGTGCTCCAGGCTCGCCCAGAAGTCCATGGCGACGGTGCGGAACTGCGTCTCGACCACCACCGGGACGGTGCCCTCGGAGAGGAAGACCGGCACCTCGAGCAGCGCGTGCAGGCTGCGGTAGCCGTTGGGCTTGGGCTCGCGGACGTAGTCGCGCACCTCGACCACGCGCAGGTCCGGCTGGCGGGAGAGCACGTCGAAGACGCGGTAGACGTCGGAGACGAACGAGCACGTCACGCGCACGCCGGCGATGTCGGTGACCCGGGCGCGGACCTCGTCGTACGTCGGGGCGCCACCCACGGCGATGCCCTTGCGCTCCATCTTGTCGGCCAGGCTCTCCAGCGACTTCACGCGCGAGGAGACGTGCTCGATCGGGTTGTGCTCGTGGAGGTGGGTGTACTCGTCCTGCAGGATCTGCAGCTTCGTCAGCACCTCCTCCATGCCGAACTTGTGCTCGAGCAGGAAGCGGCGCAGCCCCTCGTCGGGCGCGGTGCCGGGATCGCCGAAGGTGCTCGGGAAGCGGTCGTGGCTCGGTGACACCCCGCCAGCCTACGGACCCGACCGGGGTCCAGCCCCTAGGTTGCTGGCAGGAGGTCCCTATGAGAGTGGCGGTCGCGCGCGAGACGCGCGAGGGAGAGACCCGGGTGGCGATGGTGCCCGAGCTGGTCGCGAAGCTGAGCGCGCTGGGGCACGAGGTCCTCGTCGAGCCGGGGGCCGGCGCAGGGGCGCTCCACACCGACGAGGCGTACGCCGCCGCCGGTGCCGTGCTCACCGACGACCCCTACTCCGACGCCGAGCTGGTCTGCTCGGTCCAGCCGCTGCCGCGCGACCTGGCCCGGCGGCTGGCCTCGGGCACCGTGACGGTCTCCTTCCTGCCCACGGCGGCCGAGCTCGACCTGGTGCGCGACTACCGCGACCTGGGCGTGACCGCGCTGGCGATGGAGCTGGTGCCGCGCATCTCCCGCGCGCAGTCGATGGACGCGCTGTCCTCCCAGTCGCTGGTCAGCGGCTACCGCTGCGCCGTGGTCTGCGCGGGGCTGCTGCGCCGGTTCCTGCCGCTCAACATGACCGCCGCCGGCACCGTGCCGCCCGCCGAGGTGGTCGTGCTCGGCGCCGGGGTGGCCGGGCTGCAGGCGATCGCCACCGCACGCCGCCTCGGGGCCGTGGTGAAGGCCTACGACGTGCGTGCCGCCGCGGCCGAGGAGATCCGCTCGATGGGCGCCCAGGCGATCGAGCTGGACCTGCCGACGCTCGACGGCGCGGGAGGGTACGCACGCGAGATGACCGAGGAGCGGGCCGCGCTCCAGCGCGAGCTGCTGGCGCCGTACGTCGCTGCGGCGGACGGCCTGATCACGACCGCTGCCGTGCCGGGACGCACGGCCCCGATGCTGGTGACACGGGGGATGGTGGAGGCGATGAGCGCCGGCTCCGTCGTCGTCGACCTGGCCGCTGACTCCGGCGGCAACGTCGAGGGCTCGGTGCCCGGCGAGGTCGTGCGGGTCGGTCGGGCGCAGGTGTGGGGCGGGCGCAACGTGCCGGCCCAGATGCCCGAGCCCGCGTCCCGGCTCTACGCCCAGAACGTGCTCAACCTCGTGGCGCTGCTCAGCGGTGACGCCGGCTCCCTGTCGCTGGACTGGGACGACGAGATCATCGCCGGCGCCTGCGTCACCCACGACGGGGTGGTGCGCCACGAGCCCACCGCGCGGCTGCTCGACGCCCCGGATCCCGAAGGAGGCCTCGCATGACCGACGGCATGGTCTGGCTGACCATCTTCGTGCTCAGCGTCTTCGTGGGCGTCGAGGTGATCTCGAAGGTCTCCTCGACGCTGCACACGCCGCTGATGTCCGGCGCCAACGCCATCCACGGGATCATCCTGCTCGGAGCCGTGCTGGTGACCGGGCAGACCGAGTCCACCCCGACGCTGGTGGTGGGACTGGTCGCGATCGTGCTCGCCGCGGTCAACCTGGTGGGTGGCTTCGTCGTCACCGACCGGATGCTGCAGATGTTCACGCGCAAGAAGCCCGCAGCCCCGAAGGAGGCGCAGCGATGAGCGCCGTCCCCACCTGGGCGCAGCTGGTCTACCTGCTCTGCGCGGTCGGCTTCATCCTGGCGCTCAAGGGGCTGTCGGGGCCACGGACCGCCCGCACCGGCAACCTGATCGGAGCCGGCGCCGCCGCGGTGGCGGTCGTGCTGCCCTTCGTCTACCTCGACCTCGACCACCTGCCGCTGATCATCGGGGCGATCGCGCTGGGCTCCCTGGGCGGCGTGCTGGGCGCGCGTCGGGTGCAGATGACCCAGATGCCGCAGATGGTCGCCCTCTTCAACGGCGTCGGCGGCGGGGCCGCGGCGCTGGTCGCGCTGCTGGAGCTCGAGGAGCTCGGCCACCTCCCCGCCTCCGCGGTGGGGACGTTCGTGCTGGTGGCGACGGCCTTCACGGTCCTGGTGGGCTCGGTGTCCTTCGCCGGCTCGGTGATCACCTTCGCCAAGCTGCAGGACCTGATGACCTCACGGCCGGTGGTCTTCGCCGGGCTGCCGGTGGCGTTCGCCGCCGCCCTGGTCGGCTCGCTGGTGCTGGGGTGGCTCGTCGTCGACGCCACGCTGTTGTGGGCCGGCGTCGCCCTCGGCGTCATGGGTCTGCTGGTCGGCGTCCTGCTCGTGCTGCCGGTCGGCGGGGCCGACGTGCCGATCGTCATCTCGCTGCTCAACGCCTTCACCGGGCTGACCGTCGCGGCCGGCGGCTACGTCCTCGGCAACGTCGTGCTGCTGGTCGCCGGCACCCTGGTCGGCGCCTCCGGCACCTTCCTCACCCTGCTCATGGCCAGAGCGATGGGGCGCTCGGTGCCCAACATCCTCTTCGGTGCCCTCAAGGGCAACTCGACGCTCGGCGCCGGGGAGGCCTCCGACCGCCCGGTGCGCTCGGCCGGCCCCGAGGACGTCGCGATCCTGCTGGGGTACGCCGACCGCGTGATCATCGTGCCGGGCTACGGCCTGGCCGTGGCCCAGGCCCAGCACACGCTGCGCGAGCTCGTCGAGCTGCTGCAGGCGCGCGGCACCCGCGTCGACTACGCCATCCACCCGGTCGCCGGCCGGATGCCCGGCCACATGAACGTGCTGCTGGCCGAGGCGCAGGTGCCCTACGAGCAGCTGGTCGAGATGGACGAGATCAACGGCGAGTTCAAGCACACCGACGTCGTGCTCGTCGTCGGCGCCAACGACGTGGTCAACCCCGCGGCCCGCACCACGCCCTCCGCCCCGATCTACGGGATGCCGATCCTCGACGTCGACCAGGCGCAGCAGGTGGTCTTCCTGAAGCGCTCGATGCGCCCGGGCTTCGCCGGCATCGAGAACGAGCTGCTCTTCGACCCCAGGACCACGCTGCTGTTCGGGGACGCCAAGGAGTCGCTCACCAAGCTGCTGTCGGCGGCGAAGGCGCTGTAGGGGCCGGGCGGTTCATCGGCCGGCCGATGAACCTTGCCGTTGGACGATGGAGTTCCATCGGCCCACGTCAAGGTCTGTCGGACGTCCGATGAACCTCGCGCGTCGCGCTCAGCCCGCCACGCCGTACAACCGGTCCCCGGCGTCGCCGAGACCGGGGACGATGTAGCCCTTCTCGTTGAGCTTCTCGTCCATCGCGGCGGTGACGACGGTGACGGGGACGTCGAGGCCCTCGAGGTCGGCGGCGAGGCGTTCGCAGCCCTCGGGGGCGGCGAGCAGGCAGATCGCGGTGATGTGGTCGGCGCCGCGGTCGGTGAGGAAGCGGATCGCTGCGGCGAGGGTGCCGCCGGTGGCGAGCATCGGGTCGAGCACGTAGCACTGGCGGCCGGAGAGGTCCTCGGGCAGGCGCTCGGCGTACGTCGAGGCCTCGAGGGTGTCCTCGTTGCGCACCATGCCCAGGAAGCCCACCTCGGCGGTGGGGAGCAGCCGCATGAAGCCGTCGAGCATGCCGAGCCCGGCACGCAGGATCGGCACGACGAGCGGCTTCGGCGCGGCGAGGCGTACGCCGTCGGCGACCGCGACCGGGGTCTGCACCTGGACCGGGGCGACCCGGACGTCGCGGGTGGCCTCGTAGGCCAGCAGGGCCACGAGCTCCTCGGTGAGGGCACGGAAGGTCGGGGAGTCGGTGGTCTCGTCCCGTAGCGTGGTGAGCTTGTGGGTGACGAGCGGGTGGTCCACGACCTGGGTGCGCATGGGGTCCAGCCTAGGGACGATCGCGCCCGCGGGCGAAAGGGGTTGGCCCCGGATCACGGGTCTGCCACCCTGGTCACACGCCACCTCGTGGGCCCGGTGCCCGCGCCCGCCCAGGGGGTTCCCGCATGCAGGACACGATCGACGCCCAGCTCGACGACGTCGACCTGGCCGTGGCCGCCTATCGCCGTGCCGGCGAGTGGGTCGTGGACGAGCTGACCCTGGAGCACTGCGAGGACGTCGAGACCCTCGCGGAGGCGCTGCGCCACCTCGGTGGCGACACCGGAGCGATCGCCCTGGTGAGCATCGACGAGGACTTCTTCGTCATCGTCCGCGTGCAGGGCCCCCGCACCCGGGTGCTGCTCTCGGACGCCAGCGCCGCCGAGGACTGGGACCTCGCCGAGTCGGTGCTCGACCTGCTCGACGAGACCGACCCCGACGACCTCGACGAGCGTGACGAGGACGAGCCCGCCGGCGACCTCGGGCTGCTGGTCGACCTCGGCGTCGCCGAGGAGGTCATGGAGGAGCTGATCGACGACGTCGACCTCTACCCCGACGAGGCGCTCTCCGACCTGGCGCGCCTGATGGGCTTCGGCGAGCTCTTCGACGACGTCGTGGGCCTGACCTCCGCGTGATCGGCGATCGCTGGGTGGACCCGATGCGGGCCGCCCTGGAGCAGGCGCGCGCCGCGCTGGCCACCGGTGACGTCCCCATCGGTGCGGTCGTGCTCGACCCGGGTGGTGAGGTGGTCGGTACCGGTCGCAACGTCCGCGAGGCCGAGGCCGACCCGACGGGGCACGCCGAGGTCGTGGCGCTGCGTGGGGCCGCGCGCGCCCGGGGCGAGTGGCGCCTGGAGGGCTGCACCCTGGTGGTCACCCTCGAGCCGTGCACGATGTGCGCAGGTGCCGCGGTGCTCTCGCGCGTGGAGCGGGTCGTCTTCGGGGCCTTCGACGACAAGGCCGGCGCGGTCGGCAGCCTGTGGGACGTGGTGCGCGACCGACGCCTCAACCACCGCCCCGAGGTCGTCTCCGGGGTGCTGGCCGAGGAGTCGGCCGCGCTGCTCGCGGACTTCTTCGACGGGCGGCGCTAGTCCGCCAGCCGGGAGCGGGTCAGGAACCTGACGCCGTACGGCGCCTCGAGGCTGAACCCGGCGCCGCGGCCCTTCACCACGTCGATCGTCAGCACCGTGTGCTTCCAGTACTCGTGCTGCGCCTTGGACATCCACACGGGCACGGCCCGCTCCAGGCCGACGTCGAGGTCCCCGAGGTGCACGTCGGCGTCGCCGAGCATGAAGTCCCCGTCGGGGTAGCACATCGGCGCCGACCCGTCGCAGCAGCCGCCGGACTGGTGGAACATCACCGGTCCGTGGTCGGCCGTGAGGCGGCGGAGCAGCTCCGCCGCCTCGTCGGTGACATCGACCATCAGAAGAAGCCGAGCGCGTCCGGGGAGTAGGACACGAGCAGGTTCTTGGTCTGCTGGTAGTGGTCGAGCATCATCTTGTGGTTCTCGCGGCCGATGCCGGACTGCTTGTAGCCGCCGAACGCCGCGTGGGCGGGGTAGGCGTGGTAGCAGTTGGTCCACACGCGGCCGGCCTTGATCTCCTTGCCCGCGCGGAACGCCTGGGCGCCGTCGCGGGACCAGACCCCGGCGCCGAGGCCGTAGAGGGTGTCGTTGGCGATCTTGAGGGCGTCGGCCTCGTCGTCGAAGGACGTGAGCGAGACGACCGGGCCGAAGATCTCCTCCTGGAAGATCCGCATCGAGTTGCTGCCCTCGAAGATGGTGGGCTGCACGTAGTAGCCCTCGGCGAGGTCGCCCTCGAGCACGGTGCGCTCGCCGCCGGTGAGGACCTTGGCGCCCTCGGCCTTGCCGATGTCGATGTAGGACAGGATCTTCTCGAGCTGGTCGGAGGAGGCCTGGGCGCCGATCATCGTGGCGTCGTCGAGCGGGTTGCCCTGGATGATCTTCTCCACGCGGGTGACGGCGTCGCCCACGAAGTCGGCGTACATCGAGCGCTGCACCAGCGCCCGCGACGGGCAGGTGCAGACCTCGCCCTGGTTGAGGGCGAACATCGCGAAGCCCTCGAGCGCCTTGTCGTAGAACGCGTCGTGCTCGGCGGCGACGGAGTCGAAGAAGATGTTCGGGCTCTTGCCGCCGAGCTCGAGGGTCACCGGGATGATGTTCTGGCTGGCGTACTGCATGATCAGCCGGCCCGTCGTGGTCTCGCCGGTGAAGGCGACCTTCGCGACCCGCGAGCTCGAGGCCAGCGGCTTGCCGGCCTCCACGCCGAAGCCGTTGACGATGTTGACGACGCCGGCCGGGAGCAGGTCGCCGACGAGCTCGATGAGCTTGAGGATCGACCAGGGGGTCTGCTCGGCGGGCTTGAGCACCACGCAGTTGCCGGCGGCCAGGGCGGGGGCGAGCTTCCAGACCGCCATCAGGATCGGGAAGTTCCACGGGATGATCTGGCCGACGACGCCCAGCGGCTCGTGGAAGTGGTAGGCGACGGTGTTCTCGTCGATCTCGCCGATGGAGCCCTCCTGGGCCCGCAGCACGCCGGCGAAGTAGCGGAAGTGGTCCACGGCCAGCGGTAGGTCGGCGGCGAGGGTCTCGCGGACGGGCTTGCCGTTCTCCCAGGTCTCGGCGACGGCCAGCACGGTGAGGTTCTCCTCCATCCGGTCCGCGATCTTGAGCAGGACGTTGGAGCGCTCGGTCGTCGACGTACGACCCCACGACTCGGCGGCGGCGTGTGCGGCGTCGAGGGCGGCCTCGATGTCCTCCTCGGTGCCGCGGGCGATCTCGGTGAACGGCTTGCCGTTGACCGGCGAGATGTTCTCGAAGTAGTTGCCGCGGATCGGGTCGACCCACTCCCCACCGATCCAGTGGCCGTAGCGGCTCTGGACGGAGACGAGGGAGTCGGGGGCTCCGGGCGGTGCGTAGACGGTCATGGTCGCTCCTTGCGTCGGTGGCGTCAGTGGCAGTGGGCCGTCGACGTGACGGCGCTCACAGACGCTAGGAACCGCGACGTTGCGGGCACGTTGCTGCGGGTCCGCAACCACGTGGACGTGCCAGCATGGGGCGGTGCGGCCACCCGAGTGCGACCTCTGCGGCGCGAGCGGCGAGGACGTGGTCACGGTTCACTTCGCCGGGGAGCACGACGGTGCGGGGTCGACCAGGGGGTCGGAGGTCGGGCACCCGGACGGGGTCGCCTGGCTCTGTGCCGGGCACGTCGACGCGACGCGATCCCTGACCCACCTGACGTTCACGGCGGCGCGACGGGTCATCGGGCTCACCGAGGTCCCGCCCGGGGTGCCGTCGCTGCTGAGCCTGCAGTGGCCGAGCGGGACCGGTGGCACCGACGGCGTCGAGGTCAGCAGCAGCGAGGTCCTGTGGTGGAGCCGTCCGGGTGGATCAGGTGGCCGCTTCGGGGAGGCCGCCCGCGGGCAGTCCCACGAGGACTACCGCCTGCACGGCCCAGCGGTCGCGTGCCCGCCGGAGGTCGAGCGCCAGGTGGACGTAGCCGTCGGACGGTGAGTGCTCAGCGCAGCTCGCGGTCGAGGCGGGTGACCTGTCCGTCGACGAGCGCGCGCATCGGCGAGGTCGTCGGCACGACGGCCTGCTGGGCCACCCACATGTCGTAGTCGTCGCGGCCCCACGCCGAGCGGGTCCAGGCCGACATCAGGTCGGCCTCGCGGCTGCGGAGCAGGGCGTGGCGCAGCGAGGACTCCAGCCCCTCCCGCAGTCGTACGACGCCGGGTGCCGTCGACCGAGGCAGGACCGGGCCCCGGTAGGACCGCATAGCGCCGCGCAGGTCGCCGGCCGCGAGCAGGGCCTCGGTGGCGATCCAGTCGCCGGAGACCGAGGCGGTGAGCCGGTAGGGCCGGGAGGCCAGCAGCTCCTCCCCGAGCAGCCCGCGCAACCGGTTGAGCTCGGCGCGCAGGGTGGATGAGCCGCCGTCGTCCTCGTAGAGCAGGACCGCCAGCTCGTCGCCGGTGAGGCCTGCCGGGGCGGAGGCGAGCAGCATGGCGAGCTCGGAGTGCCGGGGGCTGAGCCGCAGGGTCGAGAGGCGTCCACGGCCGTCGTCGACGGTGAGCAGGGCCTCGCTGCGCCCCAGCGACTCCAGCATCAGCCCGATGCCGCTGGTGCGCGGTGCTGCCTGGCGGGTGGAGAGCTGGTCGCGGGCGAGCTCGGCCTCGGCCATCCGGGCTGCGGCGCGCACCATCGCCAGGGTCTGGGGCACCACCACCTGGTCGCCACCGGTGACGTCGAGGACGCCGAGCAGCTCGCTGGTCGCGGGGTCGTGGATGGGGGTGGCGGCGCACGACCAGGGCTGCACGCTGGCGCGGAAGTGCTCGGCGCGGGTGATGGTGGCGGCGCGGCCGGTGGCCAGCGCGAGCCCGGGGGCGTTGGTGCCGGCGATCCGCTCGTCCCAGTTGCTGCCCTCGACGAAGCCGATCGACTCGGCCTTGCGCAGCGTGCTGGGGGCGCCGCACACCCACAGCAGCTGGCCGGCGGCGTCGCCGATGGCCATGACGGCGTCGCAGTCGCGCACGGCCTGCCCGAGCACGTCGTCGAGCAGCGGGAAGACCCGGGCCAGCGGATGCGCCTCGCGCAGGCTGTGCAGGTCGGACTCCTGGATCGTCACCGGCGCCTCGGGGGCGTCGGAGGTGACACCGGCGGCGGCAGAGCGCTGCCAGGACTCGGCGACCTCGGCGCGCATCGCGCCGCGGGCGGTCCGTCGGCTCATGAGATCAGTAGACATCGTGGAGGGGCACCTCGCCAGGGAACGGTGTGACCGGCGTCTCTCGCAAGACGTCTTGCAGGGTCGCGCCACCGACGTTGCAACGACGTTGCATCAGGTGGCGAGCACGAAGTCCGACCAGCGCATCCGGTGGACCGGCCAGGTCGCCGGCGACGTGGGTGGCGGCAGGCCGGGGGCTCGCGAGCGGTAGCGACGACCGCTCGCGGTGGTCGTCTCGACCTCGTGCTGGCGAGCCAGGGCGGCGGTGACGACTGCCGACCAGGCCGCGGACTCCTTGACGTGGTTGCAGCCCTCGCAGAGCCCCTGTCCGTTGACGGCGCTGGTGGCTCCGCCGTCGGCGTGGGGGACGACGTGGTCGCGGTGCCGGACGGGCGCGTCGCACCAGGGGGTGCGGCAGGTCCGGTCGCGGGCCTCGAGGAAGGCCGCCAGCCCGGCGGGGAAGGTGCGTGCCTGGCTGTCCATCGCCACCAGCTGCCCCGCGGGGTCGACGTAGAGGCGTCGCAGCGACGCGAGGCCCTCGGCGTGCGCGCGTGCGACGAGGTCGCGCACGTCGTCCGCGCACAGCGGCACCGGTCCGACGCCGGGGGCGCCGACCCAGCCGGCCTGGTCGCCCTGCGCACCCGGAAGGTTGAGCAGGACGCCGTCGCTGACGGTCACCTGCACCACGACCGGGACGACGGGCGTGCCTTCGGCGGTGGTCTCGGACAGTGCTCGCGTCACGAGGGTGTCGGCCATGACCTGGCCGCGGGTGCGCTCGTCGCCCGCCGCGCGGGCGGAGTCGGCGGCTCGGCTCAGCGTCGCGTGCACCGAGACGCCCTCGGACAGCGGCAGCAGCGCCGAGAGGCGGACCATGCCGTCGGCGGCGGGTCGCAGGCTGGTGTGGCGTTCGTTGACGGCCTTGCGGTGCCGCGCGACGGCGGCGGCCGGGTCGGCGGCGTACGCCCGACGATCGACCTCGGCGCGGAACCGTCGCTCGCCCCACCCCTCGGTCGTCGATCGGTCGGCCATCAGGGCGGCGTCGATCGCGCGCCGGTCGGCGAGGCTCAGGCAGGCCGTGCCCTGCGCGATCTGGAGCGCCCGCCACTCGCTGCACCAGCCGGCCTGCATCGCGGCCAGCGTGTGCGGCAGCTCCCGGCACAGGACAACGGCGAGCCCGAGGTGGATGCCGCCCCGGTGCGGCGACTCCCGACGCGCGAGGGCGACCTCGGCCCCGATGCCCCGCTCGCGGAGCGCGGCAGGCAGATGGGCCCGCTCCTCGACGCGCGCGGTCTTCAGGGCGACGGCGAGCCGGGCCTGCGCCGCGGCCACGGTGTTCTTCAGTGACTCGAGCTCGTCGATCAGGTCGACGGCTTCCCCGGAACGCTCACCCGGAGCGGCCTGCTCGACCGCAGTCGTGCGCGCCAGCACCTGCTGCTGCAGGTCGCTGAGCGTGGTGGCCGAGGTCATGACGACACGCTAGTCGAACACCAGTTCGAACGCAAGGGTGCCGGAAGACGATTTCGTCCCGATCAGGTCGCTCCGGTATGTTCACCTGCGGTGGCGTGTCCGAGCGGCCGAAGGTGCATCACTCGAAATGATGTGTGGGGTCAAACCCACCGTGGGTTCAAATCCCACCGCCACCGCCAGCGTCGCGAGAGCCCCGGAGACCTCCTGGTCCCGGGGCTCTCGCCGTCTGCGACGCTGTCGGGGTGCGGACCTGGCTGCTCCTCGCCGGTGCGGTGCTCTGCGAGGTGTCCGGCTCGCTGTCCCTGAAGCTCGCCCTGGACCACCGCTGGCTCTACGTGCTCGTGGTCGTCGGTTACGCAGCGTCCTTCACGCTGCTGGCGATGGTGCTGCGCCGTGGCATGCCGCTGGGGGTGGCCTACGGCATCTGGGGTGCGTCGGGCGTCGCGCTGACCGCCGTGCTGTCGGCGCTCGTGCTGGGAGAGCCGTTCACCGCGCTCGTGGTGCTCGGGCTGGTGCTGATCGTCGGCGGCGTCCTCACCGTCGAGCTCGGGTCCGAGCGTGCCCAGCGTGCCAGGGAGGCCGACTGATGGCGTGGCTGCTGCTCGCCGGTGCCATCGTCTGCGAGGTCGGGGGCACGCTGTCCCTCCGGGTGGCGGCGACGGGGCGCCGGGGCTGGTACCTCCTGGTCGTCACGGCGTACGTCGCCGCGTTCTCGCTCCTCGGCCTGGCCCTCGCCGGCGGGCTGGGGCTCGGTGTCGCCTACGGCGTGTGGGCCGCGACCGGTGTCGCGTTGACCGCGGTGGGCTCCCGCCTGCTCTTCGACGAGCCGCTGACCCCGCTCATGGGCGCCGGACTCGCGCTCATCATCGTCGGTGTCCTGCTCGTCGAGCTCGGCGTCCACGCGGGCTGAGGTGCCGGGCCCCCGGCTCAGGACGGCAGCCACACGCTGAAGGCAGGCGCCTCGCCCTCGCCCCAGAGCCCGTCTCTCACCCTCACCTCGTACGCCGCTGGGCCGGCCTTGCCGATCTCGATCGCCGCGGTGCCGGCCGCGTCGGTGGTGACCCGGACCCGCTGCAGGACCTTGCCTCGACGCAGCACTCGCACCCGGAGCTCCTGGTCGGGGCCCCACCCGGTCAGCCGGGCGTCGAACATCTCGCCGTCAGTCGGGTACTCCGGTGCCGAGGTGACCGCGGGGTCGTAGCCGGGGCGCGCTGACACCGCGACGTACGCCGTCTGCACGAGCTCACCGGGCTGGGCGGCGTCGCTGACCTGCACCGCGTGGACGCCCTCGGCCAACCCGGTGGTCAGGCACGTGAGCCGCTCGTCGTCGTACTCGCACGGCACCGCACCCTCGACCCGCTCGTCCTGACGCAGCCCCTTCTCTGCGGGGCCGATCGTGACCGTGATGTCGCCGTCCGGGTGCACCACACGCCCGGTCACGTCCTCGCCCGGCGCGACGGCGGGCGGCACGTCCTCGACGCCGAGCGGGGTGTCGACGGCGAAGCCGCAGCCGGACGTCGCCGCGAGGGTCAGCAGGGTCATCAGGAGCAGCGGCGTGCGTGGGGCGAGGGGCATGACGGCAGCGTGCCCCGTCGTGTGCCCGGCACGCTTGAGCACGCGGGCTCAGCCACGACCTGATCCGCTGCCGGATCCGCTGCAGCCGCGCCACCGGCGGCCTCGTCGCTGGGCCCAGCTCACCCGCTGAGCAGTCCGAGCAGTCGTCGGATGACGCTGTGCCACCACCCAGTGGGCTCGACCGAGGAGCCGGGCCCTGTCCCCAGCGCCACCGGAGCGGTGACGGTGGCGGGCTCGAACCGCCCGACCCCGGGAGTCTCGGAGCTCCACGCCGTGCAGGGGTTGACGCTCGGCCTGCCCCGCTCCATGACGGGCGCCATCACCCACAGCCGCTCGGGGTCGGGGTCGCCGGAGGCGACGGCGCCGTCCCACCAGCCCGGCAGACCGAGGACCAGCGTGAGGGTGTCGTCCACCGGTCCGCCCCACCAGACGTCCTCGACCGCGACGACGGCCTCGTCGGTCACCAGGTCCACGGACACGAACCGTGCGGTGAACACCTGCTCGGCGTCACGCAGCACTGCCGAGGGCCCGACGCACGACAGCGCAGCAGCGGGCCCGGCCGCCACCACGGGGAGCCCCACGAGGAGGCAAGCGGTGAGGGCGGCGACGAGCAGACGACGTACGACGGTCCCGGTCATGTTCCTCAGACGACGCGGCCGGGCGGTCGGTTCCCCGGTGACGCGATGCCCGAGGATGGCCCGCGTGATCATCGTCGAGTTCGAGGGCAAGCGCCCCCGCGTCCATCCCGAGGCCTTCGTCGCCGAGACCGCCACCCTGATCGGTGACGTGACCGTCGAGAAGGGCGCGAGCGTCTGGTACGGCGCGGTCCTGCGCGGCGACATCTGCACGATCGTGGTGCGCGAGGGCTCCAACATCCAGGACAACTCCGTGCTGCACGCCGCCCCGGGCCACACGCTCACCGTGGGCCCGGACGCCACCGTCGGGCACTCGTGCACCGTGCACGGCCGCGACGTCGGGGAGAGGGCGCTCGTCGGCAACGGCAGCACGCTCCTGGACGACTCGGTCGTGGGTCCCGGCACCCTGGTCGGAGCGGGCTCGGTGGTCACGCCGGGCACCGAGCTGCCCGGCGGCATGGTCGCCACGGGCATCCCCTGCAAGCCGCTCAAGCCGGTCGAGGGCACCAGCTCCCAGCTGTGGATCGACTCCAACGCGGAGTACTACCGCGACCTCGCCGACCGCCACCGTCGTACGGCGCGGACGACCGACCCCCTGGTCTAGACCACCGGCAAAGACATGCCCCAGGGCGTAACCCGCGTCACACGGCGACGTTGCGCGGACCGAGAGCATCCGTATTTCTCGATTCCCTGGGGAGGGAGCCTGATGTCGTCATCCCGTCGTCCCCCCGTACGTCCGACCGTCCGCTCGACCGTCCGCTCGACCGGTCGCGCCGCCGCAGGTCTCGTCGCCAGCCTCGGCCTCGCCGCCGGTGGCGTGGCCGCCGCGCAGCCGGCCACCGCAGCGACCCCGGCCGCCGAGCCGGCGTCCTCGCTGCTCGGTGGTGTCGCCGGCCTCGCCGAGCTGCGTGACTACGTCGTCACCGTCGACCCGGCGCTCGACGTCGTGCCGCGCCTCGCGCGGCAGCTGACCGAGCCGCTGGGCGGCACCGTGCTGTTCACCTACGACGAGGTGCTCAACGGCTTCGCCGTCCGGCTCCCGGCCGTGGCGGCCCCCGCCCTGCGCGCCCTGCCCGCCGTGGAGACCGTCCGCGCGGACGTCGAGGCCGTCGCCACCGGCGAGCAGGCCGACGCCACGTGGGGCATCGACCGCACCGACCAGCGCTCGCTGCCGCTGGACTCCACCTACTCCTACGCCGACGACGCCGGCCGCGACGCTCACGTCTACGTCATCGACACCGGTCTCAACCCCGACCACGCCGAGTTCGCCGGCCGCGTCGGCGAGGGCCGCAACTTCATCGCGGGCGGCTTCCTCGGCCTCGGCAGCGTCGACCCGACCGCCTGGGACGACTGCAACGGTCACGGCACCCACGTCACCAGCACGGCCGCCGGCAGCACCTGGGGCATCGCCAAGAAGGCGACCGTCCACGCCGTCCGCGTGCTCAACTGTCAGGGCTCCGGCAGCGGCGCCGCGATCATCGCCGGCATCGACTGGGTCGCCCAGAACGCCGAGCCCCAGTCTGTCGCGAACCTCTCGCTCGGCACCGTGAGCCGCTCGGCCGACGTCGACAACGCCGTCACCGCACTCGTGCAGTCCGGCGTCGCCGTGGCAGTCGCTGCGGGCAACGACAACAAGGACGCTTGCACGACGTCCCCGGCCGCGGCGCCGGCCGTCCTGACCACCGGCTCGACCGAGCGCACCGACGCCCGGTCGTCGTTCTCCAACTACGGCTCCTGCGTCGACCTGTTCGCGCCGGGCAGCAGCATCACCGCCGCCGACCACCGCAGCACCACCGGGTCGACCGTGCTGAGCGGTACGTCGATGGCCAGCCCGCACGTCGCCGGCGTCCTGGCCCTGGTCCGCTCGATCGATCCGGGGCTGTCCGCGACCGCCGCGCAGGACGTCGTGGTCGACGGGTCCAGCACCGCCAAGGTCACCAACCCCGGCGCCGGGTCCCCCAACAGGCTGCTGTGGTCCGGCGTCGCGGTCGACGACCCGAGCATCGACCGCGCCCCCAGCGCCGCGTTCACCAGCAGCTGCGACGGCCTCACCTGCTCCTTCGACGCCAGCGGTTCCCGCGACGACAAGGGAATCGCGGCGTACTCCTGGTCCTTCGGTGACGGGTCCTCGGCCTCCGGCGTGAGCCCCGCGCACTCCTACGCCGACGGCGGCGCCCGCACGGTGACCCTGACCGTCACCGACACCGCCGGCCAGAGCGCCAGCACCACCGGCCAGGTGGCGCCGTTCGACCCGACCTCGGTGCCGTGCACCGGCTGCATGGAGTACTCCGGCACCCTCGCCGCCGGCGGCACCGCCTACCCGGCCGGCTCCGCGGGCTTCACCGCCAGCGGCTCCCTCGAGGGCTGGCTCCGCGGCCCCGCCGCCGCCGACTTCGACCTGACCCTGCAGCAGCGCTCCTGCGGTCTGCTCTGGTGCTCCTGGAGCGACCTCGCGACCAGCAGCACCGCCGGCTCGGAGGAGGAGATCAGCCGCTCGGTCGCCAACGGGACCTACCGCTGGGTGATCACCGCCCGCAGCGGCTCGGGTGACTGGCAGTTCTGGGGCGACCCCCGCTGACGCAGCCCCCTGACCGACCCCGCTGAACCCTCCCGGCGGCCCTAGGGTCGGAGGCATGTCTCTCCCGAGCGTGTCCTCCGAGTCCCTGGGGCCGTCGGTGCGTGTCGAGCGCGACGGCCCGGTCACGACCGTCATCATCGACCGGCCCCACGCCCGCAACGCCGTCGACGGCCCGACGGCCGCGGCGCTGGCCGAGGCGTTCCGCGCCTTCGACGCCGACCCCGAGCAGCGGGTCGCGGTCCTCCACGGGGACGGTGGCACGTTCTGCGCCGGCGCCGACCTCAAGGCCATCGGTACGTCGGAGGGCAACCGTGTCGATCCGCTGCCGGCCGACGGGCCGATGGGGCCCACGCGGATGCGCCTGTCCAAGCCGGTGATCGCCGCGATCGAGGGTCACGCCGTGGCCGGTGGGCTGGAGCTCGCGACCTGGTGCGACCTGCGGGTGGCCGCCGGCGACGCGGTGCTCGGGGTCTTCTGCCGCCGCTGGGGCGTGCCGCTGATCGACGGCGGGACGGTGCGGCTGCCGCAGCTGATCGGGACCAGCCGCGCGATGGACCTCATCCTCACCGGGCGCCCCGTCGACGCCTGGGAGGCCGAGCGGATGGGCCTGGTCAACCGAGTCGTGCCGGTCGGGCAGGCCCGGGTCGAGGCGGAGGGCCTGGCCCGGCAGCTCGCCGGGCTGCCGCAGACGTGCCTGGTCCACGACCGGCTCTCGGTGCTGGAGTCGGAGGGGCTGACCGAGGAGGAGGCGCTCGAGGTCGAGCACCGGCACGGACTGGTCTCGCTCACCGAGGCCGTCGAGGGCGCGCAGCGGTTCGTGGCCGGCGAGGGCCGCCACGGCCGGCCGGTCGGGGAGCGGTGGACCTAGCGCAGCTCGCCGCGCGAGCCGAGGCAGACCGCGACCAGCTCACCGGGCGAGACGCCCTCGTGGGCGGCCCAGCCGCGGGCGAAGGAGACGACGCGCAGCTCGCCGGCCGGCGTACGGATGAGGGAGGCCGCTGGGGTGGAGCCGTCGGCGAAGCCGGTGGTGCTGCAGCGGTGGTCCGTCATGAGCCGTGCGAGCTGCGCGTCGACAGGCGTGGCCGCGGAGGGAGGGGCCGCGGGCTCGGCCTGGACGTGGGACGCGAGTCCGATGGAGACGACCGCGCCCAGCACCAACCCCTTGACCACGTCGAGCGCACGGGGCACGACCCAGGGAGGGGTGGGCCGCGCGAGGCGCTCGGTGGGGGAGTCGGGCATGCCACCACAACGAGGCCGCGAGCCGCCTGGTCACGCCGGTAAGGACCGGTGTGACCCGAGCCACCCCCGCTCGTGGTGCACCGATGGGCCAGGATGGCTCGGTGACCTGGTTCTCCTCACCGACCGACGCCGCCGAGCGGCTCACCGCCACCGGCTACCTCGCGGACACCGCGACGGCGACCACGACCTACCTCGCCGGCGCGCTGGAGAAGCCGCTGCTGCTGGAGGGGCCGGCGGGTGTCGGCAAGACCGAGCTGGCCAAGGCGGTCGCCCGCTCCACGGGAGCCGAGCTGGTGCGCCTGCAGTGCTACGAGGGGCTGGACGAGGCGCGCGCCCTCTACGAGTGGAACTACAAGAAGCAGCTGCTCCGCATCCAGGCCAGCCAGGGCCAGACCTGGGACGAGACCCACGACGACATCTTCACCGACGAGTTCCTGCTGACCCGCCCGCTGCTGACCGCGATCCGTCGGGAGCAGCCGACGGTGCTGCTGATCGACGAGGTCGACAAGACCGACGTCGAGGTCGAGGGGCTGCTGCTGGAGGTGCTCAGCGACTTCCAGGTCACCATCCCGGAGATGGGGACGATCGCGGCGGTGCGCCGCCCGTACGTCGTGCTCACCTCCAACGCCACCCGTGAGCTGTCCGAGGCGGTCAAGCGGCGCTGCCTCTACCTCCACCTGGAGTACCCCGACGCCGACCGCGAGCGCGACATCGTGCTCTCCCAGGTGCCCGAGCTGGAGGAGGGCGTGGCCACCCAGCTGGTCACCCTCGTCGGCCGGCTGCGCGAGCTGGAGCTGAAGAAGGCCCCGTCCATCGCGGAGTCCATCGACTGGGCGCGCACCCTGCTGGCCCTGGAGATCAAGGACCTCGACGACGCCGCCGTCACCGCCACCCTGGGCGTCGTCCTCAAGCACGTCACCGACACCGAGCGCGCGGTCAAGGAGCTGCGCCTGGCCCGCGTCTGAGCCGCGGCCCCACCGTCGTCAGCGTCATGAGCCCCCGTTCCGGTCTGCTGGACCGCCACATCGCCTTCCTTGAGGCGCTGCGGGCCGCCGGCCTGCCCGTGTCCATCTCCGAGGACCTCGACGCCGTGTCGGTGCTGCAGGCCCTGGACTGGGCCGACCGCGCGACGCTGAAGGAGGGGTACGCCGCCACGCTGGTCAAGCGGCACCAGTGGCGACCGACCTTCGACGCGCTCTTCGACCTCTACTTCCCGCGGATGATCGGCGAGGGCGCCGGCGGGCGGCTGGACCCCGCGGCCGAGGGCGTCGAGGGCGAGGCGGGCGAGGGCGGCGACACCGGCGAGGACCAGGAGGCGCCGGCGGGCGCCCGCGACAACGGGGCGGCGCTCGCGGAGCTCCGCGAGCGGCTTGAGCAGGCGCTGCTGGACGGTGACCAGGAGGCCCTGGACGCGCTGGCGGTCGAGATGGTCGGCCGGTTCGGCGCGATGCCGGGGCGTGGCCCAGGGCTGTCGTCGTGGTCGGCGTACACCGCCCTGCAGCGCGTCGCGCCCGGCGAGCTCGTCGACCAGATCGTGCAGGGCCTGATGGCCGACGGGCGCACCGAGGAGGAGGCCGACCGGCTGGCCGGTCGCCGCATCGGCGGGTTCACGCGCCAGGTCGAGGCCGACGCGCGGCGACGCATCGGCGAGGAGAAGGGCCCCGACCACGTCGCCCAGGCCGCGCTGCGACCGACCATCGACCGGCTCGACTTCCTGTCCATGCGGCGCAGCGACCTGGAGGAGATGCGGCGCGAGATCCAGCCGCTGGCCCGCCGGCTCGCCACGCGGCTGACCCAGCAGCACCACGCCCACCGGCGCGGACCGCTGGACTTCCGGCGCACCGTGCGTGCCTCGATCTCCACCGGCGGGGTCCCGCTGACCACCCACCACCGGCCGAAGCGGCCGCACCGCAGCGAGCTGGTCGTGCTGTGCGACGTGAGCGGCTCGGTGGCCAACTTCGCGCAGTTCACGCTGCTGCTGGTCTTCGCGCTGCGCGACCAGTTCACGAAGGTCCGCGCGTTCACCTTCATCGACCACGTCCACGAGGTCACTCACCACTTCAAGCCCGGCGCCGACGTCGTCGACGTGATGACCGAGCTCGCCGCCAGCACCGCCCAGGCGGCGCTGTGGGGGCGCACCAACTACGGCCGGGCGCTGACCACCTTCGCCGAGAAGCACGCTGACGCCATCGGCCCGCGCACCGCCCTGTTGGTGCTGGGCGACGCCCGCTCCAACTACTCCGACCTGGCCGTCGACACGCTGTCCGAGCTCGTGGACCAGTGCCGGCACGCCTGGTGGCTCAACCCCGAGCACCAGCGGCACTGGGACACCGGCGACTCCGCGGCCTCGCGCTACGCCGCCGCGATGCCCATGGTCGAGTGCCGCAACCTGACCCAGCTCACGGAGTTCGTCCACCAGGTCCTCTGACGGGTGCTCCGCGGGTGGGGGCTCGTCCTGCCACCCGGACGGGGCGTGACGGTCGTCGCAGGGCGTCGTTGAATACCTGAAACGTGTTCACGTCTTGGGAGGTCCCATGTCCCGCCTCGTCCGCTCCGCGCTCGCCACGGGCGTGGGCGCTGCCATCGCGCTCGGTGCCGCCGCCCCGGTGACGACGTCCGCCTCGGCGGCGCCCGCGCCGGTCGTCGCCGCTGCTCCCGCTCCCCAGGTGCCCGCTGCTGCCCCGGGGAGGACGAAGGGCAAGGACCTGCGCCGCGTGGTGTACGTCGGCAACAACTGGGACGGCACCGCCGACGTCCTGCTCCCCGGCAGCTTCAAGCGGATCGGCCGGCTCGACATCGTCCCGGACTACGACGAACGGATCGCCGAGATCAGCCTCAACCCCTACCGGCTGGTCTACTACCTCGCCATCCAGCAGCTCATCGGCGAGGGCCACGACCAGCTCGTGGACGACATGTACTCCTCCAACGACGGACGTCTGCTGATCGTCTCGCGCCCCTCCTTCGCCGACGTGGTCGCCCTCGACCTGGCGACCGGGGAGATCGTGTGGCGCTTCGCCGTCGACGGGGTGCGCTCGGACCACATGGCGCTCTCGCCCGATGGGGAGACCGTCGTGGTGTCGGCGTCGACCGGCAACGTCGTGCACGCCCTGGACGTCGAGACCGGTGAGGAGGTCGGCGGCTTCGAGTCCGGCGGCTCGCCGCACGAGTCGGTCTACCTCGACGACGGCGAGACGATCCTGCACGCCAGCATCGGCATGGTCTACAGCCCGCTCGACGACCCCGCGCTCGACGCCACCAAGCAGGAGCGGGTGCTGCAGCTCGTCGACGCCGACACCTTCGAGATCATCCGCCGCTACGACCTGCGTGCGGCGCTGGACGAGGCCGGCCTCGAGGACGTCTCCACCGCCGTGCGCCCGCTGACCCACACCCCCGACGACGACACGTTCGTCTTCCAGCTCTCCTTCTTCCACGGCTTCGTGGTGATGGACCGCAGGACCGGGAGGATCACCAAGGTCAAGCGACTGCCGAACCTCATCCCCGACACCCCGCGCGAGCTCTATCTCCTCGACTCCGCGCACCACGGGATCTCGATGGACCCCACCGGCAAGCACATCTGCGTCGCCGGGACGATGTCGGACTACGCGACCGTCGTGTCCTACCCGCGGATGAAGCGCTCGAAGCTGCTCAAGGGCGGCCTCAAGCCCTACTGGGTCACCCAGTCGTGGAACGGCAAGCACTGCTACATCTCGTGGTCGGGCTCCGACACGGTCTCCAAGATCTCCTACCGCAAGGCCAAGATCGTGCGGACGACCGACGTCGGCTACCACCCGCAGCGGGTGCGCAACGGCTTCATCCAGCGCTCCTACGTCGCCGACCTGCCCCAGGACCAGCCCGGTCACGGCTGAGGCTCCCGCACCACCTGGAAGACCCTGCTGGTGACCTCGGTGCCCTCCGGTGCGCCGAGGAAGCCCGCGCGGTGCAGCTCGCGGACCGCCGCGTGCACCGAGGGGTCGGTGCTGGCGTCGACCAGGGCCGCGCCCTCGGCGTACGCCTCGAAGCCGTGGTGGGCGGCGACCCCCTCGCCGCCGGCACGGCTCTCGAAGGTGACGGTGACCTGCTCGACGGAGTCCGGGTTGGCCACCCCGTCCAGCAGGGGTACGACGTCACCCCGGTGCTCCAACGACAGCACGTGACTCCCTGCGGGGAACCCGTCGAGCTGCCCGGTCGGTGAGCCCAGCGTCACCGCGTGGCTGATCGGCACGCCGTGCTCGCACGCGGAGGCCAGCAGGTCGGCGGCGAGCATGCCGCCCTGGCTGTGCCCGACGACGAGGACCGGGTCGTCCCCGACGCCGGCCTGTGCGAGGGCCTCGAGGACCCCGTCGGCGTAGCCGTTGTCGAGGCCGCCGACGAGCCGCAGGTTGGTGCCCATGTCGCGCACGTCGCCGTCCTCGGTCCAGGGCAGCGTGGTCATGTCGTCGGTGCCGGGCAGGAGGAGCACGTGACGGGTGTCGCCGCCGGGACCGGTGAGCGTCTGCAGCTCCAGGGTGCCGTTCAGCTCCGGGTGGTCGGGGCCGCTGAGCTCGCTGAGCTGGCGGGCGTGGTCGACGAGGTCTGCGACGGAGCGGGGCGCGGTGGTCGACGACTCGACCCGGACGCCCGGCAGGAGGGTCGTGCGGGCGGGGCGCCCGGGGTAGAGCCGCGCCAGCAGGCCGGCGGCTGCTCCGGCGTCGGCGAGGTCGAGGGGCAGCCCGAGCGGCCCTCCCGGTGCGCCCGGCGTCAGCCCGTCCCACACTCCCTCGAGGAACCCGCCGCCGCCGGCGACGAGGTGCTCGACCTCCTGGGGGTGCTCGGTGAGCCACGTCTCGACGAGCGGTGCGGCCCGGGCGGGGAGGTCGGGCACCGTCAGGGCGATCCTCCCGGCCGCGAGCGCCGCGGCCGGGAGGGCGGCGGGAGCGGTGGCGCCGAGCGTCCACCCGACGGTGCGACCCACCTGGTGCTCCACCGCGGCCACGGCCTCGGCAGCGCCTGCGTCGGCCGCCTCCAGGACGCCGACCAGCAGACGCAGGGCCCGGGCGTCGACCTCCCAGCCCAGCGACTCGACGCCGACGCCGTCGGGGCCGGTGGTGGCGACGAGCACCGCGGCCTCCGCCTCGGCGAAGGTCCCCGGCGACAGCAGCGCCGACGCCAGCAGCTCCGGGTCGAGCAGGGTGCGGGCCCCTTCGGCCGCCCAGCCGCGCATCTGTCCGGCGGCCTCGTCGAAGACCGCGGCCAGGGCCAGGAGGGCGGCGTAGGAGGCGGCGACCCCCGCCGCCCCGCCGGTCACCTCCACGATCGCGCCAGGGCCGCCGTCGACCGTGCCCGGACCGCCGGTCATGCCGCCGGTCACGCCGCCAGCCCGAGCGACTCCGCCACCGCGTGCACGTCGACGTCGAGCCAGTCCCGCGAGCCGGGGAGCGGCAGCGGCGGGCCCACCGCCCCGTCGACCAGACGATCCGCGGCCTCGGCCACCAGCCCCGTCACCACCCGCTCCACGCGGGCGATCAGCTCCTGGCGTCGCTCGACCTCGCGGGCGTGCCGGTCCAGGGCGTCGGCGGCGTCGTCGTGGAGGGCGGCCGTGCGGCGCAGCGCGCCGGCCCGCTCCCGGCCCCGGGTCCGCGCGGCATCGGCGGCGCGGCCGGTCCACGGCGTGGAGTCGAGGCGGGCGACGAGCCGGTCGGCCTCACGGCGTACGTCCTCGGCCTGCGTGCGCAGGCGGTGGGCGAGGGCGCGGATCGCGCCGGGGTCTCCTGGCATCGGTGCCTCCGGGTCGGCCGTGGGCCGGGTGTCGGGTCAGGTGCGGACTCCCTGCCCGGGAGGGCGGCCCGGAAACGACGGGTCGCCACCGCGGTGGAGGGCGCGGCACAGCACCGGCCTGTGGTCGGTCGGCGGGCCGGTCGGCGGGCCGGTCAGCGGCCGACGGGGCCCCGGCCGCGGTGGTGGGTCAGCCCTGGCCGACCCACGAGAAGATCTCGTAGGGCCCGACCTCGTGGACCGAGGCGAGCGCGCCGTCGCTGGTGCGGACCCGGAGCGTCTGGGTCTGGTCGGAGGTGTTGAAGCCGTAGACGCCCACCCGGCCGGCGCCGGCGGGGTCGCCCGCGAACCCGGTGGCGAGCAGCGGCCCGGTGGTCGTGACCGGTGCGGCGAGCGAGCCGGCGGGAGCGGCGCGGCGCAGGTGCGCGAGGACGAAGAACTCCGCCTCGCGTCGCACGGTGCCACCGTCGACCGTCACGAGCCCGCGGCAGGTCCAGCACCCGCCGAAGGCCCCGCGCCAGCCGGGGCTGAGCGCGAGGTTCCACATGAGCAGACCGGTCGATCCGGCCGCGACCGCGTCGACGACGAGGTTCTTGGAGTCCCAGGCGAAGGTGCTGATCGGACCGTCGTCGGTGCCGGTGCACTCGGTGACCAGCCAGGGCAGTCCCAGCCCCGCGGCCTGGCCGGGCGCTCCCTCGTAGCAGTGCAGCGCGATCGCATCGAGCCCGGCGGTGCCGGTGGCGTCCAGGCGCGGGAGGTCGGCCCAGTTGTGGTCCAGCCCCCACAGCTCGACCCCGAGGCTGTCGAGCGGTGCGGCGACCCGGCGGGCGAGGCGCGTCAGCTGCCGGTCGCCGATGGCCATCGTGGGGTAGTCGGAGACGTGGCCGGGCTCGTTGCCCAGGCTGATCGACCCCAGCGGCACGCCGTGCGAGGTCAGCCAGCGCGCCTGGCCGACCAGGAGCCGCGCGTACTTCTTCACCCGGTCCCCGCGCAGCCGGCCACCGAACCACGACCGATTGGTCTTGTACGCCGGCGGCGCGGTCCAGGCCGAGGCCATCACCTGCAGCCCCGGGGCGACCGGCAGCACCTCACGGCGCAGGAAGCGGATCGCCTCGCGGGCCGGGCGGCTGGGCCGGATGCCCCGCTTGCCCGACTTCCACGCCCACAGGGTCGTGGACATGTCGGTCGCGGACAGCGGCAGGCGCAACCACTCCAGCCCGACCCCTGGCTCCTGGCCGAACAGCATCGACACCAGGTCCGGGCGGCCCTCGAGGTGCGTGACCGACGCATCGGTCAGCGCTGCCCCGACCCCGATCCACTCCTGCCGCAGCGCGGAGCTGCTGCGGTCCACCACCACCTCGGCGGTGACCTCGCTGTCGCCCACCGCGGGGCGGTCGGCGAGCCGCACCGAGGCGTCGGTGGGCGAGCTGCTCAGCAGGGCGGTGCTGCCGGCCGACGCCAGGGTGAGCGGGGTCGTCGAGGCCGCGCCGACCAGCGCCAGCGCGAGCACGCTCGCCGCGCCGGAGAGCAGGCGTCGTACGCGCACCTTGACCTCGATTCGTCGGGGGATGCCGGGGGCACTCAGGGGGATGCGGAGGGGGGGCACCAGTGTGCCCCGAAGCGGCCGTCCGTGCCCCCTGAGTCGTCCAGTCGATGGGCTGCGGAGGCCACAGAGGGGGAGCGCCCGCCTCACCCCGGTGGTCCAGACCGGTCGAGATCGACCGTGACCCTCTGACAGGCGCCTCGTTCACAGCGTTGAACGACATGTGTCTCGGCAGGGAGGCCGAGATACGCTCACGACACCCCCCACCGTGTCCCCCGGGCACGTAGTCGAGAGGTTCTGGGATGGAGCACCCAGGGAGGGACCGTTCGCGCACCCCCGCGGACGTCCGCACCGGCACATGGACCGGCCGAGCACGCGCGAGCCCGGTGGGCAGGTGGTACACGCGCCTCGGTCGCCGCGGCCAGGCCGCGGTCGAGATCGGCCTCGGGACGGTGGCGCCACCGGTCCTCGGCTTCTGCGGCTACGTCCTGGTGGCGTGGTCGCCCGCTGAAGCAGCACTGGAGCTGTGGTTCTGGGTGCTGTTCTCCGCCCTGTTGGTCACGGCGCTCCTCATCGCCATCGAGACCGCACGGGCCTTCCGGTTCCCCGATCCGCCGCTGAAGCGACCGGTCGAAACGCTGGACCTGCCACGGGTGGCGACGGTCGTGGCGGCGTACCTCCCCAACGAGCAGGCGACGATCATGGAGTCCCTGCGGGCACACCTGGACGTCGACTACCCCCACGACCGACACCTGGTGGTGCTGGTCTACAACTCCCCGACCAGCCTGCTGGTCGAGCGCGAGCTGCGGGAGCTCGCCGAGCGCGAGCCGCGGCTGCTGGTCGTGCGGGCGGCCGGGTCGACCTCGAAGGTGCAGAACCTCGAGGTGGCGACCGAGCTGCTGCGAGGCAGGGTCGACGTCGTCGGCATCTTCGACGCCGACCACCACCCGCACCCCTCCAGCGCCCGGCGCGCGGCCCAGTGGCTCGCCGACGCCGCCGGCGAGGGGCGCTTCGACGTCGTCCAGGGCCAGTGCGCGATCCGCAACGACCGTGACTCGTTCGTCGCGCGCACCGTCGCGGCGGAGTTCGCCACGTTGTACGCCGTGGCGCACCCGGGCCGCACCGTCACCCACGACTTCGGCCTCTTCGGTGGCAGCAACGGCTGGTGGCGCGCGGAGGTCCTCGACGACCTCGGACTGGACGGGCGGATGCTCACCGAGGACATCGACGTCTCGATGCGCGCGCTCGGCGAGGGCCGGCGGCTCGCCATGGACCCGCGCATCCTGTCCTACGAGCTGGCCCCCACCGACTGGGGCGGCTGGTGGAAGCAGCGCACCCGGTGGGCGCAGGGCTGGCACGAGGTGAGCCTGCGGCACTGCGTGCCGTTGCTGAGGAACCGTGACCTGAGCCTGGTGCAGCGTCGCGGGGTGGCGTTCCTGCTGGCGTGGCGTGCCATCCACCCGTTCCTCGCGACGCAGCTGATCCCGCTGGTGATAGCCATGGCCTGGGCCACCGACCGACGTGTGGTCTGGGACCTGCTGTTCTTCATCGTCGCCGCCATCGGCGTCAACGGCGTGCCCGTCCTGCAGGCGATCGCCGCCAACCGGCTGGCCGCCCCCGGCATCGGTGCGCGTCCCCGGCTCTTCGTCCGCTATGTGCTGGTCTCCGTGCTCGGGTACGCCGAGCTGCGGATGAGCGTGACCCGGGGTGCCGTGGTGCGCCACCTGCTCGGCGCCCACTCCTGGGACATCACCGCGCGCGGAACCTCGCAGGCGTCCTCGGGTGGCGAGCAGACGGTCGACGAGACCGACCGGCGACGAGCACTGGAGGCGGCGCTGTGACGGCCGCACAGACCTCGTTCGCCCTCGAACGGCGCAACGACCAGGGCTTCCTGCGCAGCACCGAGCGCAAGGGTAGGGCGGCGGGCTTCAAGGTCCGCGGCGTGGAGGGGTGGCGAGGCGTCGCCGCCCTCGCGATCGTGTCCGTGCACGCCTGGCAGGTGATGGACACCGACGACGACGGGCTCGGGCCGCTCTACGAGACCCCCGGACTGCTGACCGCGATCCTCTCGGTGGACCTGGTCGTCGACCTGTTCTTCGTGCTGTCCGGGCTCCTGCTCTTCCTCCCCTTTGTGGTGGCGGCCCTCGACGACTCGGCGCACATCCCCTCCGGGGACGACTTCCTGTGGCGGCGGGTGTTCCGGTTCATCCCGACGTACTGGGTGCTGGTCATCGTGTGCTGGAGCATGCGCAACTACGGCGTCACCACCGCCGACTGGCTCGACCTGGTCGAGCACCTGCTGCTCGTGCAGGCCTTCGACTCCGACCGGATCTTCGCGACCATCGGGCCGGCGTGGACGCTCTCGGTGGACTGGATGTTCTACCTCTCGCTGGCGATCTTCGCCCCGGCCTGGACGCGGTGGGTGCGCCAGGCGGGTGGCGAGGGTCGTCGCGTGCTGCGGCTCGTGGGGCCCATCAGCGCGGTCGCCCTCGCGTCGGTGCTCTACAAGCTCAACGTCGACTTCGTGTGGGAGATCGAGGCCGACCGGTGGGCCTGGCGCTTCGGTCCGGCGGCCAAGGCCGACGACTTCGCCATCGGCATGGCCGCAGCCGTGCTGGTGGTGTGGATGGGCAGCCGTCGCATCCCGGCCTGGGCCAGCCTGGTCCTCGCCGTGACCGGCGCCTGGCTGCTCTTCGAGGCCCGCAGGACCTTCTACTACGCCCCCGAGTCGGTGATCGAGAGCCTGCGGCACCCGATCGCCTCGGTCGGCTGGACGCTGATCCTGGTGGCGGTGATGACCTGCCGGTCCGACCGTCCGGCCCGCTGGGTCGACAACGCGTTGCTGCTGCGTCTGAGCGTCGTGGCCTTCACCGTCTACCTGGTCCACGAGCCGGTGGCGATCGGGTTCGAGAACCTCGGGCTCATCGACACCGACCCGAACGGCTACCTGCGCAACTACCTGCTCATCGCCGTGGCCTCGCTCGGACTCGCGTGGGTGGTGCACCGCGTCATCGAGGAGCCCTTCGTGGACGTCGGGTCGTTGCGCCCCCGTTCCGGTGGACGCCGCGATCTGTACGCGGAGCTGGACCTGCCACCGCTGCCGGCGGAGACCGCGAGCCCGGGCGCGCTGCGCGCCGACGTCCTCGACGCCAGGGGTGCCCGTCGGCCCACGCTGGAGATGGAGGTGCTGTCCCGATGATGTTCCGAGCACTCGCCACCGGAGTCACGATCGCCGGTCTGGTCGCACTCGGTGTCGGCCCGCTCCGGGTCGCGCTCGACCGCAATCCCGGCGTGGCCGGCGAGCCCGAGCGGCCGCCGATCGTCCTGAGCGAGGCGCCCGGAGCGGCGCCGTCGTGGCTGCCCGGCGCCGTCGACACGGCCCGGCACCTGCCAGGGGACGGCCGGCGACGCGTCGGCAAGCCGGAGCGGGTCGACCTGGCGGTCGCGCTCGGTCTCCTCGACGAGGCCGAGACGCTCTCCGTGGTCGGCGGCGGTGAGGACGTCCAGCTCCCGGGCGTCGGCGTCGTCGTGACCGAGGATGCCGCGGAGCGGCTGATCGACCTCTCGGAGCCGCGCCGGACCCGGGTCCTGACCCGCATCGCGGCCACTGACGACATGGGTCTGTCGGTCTTCGCCGTCGGCGCAGCACCGAAGCGCGCCCTGGTCGTGGACGCCGACAGCGGCGCCCAGCGTCGGCTGAAGCTGCGGCAGGCGAGCGTCCCGGTCGCCGACGTCGTGGAGGGCTGGGCACAGCTGCGGCCCGACCTGCGGGCACTGGTCAACCGCCGCGAGGTCGAGCCCGCCCCGCGCACCGGCGAGGTGCCGGTGGCGGAGCCCCGGGAGAGGGCCTGGGAGCGCGCCGTGTCCCGCGTGGTGCGCCGAGAGATCCTCCCCGCCCTCGACGAGGGGCGCGCTCCGATCTCGGATGCACTCCTCGAGGGTGAGGAGGCGCTGGTGCTGCTGGGCGACGGGCCGGTCCGGATGACGGCGCGCGGAGCGGCGTACGCCGTGGCGGCGCGGGCCGTGCAGCCCGGCTCCCGCCTGCTGCCCACCCGGGGCGGCGAGGTCGTCGACGCGCGCGTCGTCCAGCGACCCGACGGGCGCGTGGCGGTGCTGGCCTGGAACGACGGGCCGGCGACGACGCTGACGGTGCAGGTGCCCGAGGGCGACCGCGTGCTGCGCTACCGGCTGCGGCTGCCGGGTCGCGCGCTCACCGCGGCGGTGCTGCGCCGCTGATCCTCAGCGGGTCGATCAACGGGCTCGCCGCTGCCGCAGGAAGTCGCCGAGCCGCTCGAGCCCGGTCTCCACGTCCGCGGCCTGGCCGGCGAAGCTGAACCGGATCGAGCGGGGGCCGTCGAGGGTGTCGAAGTCGATGCCCGGTGCGACGGCCACCCCGGTCTCGGCGAGCAGCTCGTGGGCGAAGGCCATCGAGTCGTCGGTGAGGTGCGCGACGTCGGCGTAGGCGTAGAACGCTCCGTCGGCCGGCGCGAGCCGGGTGATGCCGAGGTCGGTGAGCCCGTCGAGCAGCAGGCGCCGGTTGCCCGCGTAGCGCGCCACGTGGCCGTCGAGCTCGGCGTAGGACTCGGGGGCGAACGCCGCCAGGCAGGCGCGCTGGGCGATCACCGGCGGGCAGATCGTGAAGTTGCCGGTCAGCACGTCGACCGCGCGACGCAGCCGCTCCGGGACGAGCATCCAGCCGATGCGCCAGCCGGTCATGGAGAAGTACTTGCTGAAGCTGGCGAAGACGACCGCCTCGCGGCTGGTCTCCCAGGCGCTGCGGGCCAGCCGGCCAGACCCGGGCGTGCCGTCGGCGTACTCGATGCCGTGGTAGATCTCGTCGGAGATCAGCTGCACGCCCTGCTCCTCGCACCAGCGCGCGAGCGCGGCGAGCTCCTCGGGCATCAGCATCGTGCCGGTCGGGTTGGCCGGGCTGGCGACGACCAGGCCCTTGACGCCGTCGATGGCCGCGACCTGCTCGACGGTGGGCTGGTAGCGGGTCTCCGGGCCGGTCTCGATCTCCACGACCTCGCAGCCCAGCGCGGTGAGGACGTTGCGGTAGCAGGGGTAGCCGGGGCGGGCCATCGCCACCTTGTCGCCCGGCTCGAACGCGGCGAGGAACGCCAGCAGGAACCCGCCGCTGCTGCCCGTGGTGGCGATCACGTCGTCGGCGGTGACCTCGATGCCGTGGGTGCGCCGGTGGTGGGTCGCGATCGCCTCCCGTAGCTCCAGGATGCCGATGCTCGGGGTGTAGCCCAGCGGGTCGCCGCTGCGCAGCAGCCGCACCGCCTCCTCCGCCACCGGCCCGGGCGCCCCCGTGCTGGGCTGACCCGCGACGAGGTTGACCAGGTCGCCGTGCGTGCGCTGGCGCCGGGTCGCTGCCTCCAGCAGGTCCATGACGTGGAAGGGCGGCACGTTCGCCCGGCTGGCCACCGCCCAGCGGCTGGCCGCGTGCTCCTGTGGCGTCATGGGGTCGAGGGTAGGTGGCGTTCGGCAAGGTTCATCGGCCGGCCGATGAACCTTGCCGCTGGCCGATGAAGGGACATCGGCCACGGAACCTGTCAACCTGCGTGGAGTCGGTCGCGGTTGGTTTCTTGGTTGATGGCCACTTGGGCCATAGGGGTCGGTACCCGGGGCGGGCCGGC